>Ga0073936_10001833_pt1 | contig 32213 bp, 20 predicted proteins | sample AliMusrvi5mmetaG_FD_87041 | JGI IMG/M metagenome (GOLD analysis project Ga0073936, IMG submission 87041) | Freshwater lake bacterial and archeal communities from Alinen Mustajarvi, Finland, to study Microbial Dark Matter (Phase II) - Alinen... | ecosystem: Environmental > Aquatic > Freshwater >...
CGCATTCAGTCATGGGAATCCGCCAGCCTGTTTACCTGCACCGTATTCGGGGAAGCGCTCCCCGCACTGGACTATGGCTCGGGCACAGATTCCTCTTTTCAACTTCTCGGCGCACCTTGGCTTGAATGCAGGCGGTTGGTGGACTGCCTCGCTGCCAGTGGCCTCGCTGGAATCCGGTTTGAGCCCACCGATTATCGCGCCCAGTCCGGTCTATACAGAGGAACGACGCTAGCCGGCCTGCAGCTGCGTATTACCGATCACACCACTTTCCGCCCGCTCGCCACCTGTGTCACCCTCCTCGCAAACATCCTCAAGCTCTACGGACCAGACCCGCTGTGGGCAGCGCCCGGCACCAGGCTGGAGTGGTTTGACAGCCTGTTCGGAACCGATCAGGTCAGACTTTCCCTACAGGCAGGCCACACCGCCACTGAAATCATCGCACAATGGCAACCGGCTCTTGAAAAATACAGTCGCATAAGACGCCCCCGCCTGCTTTATCCGAACCGGGTATAGCCAAAGCTTAATTCCGAAATTATCCTTTAAATCCTGTCCATCCATGTTAAAACCCTCCCAAGGAATCAATGAATACACCGCGCAAAGCAATTGTTCTGGCCGCAGGGTTCGGGTCGCGACTCCTCCCTTTAACCCTGCTTAAACCTAAGCCTTTGTTCCCCTTGTGGGGGAAGCCTGTCCTGGGACACACCTTGGAACTGCTGCACCGCTGGGGCGTACGGGAAGTGCTGGTCAACGCCCATCATCATGCCGATCAAATTCTCGCTTATCTCCAATCCAACCCGGTTCCAGGACTGCAGTACCAACTTTCATTTGAACCGGATATTTTAGGTACCGGCGGAGTACTACCAAAAGCCCGCTGGTTTCTGGATGACCAGCCTTTTTGGATGCTGAATGCGGATGTCATGGCCGAACTGGACGGTTTGCCCCTGATCAAGGCCTTCGAAAAACAGGCCGCCATCGCTTCCTTGTGGCTTCATCCGGAACGCGGTCCCCGCACCGTGGAGCACCGGGATGGGCTGATTAGCGTATTCAGAAGCCCACTCGCCAGGACCGAAGGCACCGCCACCTTCTGCGGATTACAACTCCTCTCACCCCGAATCCTGAAATATCTGCCAGAATCAGGGTTCTCCAGCATCGTGGATGCCTATGAGAACGCCTTGGTAGCGGGAGAAAAAATCGCCGGGGTGGTCGTCCCTCATGCCTACTGGGCCGATATCGGCAACCCGGAATCTTATCTTACCACCCACCGTGAAATGCTGGAGTTGCCCCGATGGAGAAAATTCCGTTCCCGCGATGGGCGGGTGGTAGCAACAGGAACAGACACTTTGATCCACCCCAAAGCCAAAGTTGACCGGTCCGTACTCTGGGATCATGTCACCCTCGGCGCCGGGGCCTGCGTGCAAGATACGATCGTCACAGATGGAGTAACACTGAATCACCACGCCTCCTATATGGCCATCCCAGCCACAAGCTTTCCCGATACCACCATCAGCCGCATCCTCAATGAACTTGATTTGAATCCCCAGAATACAACCATTCTACCGCTCCCACCGCGGGGATCAGCCCGCACCTTTACCCGGCTGATTTGTGAAACAGCGAAAAAATCAAAAAGTGCGATTCTGGTACGCTACAGTCTCGAGCGCTCGGAAAATGGTCTCTACACCCATCAGGCCAGATTCCTGGCGAATCATGGTGTCAGCGTACCAGCCGTACTTCTTGATTGGCCGAAGGAGCAAATCTGCGTTTTGGAAGATGTCGGTGAAAACAGCTTGGAGCAGCTATTGCCCCATCTGAATCGGGCGAAATGCGTCGCGCTCTATAAGCAGACCCTGGACAACGTGGCCCGCCTGCATCATCAGGCCACGCGTGCTGCCGCACGCCACCCCATCCAATTATCCCCTCCCTTTACCCAGCATCTCTATGAGTGGGAACAAACGCTATTCTGTAATCAATTTCTGCGGCGCCACTTTCCGGTTAATGACGATGTTTGCCAGGAGATTCGCAAGGAATTGTCCGGCTTGATCCCTGTGCAGGTACGGGCACCGCGCGTCATCGTTCACCGCGACCTGCAGTCCAGCAACGTCCTGCTTAATAACGGACGGGTCGTCCTGATCGACTTTCAAGGAATGCGCATGGGAACCGCCGCCTATGATTTGGCCTCGCTGCTTTGTGATCCTTATGTCAATCTCCCTGACGATGTCCGGAATGGGCTTCTGGACTATTATCTGGGGCTGGTGCCCGACGGAAAATCCGTGCAGGATCTTTTCTGGATTGCCGCGGTGGAACGCTTGTCCCAGGCCTTAGGCGCGTTTGGCCGGCTAGGCGCCGCGCCTGCCACCGCTTACTTCCTGAAGCATATCCCCGCCGGGATCCACCAGCTCAACAAAGCCCTACAACATGTACCAGGCCTTCCCACACTCAAAAGCTGCCTGAACGCGACAGGTTGATTCCCGGGGCTTTATTTCTAAGTTTCTTGATGTTTCCCAGGTTCCGGAAGGGTGAAATACACAGTGGCGCCCTCTCCAACTTTGCCTTCGATCCATACCCGGCCCCCGTGCCGGTGAATCGTTCGCTGAACACTGGCAAGGCCTACTCCAGTGCCCTCAAACTCATTCATAGCGTGAAGCCGCTGAAATGCGCCGAAGAGTTTATAGGTGTACTTCGGGTCGAATCCCGCGCCATTATCGCGCACAAAATATACTGGCATTCTTTCGTTTTTCATGACCCCGAATTCTATTTTAGCAAACGGTTTTTTGCCGGTGAATTTCCAGGCATTTCCAAGAAGATTTTCGAGAACAATCCGCATCAGATTGCCATCCACCAGGGCAACACAATTCGGTTCAATAACGAACTCCACCTTCCGTTGGGGGGCTGTTTGCACCAGAGCTTCCACGACCGCATTGGCCAGCTCACTCAAGTTTACCGTCGAGCGGCGCAGTTCACTGCGGGTAATCCGTGAGAGCTGCAAGATGTCGTCAATCATCTGCCCCATCCTCTGGCTGGCAGCACGGACAATGTTCAGATAGTGCTTTCCTCCGGCATCCAGTTTGCCACCATAATCTTCCAAGAGGATCTTGCTAAATCCATCCATGCTCCTAAGCGGTGCCCGCAAATCATGCGACACAGAATAGCTAAATGATTCCAACTCCTTGTTGGTCACCTCCAGCATCATGGCACGTTGCTGGAGTTCCTGGTTCAATTTCTGAATACTCTCCTCGGCACGCTTACGTTCCGTAATATCCTCCAGCAACGCCAGAACATAGTCGACCGACCGGTCGGACCGCCGAACACACCCAACGGCAAGATTGGTGAAAACGATGTTGCCGTCCTTACGCACAAAACGTTTCTCGAGTAGATAGCCCTCGATTTCACCTTTCAAAAGCCTTTCAAACTGGGCGGTATCAGGCGCTAAATCGTCCGGATAAGTCAATTCCGACCAAGTCATACACGCCAGTTCTTCCCGCGAATAACCCAACATCTGGCAAAGCTTGTCGTTGACTTGGAGCCAGCCCTTCTGGGGAGAGGTAATCGCCATACCAACCAATTGGCGTTCGAAGAACAGGCGCATGCGTTCCTCATTCTGTTTCAGCATCTGTTCAATTTTCTTTCGTTGGGTGATGTCAATAAGGCTAACCAACACATTGCCAGAATCCGCACCCCATGAAGGGAAAGACATGGCGAGCATGACATGAATCTCATGCCGCTTGACCGTGTTCAATCTCATCTCGGTCCTGTAAACAGTCTGTCCCTGCGCAAGAGCAATGAGTTCTCCCACAAAACCAGGCAAGGTATCCGGCGTGGCAAAAACAGTTTGGAGCGACGCCAGCATATCCTTCTTGTCCCTGGCTTCAAACATACCGATGGTCGAATGGTTGACGTCCAGGATTTTTACAGCATTTAGCGATTGTAAGACAATCTCCGGATGCCCGTTAAAATAGGCCTGAAAATCAGTCACACCGGTATTACGCAAATTCCGCACTACCGCGATGACTTCCGTCCAATCCTCCTGCCAAATGGAAACCGGCGCCATATCGTAAATGGTACGGAAACGTTCCTCACTTTCGGTCAACTCACGTGTGCGTGCCTGCACCCTGAGTTCCAGGTTGGCGTTTAACTCATGAATTTTTTCTTCCGCCCTCTTGCGTTCGGTAATGTCTCGGGAAATGGACATCACACTAGCAACCCGTCCCGCACTGTCAAATTCCGGAACCACTTGAACGGCAAACCAGAGTTGTGTGCTATCGGATCTCTGCAACGGAAAATCCATTCCTTTCGAAATACCACTTTCAATCACCCGCCGAATTAAATCCTGTAAGGCGGCCGCCGGGGCCGATGCCAAAGGTGAGAATTGCCGGGGCGATACCCCGATCAGTTTATCGTGAGAAATTTCCGCCACTTTCAGGTAAGCGGGATTGACATAAATGCGGCGGCAATCATGATCATAACGAGCCACTAAATCCGGTGAGTTTTCCACCAACGTCCGGAATTCCTGCTCGCGCTGATGCAACAGCGCGGCAGTTTGTTGTCGTTTGGTAATGTTTCGCGCCAGCGCCAGGTTGTACCCCGTGCCCTTATATTCAAAGTAATTTGCACTAATTTCAACTGGGTAAATGCCGCCGTCCTTCGTTTTATGGTGACCTTCGAAGTTGATCACTCCGCGCGCCTTGAGGTCACGCCAATGCATGGCCCACTGTTTCACTGAGAAATCCGGATCAATATCAGTCACATTCATGCCAAGCAGTTCTTCACGATTGTACCCGAGTACCCGGCAAGTCTCATCGTTGATATATTCAAAGCGCGCCTGTTCATTAATCAGATAAGCTTCATCGTGAACATTATTCAGGGCAAAATTTAGCAACGCCAGTTTTTGCTCGAACCGCTTACGTTCGGCACGCGCACGCAGTGTGGCGATACCAAACGCCAGATCACCCGCCAGTTCCTCAAGGAGCCGCACTTCTTCCAGTGTGAAAAAGTTGGGCTGTGTCGAATAGATATTGAGAACCCCGAATGTGGAGGCCTTCTCATCCTTGAGGGGAATCGCTATGCTGGAACGAAAGCCACACCGCAAAGCACTTACACGCCATGGAGCCGCATTGAGGTCAGTCTTAAAATCCTGAATACAGGCACATACTCCACTGCGGATGGCTGTGCCGGAGGGACCACGTCCACGTTCCGTGTCGGCCCAAGTAAGCTCGGCTTCCGCAAGATACCCGTCCTCTACCCCAGCCCAGGCAACGGGGCGTATGGTTTTGGCTTCATCATTTTCGGCATATCCAACCCAAGTCAGGCGGTACCCTGCCTCATTGTGAAAAATGCGGCAAAGATCATGAAGCAAAGACTGTTCATCCTCGGCCCGCAAGAGAATCTGGTTGCAGTCACTGATGGCCCGTAATTCACGATTCAGACGGCGCTGTGCCTCCTCTGTCTTCCTTAACGCGGTGATATCAACAAACGTCACAACGACCTGTATCAGGTTTCCCAATTCATCCAACACCGGCTCCGCGCTGACCAAAAGCCAGACATCTTCCTCCATATTGGGCCGGTGCACTCCGACAACCACATTCTGAAAAGCCAGCCCCGTAGACAACACACGGTTGACCGGATATTCCTGCAGGGGCAGGATGGTCCCATCCTCCTGAAAGAAATGCCAGTCCGAATCAATGGCCAATTTCCCCATCATCTGCATTTCGGTGAGCCCAAGTAACCGCTGTGCGAGGCGGTTGCTCATCAGTATTCTTGTATCAGCCCCATGCACAACTATGGCGGCATGAACCTTCTGAATCAGTCCCCGGTACTTTTCCTCGCTGGCGCGGAGTTCGACATCCCGCATCGCAACAACATCCAGCATGGAGTTAAACTCATGCGCGATGAGAGCTGCTTCGTCGGTACCGGCTAGGAGAGATCGAGCAAAACGGTTTCCGGCGCGAACACTGTTGATCGTTTCTTGGATAGCATAGAGCCGTCGCGTAATCCGGCGTCCCATCCACCACGCGATAATCGAGCCAATGGTAATCGCGGCCAGCGTATACATCACGCCATTCTTGGTGATCCGAGACAGTTTTTCGCCTGCCGACTTCTGGCCGACGCCAACCCGCGCCCATCCCACGTGCTTGTTACCCAGCATGGCGGGGGTCGCGACATCCACTAACGTCGGGGTTTTGTTAAGCGTTGCCTGCCGAACATCATGGGGCAGATCAAGAAGGAAGAGCCCCTGCTTACTTTTATCGGTATGAGCAAGCACACAGCCATTTTCATCCGCAAGCATGGCAAAAATCATCTCGGGATAGCGTTTTTCAGCATCCACAATTTCCTGCAAACCGGAGATATCATCCGCCATGATCCAGCCAGCTGCCGATGTTGCCAGAGACTGCGACAGGGCAACCGCTTCTTTAGTCTGGTTATCCAAAAGCATGGCGCGTTGACGCAGAGTTGAATCGAAGATGAACAATGTCATCATGACAGCATGCACAGCCGCCACGCTCAGAATCAGACGCCCACGTAGCGTGCCGAACAGAAAGCTTCGCAGATCGCGGAGATCCATTGTATCATTCCTCCACTTTTCTCACCTTTTCTTCAAAGCGCGACACGTAAGCCCGAACCACGTCATAGTTCTTGTCCTCCATCCGAATGAAACACGCAGTTTCCAAACCCGTAAGAATTGCCTTACCCTCCGCTGTTTCGTGCAGACCGGTTAGCAGTGTTCGGATCTGTTCCTGAACCTCGGTGGGTATATCGTTCCGCACCATGACAGAGTTATTAATGAGTGGCTCCGTTTCCCACAGTACTTTCAGGTCACCCGCTTCACGCGGATGCTCGCGCTGAAAGGCACGCCAAGGCGGCAGCCAAGTCGCGCCCGCCACGGTTCTTCCCAAATACACATTCATAATGGACGACTCCTGCGAGCCCACATACCGATTCTCGACATCACGATTGACGTTGACGCCATTCTGATAAAGAAAATATTGGGGCATGATGCAAGCCGCGAGCGCGGTGCGAGCGGGATAACTGATCGCCTTGCCTTTTAAATCCATGGGATTCTGAATGCGACTGTTTTTGCGCACAATAATAATGCCCTTGAAATCCTCAGGATCTCCCGCCATGCAAATAACGTGATATCCTTTCTTCATCGCCTGAAGGGTCTGCCATGGGTTTGGAAGAAGGAAATCAGGCTTCCGGTCCTTATACTTTTGCTCGAACACACCATAGTCTCTGGAGGCCTCCAGGGTGAGGCATACACCTTTCAGCCTAGCGTTTAGGTAATCCATGAGGGGTTGATATACTTCGATCAGTTTGGCCGGATTGTGGAGAGGATGGATGGCCAAACTGTATTTGATCACATTCTTGTGCGCAGGTGCGGATCCATATCGAGGCCCTGCGTTTTCAGGATCACGCCCACAGCCCGTTACGATCATCAGCAAGAGTAAAACGCATGATAAAAACAAAAACCGCGGCTTGATAATGGATGCAAAATCGTGCCAGGGGGAACACCTCGACCTTATCAAATTAACAATCACATCAAGGCGCGCTTTCATGCTGCGATATTACGGAAACCGCGCATAAAAACAAGCATGGATTACCGTCGCCCGCGCGGGGGAAGCGAGGGACTGTTGCCCGGGACAGACGACCATATGGGCGCTTTAATCAGGTATTTTTCAGTCGTTCAAGCGCCTGTCTCAACTTCCGGCAAGCGGGACTAGCCTGCTCATAAATATCGTCCGCCTTATAGAACTCAAGAATGTCGACGTTAACGATATCGGGGGCGATATAGATGTCGGGGGGAGCTTGTCTCAATTTCTCTGCGATAATCGATTTTTGCATGATGTCGAACGAACCCAACACCACCCTGAACATGCTGGGCATTTGGTGCCGGGTCTGCCGCAACAAACCCATGACATTGATGGCGACCACCGTATCACAGTCAGCAAATAGATCAAAGGGCACAGGATTGACGCTTCCACCATCAATCAAAATCCGGTCATCCCATCGAACTGGCGTGAATAACCCCGGTATTGCCATACTTGCCTTAACGGCATCCAGAAGTTCCCCGGAAGCAATGACCACTTGCTCCGATGAATGGAAATCCGTCGTCACCACCTGCAACGGAATCTGTAAATCCTCAAACCGGCTGACGCGCATGGCCTCATAAAGAAAATCAATGAACTTGTCCCCTTTTAAAAGACCTCCATGCCCAAATTCCAGATCGAGGAACTTGATCCATTTAAAGGTATCTTTCCGATGCAGGGCTTTCCGTAAGGATTCCCCCTTGGCCATCAACATGCTATGCACGCCTTCCCGGATTTCAGCGCCCGAGATCCCCGAGGCATAAAGCGCCCCCATCACCGCCCCAATACTGGTTCCAGCAATCCGATGAGGCCGAATCCCCAGCGCGTCAAATACTTCCAGCATAGGAATGTGAGCCAACCCTCGCGCGCCGCCACCACCCAGTGCCAAACCGATTTTTTTCATGAGCCGATTAATTCCTTTTTCAACGCTTCATAGCGCCGCGTATAACGGGTGCCCATCTGGGATTCACGGTGATCAAATCCGAAGGCACGTCGTTTAACCGCAAGGACGGGAGGCGCTTGAATGCGTTTGGCAACCCCCATTCCCTGATATTGATTCCACCAACGTTCCAAATCCGCAATGAAGGCCCTGGCCGATGTAAAAAGCTCACTCACTTTACCTGAATAGGCGATATGCACCTCCAGAGTTCCTTCCCGATACCACTCCAAAATCTCTTCCGGAGTCACACGATTCCAGTCTTCCACCCAAACCCGGAAAAGACAGTCATGATAGGGATAGATCAAGGGGTCCCCCTTCCCTTCATCCACAGCCTGGGCGGCACTTAGCTCGGCGGAGGGGGTAACGGAAAAGGCACCCTCAGGAATAACAGTCCGGCGGTAAACACTTCGATTCAGATAGCGCCCCAACGCATAGACTTCACCTTTCCACAGATCGGCAATGTTGGCCAGATACCCACCCAAGTCGCCATAGAGCGTGGTATAGCCAACCGTCATTTCGGACTTGTTGGCATTGCAGGTGAACACCCCGCCAAAAGCGGCCGCCACGGCCGCCAGCACCCGGGCAGAACGATCCCGCGCCTGAACATTCTCCATGACAAAATCAGTCAGCACTAATTTTCGTTTCGCATCAGGCCACCGGGCGTCAATGTCACTCAACTGGACGCTCGTAAGACGAACACTCTCTTCAATGGGAATTTCCATATAGCCGCAGCCGAGATTTCCGGCAAGATCCCGCGCCAGCGAAATGGTGGTATGAGAGTTGAACCGACTAGGCATATTCACCAACAATAAGCGCTCTGGCGGGAGGATACACCCGTAAATAGCAGCCACCACGGCGGAGTCAATCCCGCCCGAGGTTCCTACCACCACCCGTTCCACACCACAGACCTTCATGAATCGCTGCGTTCCATAACAGAGCGCCTCAAACAACCTGGACACATCATCCTCATGTGGCACAATCGGCGTGCCAAAAGCCTGTCCAGCACCTGTCGGCAGGGAGAAATCAATGACGCCTTCGGCATAAGGGGCCAACGGCTCAACACTGTTCCCCAGTCCATCATAAATGCAGGAGGCGCCGTCAAACGTGAAAACCGTTTTCCCGTTATTCTGAAGTCCCGTGGTATTGACGTAAATCAGGGGGCGTTGAATCATGGCAGCGGCCGCAGCAAATACCCTGTTACGCTTATTGTTTTTGTTGAAAGTAAAAGGCGAACAACTCGCGTTGACCACAAAATCCACCCCCTGCTCTGCCAGCATTCGCAGGGGTGAAACAGCATAATCACCCTCCCACGCATCCTCACAAAGCACCGCGCCAATACGGCCACAGGCCGTCACGACCGGAGCAATCAATTCACTCAACGACCGACCCAACTCACAGGCCAGTTTCCGGGTATCGTAAAAATAACGACTGTCATCGAATTCCCGATAATTGGGCATCAGAGTTTTGATGACAAAGGGATACGGGCCACCGATGGGCCCGATGAAGCCACCCGACTCAGCGACAAACAAGGCATTATACTTACGCGTCCGGCCATCCTCATTTTTCAGGCGCCAGTCCAGCCCCACATTGCCAAAGACAACCGTCAACCCTACTGAAACCGCGCGGATTTCCTCGCCACAAACCTCACATTCCCGCAGGAATGCCGCGCGCTCCCATTCGTCCCCCAACAAATAGCCCGGAATGGCCATTTCGGGGAAAACAAGAAGTTGGATACCGGCCTGCTTTGCCTCGGCAATCCGAACCAACATCGTTGCCGTATTCTCCCGGGGGCGCCCAGGAAGAACTGCCATCTGAACCAATCTAACTTGAGTAAACGTGCTCATGACAGCGCATCATGCCAATTATTTGCGTAAAAGCATAATAATTCTTCCCTTTCACAGCATGATGAAAGCATTGACTTCAATTCCGTTTTCAGGCTTTTATTCACGCATGAAGCTCCTTCTATCCATTTCTTTGATGGCCCTATTCTGGAGTGGGCCCACTTGGGGAGATACTGACACCAATTATCTCACCGGTTTCAACTGGCCGATCGGCGAGAAAATCACCTACCGCATCTATTGGGGACTCCTTCCCGTTGGTACCGCCACCAGTTGGACGGAATGGATAGAATTTGAGGGGAAGAAGTTGCTGGCCATCCGGATGCGGACCCTATCAAATAAAATCGTCGAGAAAATATACCCGGTCGATGACACAATCGAAAGCCTCATCGATCCGGCAACATTCCTGCCAGTCCGGTTTTCAAAAGACATGAGCGAAGGAACTCACAAATACAAAGAAATGACGCTGTTTGACCGGACAAACATGGTGGCGCACTGGGAGTCCGAACTTACAGGGAAAAAGAAGGAATACCCCATTGAACCTGAAACGCGTGATATCCCCTCCCTTATGTATTACCTTCGAAACCAAATCTTTACAGTCGGCAAAAAAGAACATTTCAGGGTTCAGGCTGATGAAAAAATCTACGACCTCTGGCTAAACATTCAGAAGAAAGAGAAAGTCGACACCATAAACTATGATGAGGTTGCCAGCATCAAGGTGGAGCCGGAAGCGGCTTTTAACGGACTTTTTGTCCGCAAAGGTAGACTCTGGGTCTGGATTTCCGACGACGCACGCAAACTTGCCACCCGAATTGAAGCCAGTATCCCCGTCGCCAATGTCCGGGCCATCGTCCTTCAGGTAGAAGGGCCAGGAAACGACTTCTGGGTAAAATCCAAGGCGACAGACGAAAAAGCCCCATAAACACGAATCCCATGCAAAATATTGATGTCACTGCTAAACGTTGTGGCTTTTATCTGGGAATAAGTCTAGAATTGACGCTTTATGAATATTGCGATTCCAAAAATCATACAGGGTGGAATGGGTACCGGAGTTTCAAACTGGCGTCTGGCACAGGCGGTTTCCAAGCTCGGCCAACTCGGTGTCGTTTCAGGCACGGGGCTTGATCACGTGCTGGTCCGCCGCCTTCAAGATGGCGACCCCGAAGGGCATATCCGTCGCGCCCTGAGCCATTTTCCGTTCCCGAAAATGGTACAGAATATTCTCAACAATTATTTCATTCCCAACGGGAAAGCCCCCAGCGCCCCTTACCGTAACTTCGGTCCCCACGCTGTGTCCGGCAAGCGGGAACCCCAGGAACTTTGTATCGCCGCCAATTTCGTGGAGGTTTTTCTCGCCCGGGAAGGCCACTCCAATCCCGTAGGGATCAATTATCTTGAAAAAATCCAGTTACCACATCTCCCCTCCATTTACGGAGCAATGCTGGCTGGCGTCAGTGTGGTCATCATGGGCGCGGGTATCCCGCTCGAAATTCCGGGAATATTGGACGTACTGGTCAACCATGAAGCCGTATCCTACCCCATCCACATTACGACTCAGCAAGCCGGCGGAGAAGTTCTCCGGTTGCAATTCAATCCACATGATTTTCAAGAAGACTCGACAACCCCCTTGGCTGCATTGACCCGCCCCGCCTTCCTGCCCATTGTGTCCTCTGACACGCTGGCCACCATGCTACTGCGTCGCGCCACCGGAAGTATTCAGGGTTTCGTGATTGAGGGGCCCCTAGCGGGCGGACATAATGCCCCACCTCGTGGTAAACTTCAGCTATCCACGCTGGGAGAACCGGTATACGGTCCCCGCGATGCCGTTGATCTTGCGGCATTCCGTGCGCTGAACACACCGTTCTGGCTTGCCGGTGCCTATGGTTCGGCCGCTAAACTTACCGCCGCTCTTGCCGAAGGCGCCTCAGGAATTCAGGTGGGAACCGCTTTTGCACTGTGCGTTGAATCCGGCATTACCACGGAGGTACGGCATGCCCTGATCCAAAAGGCACTCGATGGCAAAGCCGAAATATTCACCGATCCCCTGGCTTCACCCACCGGATTCCCCTTCAAAGTGGCTAAACTGGAAGGGACGCTTTCCGAACCTGCAATCTACCATCAGCGCCGCCGGGGTTGCGACCTTGGCTTTCTGCGTGAAATGTATCGCAAGGAGGACGGTTCCATCGGCTATCGTTGCCCCGCAGAGCTTCCCGAAGCCTTTGTGGCCAAAGGCGGTAAAATAGAGAGTACGGTAGACCGGAAATGCCTCTGTAACAGCTTGGTCGCTAATATCGGTTACCCACAGCATTTCAAGGACGGGGGCCAGGAATTACCCCTCATTACACTGGGCGATGATTACGTCAACATCGGCCAGTTCTGTAAACCGGGAAGCCTTGATTTTACGGCCGCCGATGTGATCAAAACGATCCTCGGGTAACACCCTTGCAGGATGAAACCCACCGTCTCGTTCAAAACCCTTGGGTGCCGGCTGAATCAGGCCGAAACGGCAGCTATGACCGCTTGCTTCGCCAAGGCGGGTTACGAAACCACCCCTTTCGGCTCTCTGTGCGACATCACCGTCATTCATGGTTGCGCCATTACCGGGAAAGCGGAGCATAGCTCCCTTTACGCGGCCCGACAGGCAAAACGGACAAACCCTGACACACTGGTGATTCTCACGGGATGCCCCGCTGAAACACTGGGAGAAACTTTACGCGGCAATCCAAGCGTGGATCTCGCCATCGGACAAACTGAAAAATTTTCCATTCCTGAGATTCTCCATCGCCTCCATCCCGAACGTTATCCTGCCCTGTCGGATTCACTCACGGCTCAGTCGGTTCCGCAATTTGCGACCCAACGTGCCCTGATCAAAGTTCAGGATGGTTGCGATTTTCATTGCGCTTATTGCATTGTCCCCACGGCCCGGGGAAAGCCTGTCAGCCGCCCAATGTCTGAAATACAGGATGAAATCAGCCAAGTTGTCAACGCCGGGTTCAGTGAAATCATCCTGACAGGAGCCAATTTGGGCCGCTATCAAGATGGCCCCCATCATCTGGTCGATCTTATTCAGAAAATCGAAGCCATTCCCGACCTGAAGCGCATCCGGCTCAGTTCCATTGAAATCACGACCACGGAACGTGCCATCATTGATCATATGGCCGCCTCCCCCAAACTCTGCCACTTCCTGCATATCCCGCTTCAGAGCGGGGACGATCACACCCTCGCCGCCATGGGACGCCGATACAATACCACCTCTTATCGCCAGACCATTGACTATGCGATCCACCGTCTGCCGGATCTGGGGCTGGGAACCGACATTATCGTGGGGTTTCCCGGCGAAGATGAGGTCGCGTTCCAAAACACGGTGACCTTGGTGCGTGACCTCCCCTTCAGTAACCTTCACATCTTTCCTTACAGTCGGCGCTCCGGAACCCGGGCCGATACCATGGACAACCAAATTCCTGAATCAAAAAAGAAAGAGCGCCTTCAAACCTTGACCCTGCTCGGTGAAACCAAACGCCAAACTTACGCCGAAAGTTTTATCGGCAAAAAGATCCAGGTGCTGATTGAAAAAATCGATGCAGAAGGGAAAGGCCAAGGGTGGACCGGCCAGTATGTACAAGCCAAAATTAGAGGGTCAGGGCTACAACCGCGACAAATTGTCACCGCCTGCGTTATTCACGCTGAAGCAGGCGGGATTGAGGCAATCGTCAAGTCTTGTGACGATAGGTGATGCGACCTTTGGTCAGATCGTAGGGAGAAATTTCAACGGTGACCTTATCGCCAGAGGTAATACGGATGAAGTGCTTTCGCATTTTGCCGGAAATATGAGCCAGGATTTCGTGCCCATTCTCAAGTTTCACCCGGTACATGGTGGCGGGTAACACTTTGGTCACGACTCCGTCGACGCGGATCATATCATCTTTTGCTTCTTCGGCCATAATCTCTCCTGAAATATCCCCAATTAACTGGGCAGAATAAATATCATTCCCCCCCCGCCTTGTCAACGTTGGGAAAAATATCTGATTGAACCCGGCCCCTCTTGGTGGTACGTTTTGCCACTCATTTCCGGAGCCAGTAAAGGTCTCGCAGTCAGGAGTATTCTCGTGTATTTGAAATCCATTCATATGGTCGGGTTCAAGAGTTTCGCGAATCCCACAACATTAAATTTTGAACCCGGTATGACCGCCATCGTCGGTCCCAATGGGTGCGGTAAAAGTAATGTCTCGGATGCCGTGCGCTGGGTGCTGGGAGAAACCAGCGCCAAAGCCCTGCGTGGGTCCAAAATGGAAGATGTCATTTTCAACGGCACGGACACCCGTAAGCCCGTGGGGATGGCGGAGGTCAGCATCACTTTTACAGATTGTGAGCAAACCCTCGGTACCGATTACCATGAAGTCACGGTCACACGCCGGGTCTTCCGCTCAGGTGAAGGCCAGTATTTCATGAACAAGACGGCCTGCCGCCTCAAGGATATTCAAAGGCTTTTCATGGATACCGGTATCGGCACCTCCTCCTACTCCTTAATGGAGCAGGGCCGCATTGATCAGGTATTAAGTTCACGCCCCGAAGATCGCCGTGAAATTTTTGAAGAGGCCAGCGGCATCACCCGTTTCAAAGCAGACAAAAAGGAAGCCCTGCGAAAACTGGAACAAACCGAAGCCAATCTTCTGCGCCTAGACGACGTGGTTCGCGAGGTAAAGCGCCAGATCGGTTCCCTTCAACGTCAGGCGGGCAAAGCACGCCGCTACAAGGAACTACGGGATCAACTACGGATGTTCGACATCTTCTGGACTGCCCGAAAACTGGAAAAAATGAATGGCGATCTCCAGATGCTTGACACCACCATCGCCGAGTTGGGCCAGAAAATCCAGGAATTGCATGAGACCCTGCAACAGGGCGAAGCTCGCGGAACGGAGTGGCGAAACGCCATCATGGAAATCGAGCAGTTGATTGGCGAGACCACCGAGGAACGCGCTACCGCTCAAACCCGGCTGGAACACAATAATGACCTGATCCGCATCAATCATGACCGCATTGAGGAACTCCGTAATCTGGCAGAGCGCGACCGGCGCGACAGCGTTCTCGCCGCCTCCCAGGCCGAACAGCAACGTCTGGCCTTGGAGACCCTGAAGACAAGCCTCCAGACCACCATTCAAGAACGGAATGAATCCGAACTGGAATGGAATAAAAAGAATGCGGACCTGGCCCAGCATGAAGGTCAGGTTGAAAATGCCCGCAAGGAAATCCAAGTACTGCGCTCCAACGCCATGGCTCTGGATCACTCCCTCTCCCAATTCCAGAACCAGTTGAGCCAACTCGAGGCGAAACAGCAGGCCACCATTGTGCAACGCGAACGCATGGCCGCAGAACATGCCCAGATCGAACGAGGCGCCGCTGAAACCGAATCCCAACTGGGCCAAATCGCAGAACACCTCGGCTCCCTGCAGCAGGAGCTTGAAAACCGGGAGGGCCGCCTTGAGTCTCTTCAATCCCTGCGGCATGAAAAAAATACCGAGATGGAAGCCCTCCGCAAAGAATGTGGTGAGATTCAAGGGCAGTTGGCCGTTAAGAAAGCGCAAATCGAGATTCTGGAAGCCGACGAACAGTCCGCCAAAGATTTCCCCGAAGGGGCCCGATTGGTCATGGACGCCAACAATCCCCTCGGGATCAATGCCAAAGCCGTTCTCGGCGCACTGGCCAGCCACATTCAGGCAGAACCCGAATATCGAACCGCTCTGGAATCCATCCTCCGCGCTTGGCTCGACGCCGTGGTGATTGCGGACACCCCTGATGCCTTGGCCATTCTTAAAGAATTACAGACACGCAAGGCCGGAGCCATTCGTCTATTGGCGACCAACACCACGACGGCGGCCACCTCCAAAATTCCTGCGCCGCAGGGAGCGCACCGACTCTTTGACGTGATCACCTGTACCCCTTTTGCCAAACCGGCCGTAGAGCGTTTCCTGGCAAATATCTTTGTCGTAGACTCAACCGAAGCGATCCCGGCGGAAATTCCGGAAGGCAGTGCGATCGTCACGCTCGGCGGCGTCGTCGCCAGAGCCAATGGGGCCTTTGAATACTGGACCACCGATGCGCGTGCCAGTAACCCTCTGACCCGACGCCACCAACTCTCCGACTTACATCAAGGCCTCGAAGGACTTGACGAGGGGCTCGCGCGGCGGAGCCACACCGTCGCCACACTGGCCGCCGAACTGATGGAGCTGAACCGTAACATTGAGGAGGCGACCACCCAACTCACGACGCAGCGTCGCGCCGTGGCCTTGAAGGAAGGCGAATTCCAGATTGTTTCCAATGATGCCCGACAATCGAAGCAGAAATTGGAAGTCATGGCCTTTGAACTGGACAAACTTCGCCAGCAGTCGGGGAATGATGAAGAACGCCAGCACCTCAGCGGCCAGATTACCGAAGGCCGTACCCGGCAGGCAGAAATGCTCCGGCGTCTGGAAGAACTCACTCACTTGTTGCAGGATCTGGAAGGCCAACGCACCTCCATGCAGGCAGCCGCCACGGAAGCGCGTGTCCGGTTCTCTGAAGCCCGCCAGCGGGCTGAGCACATGCAATCCCAACTGGAGCCGATCAACCACCGTCTGGCTGAACTTGATTCCGTGATCAAGTCGCGATCGGAAGGACTCGTTCAATACGAGAAAACCATCGAACAGTTGACCCATGCCACCGCGGAGGCGGAAAACCAGATCTCCAGTCTGCAGGCCAATGCATCCGCCCTGGCCGAAAAACTGGAATTGGTCAAGCGCCAGCGTACCGACAAGGTCAAGGAACTGTCAGTTCTGGAAGCCGAACTCGCAATCAAGCGGGAACTGATGGACCAAATCCGCGAACAACGTTCCAAACTGGAAGTCAACAACGCCGAGCAGAAAATGCGGCGACAAAATCTGGTGGATCGGGTCACCTCGGAATGGACGCTGACCTTAGATGACGTCATGAACGCGCCCGAACCCCAACCGGAAGCCGACGCCCCCGCCGCTACTATTGAAAAGCCAGCTTATGAGCAAGTCATCGCCGAGATTCGCACCAAAATCGAGGCCATGGGCCCCGTCAATCTGGTGGCCATCGAAGAATATCAGGAACATGAAGAGCGCTACGCGTTCCTGACCGGTCAGCAACAGGATTTGATCAATGCCAAGGATCAACTCATGGAAATGATCAAAAAGATCAATCTGACCACTTCCGAACTTTTCACCACCACTTTCGCAAAAATCAACGAGAATTTCCAAGTCATGTACGAGCGGCTTTTCAATGGCGGCTCGGCTAAATTGGTCATGGTGACGGAAGACGATGTGCTGGAAAGCGGAATTGATATCATCGCCCGTCCTCCTGGAAAACGCCTCCAAAACGTTTCACTCCTGTCGGGTGGCGAGCGGACCATGACCGCTGTGGCACTCCTGTTCTCCATCTATCTGATCAAGCCAAGTCCTTTCTGCCTACTGGACGAATTGGATGCGGCCCTGGACGAGTCCAACATCGGACGCTTTGTCAATGTACTGGGTGATTTTCTCAAACTGTCGCAGTTCATCGTGATCACACATAATCGACGCACCATTGCCGCCGCCAGTGTCATCTATGGCGTCACCATGCAGGAGTCCGGGGTTTCCCGCACCGTTTCCATGAAATTCGCTGAATACGAAGAGAACAAGGAAATGCAACCGAACTCCAAACGCATCATCATCCCGGTAAAATAAATCCGGGGCCTCTCCATCCCAATGAACACCCACTCCGAAATTGCCCCGGCACTTTTGCTTGAGACCGTCATTCTCGCCGTTCGTACCGCCGGAAATCATGCCCAACAGAACCGGCACCGCAAAGCGGACACGGTCATGGTGGCGGCCCATGATGTGAAACTTCAACTGGATCTGGAATGCCAGGAAATCATCTGGAAGATCGTTCGTACACATTTCCCGACGCATGCCATTCTGGCGGAGGAAAGCGCCGACAAAGGACAGCCGGCCGATGACCCACATCAATCCCCCTACACGTGGATCATTGATCCCATCGATGGAACGGTGAATTTTTCACACGGCCTGCCTTGGTGGTGTTGTTCAGTGGCCGTCAGCTATAAAGGGAAAACGGTGGCAGCGGCGGTTTATGCGCCCGCCACCAATGAGCTTTTCACTGCAGCTTGCGGCGGAACCGCCTGTTGTAATGGAACCCCAATCACCGTTTCCCCTGTCAAAACCCTCAATGAAGCCATGGTACTGACCGGCTTGGATCAGAAATTTTCCGAAAAAGATCAGCGTTTAATGCGTTTTCTAGCCATCTCCGATACGGTTCAAAAGGCACGTGTGATCGGGGCCGCGGCACTGGACATGTGCCGCGTTGCGGCAGGTCAGTCGGATGGCTATTTTGAAGCGGGCATTTATACTTGGGATGTTGCCGCCGCCGGCTTGATCGTCGAACTCGCGGGTGGACGGGTCGAAACCCTGGCGAACCCTTCCCCCCATCGCCTCATTTATATGGCAACCAATGGACATATCCACGAGAAATTAAAAAACCTGATTGCCGGACTTCATTACAAGAAAACAGGCTGAATTCAGGAGACAGAATGAGTTGTACACCTTCTATCCATCACATGATCCGGGCTCTTCTGCTGAGCCTCACGCTGGGGCTCCCTTTGTCAAGCCTTGCAGGGCTTGACCATCAGCGTCAGTCTGTTGTCAAAATCTTTGTCACCCTACAACAGGAGGATTTCCGCCAACCTTGGCAGTCCAGTCCACCAATGAGTGGGAGTGGATCGGGGTTCATCATCAAGGGCAAACGCCTGATGACAAATGCCCATGTTGTTTCTGACGCCCGTTTTATCGAGGTACAGCGCGAAGGCGATACCCGGAAATTTCCGGCCCGCGTGCGTTTCATCGCCCATGACTGCGACATCGCCGTACTGGAAGTCATTGACGAAGCGTTTTTCGAAGGAACCCAACCTCTGACATTCGGATCCAGCCTTCCCAATCTGAATGACGCCGTCGTCGTATTGGGCTATCCCATGGGTGGCGGACGGCTTTCTCTTACCAAGGGTGTCGTTTCCCGGATTGACTACAACCTCTATGCGCACAGTTCCATTGATTCACATTTGGTGATGCAAGTGGATGCCGCTATTAATCCGGGGAACAGTGGCGGGCCTGTCCTTTTCAACAACAAAGTCATCGGCATTGCCTTCCAGGGGATCGCTGCCTCACAAAACATTGGTTACACCATCCCTCTTCCGGTGATTGAACATTTTCTTAAAGATATTGAAGACGGAACCTACGATGGCTACCCGGAACTGGGCGTGGATCATCTCCGCACCGAAAATCCCGCCTTACGCGCCAGTCTCGGGCTCCCGCCTGGCAGTAGCGGCGTGGTCGTCGCCAATATCGATCCCTATGGCGCCGCCGCAGGACTCCTTCAGCCCCGCGATGTTCTCCTCTCCATCGACGGTCACCCTATTGCCAACGACGGATCCGTCAAGCTGGAGGGCAACAGTGTTGAATACACGGAGTTCATTGAACGCAAACAATGCACCGAAAATATTTATTTTACAATCTGGCGCGAGGATAAAACACTTGCCATCGTCGTTCCCCTGAAACGCAAGCCAGACCCTTTCATCTTTCGTCAAACCTATGATGAAAAGCCGGAATACCTGATTATCGGTGGCCTGATTTTCTCTCCGCTCAGCCGTGGCTATCTGGCCACCCTGGGCGCCGAGCTCAATACCCCCGCCGCCCAACATCTGCTCTACACCGCACGCTATTCCAAGTTGGACCACCTGATCAAGGATCGCACCCAGTTTATCCTGCTCATCGGACGCCTACCCCACCCCGTCAACACCTATTGTACCAGTCACTTCAACCAGATCCTGGCGTCGGTCAATGGCCACCCCATCCGCAACATCAGCGACATTCCCGAGGCTTTAAAAAAATCCTCCCAGGGATTCCATGTTTTCAGATTTGAGGGGCAGGATGATCCCCTGATCATGGATGCAAACCAGACGGTTCAAGCCGACACCGAGATTTTGACGCAATACAGCCTCCCCTCCCTCAGCCATATCCAGTCGCAGGAGACCAAGTAATGAAACGTATCTCACCGATGGTCCCATTGACACGACAGACTTTTCTGGCAATCGGGCTGATGGCTTTGCTCAGTCTGACCACGCAAGCCGAGACCAACCTCCTTCCCGGCTGTGTGGCGGAAGTCCTTGTCACCGTCCAAAAGTTTGATGCGCACTTTCCCTGGAAAAAAAGTCGTCCTGAATCACGCGCCGGTTATGGTGTCGTCATGGCGGACGGCCAATTGATCACCACCGAGGATCTGGTCCGCAATGCCATGCTTATTGAGATCCAACACCCCGGAGGAGCCATCAAAACTACCGCCCGGGTGATCGAGACCGATCCCCGAATCAACGCCGCCTTACTGGCGGCTCCCACCGCTGATTATACCCCCGCACAGTGGGGCGAACCGGTCAGGACGGGCGCCAAAATCCAAATTGTTCAATTCGACGAGGCCGGTCAACAACAAAGCGGGGAAGGACGGATTACGGGCATTCAAGTGGCTCAACTCCCCAATGCCCCCCTCAGTATTCTTACCTTTCAAGCCCTGACGGACCTTAAGTTGGAGCGCGTCGGTTCACCCGCCTTTCATGAAGGAAAACTGGCGGGCCTGATTATGGAATATGATGACGCTACCCAGACCAGTCTGGTCCTCCCGACGGCTATCCTGAAACGATTTATGGAGGATGCCAGCGCCCCACCCTATCGCGGCATTGCGATTGCCGGAATGACCTGGGCACCGCTGGTCGCACCCGCCAACCGTAAATTTTACGGTCTAACCAATGATAACCAAGGCGTACTGGTTTTGCGGACCATTCCCGGCAGCGGGGCGGCCGCCGTCCTGCAGTCGGGCGACGTCATTTTGAAGTGGGATGGATACGCGATTGATTCCCAGGGATATTACACCGATCCAGACTTCGGACGGCTGGTGCTGATCCATCAAATTTCAGGCCGTCGGCATCCGGGCGACATCGTCACGGTCACCCGTTGGCGTAATCAAAAAAGTGAAGAGGTACAACTCAAACTGGACGCCTACAATGATTCGAAATCTTTGGTCCCCTTGAATATTGAGGGGGAGCAGGCCGAATATCTTATTGAAGGCGGCTTCATCTTCCGCGAATTATCCGCGGATTATCTACTCACCTATGGGGCTCAATGGATGGTTCGCTCCAATCCCCGTCTGGTCGATCTTTACCTGACACGCGCACAGTCGCCCAACAAACCCGGCGAGCGAATTATCATCCTCACCGGCGTCCTTCCGGATCCCATCAACGTGGGATATCAAGAGATCCGCGACGAGTTGGTAACACAACTCAACGGGAAGCCGGTATCCAGCATGAATGATGTCTTTGCCATTCGTGATCAGGACGGCGGGATCACCCATATCCGGCTAAAAACCTTGGGATTGGATCTCGTGCTGGATAAAGCCATGCTCCCGGACGCCAATCGCCGGATTGCCACGCTCTACGGCATCCTGAAACGGGAACACCGCAAACCGCGCCCCGCCCTGGGACCGCTGCGCAGTAACACGATTCCTCGATAATGTTGCGTACTCATGCAGGCCGCTTTCGATTCGGTATGGAAAAACTAAATGTCGCACCCGCGTTTTCCTTCCCTTCCGCCCAAACCTGCCCCTCATGGCGATGCACAATACGCTGGACTATGGCGAGACCGATACCGGTTCCGTCAAACTCTTCCGCGTTGTGGAGCCGCTGAAAAGCGCCAAAAAGCTTACCCGCATAAAGCGGATTGAACCCCACACCCGAATCCTTGATATAAAAAAACCGATCATTTTCTTTGGTATATCCGCCAATTTCGATTTTTTTGATAGGTGATTTCATCGTGTACTTGATGGCATTGGAAATCAAATTCACCCACACCTGACGTAAAAGCACCGCGTCCCCCCACACTTCCGGCATAGGCTCCAGCGTGAGTTTAAATTGCTTCCGGACCTCTTCCGGAACCACCTCTTCGTAGACCGTTCTCACCAATGAAGGCATATTGATCAGGATATAATTGAGTTCGCTTTGGGAGGTACGGGAAAGGGTCAATAAGTCCGCAATCAAACGGTCCATTTTCCGAGAATTGGCACGAATCACTCCCAATAAACGCCGTCCTTCATCATCCAGTTTCTCACCGTAGCCCTCCTCCAGAAAACTGGAAAACCCGTCAATAGCCCGCAAGGGGGCACGCAGGTCATGCGAAACAGAATAAGCGAAGGCCTCCAGTTCTTTATTGGTACATTGAAGTTGATGGGTTCGCTTCGCCACACGTTCCTCCAGCGAGGCATTGAGGGAACTGATTTCCTGCGTCCGCTGCTGTAAGGTCGCAATCATCTGATTAAATCCATCGGCCAGAGCCGCGGCCTCATCCACGCCGGCCAAAACCACTTTGGCAACAGGAGCACCGGCTTTCACCGATGCCATTACCGACTGGATGACTTTCATCCTACGTGTAAAAAGGGTGCCAAAAATCAAGGCCAGAAGAGAACCGATCAGGATCGCCACACCGGCATAAAACACTCCAGTCCACACGATTCGCTTCAACTCATGCTCCACCAACCGCTGACTGAGGCCCACCCGCGACCAACCGACCTGTTTCCCGGAGAGCATGACAGGCATACACACATCCACCCGTTCCGCACTGCAACTCACGCACACAGTTTGCCCCGGTAGCGGCAAATCCACCACCATTTGCCGCAAATGACTCCGATCCGTATGTGCCAGCACACGTCCATGTTGATCCAACAGCATGGAATATTCGAGTTCGGGATATTGCCGTTGTCCCTCCACCAACTCTTGCAGGCCTGCAATATCCCGCGCCACCAACCAGCCTGCAGAAGACGTCGCCAGCGCAGAAGCCAGGGAGGTGGCATTCCCGATCTGCTGCTGGCGCAAAACCTCCTGATTCTTAAGGACAATATCCGCAATGAAAAACGTCATTAAAACAGCATGCACCAAGGCGACGCTGGTAATCAGACGTCGTCGCAATGTCCCCGTAAAAAAACGGATCATACTCATCAGGTTCATGCTATTCCTCAACCCGGCGCACTTTCTTTTCAAATTCATCCACATACTTGCGCACCACATCATAATCCCGGTCCGATGCGGAACGATACCGATCGATACCGATATTCGCAAGAATCTCACGCCCTTTTCCCGTTTTATCCAAATGAATCAAAAAATTCACCAAATCCTCCTGCAGTTTACCCTGAATATCATCCCGAATCATAATCGAGCTGTTAATCAGACTGTCGGTCTCCCAGATCACCTTCAGTTCCGCCGCCTCGGTGGGATGCTCTTTCATGAAAGCGCGCCACGATAACGGCCAAGTCGCCCCCGCTGCCGTCAACTTGAGAAAAACATTCATAATGGAAGATTCCTGAGAACCGACATAATGATTATCAATATCGGTCATGACATTCACACCGTTTTTCTGCAGAAAAAACTGAGGCATGATCGCGCCCGAGAAAGAGGTGGGCGAAGGATAACTAACGGATCGTCCCTTCAGATCCGTTGGCTGGGTAATGCCGCTATCTTTCCGGACAATAATGAGCCCTTTAAAATCCTCCGCAGCCCCCTCCATTGCCACCACATGATATCCCAACTGAATGGCGACAAGGGTCTGCCACGGATTGGGACGAATCACCTCGGGTTGGCGACTGCGAATTTTCTGTTCAAACTGAGCCATGTCCCGGGACGCTTCCAACTCAATCGTCACGCCGGCAATTTCTTTATTAAACTCCTCCAGTAAGGGCTGATAGACTTCTCCCAGTTTCACGGGGTTATACAGGGGGTTCACTGCAAAATAATAGAGGACTTCTTGCCGCCCCACACTATTGGTGCGATACACTGGCCCGGAAGACGCGTGTTCCGGTTTGCAGCCGACTCCTATCATCACCATCCCGCAACAAAGAGCGATTATCCATGGCTTATCACCTCTCCTCACAAAACGGACATTCTTTCGTAAACCAGATATCCGGTATAACCATTTCATGAGCCCACCTCGTTGCTTTCCAAATCCAATGACAATTGGTCCTTCAGCGGGATCGATATAAAGACCCTGGCCCCACGCCCGACCTCACTTACCACATCCAGCGTGCCGCCCACCGCTACCAGACGCTCACGGACGTGAAATAACCCCAGCCCACCGATCGGAATTGAGGAACCAGACACATGGTCAGGGAAACCAATCCCATGGTCTTCCACAATAACCTGCAGCACCTGATCGGGCTTATAGCCGATGGAAACCGTCGCCACCTCTGACTTGGCGTGCTTGGCAACATTGAACAGCAGTTCTCTGATCGTTTGGAACACAAGGATCCCCAGGAGCTCAGGTGCTTCCAGGGAATCCTCCCCCCGGATCTCCACAATCACTCCATAGTTATCCTTGATCCAGTCGGCCAACCAATGCAACCCCGGCATGAGCCCGGCATCGAGTAGAATTGGCGGGTATAAATCCGTTGTCAGAGATCGGGACGCCGTAATGGCCGATTTAATCAAATCAAGCGTTGCCTGAACAATTTGAGTTTGCTCGTCCGCCGGTATCGGGTGCATCAGTAAACTGATCTTCATGGTGGCGGCCACAAGAAATGGCTGCAGGTGATCGTGGAGCAGCAAGGCCAGGCGTTTACGCTCACGCTCTTCAGTCTGAGTCAACTCCATGGCCAGTTTCCTAAGCTGTGCCACATTCTGTGCCAATGCCAGATTGGCCGTCTCCAATTCCCGAGTCCGGTTCAAAACCCGGATTTCAAGAGTCTCCGCCAGATGTCGCAATCGCTCTTCTCTTTCACGCAGTGCATCCTCGGTACGATGGCGCTCCGTAATATCACGGATCGCGGCAACTTGGACGGAACGACCCGATTGCATAAAAGAACGGGCAGTGATTTCAACCGGGAAGACGCACCCATTCGCCTTGCGGTGGAACCGCAAAGGAATAGAGATGATGTTATCGCGGAACTGGGGAGCCCCATGAGTGACGCGTTGCGTTGCCTCAGATTCAGCCGATAAATCAACATTCCTCATGGAAATTAATTCTTCACGACTATACCCATAGAGTGCCGCCGCGGCCGAGTTGGCTTCAATAATCTGTCCGACCGCATTATCAATCAGGAATATCGCATCAGATTCTGCTTCAAACAACTGTCGATAACGATTCTCACTTTCCCGTAATGCGGCCTCCTCACGTTTACGCTCCGTAATATCGCGAGCGAAGCAATGCATGGTGCCATCCGCCATCTTTCTAGACCGCATTTCAATCGTCACACGCGAGGAATCCGGACGCATCAGCACACGTTCCGCTATGATGATTTTCCCTCGCTCCAGAAGATCAAATCGAAAAGGTTTTTGCTCAAGGCTATCCGGAGCGAAAGGAAGTTGCGTCAGATGGAGACCAATAATGTGTTCCCTATCCCACCCTAAAATGGCACACATGGCTTCATTGGCATCAATCACGACCCCCTCACCGTTCCCCACCATGATGCCATCAACGGCCAACTCCACCAGCGAGCGATAATAAATCTCGCTGTAATGCCGCCCCCAACCTGACACATCAAGCGGCTGCTCCATCTGGGGCAATTCATAAGTTGACATCGACATTTTATGGAAGGAGCGATCCAACATAGATTCGATCGTCCTCATAAAATCGAAGGTGGATTGCGATGACTCCGGCACGAAGGGAGGTTGGTGACTATCTCCGGACGAATCGGCACAAGATATGAACTGCTGATCCAGGCTCATCGAAATGCTCCTAATGAAGATACGAACAGTCACACAACATTGTGAAATATAGCCAGCCAGCCCATAATTGCAAGCTTGGACTATCCACCAAACGGCTATTCAAGGTTGACATGACCTTAAGATCAAAGTAATTCATGCACATGAAATTTGCGGATTTTCTAAGGAAATATTAATGAAGAGAGATATTACCAGCCTCACGGGGCGTGAATTTGACATTTTAATTATTGGAGGTGGGATTCACGGGGTTACCTTGGCTCGGGAAGCCGCCTTGGCGGGGCTTGCCGTTGCCCTGGTTGAAAAATCGGACTTCTGTTCCGCCACCTCTGCCAACAGTCTCAAAATTCTCCATGGCGGCATCCGTTATCTGCAGCAGGCCAACCTGCCACGGGTACGCCAATCTGTCATCGAACGACGCACGATGCTGCAAATTGCCCCCCACCTCATTGACCCGCTCCCCTGCGCCATGCCCACGTATGGGCATGGTATGAAAAGTAAGGAAATCATGTTCTGCGGCCTGCTAGCCTATGATCTCCTGAGCCGGGATCGGAACCAAGGGCTTCCTCCTAACAAGTCCATTCCCAAATGCCGCATCGGCTCACGAACCGATTGGCTCGCCATTGCCCCGCAACTGGACAACCCCCGTTTCAACGGCGCCGCCCTATGGCATGACGCCATCACATGGAACACGGAGCGGCTGGGCTTGGGATTTGCTGCCGCCGCTATTCAAGCCGGAGCCACACTTGTCAACTACATCGAGGTCACCGGGTTTCACCGAAACGGTCGTGATGTCACGGGTGTCACGGCCATCGACCTGATCCGCAACCAATCTTTAACCATCCGCGCCAAAATAACAGTGAACAATACCGGACCATGGGCCAAGGAGACCCTGCGCCTGCTCGGCGAGGAAGTGACCACACCCGAATACCGTTGTACCCTGGCTATGAATGTGGTCTTGCGCAAGCAACTGATTGCCAATCATGCCGTCGGGCTCACCGCCTACAAAGAAGGCTGGAAAAGCGGCCGGCTGTTCTTCTTCGTGCCCTGGCGGGATCGCACCATGGTAGGCACCTATCTGAGTCCCCATACCGGCAGCCCCGACCAACTGAAAGTCACACCCGAAGATATTCACTCCTTCATGGATAACCTGAATCTGGCATATCCTGCCGCCCAGCTTAAACCTGAGGATATTGCGTTCATTCAAGCAGGCATCATGCCCGCCGCCGATAGAGAGGTTAGCCCCAACGGTGAGCCCAGCCTCCTGAATCACTATCAGATTCTGGATCATGCCAAATCGGATAATGTGAATGGCCTGATGTCCATCCTCGGTGTGAAATGGACCACCGCCCGCGATGTGGCACAACGCACTCTGGCCACCCTGCTCACCAAGCTGGGACGACACCAAGACACACCTTCCTCCATGATTCGCCCCCTGCCAGGGGGCGACATCCCCAATGTAGCGGCACTGGTTGACGAAGCCATCCAATCCGGGCTGTCAGAAGTGATGGCGCGTCACCTGGTGCGCAACTACGGCACCGGCTACCGGGATGTGATTCGGGTGGGATCCACTCATCCTCTCTGGTTGAAACCCCTGGGTGAAGGGACTTGCGTCACCGGGGCCGAGGTGATCTTTGCGCTGCGCGAAGAAATGGCTCAAACCATGACGGATGTGGTCCTGCGCAGAACCGACCTGGGTTCGGCTGGCCGCCCCTCCAAAGCCGCCCTGATGAACGCCGCCGTGATGATGGCGCACGAACTCGCATGGAACGCCGCACGCCTCGACCAGGAACTGGCCATCCTTAAGGCCCTCCCATGCTGGCCAAAGGAGTGAAAATGAAATCCAGAATTCAGAATTCCTGCTTATGAATTTCTCCATGGGCTATTCTCCTTGTCCGAATGACACATCGATGTTTCATGACGTCGCCACAAGACCATTGGGGCGCTCAGGGTATAAAGTATCCGTCCATCTTCATGATGTCGAGACCCTCAATCGCCTCGCCCTGAAGGCCACTTACGACATCACAAAAATCTCTTTTCATGCCTACCTGTTGGTGCGCGAACACTATCAACTGCTCAACACCGGTGCCGCCCTCGGGTTCGGGTGTGGTCCCCTACTCGTTTCACGGACCCCCATGACACCTGCCGGCGTCACACACAGCCGGATCGCCGTGCCCGGTGAACTGACCACGGCACACCTGCTCCTGCGACTCTGGGCGCCCGAAGCCCAACAGAAAATCTTTGTTCCCTACGACCGCGTGATGGGACTGCTCCGCACCGGTGAAGCCGACTGCGGTATTCTCATTCACGAGTCACGCTTCGTCTACCAGCAAGCCGGCCTCACCTGCATCATGGATCTCGGACAATGGTGGGAACAGGAAACGAGTCATCCGATTCCGTTGGGCTGTATTGTCGCCCGCAAGTCACTCGGCACCACTATCATTTCTGAGTGCGAATCCTTGCTCCGTCAATCCATCATCCGCTCCCGCGCCCACCCCGAGGATTCCGCCCTGTACGTCCGTGAAAATGCCCGAGAGATCGATGAAACCGTTATAAAAAAACACGTCCATATGTTCGTCACCGACTTTTCCGTCAACCTTGGCGAGGCTGGCCACAAAGCCATCACCGTGCTGGAAGCCAGGGCACGCAAGGCGGGAGTGATCCCATGATTGCCATCCTTCTGGCCACCCTCAGTGAAGCCCAGCCGCTTATCGATCTGCTCAAAGCCGAGAAGCGTTTGGAGCAGCCGTTCGCAACCTATAGCTTTGAAGCCGCAGATGGTCACCCCGGCGGCTTGGTCATCATTACGGGAATTGGCCCGCAAGAAGCCGCCGCCGCCACCGATTACGCCATTACAGATCGGGGCGCCAGCCGCATTCTTAACGTGGGAATCTGTGGAGCCCTCACCCATGCCGTCGATCCCGGCCACATGTGCCATATCACCGCAATTGTCGAAGGCGATGTTCTCCTGAAGGATCCCACTACCCCCTCGCAGCCTCTGGCCACGGAAACCCTCTGGCATTCCCTGCCTTCAGCCCGTCTGGTCTCCGTCAGCGAACCGGTCTTCGGAGGGGAAGGCCGAACCATCTTAGCCAACCACGCTGATATGGTGGATATGGAAGGCTACGCGATCGTTCAAACCTGCTGTCGAAAAGGCATACCGTATCAATTGTTGAAAGTGGTCAGTGACCGTGCAGATGATACCGGGCATGAGGAATTGCACCTGAATCTCACCCGCGTCTCCACCATCCTGGCAGAGGAAGTGGTCGCCGGACTGGAGCATCATCTGGCCCCGCACATCCAAAGCCTGATGGCACGTCTCTTGCATTTCGTCAAAATTGAACACAATATTTTCAGTCTCCCTCTCTTGCTGGCCGGGGCCTGGCTCGGAGCAGGCCGGCAATGGCCGGGGCTGCGCCCCTTGCTGTTGATTCTACTGGCCGGCGTCGGCGCACGTGCCCTTGGCATGGCCATGAACCGGATTCTGGATCGTCGCCTCGACCAGCTTAACCCCCGCACGGCCAGCCGCGAACTTCCCAGCGGTAAACTTTCACAGACCCAGGCTTGGATGGTGGCGGCCGGCGGCCTGACCGTCTACCTCGCGGCTTGCACGGCACTGGGTCCGTTGTGCCTGTGGCTATCTCCGATCCCGGCCTTGGTTTTGATCACCTATTCATTACTAAAGCGCTTTAGTAATCTCTGCCACTATGGCATTGGCGTCTGTCTGGCCCTCGGGCCGCTCGGGGCCTACGTTGCCGTCAGCGGTTCCATGGCCATCGATGGGGCAACCCTGATACTGGCCCTGTTCACCTTCTGCTGGATCAGTGGATTCGACATTATTTATGCCTTACAGGACATCAAGTCCGACCGTGAGCTGGGCGTTCACAGCCTCCCGGCGGCGCTTGGGAGTGCCGGTGCCCATGGCGTGGCCGCACTCACTCACCTTGTGGCCGCCGCCGCCGCCGTACAGCTCTGGGTACTGGTCGGGGCCGGCCTGACGTCCGGCCTGGCGCTAGCCGTCACGCTCACGGCTTTGGGTTTGGCCTACTGTTCAAAGTTGCCGCTTCCTGTTAGATTCTTTCCGGTATCTGCCATTGCCGGCATTGCCGGCGCACTGATAGCCGTACTGTAAGGATTGGCTCCTGTGCAGGGTCATATAACATGAATGTACAGGATCGACAGGATTGGAAGGGATAGAGCTTTCTCATGAACCTATTACTTGCTGTGAGTGGCGCGACGGGATCTTATGCCGCGGAGCTTCTGATCAGGAAGTCGCCCTGGCCGGTCGCTTTGGTCGCCAGTACCTGGGGACGCAATGTCTATGAACGGGAATGCGGCGATTTCGCCAAGCTGGCCTCCATGGCCTCCCGTGTATTTGAAGATACCGATCTGGCGGCCCCCGGCGCATCGGGCTCAGTCCCCTCCGCAGGGATGGTCATCTTACCCTGCTCCACTAACACCTTGGCCAAGGTGGCACATGGCATTGCCGATACCCTGATTTCCCGCGCCGCACATTGCCACCTGAAGGAACAGCGCAAGCTGGTGCTGTGCGTACGCGAATCGCCCTGGACACAAATCGACCTCCAGAATGCCGCCACGATATCGGGTGCAGGCGGCGTGATCATGCCTCTTTCCCCGCCTTTCTATCAGGTTACCGGCAAGGATCCACATCAGGTCACCATGGCCGACCTGCTCAATCTCTATGTGGATCGTGTTCTGGCCGTATTGGGGCACCCTGCGCCCTCAAACTGGGAGACCATCTCTTGAGCGCCAAAGATCTTCGTAAGTTCCTACAACAATTGGAGGGACGCGGACAACTCGCCCGTGTCACCAAGGAGATCGATCCGGATCAGGACATCACCATCATCCAGCACCGGCTTATGGCGGAACAAGGCCCTGCCGTTCTATTTGAACATATTAAAGGATCCCCTTACCGCCTGGTCTCCAACCTCTACGGAACACCCGAACGAGTGGAACTGGCTTTTGGGCGTCACCCCGGCGCTATTGGCGAAGATTTGGTTCGGCTCGCAGAACAGTTCATGCCCCCCACCTTGTCAGCCGTGTGGGCGGAACGCCGCAAACTCTGGCAAGTGGCCCAGGCCCGCATGCGGACAGTACGGCGGGGCCCCATTCTGGATAACTGCTTCAGCCCGGCCCGACTGGATCTGTTGCCCTGCCTAACCTGCTGGCCGCTGGATGGGGGCCCCTTCTTCACCCTACCACTGGTACATACCGTTGACCCACGAACAGGCGCAGGAAATCTCGGCATTTACCGCCTGCAACGTTATGACGCCACCAGCACGGGGATGCATTGGCAGATTGAGAAAGGAGGCGGATTCCATTTCCAAATCGCCGCCAAACGCGGAAAATCCTTACCCATCAGTGTCATTTTGGGCGGCCCACCCGCACTCACCATCGCCGCCATTACCCCGCTGCCCGAAGGCATCGATGAACGGCTGTTAGCCGCCTTACTCATGGGCCACCCGCTGGACATGATCAAACGTGCCGGCACCGGCCACCGTATTCCCGCCCAGGCAGAATTCGTCCTTGAAGGCAGCGTAACACCCGGTGATGAGCGGCAGGAAGGTCCCTTTGGTGACCATCTGGGTCACTATTCACACAGTGCCAAGTTTCCGATTTTCCGCGTAGCCCGCATGCTGGCACGTAAAGACGCCATCTATCCCGCCACCGTGGTCGGGAAGCCACCTCAAGAGGATTACTTCATCGGGGAAGCGCTTCAGGAAATGACCCTTCCGCTATTAAAACTTATCCGCCCCGCTATCAGCGATTTATGGGCCTACCCGGAAACCGGCTTCCACCCCCTGGCTATTGCGGCAGTCAAAGAACGCTATGGGCAGGAAGCACTCAAACATGCCCTCGGCCTCATGGGCGAAGGACAACTCTCCCTCACCAAAATCATGGTCATCGTGGACCATGACGTCAATGTCAGGGACTTCAAACAGGTCAGCCGTACCTTGTGGGAAACGCTTGATGCCAACCACGGAATTCATCTGCTGGCCCCCACCGCACAGGACACGCTGGATTTTACCGGTCCCTCCATGAAC
>Ga0073936_10001847_pt1 | contig 32088 bp, 28 predicted proteins | sample AliMusrvi5mmetaG_FD_87041 | JGI IMG/M metagenome (GOLD analysis project Ga0073936, IMG submission 87041) | Freshwater lake bacterial and archeal communities from Alinen Mustajarvi, Finland, to study Microbial Dark Matter (Phase II) - Alinen... | ecosystem: Environmental > Aquatic > Freshwater >...
GCAGAAGAATGCATCGAGCTTCTGTCGATGAAGACTACCTCATCAGCATGTTTGGTGGCATGCCTTGCTTACTAAACACGCTGCAAACGGAGAACTGCTCTACAAATTGATGCGATAGCCCTGACATTCCGCACTGATATTCATGTTGACGCTGCTTTGATTTGAATGATATTTACATCCGGTAGAGAAAAGAGTCATAAAACAGCAATTCCGTTATTTTAACCCTTCGAGACCTATGACGCCTCCTCTTTTTTTATCTGATCTTCGCGAATCCGATTTGCAACGATGCGGCTACGTCACTCTTGACGTGAGAGGGTGCCGTGCCGTTGCGCTTGACCGGGCCGCGCCTGCAGCCATTGAAGCCCTGAATTCCGGTTCTTTTCACGAATGGGCGTCCCGGCAATCAAAGCGGGAAAAAATGCGGGGGCGAGGAGTGATCTACGCCGTGGATCTTCCGATGACGCCGGTGACTCCAGTGGTTGTCCGGAGGAATCGGCATGGCGGGCTGCTTGGCGGGGCGACGGGGGAATATTTTCTCTTTCCGACACGTGCTCCCCGTGAACTGGCACTGTCGTTGCGTCTGGCAGCTGCGGGAATTCCGACGCCTGAAGTTGTCGCATACGCCGTCTATCCCGTTGCCGGGATCTTTGCCCGGAGCGATGTTATGACCCGGCGGCTGCCGGAAGGGGACGATCTGCCTGCCGCCTGGGATAAGGCGAGCGATGATGAGCGTGATTCTATGCTGGAGGTGGTGGGCACGTTACTCAAATCTCTTGCCCGAGCCGGAGCATGGCATGCCGATCTGAATCTCAAAAATATTTACATTGCCGGGAGTGGCGCCGATCTGACGGCATACCTGCTTGATGTTGACCGGGTGACATTTCCGGGGAACGGTGATGTTGCCGCTCGCAATCTTGACCGGCTGGTACGTTCTGCCCGCAAGTGGCGCACGAATTGGGGACTCGATCTGGATGAGAATTCTCTCGCCCGGCTGGCCACCCTTGCAAAGGAGGAACAGTAATGCGGGTGGCGACAGACCGTGTCTGCATTGTGATGATGAGCGCCGTGGGCGATACCGTTCATGTGCTGCCGGTGCTGCATGCCCTTAAACGGGCGAATCCTGCCATGCAGGTGACCTGGATACTGCAACCGGGGCCGGCCATGCTGGTGCACGGGCACCGGCTGGTTGATGAAATCATTCTTTTCGACCGCACCCAGGGCGTGCGCGGCTTCCTTGCCGTTCGAGACCGGTTGCGCCACCGGAAGTTTGATCTTGTTCTTGACTTGCAGGTCTATTTCAAGGCGAATATTGTTACCTCTTTTATCAATGCTACGGTGAAGCTCGGCTTTGATTTCGCCCGTGCCCGTGATCTTAACTGGTTGTTTACCACGCACCGTATTCCACCCCACGCCATGCAGCACGTTCAGGACCAGTATCTCGAATTCTGCGATTGGCTGGGGGCTCCAGCCACACCGGTTACCTGGGGACTCGGGCCCTGGAATGATGAGGAACGGGCGTGGCAGAAGGCGTTTTACTCCCGTCTTGACCGTCCGGCAGTGGCGATAGTCGTGGCAACCAGCAAGCTTCAGAAAAACTGGATCCCCGAACGGTGGGCGGAAGTGTGCGATACGCTCTACTCCGATTTTGGATTGCAGCCGATTCTGGTGGGGGGACGTTCACCGGTTGAGGTAGAGTGTGAGCGGGTCATCATGGAGCGGGCGAAACAGCCGCCTCTTTCTGCGCTGGGGAATGGCGGTCTCCGCGGTCTGGTCGGGATTCTGGAGGGTGCGGCGCTGGTCATCTCGCTCGATACCGGCCCGCTGCATATCACGGTGGCGCTGGATCGTCCGGTGGTCTCCCTGATGGGGTATTCCAACCCGAAGCGGGTCGGGCCGTATCGGAAATTCGGTGATCTGATGATTGACGCTTACGGAGAGCCGGGTGAAGAGTATCCTGTTTCAATGGAAAATCGCCCCGGCCGGATGCCGCGCATCACCGTGGATGATGTGCTGAAAAAAATCCAGTTGTGGCGGACAAACTACGCATCATGACGATCCCCCCTCCAACCTCCCCCTCTGGGTGGAGACTTTAATTCCCTCACCCAGCGGGGGAGGGTCAGGGAGGGGGAAACAGCGGTGCTATCTCTGTTACAGCGTTTGAATCAGTAATCCCTTCAAAATGTCCGGATTACCGATTGTTAACTCCAGCCGTGCGAGCAGCGTGCGTGCCGTAAGTTCCTGTGGTAACCCCTTCAGTTTTACCCCGTCTTTTTCCGTTGTGACTACTACCGTTGCTCCGCTGGTCCGCATTGCTTCTGCGATCTCGACACACCGATCCTTTGTGTAGACAACATGGTCCGGGAAGGCGATGCCTTTTACCAGGTCCAGTCCCAGATCGCGCAATCCAATAAAAAATGAGTCAGGGTCGGCAATGCCGGCAAAGGCCAGCACTTTTTGACCGGCGCAGCTGGAGAGATCAACGGGCGTGTGGCTTCCGAGAGGGAGCAGGTCGACGATAGTATGGCTGGAAATGCAGGCGGGAATTTGTTGCGTGTCAACAGGCAGCGGCGCCTTGCCGGGAGCACGGGTAAAAATGACCAGATCTGCCCTGCGGAGTGCGCTTGATGGCTCGCGTAACAGTCCAGCCGGCAGTGTCAGGTTGTTGCCGAACGGGCGGGAAAAATCCAGCAGCAGAATATTCAGGTCACGATGCAGGCGCAGATGCTGAAAACCGTCGTCCAGCAGGAATATGTCCGGCGCAAGCTGCTGCATGGCCAGTTGACCGGCGACAAAGCGATCCGTGCCGATAACCACCATCAGTCCCGGAACAGTCGATGCCAGCAGATACGGCTCGTCTCCGCACTCCCGTGCGCTCAGCATGATTGTTGCGCCGTCGCTGACAACAGAGGCTTGCCCTTCCAAGGCTCCGCCATAGCCACGGGATAGCACGGCTACCGTATACCCCTGATCCAGAAGAAGTCGGGCAATATATGCGGTGACCGGAGTTTTTCCGGTCCCACCCACGGTAATGTTGCCGATTGAAACCACCGGACGGGGAAGGCGGTATGTCTTGAATATGCCGCTTCGATACAGCAGTGCCCGTAGCCGCAGTGCCAGCGAATATAGCCATGCAACTGGAGTCAGCATAAGTAGTATGAGAGAATCAGGCATACCGGAGCGACGGCCTGTGACCAGTTCCCGCCAATATGTGTGATATGATTTGTTCATAAATATCTCGTAATAACGTCCATATGCCGCTCCGTAGCGCCACTGTTATCCCGCAACAATTTCAGGCCATTCTGTCCCAGAATACGTCTGAGCTCCGAACTGGTTATCAACGTCTGACAGGCAGACGTCAGCTCATCGGGATGATGGATCTGTATTCCGGCGCCGTACTGCAAAACCAGCGCTTCAATTTCCCGAAAATTGGCCATATGTGGACCAAACACGCTCGGAATTCCCACTGACGCAGGTTCCAGGAGGTTATGTCCTCCGAGTGGCGCCAGGCTGCCGCCGACAAAGGCGATATCGGCCAGGGCATACAGGTTCATCAGTTCGCCCACGGTATCGACCAGAAGTACCTCTCCCGGTTTCAATTGATGTTCGTTGGAAAGCGTACTGCGTTTCCGGTACTGAACCATGGCGCCTTCAAGCAGGGCAGCAACGTCTCCAGCCCGTTCCGGATGCCGGGGGACGAGGACGAGAAACAGGGTGCCGATGGTTGCTGAAAGTTCCTTATAGGCTGCGATGATGTGTTGTTCTTCGCCGTCACGGGTACTGCCGGCGGTCAGTACACAACAATCATCGGGGATTGAATACCGGTTGCGCAACTGCCTCCGTTCTTCCTCACTCACCTGACGAGAAGGAATGTCGTTTTTGAGGTTTCCGGTAACCCGTACCTTGTCAGGGTATGCACCAATGGCAGTAATCCTCTCACGACCGATTTCCGACTGCATGCAGATAGCCGAGAAGCAGCGTAAGGGAGGACGAAAAAACCAGCTGAATTTGAGATACCGCGTGAATGAACGGTCAGAAATACGACCGTTGGCCAATACAAGAGGAATATAATTTCTGGCGGCCTCACGGGAAAAATTGGGCCAGATCTCGGTTTCCATGATGATAATAATGCGTGGTTTGACAGAACGGAGCATGATGCGTACTGAAAGGAGAAAATCGAAGGGGAAGTAAAGGCAGAGGTCAACTTCAGGAAAACCTGAAGCCGCCGTTTTCCCGGTTTCAGTGGTGTTCGTTACGACGATAGCATGTCCCGGATAGCGGGTGCGAAGAGCCTTGAGAAGCGGTCTGGCCGCAAGTGCCTCACCAACCGAAACGGCGTGAAGCCAGATGACCGGACGACCGGCAATTTTTGCCAACGTGCTCCGCGGAACAAAGCCGAACCGCTCAGCGGCGGCAAGAGGCCAGCCGAGCTTGATGGAACGGAAAATATTAAACAGGAACACCGGAACGAACAGAAAGATCGAAAGTATGTTATAGGCGAGAAAGAACATGTCTCAGGTCACGCAGTTGCTGAAGATGTTTCGTCCCGGTCAAGGCGCTGCAGGTAATAGAGCGCGACCGCTGTGAGATGAACCATTCCCCAGGCCCAAAGATTGTCACTCAGGAAGTGCCCCCCCTGCGTGATTCGGGCAATAGACATCAGCACTCCGAAAAAAAGGCCGCCAGCCATCCACCATCGGGCAACAGTCGGTTTCCTGCGCCGGAATACAAAGAAAGGAGCGGTCATGTAAAATGCGGCTGATGAATGCCCGGACGGAAACGAGCGTCCGTTGTGAGCTATTCCTTTTTGCCAGGGATGCAGAAATTCTTTTGTCCCGCCCAGTTGAACGACTTCCCGTGGCCGTGGCCGTCCCCAATGCTCCTTGAAAACGACATTCACGAGCAAACCGGGTCCGAGCACCAGAAGGATAACAAGAAACAGCCCCGGACGAATCCAGTTACGGCGCTGCTTGTCTCTGCTTCCGATAATGGCGGCTACCAATCCGCAGATACCCAGAGCAATCGATGGTCCACGGTCGAGAAGGTACAATAAATGCCATGGTTGTTGATCGCCCACCGGCCATTTCCCGTCAATACAGAATAACGATGAAACCTTCAGATCCGCTCCGGACGCTGAAATTACGATAGTCGCGAGAACGAGAATAAGTACCGGAAGGGCAAAATCACGCACTTTACTGTTCATATCGGTTCTCCAGCCCGTTTCCAGCGGCGATGTATCCAATACCAGTCAGCCGGATGAGCGCAGACAAAATCTTCAAGATAGCGGGCCAGAGCCTGAGTGTCCTGCTGCACTCCGCTTTCGGAGCGGTCACCGCACAGTGTGTACTCGGGATAGAATCTAAGCACATTCCAGTCATGGTCACGGTAACCAAAAACAGAGATAACGGGTGTCCCCGTTTTACGCGCAATAACAACGGGAGCCTTGTTTGCCCAGGCTTTTCTGCCAAGGAACTCGATCAGGGCGCCGTTATCCTCAAACACTGCCTGATCGGTCAGCATGCCGATGACACCTTTGTCCTTGAGGACGCTAAGGATCGGCCGCAGGGCGGATTTGTTATAAATAACCTTGTTGCCGTAGCCCATTCTCATCTTTTCGATGATTGTGTTGAGATACGGATTTGTCTGTTTTCGAGCAACTGCCCATACGTTCTCGTTCAGATGCTGCTTGAAGGAAAGCGAAACCAGTTCCCAGTTGCCGCAATGGCCACTTACACAGAGTACTCCGTTACCCTGTTCATGGGCGTGCCGGAAGTTTTCCAGGCCATGTACCACCATCGAATCAATCAGGTCATTGCCTTTGCCGTGATACAGGCGGCAGACCTCTACGATGGAAATGCCCAGATTCATGAATGTTGCCAGGGCGATTTCTTCAGCCGATTCATACGTGCCTGTCCAGGAAGGGTGACGCCTCATGAAAGGGAGTGCCTGTCTGATATTGTCAAGCGCAATTTCCCGGCGTGAGTGAATAATGTTAAACAGAAACCTGCCGATGTTTTTACCGATGCGGACAGTTAGCGAATGGGGGAGCGCGGCTATGAGCAGGGTAAACAAGTAGAAGAGAGCCGCCTGTATCAACCAAACGACCCTTTTCATTGCTCTGCTCCGGGGTGTACAGTCGTGGCGTCGTCACACCGGCTACATAATGTGAGAGCAAGATGTGCGACGTTTACCGATGCACCGCCCTGTCCCAGTTTCGAGCGCACTTCGCCAAGTTTGGCGACAATAGTGGAGTGATAGGCGTTGTCGGAAAGTAAATTTACGATTTCGGCAGCAATCTCATCCGGATTAGCACGGGCCTGAATCAGTTCCCGGACGACGGTTTCACCTGCTACAATATTGCAGAGACCGATATTGGGCACTTTTACCAGCCGTTTTGCCAGTTGATAGGTTAACGGCGATAGTTTGTAGATGATTACCATCGGTGTTCCCACCAGCGCAATTTCAAGTGTAACCGTACCGGAAACGGAGATAACCGCGTCGCATGCCCGGATCATGTCGTGGATCCGGTCGCGCGTAATGGTAACATCAAGGCCCGCTGCAGTAAGCAGGGGAACGATGTCGTCACGCCGGAGCGTGGATGCCAGCGGCAGGATAAATTGAATGCCGGGGAATTGTTTTTTAAGCTTAACGGCTGCGGCAAGTATGACCGGCAGAAGTCGCTCAATCTCGTTGTGCCGGCTGCCGGGGAAGAGGCCGATAATCTTGCGGGACGGGTCAAGCTTGAAGCTGGTCGCGGCGGCAGAGCGATCAAACGTGACAGTGACCAGATCCAGCATGGGGTGTCCCACAAAGGTAACCGGCACTCCTGCCTGCTGATAAAAGGGCGCTTCGAAGGGGAGTATGACAGCCATGTGATCGACAAGCCGGGCTATTTTTCTGACGCGTCCCTGGCGCCAGGCCCAAATCTGAGGGCTGATGTAATACAGCACCTTAATGCCGGCCTTTTTGGCAACCTTTGCCAGACGCAGGTTGAATCCGGGGTAGTCGATCAGGATCAACAGATCGGGAGGTTCATTCAGGAGTATCTGCTTCAGTTTCACGAAGGCCGATGAAATGACATCGAAGTGCTTGATCACTTCCACCAGGCCGACCACTGCCATTTCACTTGAGTCAACAAGAGTATCAACCCCCGCTTCACGCATGCGGGCACCGCCAATACCAAAAAAATGCAGATCTGATGAGAGTTTGAGCGCTTCTTTGACCAGATCGGCACCGTAGATATCGCCGGAGGCTTCTCCGGCGACGATCATGATACGGCGCTGGAATTCAGGCATGAAAAAGTCCCCCTTTAAGAAAGGACCCTCCGGGGCCTAGAGGGGATTTAGGGGGATTTGCCTTCACTATCCAACCAGTGCCTCTCGAATGGTCTGCGCTACCAGCCGAATCGATTCTTCGGGCATTTCAGGATAGATCGGCAGCGACATGCATCGGCTGGCCACATCCTCGGCTACCGGCAGGGAAACGGTCGCATATGCCGCGGCAAATACGTCCTGCTTATGGAGCGGGATGGGATAGTATACGGCTGACGAAATCTGCTTTTCAGACAGTTTTGCCATGATTACATCGCGACGGTCCGTCAGTAGAGTGTACTGATGATATACGTGAACTCCGGCGCCATCCTCGAACGGTACGGTGACAATATCGCCGAGCAGTTCCGAATACAGATGGGCAACGCGGCGGCGTCCGCTGTTGAATTCATCTATTTTACGGAGCTTGACCCGGAGGATAGCAGCCTGAATATCATCGAGACGGCTGTTGTAGCCGATTACGCTGTGGTGGTAGCGGACACTGCTGCCGTGATTACGTAACACCTTGATCTGCCCGGCAAGCTCGTCGGTGGCGCAGGTGATCAGTCCGCCGTCACCGTAGCAGCCGAGGTTCTTGCTTGGAAAAAAGCTGAAACAGCCGAACGATCCGATAGTCCCGGTCATTGCGCCGTTTGTCGCCGCGCCGAAAGATTGAGCACAATCTTCAATCAACATAAGGTGATGCTTGTCGCAGATCGCTGTGATCGGAGTCATATCGGCAGGCTGCCCGAAGAGGTGAACAGGGATGAGAGCCTTGGTGCGGGGGGTAATGGCCGCTTCAATCAATGCAGGGTCCATATTGAACGTCTTCGGATCGATATCGACGAAAACCGGGGTGGCCCCTGCGTAACAGATCGCCTCCGCGGTAGCGATAAAGGTGAAGGGGGTGGTAATGACTTCGTCGCCCGGTTTGATCCCGGCGGCCAGGATGGCAAGCTGCAGCGCATCGGTGCCAGAGGCGCATGAAATGGCGTGCCTGGCGCCCAGATATGCCGCGGTTTCCTGCTCGAAAGCGGTTACATTCGGCCCAAGGATAAATTGCGTGCTCTCAATGGCATCGAGAACCGCGGTATCAATTTCCGCTTTAAGAGTGTGGTATTGGGTTTTTAGATCAACCATCGGAATCATGAGGGTCTCCTGTCAAGGCTGAGATTTATTTTGAGTGCCGTTTCCAGTGCCATGCGACCATCATGGCCGCTTACTTCAGGTTCTCTCTTTTCGCGGATTGCCGTCAGGAATGACTCGATTTCGCTTCTCAGCGCATCGGCTTCACCGAGTTCACGCTCGTCAACCCGTACATTGGGAACGCCGGGGAACAGTTCACCGCTCCCCTTCTGGGCAACAAGCATTTTTCGGTTCTGAAAGTCAAGGGTGATATAGGCGTTACGCTGGAAGATACGCATCTTGCGCTCACTCTTCAGACTGATGCGACTGGCCGTCACGTTGGCTACACAGCCGTTAGCGAAAAGAATACGGGCATTGGCGATGTCTTCCTCGCCGGTAAAAACCGGAGCTCCGACAGCATCAACACGCTCGACCGGAGATTTGACAATATGCTGAATGATTTCAATATCGTGAATCATCAGGTCGAGAACCACGTTCACATCGGTGCCGCGCGGTTTGAACGGCGCAATCCGGACCGACTCGATAAAGATTGGTTCCTGAAGAACTCCGTCAAGAGCCTGCAGAACCGGGTTAAAACGTTCCAGATGTCCGACCTGAAACACCAGCTTGTTCTTCTCCGCCAGCGCTATCAGTTCATCCGCCTCTTCAATCGTGACCGTAATCGGTTTTTCGATCAGAACGTGTACTCCGGCGGCCAGAAAATCACGGGCGACGGCATAATGGAACTGCGTGGGAACCACTACGCTGACGGCATCTACAGTGCCGATCAGCTCGCGATGATCGCTGAAGGCGCGAGTTCCCAGCGCAGAGGCTATTTCATCGGCCCGTTTCCGGTCCTGATCGACCACACCCACCAATTCGACATCCGGAATCGCGGCATACTTCTGGGCGTGAAAATTGCCCAGATATCCCACACCTATGACAGCAGTCCGTAGCGCACTCATCCTTTGCAAAACCCGCGTTGCGTCGAATTGATGAATGCCAGCAGGTAATCAACCTCCGGACAGTCAGCAATTTCACCGTTGATGCGGGCGATGGCATCTGGAAGCTTCAAGCCGGCCATGAACAGTGTCTTGTACGCCTTTTTAAGGTTGGCAATGGCCTCTTCCGTGAAGCCGCGCCGTTTCAGGCCGATCAGGTTAAGTCCGCGGAGCTTGGCCTCCCGTTTGTTGGAAGTGGCAATCGTATAGGGGAGAATATCCATGCCGACCATGGTACCGCCTCCTATCATGGCATATGCTCCTATGCGTGAAAACTGGTGCACAGCTACCAGGCCGCCGATAATGACATTATCTTCGACAGTGACATGACCGGCCAGGGTCGCAACGTTGGCCATGACGACTCCGTTACCGACAACACAGTCATGGGCAACGTGCGAATATGCCATAAGGAGGTTGTTATTTCCGACAACCGTCTCCGCATGCCCTGTTACCGTGCCGCGATGGATGGTGGCGAACTCGCGGATCATATTGCCGTTGCCAAGCCGCGTCCAGCATTCTTCGCCCTTGTACTTGAGATCCTGTGGTGGAGCTCCCACTGAGGCCTGGGGGAATATCTGGTTGTTCTCGCCCATTTCAGTCCAGTCACCCACAACGGCATGAGCGCCGACGGTCGTTCCTTTACCGATTATGACATGCTTTCCGATGATGGCATATGGGCCGACTTCCACGTCAGTTGCCAGGTTGGCTGTTGAATCTATTATCGCTGTCGGGTGGATCATGATGGTTCTCCCGTTGGTCTCCCGCTTTGAAAGGGGAATGAAAGTGTTATTTCGGTGAGTCGGCAAACGTAGCTTTAAGATCCGCCTCGGTTACCAGGGTCTCTCCGACGAATGCTCTGCCGGCTACTCCCCAGATTCCCCTACGGTTCATCGTTGTAGTAACCTCAATGCGCAACTGATCTCCGGGAGATACCGGTTTACGGAAGCGGGCATTGTCGATGGCCATAAAATAGGTTACCTTGGCGCGGGTTGCTTCATCGGAAACAAGATATGCCATGATACCGGCTACCTGGGCCATGGCTTCGATGATCAGAACCCCCGGCATTACCGGATGACCCGGAAAATGTCCCTGGAAAAACGGCTCATTGATGGTAACATTTTTTATACCGACGCAGCGTTTTCCCTGTTCCACCTCAATGATCCGGTCAACCATCAGAAATGGATAGCGGTGCGGCAGGATTTTCATGATTTCATTGATATCCAATTGCATATTATCTCTCCTGACTAATCTGTTTCAATGTTGCTTCAAGCTCTGCAACGCGTTTTCCAAGAGCCGAAACGGTTTTCTTTAATTCCGGTAATCTCGGCACAACCATGGCAGATTTCAGCCACTCCTTGTGCGGCATGGTTGGCGTGCCGCTGTAGGCGGCGTTGGCCGGCAGAGAACTTGGTACGCCGGACTGGGCGCCGACCAGAACGTTGTCACCGATAGTGAGATGACCGGCAACACCGACCTGACCGGCCAGAGTGACATGATTGCCGATCTTCGTGCTTCCCGAAATACCGACTTGAGAGACGATCATGCAGTTTTCGCCGATCTGGCAATTATGGGCAATCTGCACCAGGTTGTCGAGCTTCGTTCCACGACCGATGCGGGTCACTTCGACAGCAGCCCGGTCTATGCAGCTGTTCGCCCCTATTTCAACATCGTCTTCCAGGATGACAATGCCGATCTGCGGGATACGATAGTAATCGTTGCCGTCAGGGGCGTAGCCGAAACCGTCCGAACCGATAACGGCCCCCGGCTGAATGATGCAGCGGCTGCCGATCCGGCACCGTTCGCGAACAACAGCGTTGGCGTGAATGATACAATCGTCGCCGATAATGACGTTGTCATACAGCACCGCACCTGCATAAACAACCGAACGGTTGCCCACGACAACATTCCTGCCGACACAGGCGCCGGGATAAATACTGCATCCTTCACCGACAGTCGCACTATCGTCGATGTTTGCCGACGGAAGAACTCCCAATGCTTCGTGGGGAGCGGTGTAGAACATCGTCAGAAGTTTGGCAAACCCGAGATACGGATTGGCCACTTCAATGGCGGTACGGCCATAACGTTCGCCGCCCGGCGCCATTAGAACGGCGCCGGCGGCTGTTTCGGCAACTTTGGCGGCATACCGGGGGTTTGCGAGAAACGTCAAGGTGCCAGGCCCGGCAGTTTCGAGCGTTCCCAAGCCGGAAATCACTGTTTCCCCGTCTCCGCGCACGATTCCGCCGAGATACTCGGCAAGTTCTGTTACGGTTCGTGTGAGTGACATATGCGTTACTTCTTCCTGCTCGAATTGAACAGCTTTAAAATATCTTCGGTCAAGTCGGCGGAATCGTTGACGAACAGCATACTCTCATTTTTCACAAAGATGAACGTATACCCTTTCTGTCGACCGTACTCCTGAATTACTTTCTCCATTACTTCGAGAATTTTCCGGGTCAGTTCTTCGTCTTTGCCTTGCAGTTCTTCCTGTGCATCTTTAGTAAATCGTTGAAAATCCTTCAGTTTGTTCTGGTAATCCTTTTCTTTGGAGGCTCTGGTGGAATCGGAAAGCACTGCCGACTGTTTTTCCAGATCTTCCTTCAGTTTCTTGAGCTCTTCCTGTTTGACATTAATCTCGTCCTGGTACTTCTTGACTTTGGCGGCCAACTGCTCCTTGGCCTCTTTTCCCGCTTCGGAACCGTTCAGCGCACGCTGCATGTCGATGTAACCGAGTTTGAGGTCTGCTGCAAATACTGATGTTGATGCAATGCATGCTGCTACGACACCTGCCAGAATTACCCGTTTCATGAATACTTCTCCTTTACTTGGTTGTTGGCGTTGCGCCATATTAACGGAATTGTGTATGCAATTTGATGCTCCCCTCTCCCTGCCCCTCCCCCGGCGGGGGAGGGGCAGGGAGAGGGAACTAGAACATGCTGCCAATTGAAAATTCAAGTCGTCCGCTCGAACTGTCGATATCTTTTCGCGGATTGATCGGGATACCGTATTCAATACGGAGCGGACCCATCGGGGATGCCCAGCGAATCCCGAAACCGTAACTCATCAACATGGGACTGAAGGCTTTTGAAATGTCGTTAAATGAATTGCCGTAATCGAAAAAAGCAACCCCTTTCACTCCGACATCCGAGAGCAGGGAATAGGTCAATTCGACATTTCCAGCTATTTCTTTTTCGCCCCCCGTGTATATCACATCATTTGCCTGATCGTTGGCAAGGTTAAATAATAAACGCTGGGAGATTGAAGGGGACACCGTACGTATTTTATATCCGCAGAGTGAAATTCCCCCGAGGTAAAATTTTTCGTCAATCGGGATCGGGGGGCCGACCTTGCCGATATAGCCTAACGAAACTTTTGACGACGCAACCAGTTTCTTGTAGAGCGGGTAAAAGAACGTGTGGTCCGTGGTGAAACGGGCATATTTGTTGTCCCCTCCGAGGCCGGCAAATTCTGCCGAAAACGAATTGATCATGCCGGTTGAAGGGTCAAGCCGATAGTCGGTGGTGTTACGGGTAATACTGCCGTATATGGAGCTGGTTGTTGTCCTGCCGAGCGGGTAGTTGTCAAGCAAATCTCTGTCATGGAGTAGCTGATATGTGGCGCTCGAATTAAACAGGTCCTTGACTTCATATTTGTACATAAAGAATGTGCCGACAAAATCGTTGATCGGATAGCCGACTTTGATATCGCCGCCGAGGAGGCGGCGGGTATAATCGCTGTAATTACGTTCAGAACGGTAGAAGTCCCCCCCCAGTGTCAATCTGGTGTCCATGAAATAGGGATCGGTAAGCCCTACGGCGTAGGTACTTGATCTTCCGCCGAGAGAAGCGGAAACATTCCCTTTCAGTCCCAATCCGAGAAAGTTTGCCTGCTGGACGGAACCCTGGCCGATCATGCCGTCCAGAGAGCTGTAACCGCCGCCGATACTGAACGTACCGGTCGGCTTCTCTTTGACATCGACCGTGACATTAAGCTTGTTTGCGGCACTTCCCTTGGCGGTTGCAATGTTCGCTTCCTCGAAGAAGCCGAGGTTCATTAGGTTCTGCTTGCTGCGCTTCAACCCGGTTGAACTGTACAGCTCGCTTTCGGTAACACGCAGTTCGCGGCGGATAACCTTATCCCGGGTTTTCGGGTTGCCGGCAATAGAAATCCGATCAATGGAAACCAGGTCACCCTTTTCAACGTCAAACGTCAGATCGATGAGTTTCTTGTCGTTGTCCAGGCGGGTCAGAGGGTTGATCGTAGCAAAGGCATACCCCTTGTCGCCATATACGTCGGTGAGCGAGCCGATGTCGGTGCGCAGGGTGGAACGGTTAAATATCTCGCCCGGCTCGCTCTTCAGTTTTTTTCGTAAGTCAGCTTCCGTATCAAGCAGTTCCCCTTTGAAGCCGGTAGTTCCAATCCGGTATTGCTCTCCCTCGGTAATACCGATGGAGACATCCAGCGCGGTTTTTGTCTCATTCAGCTTTACGACCGGTTCTCCTACCTTGATATTGACAAAGCCGTTGTTGAGATAATGATCGGATAGCAGCAAGGCATCATTCTTGAGAACATCTTCCTTGTAGGTTCCGGCGCCGGTCAGCCATGAGAGAAACCATTTTTCCTTGGTTTCTATGAGTCCCTTCAGCTTGCTGTCGCTGAGCGCCTTGTTGCCGTCGAAGCGGATCGCTGCGATGAGGATTTTTTCTCCTTCGACGACGGTAAGTTTTACCGTCAGATCGCTGGTGGATGTTTTCTTGATTTCACTCCGGACATCGGCCAGGTAATACCCTTCATTGCCGTACAATTTTTTGATCTTGGCGATACTCTTGTCCAGGTCCTTTGACGAAAAAACAGAGTTCAGGTGGATTTCAAGCGCTTCCTTCAGCTTATCCGTCTTAATTTCCTTGTTTCCCTCAAACGTGATATCGCGAATAATCGGTTTTTCCAGAACGGAGTAGACCAGCACAACCCCCTTGTCTGATTCCTCTTTAAGCGCCTGGATATTCTGAAAATGTCCCAGTTTGTATATTGCTCGAATGTCCGAATCTGTTGTGTCATCGGAAAGGGTGTCACCGGCGTGCATCTTTATGACGTTCAGAATTGCCGCCGACTCGATGCGACGGTTTCCCTGTATCTTGATTTCAACCAGTTTTTCACCTTCTGCGTAGGAGAGAGAAGAGAAGCTGATCAATGCCGCCAGCGTGGCTGATACTGTATTTCTAATACTGGGCACACATCCCCCGGACATCATGTAGTTTTTTCCACTCTGCCATCAAGCAGGTGAATCGTGGTTTCCATGGCAGCCGCCAGGTGCTCGTTATGGGTAACGATTACCAGCGTCAAGCCTTTTTTGCTCTGAAGTCCGGTCAACATGGCATGTATGCCGTCGCTGGTCTTCATGTCGAGATTGCCGGTCGGTTCATCAGCCAGCAACAGCTCGGGTTCAAGTGCAAGGGCCCGGGCAATTGCTACCCGTTGCTGCTCGCCACCGGAAAGTTCACCCGGTCTATGTGTCATCCGCTGTCCGAGTCCGACGTCCTCCAACAGGGATTCAGCCATGGCACGCGCCATCTGTCGCGGCATTTTTGCAATCAGGGCCGGCATCATGACATTTTCAAGCGCGGTGAATTCAGGGAGCAGATGGTGGAATTGAAACACAAATCCGATACTTTTGTTCCTGAACAGGGCTAGTTGCCGGTCACTCTTTTTAAAAATATTTTCGCCGCGAAAACAAACCGTCCCGGATGTTGGCCGGTCAAGGGCTCCAAGTAAATGCATCAACGTGCTCTTACCTGCGCCGGACGCACCGACCAGGGCAGTTGTCGTGCCGGCTTGCAGGTCCAGATCTATTCCGCTGAGTACTTCGAGCCGGTTAGAGCCGCTGCCGTAGGTTTTGGAGAGGTTCCGTACTTCAAGCAAATTATTCATAGCGAAGCGCCTCTGCCGGCAGCATTCGCGATGCCTGCCATGCCGGATAGAGCGTGGCAAGAAAGGAGATCAACACCGCGGTGACGGAAATAAGCACCACATCAGACGGCACAACCAGCGAGGGAAAGTGGTCAAGATAGTAAATGTCCTTGCTGAAGAAGTTCTGTCCGGTGACCTTTTGGATGGCGCCGATGATCGGCTCAAGATTCAGCGCGATCAGCAGCCCCGAAGCAACGCCGAACAGTGTTCCGATGACCCCGATAATCAATCCTTCAAGCACGAAAATCTTCATGATGCTGGAGCCGGTAGCCCCCATTGACTTGAGTATGGCAATATCCCTCGTTTTTTCCATTACCACCATGAAGAGTGTCGAAGCGATACCAAAGGCCGCCACCAGCACGATCAGGGTAAGGATAATGAACATGACGACTTTTTCCGTTTTCAGGGCAAACAGAATATTCTTGTTCATCTGCATCCAGTCACGTGCGTAGTAATTGATCCCCATTTCGCGGTTAATGCTGCGGACCAGATCTCCGGTGTGATACACGTCGTCAACTTTAAGCTGTATGCCGGTTACGGTATCACCGAGGTCAAAAAAACGCTGGGCCTGATCGATGCTGACATAGGCCAGGGTCGAATCGTATTCGAACATACCGGTGTTGAAAATTCCGGTAATCCTGAACGGCTTCATGCGTGGCATCATGCCGAGCGGTGTGATATTACCCATTGGCGAGATGACGTTGATCTTATCGCCCAGAGACAGGTTAAGATGTTTCGCAAGCTCTTTTCCCACCATCAGACCGGGGGGCGAATTCACTCCCTGTCCCATCTTGGAGTCAAGGTCATCAATACTTCCCTGGACAACCGACGTGCTGAGACGGGTAACCTTCCGGTCGGAAGCGACATCGATGCCACGCAGAACAACGCCGGAGACATTTTTACCCGATGAAAGCATGACCTGATTGTAGATAAAGGGTGTTGCCGCCTGAACCCCTTTAAATGCTTTCAACTGCTCGATTATCGCCTGATAATCCTCCATCGGCGCGCCGCTCCTGATGACGACTATATGAGCATTTGTGCCGAGAATCTTTTCCTGCAAATCATTTTCAAAGCCGGTCATGACCGCCAGTACGACAATCAACGCCATAACGCCGAGCGAAACGCCGGCGGTGGAAATAAACGTGATGATTGAAATAAAAGTGGATTTCCGTTTGGCTTTCAGATAGCGCAAGCAAATAAACAGTTCGAATGGCATCGTCTATTTTACTTCCTTGCGTAACTGCGGAAACAAAATGACATCCCGGATCGAAGCTGAGTCGGTCAACAGCATTACCAGGCGATCGATGCCGATTCCTTCACCTGCCGTGGGGGGAAGGCCGTACTCCAGGGCGCGGACATAGTCCTCATCCATATAGTGGGCCTCTTCGTCACCTTTGTCTTTCTCGGCAACCTGAGCAAGAAACCGCTCTTTCTGATCGACCGGATCGTTCAATTCCGAGAAGGCATTGGCAATTTCACGCCCGCCGATGATCAATTCGAAACGATCGACAATTTCAGGATCATAGTCGTTTTTGCGCGATAACGGCGAAACCTCGGTGGGGTAGGCCGTGATGAAGGTCGGCTGGATCAGCTTGTGTTCGGCCACCTCCTCGAAGATCTCCATCAGGAGTTTACCGTAGCCGATCTCATCCGGAAGTGACAATCCGATGCTGCGGGCGTAGGAGAGGGCGAGGTCGCGGTCATCCAGTTGTTTCGCTTCTACGTCGCCATACTCCAGAATCGCTTCGCGGACAGTCAACCGTTTCCAGGGGCGCTGAAAGCTGATGTCAAGTCCCTGGTTGGTAAAGTCAAGCGTGCCGAGCACTTCCTGCGCAACGTGGCAGAACAGCTCCTCGGTGAAATCCATCAGGTCTTCGTAGGTTGCATAGGCCTGATAAAATTCCATCATGGTAAATTCCGGGTTGTGGCGTACGGAAATGCCTTCATTGCGGAAGTTGCGGTTGATCTCGAAGACCCGGTCCAGTCCTCCCACCACCAGTCGCTTCAGATACAGCTCCGGGGCTATGCGGAGATAGAGCTCCATATCGAGCGTGTTGTGATGGGTAATAAACGGTCGTGCCGTCGCTCCGCCCGGAATCTGGTGCATCATCGGCGTTTCAACTTCAAGAAAATCACGCGCGGCCATGAAACTGCGGATCAAATTGACGATGCGGGAGCGCTTGATGAATATTTCACGCGCTTCAGGATTTACAATCAGGTCGACGTAACGCTGGCGGTAGCGCGTCTCCACATCGGTCAATCCGTGAAATTTTTCCGGAAGGGGCAAGAGTGATTTGACCAGCAGTCGTATCGTGCGGATATGCAGGGAGAGTTCGCCGGTTTTGGTGCGAAACGGGAAGCCTTCGGCGCCAATGATATCGCCGATGTCGAACGTGTCGAAAGCGGCGAACGCTTCTTCACCGATTTCGTCTTTTTTGACATAGAGCTGAATGCGCCCTTTGCGATCCTGAAGCTGGATAAAAGCGGCTTTACCAAATGATCTGCGCGCCAGGATACGCCCGGCGACGCTGATGCTGTCCCCTGTGGCGTCGAGCTGTTCTACAGCTCCGTATGCGGCCAGTATGTCTGCCGAGGTATGCTGCGGTTTAAAGTCGTTGGGGTAGGGGTTTATGCCCGCTTCCCACAGCGCATCGACCTTGCGGCGCCTTTGAAGCAGGAGTTCACTGAGTTCTTCCATGGTGGTGATGCAACCTTTCACAACAAAGATGATTCCGGGGAATTAAGCAGGTAAAAATATCTGCAACGTTCCGGCACGTCAAGAAAAAAAGGATTTAGCGACGCTTCGCGGATTATACCGCGAAAACGCCTGTTCGTGTCACTGTACCCTGAGAATACTGTTACTAAGCGTGCTCGTGTTGTCCAGATGTAAAAAATAGGTATCCGCCACAAAAAGGCTGTTCCCGTCGGTCGTGATGCCGGCTGGTGAAAGAAGTCCGATGCCCGGTCTCAAATGCAGGGTAGTGACCTTCTGAGTGCCTATATTGATCATACGGATGAGACCCAGAAACGAGTCCGTTACGTACAAATTTGTGCCATCCGTGGTAATACCGTTAGGCTGGTAGAAGGTTGCTTTGGTCCCTGTGCCGTCAAGGGTACCGTTGTCGAGACCTATTTTTCCGGAACTGCCGGCAAACGTTGAGACTTGTCCCGTTTTGACCTCAATTTTGCGGATGGTCCGGTTGTTGGTATCGGTCAGGTAGAGATTGGTTCCAGTGGGCGTTCCTACAGCAGTAATGCGACCCGGCATGTTAAAGCGCGCCGCATCCTTATATTCATCTGTATTGCCTGGTGCGTATGGTGTACCAGCCAGGGTGGAAACGGCCCAGCTGTTTTTATCAATCCAGCGGACGGTGTTGCTGGAATCCGTAACGTAGAGATTGACTCCGTCGGTTGTTATGCCGGTTGGCTGATTGAAGTACACCGCAGTTCTTTCGGTAGAATCCACATAGCCGGCCATACCGGTATTGCCGATTGTAATCACCGTGTGCGTATTATCAGGTTCTGCTGCCCTCTTGATGACGCGGATACAATTGTTACCGGAATCCGCGACGTAAATATTCGTGCGGTCCATCGTGATGCCCATTGGACGGTAAAAGTATATCTTGCTCCCTAAGTCCTTGTCTTTGCACGTAAGGGTTTCGGATGTAACCGCTCCTGAAAGTTTGTCCCAGTTTATCTGCCGGATGAGGTTGTTCATATAATCGGCAACATAGAAGGTGGTCCCGTCAAGAGTAGTAACATCGACCGGCTGGTTGAAGGTGGCTGTGACGGTGTTGCCGCTGTAATTGGCAAATCCGGAAGTTCCAGGGGTGCCTGCGAATATGGAAGCCGAGGCCGAGTGATTTGCAAATGTAAGCGCGCTCTGAACAGCACCCCCGATCATAGTTGTCGAGTATGGAAGAAAGGCTGGGAGTTTGTTGACGGTTGTTGACGATGCAGTCGTAGAGCCGCCGCAGCCGGAAAGAGCGACAACGAGAAAAAATGCAACTATGAAAAATAATGGTGCGAATTTCTGCATAAACGGGGGTCTCCTCGTAACAACAAAAGAATAAAAATGCGATTTACCGGGTTTCCCCGTCTTTTTTCTTGCGTCGTGTTTTGGGTGCCGGTTCAGGTGGTACGGGCTCCGGTTCCGGTGCGGCAATAGCTGCCTCCGTGTCCTTTTTCTTTTTTGGGGCGGCGCGACGGCGTGGCTTGGGCGCAACCGGCGCCGGAACTTCCACCGGCTGTTCCGGCGTATCGGCTTGCTCGGCTGGTTCCACTCCCTTTTTCTTGCGCTCTGCCCGGATTAGTTTTGGTTTCGTTTCAGCGGCCGTCTCCTCGGGCTGTGTTGCCACGGGAGCTGATTCAGTAACGGCGCCAGGTTCAGGGGGAGGGGCGACCGGTGTCTCCGGTGCAGCCTGTCCGGTACTCCCGGCGTCCGTCTCGGCGGGTGGCTCTTCCAGGGTCTGCTCCTGATCTTTATTTCCCTTGCCCCGACTGCGTCGCCGCTTCCGTTTTTTTGGCTTTACGGATTGATCTGCCGAAATCTCATCTTCCGTACCCATTTCATCGGCATCGGTTGCTTCAGGTACGACTTCGCCCTGAGATTCCTCATCATGCTCCGGATCTGTTTCAGGCTGCTCGGGTGGTACGGCAGCATTCAGCGCCGTATCGCCGGCAGTTTTTTTCTTCTTCTTGCGGCGTTTCCGTTTTTTGCCCCCTTCAGCAGTGGCGGCGCCGTCGGCTTTCTGCTCTTCATCGGCCGGTATCTGCGGGACGGGAGGGATAGGAATGACCGGAATGACCGGTTTGTGGGCTTCCTCCGCTTCTGCCTCGCTTTTCAAAACATCATCAAGGTGCGGTTTTTCACGCTTTACGGTCTCAAGTTCCAGTTGATTGAGCAGGTAAGACGTTTTGCCTTTGACAGTCACTTCAATTTCGTAATCGTTTTCAATCTGGGTCAACTCGCGTTTTTTTCGGTTGAGCAGGTAGTATGCCACTTCCAGCGGCAGTCCGCCGCGTACTTCGGCAACGGTTCCTTTGGCGGCGGCGGCATGCACCTTGCGCAGGAAAGATACCGCCATGGCTTCGACCGACTTGACCTTGCCGCGCCCCTCGCAGTGCGGACATTCCAGATGAATGGCGTCATTCAGGGTTTTGGCGATCCGTTGACGCGACATCTCCATGATACCAAATTCGGAAATACGTCCGAGATTGACCCGCGCCTTGTCCATTTTGAGGGCCTGTTTGAGTGTCTTCTCCACGTCATGGTTATGCTTTTTGTCGCGCATGTCGATAAAGTCGATGACGATGAGGCCGCCAAGGTCGCGCAGCCGGAGCTGCCGTGCAACCTCTTCCGCTGCCTCCATGTTGGTCTTGAAAGCGGTATCTTCGATGCCTCTCTCTCCGCTCGATTTGCCCGAGTTGACATCGATTGAAACCAGCGCTTCGGTCGGTTCGATAATCAGCGATCCGCCGGAGGGAAGTGAAACCCGTTTTTCGTAGATCTGGTCGATTTGCTCTTCCAATTGAAAACGTGAAAAGATCGGTCGCTTTTCCTTGTGCAGTTTGACCCGTTTTTCACAGGCCGGCATGGTTTCCCGGAAAAATTCCTTGGCTTCACGGTAGGCATCCTTGCTGTCGACCAGCACCTCGTCGATATCATCCGAGAAATAGTCCCGAATGGTGCGAATAATCAAGCCGCTGTCGCGATAAATTTCGCCTGCGCCCTTGATTTCCGAAGCCTTTTGTTTGATTGATTCGTATAATTCTGTCAGGTTGGTGAAATCCTTCTGCAACTCTTCGGGAGAACGTCCAACCGCTTCGGTCCGGATGATATAACCCATTCCTTCAGGAATACTCATTTCCGCGACAATCTCTTTCAGCTTTTTCCGGGTTCCTTCCTGCTCGACCTTGCGGGAGATGCCGGTAGAATCACTTCCCGGCATGATGACCATGTATCTTCCCGGCAAAGAGAGGTAGCTGGTAAGTGCCGAACCTTTATTGTCGCGTTCGTCCTTTTCGATCTGCACCACCAGTTCCTGGCCGCGGCGCAGCACTTCCTGGATCCGGGGACGGCGCTTGCGCTGCTCTTCCGGAATGTCGTCTCGCCATTCCCAATAATCGGGATGCAACTCACCGATCTGAAGAAAGCCGGGTTTGGCACGTCCAATATCCACAAAAGCCGCTTGAAGCCCCGGTTCGACCCGGAGGACAACCCCTTTGTAAATATTCCCCTTGATCTGTTCTTTGCCGCTGATTTCAATGTTCAGTTCCATCAGACGCCCGTCGTGAACAATAGCGACACGAGTTTCCTCAGGATGCATGACATTGACCAGCATTTTCTTGCTTATGGGAGTGTTCATTTTAATTAGTAACCTTTCAGGTTGTGTGGCTGGTACCGAACGGGATACAAAACAGCCGGATTATATCCCTTTTGACGCTGAAAGCAAAGAAAAAGGCGGTACAGGGTAAATCCCCGTGCCGCCCGGCTGTTGCGATTGCTGTATACGCGATTACATCATTTTGGCCAGAAGCGGTACAATCAGCAGTGACACGATGTTGATAATCTTGATCATCGGGTTGACTGCAGGGCCTGCCGTGTCCTTGTAGGGGTCACCAACGGTGTCTCCGGTAACGGCCGCTTTGTGGGCTTCACCACCCTTGCCGCCATGGTGACCATCTTCGATGTATTTTTTGGCGTTATCCCAGGCGCCACCACCGGTGGTCATGGAAATGGCGACAAAGATACCGGTGACGATGGTTCCGACGATCACGCCGCCGAGCGCCTTGGGACCAAGGGTGAAGCCGACGACAACCGGAGCCAGGATCGGGATCAGGCCGGGGATGACCATTTCTTTCAGTGCGGTTTTGGTGACAATGTCAACACATGCGGCATAATCCGGTTTGCCGGTGCCTTCCATGATCCCCTTGATTTCGCGGAACTGTCGACGTACTTCAACGACAACTGCGCCGCCTGCCTTACCGACCGCTTCCATACACTGTGCGGCAAAGTAGTACGGAAGCATACCGCCGATGAAGAGGCCGACAATAATATAGGGATCGGAAAGATCGAACGTGATCATCTTGCCGGCAGCTTTCAGCTCATCCACGTATGAGGTAAAGAGAATAACGGCAGCCAGGCCTGCTGAACCGATAGCATATCCCTTGGTAACCGCTTTGGTTGTGTTGCCGACTGCATCAAGAGGATCGGTAACGGCGCGAACCGAGTCGTCAAGCTCTGCCATTTCAGCAATACCGCCGGCGTTATCGGTAATGGGACCATAGGCATCCATCGCGACCACAATACCGGTCAGCGAGAGCATGGAAACGGCGGCAATGGCGATGCCGTACACACCGGCACAATTAAAGGCAACGATAATACCGGCGGCAATCACGATTACCGGAGCAGCGGTTGCTTTCATGGAAACACCCAGACCGGCGATAACGTTAGTACCGTGACCGGTGGTCGATGCCTGGGCGATATGCTGAACCGGGCCATACTCGGTGGAGGTGTAATACTCAGTAATCCAGAAGATGGCGCCGGTAACAACCAGGCCAACAATGGCAGAGATGAAGATATTGATTGCGCTGAAGTTCTGTCCCGCAGCGTTCGTGAGCCCTTGCGGGAACATCTGCACGGTGACGAAATAAAAGGCGATGCAGGCAAGTACTGCCGAGGCGATCAGTCCCTTGTAAAGCGCCGGCATAATTTTCTGGCTTGCGCCAAGTTTAACGAAATAAGTTCCGATAATGGAGGTGATGATGGAAACTCCGCCCAGAATCAGCGGGTAGTTAACGGCACTGCTGTTGCCGGTGAAGGCAATGGCGCCGAGCAGCATGGCAGCGATCAGGGTAACGGCATATGTTTCAAACAGGTCGGCAGCCATACCGGCGCAGTCACCGACGTTGTCACCGACGTTATCGGCGATAACAGCTGGGTTACGGGGGTCATCTTCAGGGATCCCGGCCTCGACTTTTCCAACCAGGTCGGCGCCGACATCGGCGCCCTTGGTGAAAATGCCGCCGCCGAGACGGGCGAAGATGGAGATCAGTGAACCACCAAAACCGAGGCCGACCAACTGGGTAACAATGTCTTTGACAGGCGCGCCCGGCATCAGTTTCTGGAGGATCATGTAGTACCCGGCAACGCCCAACAGGCCGAGACCGACAACCAGCATGCCGGTGATGGCGCCGCCTTTGAATGCGACGTTCAAGGCGGTGACGATGCCGCTTTTGGCCGCTTCAGTTGTGCGCACGTTGGCACGGACCGATACAAACATGCCGATGAAACCGGTCAGGCCGGAAAACAGCGCTCCAACGGCAAAGCCGACCGCCGTCTTGACACCAAGTGTTGCAAATAAAGCGATGAACATGACCACGCCAACCACGGCGATGATGGTGTACTGACGCTTCATGTAGGCGCCGGCACCCTCCTGGATTGCTGCGGCAATCTGCTTCATCCGGTCATTGCCCTGCGGCAGACCCAGAATCCAGCTTGCCGTAGTCAATCCGTAAACAACGGCTGCGGCGGCACAGGCCAAGGCAAAAACAACTGCGTACTGTTCCATTTTTTTACTTCCTCCTCTGAATATGAATAGCCAATCGGTGGCATTCTAACTAAATAATGGACCAAAAACGGTAGATAGTTAATGGAATGCCCCATTTTTGTCAAGCTCAAATCCGATGTGCTCCGTATTCCATTCTTCGTTAACAGTGATCAGGCCGGTAGCAGCTGATGCTTGTCAACTGCCATACACACGTGATATATGATCGTTATGATCAAACAGAGACGGGAGAATGTATTATTATGAACTATGGTAATTTAATGGTGCTGCTTCTTGTATCGGCTTTGTCAGGATGTGCAACTCAGGGCTCACTTGATAATATCCGTAATGATATCGACTCGATGAAAAGTCGCCTTTTTACCATGGATAGAGATCTTTCCGCTGTCCGCGAAGAATCAAAGGTCAGCGTTGGCTCGGTTGAAAAGGGTTTTAAGACGGATGTTGCTGCCGTACGGAAAATGTCCGCCGACATCCAGGCTTCAATAGACAGCACCAAGAGTGAAATGCAGGCACTGAACGGTAAGCTTGACGATACCACCCTGGCGTTAAAAAAACCTGCCGAAGATCTGGCCAGATATCGCGAAGATGCGGACAAACGAATAATGGCTCTTGAAGAGCGAATTCTGAAACTTCAGGCACAACTTGATTTGCTTTCGACAAAAGTGACCGAAATTGCCAAGGCGAAAAAAGAAGAACCGCCTTCTCCCCCCGATGCACTTTATTTGAAGGGGCTTGAGGTGCTCAAAGCGGGGGATGCCGTTGCTGCGCGGGAATTATTCACCAAGTTTCTGGAACAAAATCCCAAGCATGATCTGGCTGCCAATGCTCAGTACTGGATCGGTGAGACCTACTACAGTGAAAAGAACTTTGAATCGGCGATTTTATCCTATCAGGATGTGATCAAGAACTATCCGGGCAGGGATAAGGTGGTTGCTGCCATGTTGAAGCAGGCGATGGCTTTTAATGAAATCACGGATGTCAAGAGTGCCAGATTCGTCTTGAAAAAATTGATAGAAGGCTTCCCGAAAAGCGAGGAAGCAGCGAGAGCTAAAGATATGCTCAATGAAATCAAGTAGAGTCATTGAGATCCCAGACGTACAAAGGGCGGCGCCGAATATTCGGGCCGCCCTTTGTACGTGCGAAAAAACGGTTACGTCACAAGACCCCTTTTGTTGACATAACCCCCTTGACGCGGGGGTCAAGTTGGCTGGCGCTGTCCATCGCCCGGGCAAACGCTTTGAAGCAGGCTTCGATGATATGGTGGACATTGTCGCCGTACATGACGTTTATATGGAGGTTAAGGCCACAGTGGTTGACAAAGGCCTGGAAAAATTCCCGCGCCAGCTCCACATCAAACTCGCCGATCTTCACTTTCGGCAGGTTGACATGATACACCAGGTATGGTCTTCCGGAGATGTCGATTGCAACACTGGCCAGCGTTTCGTCCATCGGTACGGAGGCCTGACCATAGCGGCGGATCCCTTTTTTATCGCCGAGGGCCTGCTTGAATGCTTCGCCCAATACAATGCCGATATCTTCAACCGTATGGTGAAAATCGATATCGATGTCTCCGTTCGCTTCAATGTCCAGATCGAAGAGGCCGTGCCGGGCAAAAAGATTGAGCATATGGTCGAGAAACGGTACCGATGTGCAAACCTTTGCCATGCCTGTGCCGTCAATATCGAGCGCCAGCCTGATTTGGGTTTCCTTTGTGACACGTTCAATTGTTGCAGTTCGTGACATGCTCTTCTCCTTGGGTTACCCGATCTCTTTCATGATTGCCAGCGTCCGTTCCATTTCCTGTTGCGTGCCGATAGAGATCCGCAGGCCGTGACACAATATCGGGTCAGAGAAATGGCGGACAAGGATTTTTTGGTCGAACAACCTCTCGTAAACCCTTTTGCCATCCTGATCCGGCGGTGTCGCAAAAATATAGTTGCCCTGGGACGGAATCACGCCGTAGCCAATGGCGCGCAACTCGGCGGAAAACCATTCGCGTGTTTCCCGGATCCTGGCGCAGCATTCCCGTAAATATGCCTGGTCCAGAAGCGCCGCTACGCAGGCAGCCTGAGCCAGACGGTCCAAATTGTAATGGTCGCGGATCTTGTCCAGTGCGGCAATCATTTCAGGCCGGCCTACAGCCAGCCCCAGCCGCATTCCAGCCAGGGCATAGCTTTTTGAGAGGGTACGGGTTACGACAATATTGTCATATTTTCGTACCAGATCCATGGCATTGCCATCCGCGAAGTCGGCGTATGTCTCATCCAGTACCAGTAAGCCGGTACAGCGTTGCGCCAGATCTTCAATGTATTCGGGCGAAAAAGCCGGTCCAAGCGGTGCATTGGGGGTTGTAAGAAAAAATATTTTCCCCTCGTAGCGGTCGGGAAAATCGGCGATGCGGAAATCATCGGTCAAGCCGTAGGTGCGTACCCGGGCCCCCTGAACCTCTGCAAGGGTGGCGTAGTATGAGTAGGAAGGGTGGACGTACCCGATTTCGTCTCCTTCGGCGGCACAGGCGCGGATCAGGTTGTTGAGCACCTCGTCGGAGCCGTTGGCCATAATGATCCAGGAGGGATCAAAGCCGTACAGTTCTCCGGCAACTTCACGCAGTTTCCGGCTGGACGCCGAGGGGTAGGTATGCAGAGAAACGCCATCGCTCCCAAGTTCTGCCAGGATTGCTTCTACAACTCTCGGCGAAGGGGGATAGGAGTTCTCGTTGGTATTGAGCTTGATCCACGAAGCGATGTCCGCAGGCTGAAATCCGGGTACATAGCCGTTCATTGAAGCGATATTTGGTCGAAGGAGTGTCATGGTGCTATAAGGAATATCATGCTTGGGAGCCTGGTTCAAGTTCATTTGAGACGCACCGAAACTGACCGGCCGTGCGCTTCCAGCCCTTCCAGTTCTGCTATTCTGACGATATCAGAGCCAAGGCGCTGTAATCCTGATTGTGAAAAATAGACGATTGATGATTTCTTGACGAAGTCATCTACCGAGAGCGGAGAAAAAAACCGGGATGTACCGCCGGTTGGAAGGGTGTGGTTGGGGCCTGCCAGATAATCTCCCGCCGCCTCCGGGGTCCAGTGCCCCATAAAAATCGCCCCGGCGTTGGTGATCTGCGCCAGAATGGCAAACGGGTCGGCCACCGCCAGTTCCAGATGCTCCGGAGCAATGCGGTTCGAAAATGCGATGACCTCGTCCAGCGTATCGGCTACGATGATGGCGCCGAATTTTTCCCAGGAAGCGCGGGCAATAGTCTCGCGGGAAAGCAGTGCCAGTTGCCGTTCTACCTCGACGGCCACTTTTTCGCCAAAAGAGCGGTCGGTCGTTATCAGTATCGATGACGCCAATTCGTCATGTTCCGCCTGGGAGAGGAGGTCGGCGGCAATGTGAGCCGGGTTGCCGCTGCCATCGTTGATTACCAGGATCTCGCTCGGCCCCGCAATCATGTCGATGCCGACCTGCCCGAACACCAGCTTTTTGGCGGTAGCAACATAGATGTTTCCCGGTCCGGTGATCTTGTCAACCCGCGGAATTGTTGCCGTACCGTATGCCAGTGCCGCGACGGCCTGTGCCCCGCCAATGCGGAAAATGCGGTCAACACCCGAGAGGCTGGCTGCAACGAGTACATGGGGGCTGATCTCGCCACCAGGGGAAGGGGCTACCATGATGATTTCACCAACCCCCGCCACGCGGGCGGGTACGGCATTCATTATGACACTGCTCGGATAACTGGCCTTGCCTCCCGGTACATAGATGCCGACCCGTGACAGTGGCGTAACCTTCTGCCCCAGCATGACATCCGGTTCCTCGGTTGAGATCCACGTCTGTTGTTTCTGCTTTTCGTGGAAGGCGCCGATTCGCGTGACCGCCAGACGGAGCGCGGTAATATCATCGGCGGAAACGGTGGCAAACGCCGCTTCGATCTCTGCCGGGGTAACTTCCAGTTCGGCCAGCGAGGCCGCTTCCAACCGGTCGAAACGGCGGGTCAGCTCCAGCACCGCCGCGTCACCGCGTTTTCGGACATCGGCGATAATGTCGAGCACGACCTGTTCAACTTCGCGTCCGCTTTCCTCACCGCGTAACAGAATGGCGTCAAATTTTTGCGTGAATCCGGAATCATTGATGTCGAGAAAAAGCATACGGTTACCCTGTTCAGTGTGACTGGAGCTGTTGCTCAAGTCCCTGTATGATGTGTGAAATGCGGTCGTGCTTCGTTTTCAGGCTGGCCCGGTTGACGATCAGGCGTGTGGTTATTTCGGCAATAGTTTCAACTTCGACCAGGCCGTTTTGCCGCATCGTCTCACCGGTAGAAACCAGATCGACAATCCGGTCGGAGAGGCCGACCAGCGGTGCCAGTTCGATTGATCCATAGAGCTTGATAATCTCCACCTGCACTCCTTTGGCGGCAAAATAGTTTTCCGTCACATGCGGGTATTTGGTGGCGATGCGAATATGCGACCAGCAGGAGGGGTCGTCAACCTTAGCCATATTGGCCGGCTCGGCGACCATCATGCGGCAGTAGCCGAACTTCAGGTCGAGCGGCTCGTAGACATCCTTGCACTGTTCCATCAATGTATCTTTACCAACGATGCCGAGATCGGCGCTGCCGTATTCCACGTAGGTCGGCACATCCGTTGCCCGCACGATCATGTAGCGTATCCGCTGCTCCCGGTTTTCGAATATCAGTTTGCGGGAATCGGAGAGGAGTTCGCGGCAGTCGATGCCGATCTTGCCGAACAGATCGACGGATTCTTCCAGAATTCGCCCTTTGGGGATCGCAATGGTAATCCAGTTATTCATTCTTTGACCCTTTGGATATCCGCACCAAGGGCGGCAAATTTTTTCTCGATGGATTCGTAGCCACGATCAAGGTGGTAAATACGCGAGACCTCCGTGGTGCAGTCGGCCGCCAGTCCGGCGAGTATCAGTGAAGCCGATGCCCGCAGGTCGGTGGCCATGACCGGAGCGCCGGACAGCTTTTTGACCCCCTTGACCGTGGCCGTGTTCCCTTCAACGGTGATATCGGCGCCAAATCGTTGTAACTCGGATACATGCATGAAACGGTTTTCAAAAATATTTTCCGAGATGACGCTGGCACCCTCTGCTATACACATCATGGCCATGAACTGGGCCTGCATGTCGGTCGGAAAACCGGGGTAGGGACGGGTTTTGATGTTGACACTTTTGACCCGTTTTGGTCCTTTGACCCGTACGATGCCATCGCGACTGCTGATTTCAACACCTGCATCCTGCATCTTGAACGCCAGAGCATCGAGATGCTCCAGTTTCATGCGGTGGATACGGATGTCGCCGCCGGTCATTGCCGCTGCAATCATGAACGTACCGGCTTCAATCCGGTCCGGCATGACCTCGTAGTTGGCTGCCGACAGCTCGGAAACCCCCTGAATCCGGATGGTGTCGGTCCCGGCGCCTTCAATCTTGGCCCCCATGCGGTTCAGGTACAGCGCCAGATCGACTATCTCCGGCTCACGAGCGGCGTTTTCCAGCAGGGTTTCACCCCTGGCGGTCGTCGCCGCCATCATCAGATGTTCGGTGCCGCCGACGGTTGAAACGTCGAAGTTTATGCGGGCTCCCTTGAGATGGCGGCATTTTGCTTCGACATAGCCATGTTCGAGTGTTATCTCAGCCCCAAGTGCCTGAAGCCCTTTCAGGTGCAGGTTGATAGGGCGTGCTCCGATGGCGCAGCCGCCCGGCAACGAAACACGGGCCTTGCCGAAGCGGGCCAGAAGCGGGCCGAGAACCAGTACCGAGGCGCGCATGGTTTTGACCAGATCGTAGGTTGCCTCATGGCTGGTGATGTCGGTCGTGTCGATTTTAACGATGTTGCCGTTGCCGTCAATTCGGGCGCCAAGTGATTCCAGTACTTTAATAGTGGTGTTGATGTCCCGTAGAAACGGTACGTTACTGATCTGGTTGATCCCTGGGGCCAGGATTGTGGCGACAAAAATAGGGAGTGAGGCATTCTTGGAGCCGCTGACCATAACGTCTCCTTTAAGCTTCTTCCCGCCTTTGATAATAAGTTTGTCCACGTAAAATGCTCCTCTTTGTGCCTGATAAATTTGCCATATTACTGTATGGACCGGTTCTTGTCCAAAGAAAATGAAAAGCCCACCAAATAGTTCGGTGGGCTTCAGGTATCTTTACGTATTCGCATCCATTTTCAAGGAGTATTCCGATTTTACCAGCCATCGGAGTGATGTTCTCAAACTATGTGTTCTGCTTTCAGGTGGAGTAACTGCGATAATAATCGCCCCCCTTTAATAGGTTACATCTGATACCGTACTACGGAGCACAACAGCCTCCTACTTGCGATCACGCTCAGGCGGAGTATCTTCCATAAAACAACTCCTTCTTTACACGAATTATCTTACTTCTGGTTACACTATAGCACCGGAAAAACAAAAAAACAGTCTGTTTAATTTTTTTTTTAAGGAGTATAGTGTTTGGGTTAAGTATCGTGTTCAGGCAATCGTATGTCTGATGTCCTTCCCCTTGACCATGAAGATGACCATTTCGGCAATGTTCGTGGCGTGGTCGGAAATACGCTCCAATGATTTTGAGATATAGTTGAGCTTCATGGCGCGCGATATCGTGGTCGGATCTTCGATCATATAGGTCAGTAGTTCTCTCTGGATCTGGATGTTGAGATCATCAACGAAACTATCGTCCTTGCAGACCTTGACGGCAAGTTCCGAGTCACCGTGCACAAAGGCGTCCAGTGCCTCCTTGACCATCGTCTCGGCCCAATGAGCCATGCGGGGAATGTCGATGTACGGTTTCAGCGGCGGATCTTCGTTCAGCTCGCGGGCGCGCTTGGCGATGTTGGCACACTGATCCCCCATCCGTTCCAGATCGGTGACGATCTTGAGCGTGATCGTTATGAAACGGAGATCGCGAGCCGCCGGCTGGCGGAGCGCAAGCAGTTCCAGACAACGCTCGTCGATTGCCAACTCGGCGGCATTTATCTCATGATCCAGCGCAATGGTACGCTCTGCCAAGGGGGTATCCCTGTCAACAAGCGACTTGACGGAGTTGGCAATCATCAACTCCACCTTCCCCCCCATGACAAGAATGCTCTGTCTTAACTCATTCAATTCGATGTCGAATACGGTGCTGATATGTTCATGCTCCATTAGTTCTCCTAACCGAACCTTCCGGTGATGTAATCTTCAGTCTGCTTTTTCTCCGGGTTGGTAAAAATCTTGCGAGTTCCCCCGGCTTCGATCAGCTCCCCGAGATAAAAGAATGCCGTGACATCCGACACACGGGCCGCCTGCTGCATGTTATGGGTGACGATAACAATAGTGTACTCGCTTTTGAGCTCCTCTATCAACTCTTCAATTTTGAGTGTAGAGATCGGATCAAGCGCCGAACAGGGTTCATCCATAAGAATAATCTCGGGATTCACCGCTATTGCCCGGGCGATGCAGATGCGTTGGGCCTGGCCGCCGGAAAGTCCCAGAGCCGAATCATTCAGGCGGTCCTTGACCTCGTTCCAGATGGCTGCGCTTTTGAGGCTTCTCTCAACCGCTTCGTCAAGCGTTGTTTTGTCATTGACACCGGCGATGCGCAGCCCATAGACGATGTTCTCGTAAATCGATTTGGGAAACGGGTTGGATTGCTGAAAAACCATGCCGATTCTGCGCCTGAGCGAGATGACATCGGTGGAGGGCTCATTGACTTCGGCGCTGTTAAACCGGATACTTCCCCCAACCCTTGCGCTATCAACCAGATCGTTCATGCGGTTGAAACAACGGAGCAGCGTCGATTTACCGCAGCCGGACGGTCCGATAAATGCCGTTACCTGATGACGAGCCATGTCAAGATTGATATTTTTCAGGGCATGGGTATCGCCATAGTGCAGGTTCAGATTGGCTACGGAAAGAATCGGCTCGTTTCTTGATTCATTGGTTTGTTGCATGCTAATTCCTGTTTGTCATGAAAGTATTTAAAAAAACATAAGGTTAAAACGTTGACGTCGTGTATTTGCCGCGCATCCGGTTGCGCAGGTAGATGGCCACACTGCTGGCCACGATAACGATTGCCAGCAGCAGCATGGTGGTGACGTAGACCATCGGTTTTGCCGCCTCGACGTTGGGC
>Ga0073936_10001853_pt1 | contig 32063 bp, 26 predicted proteins | sample AliMusrvi5mmetaG_FD_87041 | JGI IMG/M metagenome (GOLD analysis project Ga0073936, IMG submission 87041) | Freshwater lake bacterial and archeal communities from Alinen Mustajarvi, Finland, to study Microbial Dark Matter (Phase II) - Alinen... | ecosystem: Environmental > Aquatic > Freshwater >...
CCGATGTCGACAACCTCAACACCGACCAGATGTTTGCCGGCAACCTCACCTACCAGGTGCAGAGTTCCGAGCCGGAAAAGATCATGCCATACCTCTTCAAAGGATTTGACGACAGCTTCTCCGAAAGGGTGAAGGCGGGCGATATCATTATGGCCGGTGCCAATTTCGGCTGCGGCAGTTCACGCGAGCATCCTTCCGTAGGTCTTGCTTTTGCCGGGATCAAAGCCGTGATCTGCAAATCTGTGAACCGTATTTTTTACCGTTCATCGGTGAACCAGGGACTCCCGATCATCCTCGTGCCAGAGGCCGTTGACGCTTACAAACAGGGCGACAAGGTGGATATCGATTTTGCCAGGGGTATCGTTACCGTTGGCGGAAAGGATTACGCCTTCGCTCCGCTGCCAACCAAACTGATGGAGATCTTCGATGCCAAAGGGCTGGTTAATTATGTAAAGAACAAATGAGAAAGAAAGGAATAATCCTGCTGGTAAGCCTCGTCATTGCGGGGGTTTACCTGCTGTTGTTCCATTTTTTCCCTAAAAATGCAAACTACCTTCCCTTCCTGCTGGCGCTGGTCGCCCTAGACGGATACCTCTGGCTCTCGATAAAAGATAAAGTCTATGCCATGAAACCCGTGGCCGGTTATACGGTCATGGGTTTATACTGGCTTCCGCTGATCCTCTTCGCCTCTTCCCTGCTGACCGCCCTGGCCGTTCCCTTCACGGAATGGAACATTGCCATGCGAACCTATGTGCTGGGGGTGATCGGGGTGATCTATTTCGCCAAGCTGATTCCTATGATGGTGCTGCTGGTGAATGAGCTGATCCGCCTCCTGCGTTTTCTTTACTACAAGATACAGAATAGTGAAAGCCGCAGCTGGGCATCCATAAAACGTTTACGTTTCCTGGAAACCACAGGCTGGCTGCTGGGATCTGTGTTTTTCGTCCTGCTGCTGTGCGGGATGATTTTCTGGAACTATGACTTCAGGGTACGCAGGGTGGAGATCGTGCTGCCCGAACTTCCGGCATCCTTCGACGGCATGAAGATCGTTCAGTTCTCCGACATCCACCTGGGCAGCTGGACCTCCAAAGAGAAGCTGAAAGAGGCGGTTGCGATTATGAACGCCGAGAAGCCCGACCTGGTCTTTTTCACGGGCGACCTGGTAAGTTACACCACATCGGAGGCAAGCAGCTTCCTCGGGATCCTCTCGGGGATCAGGGCTAAAGAGGGGATCTTCTCCATCATGGGAAATCATGATTACGGTGACTATGTCAGCTGGTCCGATCCACAGGAAAAAAGGGAGAATTTCCTGGACCTTATCAAAGTCTATGAACGCCTGCAGTGGAACCTCCTGCTCAACAACCACGTTGTCATTCACCGCGGGTCTGACTCCATTGCCGTTATCGGCGTCGAGAACTGGGGAAAATCAGCACGTTTCCAGCGGCTGGGCGATGTCGCACAGGCAGAAAAAGGGGTTGAGCAGATGGATATCAAGTTACTGTTATCGCACGATCCTTCACACTGGGACAGCATCATAAGCAAACTTTACAAGAATATCGACGTCACCTTTTCAGGTCACACCCATGGGTTCCAGTTCGGCTATGAGTCGGGCAACGTAAGCTGGAGCCCCCTGGCCTTCATGGCAAAATACTGGGCCGGCCTCTATTCAAAACCCGTTGAAGGATCACATCCTCAATATCTATATGTAAACAGGGGAATCGGCAGTATCGGGTATCCTGGGAGAATAGGTATTCTTCCAGAGATTACAGTGTTTGTTATACGTAGACGATAGTAGAAACAGATGCTGGATGCTGGATGCTGCAACACGTCCCACGTCCCACGTCTTAACGTCCCACGTCCTACGGCCGTTTAAACTCACAAGCCTTCAGCTCGCACTCGTACATATCGCAGCAGGTGTCGCATACGCGTTTGAAGACCTTGAAATCCACCAGTTCAATATCGGGTGAAGCATAAGCCTCTCTTACGGGCTCTTCGCGCATGAGGTCGGTGCTGAGGTACTTCTTGTTGCAGTCGGAGAATACGGTAGCCACCACGGCCTCTCCGCCCATGTCATTCTGAATCTGAAGTGCCCCGAGAAAATTGGCGCCGGATGAGATCCCAACGGCCAGTCCGAGTTGCCGGGCCAGTTTCTGCGCCATGAGGATGGCATCCCCGTCGGAGACAGCCACAATGCGGTCCAGTTCATTCAGTTTAACGAGATCGGGGATGAACTCATCCGAGATCCCCTGTATCCTGTGCGCCCCGACTTTATATCCGGTGGAAATAGTTGGTGATTCCGCAGGTTCGAGCGGGTGAACTTTAATGCCGGGTTTCATTGATTTGAAGTAACGCCCCACTCCCATTACCGTTCCGCCTGTACCGACACCAGCCACGAAGGCGTCCGGGGTAATGCCGTGAAATTCCATCTGGCTCCATATCTCCGGGCCGGTAGTCCGCTGATGGGCTTCGGCATTGGCTTCATTTGAAAACTGCCGGGGAAGGAAGATGTTGGCTTCCTTCAGCGCAATCTCTTCGGCCATGCGGATACTACCAAGAAAACCGCCCTGCTCTTTCGATACCGGGGTGATGGTGGCACCGAGGCTGCGGATGATGTCCACACGTTCGCGGCTCATCCAATCGGGCATAAGAATGCGTACGGAGTGGCCCAGTGCCCGGCCGATGGCTGAAAAAGCGATGCCAGTGTTGCCGCTGGTCGCCTCGACGATGGTATCGCCGGGTTTTATCCGGCCTTCTGCATAAGCTTTCTCCAGGATATAAAGCGCCATCCGGTCCTTGATGCTGGCCGTGATGTTATAGTGCTCCGCCTTTGCATAAAGGACCCTGTTCTCTCCCTTATACCTGAAATTAATAACCAGCAGCGGTGAGTTTCCGATCAGTCTCCAGATGTCCTTGAACCGAAGTTTGAAGCTGTTGTCGAGATTAAGCATTTGTGATTAATGATTTGTGATTTGCGATATAAATATTTCGAATTGAGGATTGAAAAGTGTGATTTATAATTTGATTTCGCAAATCACAAATCACAAATCGCAATTACTGAGACCGTGATATCTGAATAAATGAAACCTCTATATCTCCCCCCTGCGGATAGAGGCTGATCCAGTTGTTGTCTTCCCTGTACCAGGGATCCTGATCGCGGACGCTGATAAGCCGGTCGTACACTACGCCGTCTGGCGCGAGATTCTTGATCACGGCACCTCCGCTGGGTTGTTTGTCTTTCCCATAGCGGACCAGTACATTGAATGTCTTTTTCGAAAGGTTCCGGATCTTGATATAGATGTAGTTGTTCTTTCGTGATGCCATGGTGATCGTCGTGAAGGGGAATTGTTTGTCATTTCCTTCGGTGACCACCTGGGCGGAGCTCAGGACATCAACTATGGCGTTCTCCGCGATCGTCTTCTTGATCTTCGCGATCATCTCTCTCGGATAAGCTTCCATCGGAAGGAAAGCCGCAGCTTCGTTATAGGCGTCGATGGCCTTGTCGAAGATCAGGGAGGTAAAGAACTTATCGCCGTCGGCAATGGCCTTGTCATAGAAGCCCTTGTTGGCCCGGTACATGCTGTCGATCACCGAATTGATACGTGCGATGCGGTCCTTCGGGTAGTTCTCAGCAGGGAAGAGTCCCTGTGCCTGCTGGTAGTTATCCTTGGCTTTGTAGTAATCCTTTTGTCCGAGGAGGTTGTCACCTTTCGCAACAAGTTCATCATAGGTAGCCTTCTTGCCCTTCAGCTGAGCGAGCAGGTTATTGACTTCCGTAATCTTGTTTTTCGGATACTGTTCATCCGGTTTGATGCTCCCTGCATTCTCATATTCGGTGCGGGCTTCTTCATAGGATTTCTGGATCAGCAGCTGGTCGGCTTTTGCCAGGGAGGCTTTATAAGCATCGTCTTTGGCTTTCAGTTCCGCAAGGATGCCGTCAATCTCGGTGATCTTATCCTTTGGGTACTGTTCCGAAGGCTTGATAGTACCTGCGTTCGTATATTCCGTCTTCGCAAGGGAGTAGGACTTTGAAGCAAGCAGTCCGTCGGCTTTGGTGATGGATGACTTATATTTTTCATCGATCGATTTCAGCCTTACCACCTCAGCCTTGGCTTTATCCACCTCAACGATCTTATCTTTCGGGTACTGTTCACCCGGCTTTATCTTCCCGGCAGCTGCATACCCTTCGCGTGCCTGGTCGTAAGATTTGGCGGCCAGGGCCTGGTCGGCGGCAGTGATTGCTGCGTTATACTGATCATCGATGGATTTCAGGTCGGCAAAGATCTTGTCGATGGCAGCGATCTTCGTTTTCGGATACTCTTCGGAAGGCTTCAGGGAAGAGGCATTGGTGTATTCTGTCTTTGCCTGCTCCCAGGATTTCGAGGTAAACAACTGGTCGGCCTTTGCAACAGAGGCTTTATACTTCTCGTCGAGTTCCTTAGCAATGGCCAGGTCTGCCAATGTCTTTTCGATCTCTGCAATCTTGTCTTTGGGGTATTGTTCCTCCGGTTTAAGTCCCGAAGCTTTCGTATATTCGGTTTTAGCCTGATCGTAGGTTTTGGCCAGCAGCAGCTTGTTGGCACCGGCAATAACCGCCGTGTACTGATCATTCAGCGCCTTCTGTTTCGCCAGTTCGGCCAGGGCCTTGTCGATCTCTGCAATCTTTTCTTTGGGATACTGCTCATCAGGCTTCAGCCCCGAGGCTTTCGTATACTCGGTTTTAGCCTGATCATAGGTCTTTGCCAGCAGGAGTTTGTCGGCACCTGCTATAACTGCCGTGTACTGATCATTCAGCGCCTTCTGTTTCGCCAGTTCTGCCAGGGCTTTGTCGATCTCCGCGATCTTATCCTTCGGATATTGCTCCGTCGGTTTAAGACCAGAGGCTTTGGTATAGCCGGCTTTTGCCGTTTCGTAGGTCTTTGCCAGCAGCTGTTTATCTGCATCGGCGATGGTGGCAGCATATTCATCATCCAGGGCTTTCTGCTTTGCAATATCGGCCAATGCTTTATCGATCTCGGCGATCTTTGTTTTCGGATAGGCTTCAGCTGGCTTCACAGCCAGTGCTTTCTGATATTCAGCTTTCGCGGGATCGTAGGATTTAGCGGCCAGCAGTTTGTCTCCGCTCCCGATGGCAGTCTGGTACTGCTCCTCCTTCGACTTCTGTTCAGCGATCAGCGCCAGGGCTTTATCGATCTCTGCCAGCTTATCTTTAGGATATTGTTCAGCAGGTTTCAGCCCGATGGCTTTGTTGTATTCTATTTTCGCGGGATCCCAGGATTTTTCAGCCAGCAGTTTATCTGCACCTGCGATCACTGTTTTGTATTGTTCGTCGAGGGCCTTCTGTGCAGCGATCTCCCCAAGCATTTTGTCAATTTCGGCTATCTTCTCTTTTGGATAAGTCTCCATTGGCTTCAGTGTCCCCGCAGTGCCATATTCAGCCTTAGCCTGATCGTAGGTTTTAGCGGCCAGGAGTTTATCGGCTTTTGCGATGGAAGCTGCATATTGATCATCTAAAGCTTTCTGCTTTGCCAGATCGGCCATGGCGGCATCGATCTCTTTTATCCTTCCCTTTGGATATTCTTCCGCCGGTTTCAGTGCCGAGGCAGACTGGTATTGTGTTTTCGCTGCTGCATAAGATTTATCCGTAAGCAGCTTATCGGCATTGGTAATCACAGTAGTATATTGATCGTCCAGTGCTTTTTGTTTTGCCAGGTCGGCAACCACCTTGTCAATCTCGGCGATCTTTGTTTTGGGGTAGGCTTCGGTGGGCTTGAGGGCGGCCGCATTCTGGTATTCAGCTTTAGCAGGATCATAAGATTTATCAGCCAGGAGTTTATCCGCTTTAACGATGGAGGACTGGTACTGCTCCTCTTTCGTCTGCTGTTCTGCGATCAGGGCCAGGGCCTTGTCGATCTCAGCGATCTTATCCTTGGGGTACTGCTCCGCCGGTTTTACCTGAAGGGCTTTGTTATACTCCGCCTTTGCGGGATCATAGGATTTTGATGCCAGCAGTTTGTCGGCCCCGGCAATGATGCCTTTGTACTGATCGTCGAGGGCCTTTTGCGCTGCCAGATCACCAAGCAGTTTGTCGATCTCAGCGATCTTATCCTTCGGATAGGACTCCATGGGTTTCAGGGTGCCTGCAGTGCCGTATTCAGCCTTTGCCTGCTCATAGGTCTTTGCAGCCAGGAGTTTATCGGCTTTCACAATTGAAGCTGCATACTGATCATCCAGCGCTTTCTGCTTTGCCACATCGGCAAGGGCTGTCTCTATCTCTTTTATCCTTCCCTTGGGATACTCTTCAAGCGGCTTCAGTACAGAAGCAGCCTGGTATTGAGTTTTGGCTTCGGCATAGGATTTCTCAGTCAGCAGTTTATCCGCATTGGTGATGATGCTGGCATACTGCTCTTCCGTTGCCTGCCGTTTTGCCAGGTCAGCCTGTATCTTGTCGATCTCTGCGATCTTCGTTTTCGGGTAGGTTTCCGAGGGCTTGATGGCTGCGGCATTCTGGTATTCTGCTTTAGCGGGATCAAGGGACCGGTCGGCCATCAGTTTGTCAGCCTTTATTATGGAAGCCTGGTACTGTTCTTCCTTTGTCTGCTGATCTGCGATAAGCGCGAGGGCCTTGTCGATCTCGGCAATTTTACTTTTCGGGTAAGCATCATCCGGCCGTTGCGCCAGGGCTTTGTTGTATTCCACCTTTGCAGGGTCCCATGATTTTGCAAGCAGTAATTTGTCGGCGCCGGCAAGGATGGCCTTGTACTGTTCCTCCTGAGCCTTCATCTGGGCAAGATCACCGAGGGCTTTGTCGATCTCTGCAATTTTATCTTTGGGGTACTGTTCATCCGGCTTCAGGTAAGAAGCTTTGGCATATTCTGTCTTAGCCTGATCCCAGGTCTTTGCCGCCAGCAGTTTGTCTCCTTTGGAGATGGCCGTTGTATATTGCGATTCAAGGTCTTTTTGTTTTGAAAGATCCGCCAGTACCTGGTCGATCCCGGTGATCTTCTCTTTGGGATAGATTTCAGCCGGCTTGAGTTTCAGTGCTGCCTGGTACTGTTCCTTTGCCTGGGTATAGGATTTCTGTGCCAGCAGCTGATCAGCCGAAGTGATGGCCGTGTTATACTGTTCATCCAGGGCTTTTGCTTTATCGGCATTTGCCAGGATGTTTCCGATCTCCCCTATTTTGTCCTGGGGATATTTCTCACCGGGTTTGATGGTGAGGGCATTCTGGTATTCGGTTCTGGCACGGTCGTAGGTCTGTTCTGCAAACAATTTATCTGCAGCGGTTATCGAAGCTGTATAGGCCTCCTCTGTGGCCTTTGCATTGGCTTCCTGTCCGGATATCTTTGCATCGGCCTTTGCGATCATGTCTTTCGGGTAGGCTTCATTCGGCTTGATCTTCAGGGCCTGCTGATAATCTGCTTTTGCATTGATGTACTTTTTCTCAATGTACAGGCTGTCGGCAATGGTGATGAGGCGGTCGAAGTCCTCCTGTGTCCTTTTCTTACCCGCCAGAATGTCGTCGATCTCCCGGATCCTGCCTTTAGGGTAGGATTCATCCGGCTTGATCTTCAATGCGTTCTGATATTCCGTTTTCGAAGAAGGATAGACAGCATCGCCGAAAAACTTGTCGGCGCTGGCAATCGCTTTGTTATAAGCATCGTCCTTTACTTTCTGAGCGGCGATGAGTGCTGTAAGTTCTGTTATTTTGTCCTGGGGATACTTTTCGTCCGGCTTGTAGCTGTTTGCATTCTTGTATTCCAGCAAGGCATTCTGGTAGTTTTTAACCCCGTAGTACTTATCGGCAGCGGCGATGGACTTGCTGTACATCTCCTCCTTTGTCTGGATATCGGACATGATCCGGATGCACTCATTGATGCGGTCCTTTGCGTATTTATCCGTTGGAAGGATCCTGGCTGCATTCTCAAACTCGGCCATGGCCTTTTCGTACTCCTTTGCCTGGAAGAGTTTTTCCGCGCTGGCAATAGCCACATCATAGAGAATATTGCTGGCCTTCTGGCCCCGCAGCAGGTTCATGGTCTCCTGCAGTTTCCCTTTCGCATAAGCATCATTCGGCTTGCTGTCAAGCGCAACCTGGTAAGCCGCTTTTGCATTCAGGTAATCCTTTGCCTTGAAATAATTATCGGCCGAGGTAACTGCATTCTGATAATTCTCACCAGCCTTGTTTTCGTCGGAGATCAGGGATTTGATCTTCGCGATCTTTCCGGCGAGAGCGGGATCGGCTGAGCGGATCTTCAGTGCTTTTTCATAGTCGCCGAGAGCGGCCTTGTAGTTATGTGCGGCATAATTTCCGTCGGCAGTCTTAACCAGGGTGTTGTAAATACTGTCATTGGTCCTGTTCTGTCCCCGGATGGAGTCAGGCGTGCTGCCGGTTTCGGGAGGACGGGAGAAAAAATAGTGACCGGAAGCCGCCAGCAGGAGGTTTCCGATGATCAGGAGTGAAATGAAAATTAAAGGCCTGGAATATCTTTTATTCTTTCCGGAGGTATCGTGTTCAAATTTCATGCAGGTTCATCTGGTTTCAAAAATTCCTATCTGATAACGCTTTTCTCAGTGAATTAGTTTAGGCTGCCGGTAATTAGATGATGCCATCCCGTATGGTCAGTTTCCTGTCGGCCTTATCTGCCAGCTCTGTATTATGTGTTACAATGATGTAGGTCTGACGAAAGGTATCACGCAGCTGGAAAAACAGGTTGTGGAGTTCCACGGCAGAAGCGGAATCCAGGTTTCCTGAAGGCTCGTCAGCAAGCACCACAGAAGGGTTGTTGACCAGTGCCCGTGCAACCGCAATACGCTGAGCTTCGCCCCCGGAAAGTTCGGAAGGTTTATGGTTCCTCCGTGCTGTCAGTCCCATGAATTCCAGCAACTCCTCTGCCCTGACGGCAGCTTCTTTCCTGCTTTTCCTGGCAATGAATGCAGGGATGCAGATATTCTCAAGTGCGGTGAATTCGGGAAGCAGGTGATGGAACTGAAATACAAAGACGATATGCTTGTTTCTGCACTCCGCCAGTTTCTTCTCCGGCAGCTGCTGAACCTGTATCCCGTCAAAGCTGACCTCTCCCGATTCAGGGCGGTCGAGGGTACCGATGATGTGCAGCAGGGTTGACTTGCCGGCGCCGGAGGCTCCGACAATGGAAATGATCTCCCCGTCCTCCACCTTCAGGCTGATCCCTTTCAGCACCTGGAGGTCGCCGTACCTCTTCCGGATATCCTTCGCAATGATCATGAATTCAGCATTAAGTGGCAAAGGTAATAAATTCGGGGAAAAAGGGAAAAGTGAACGATCGTATTCAATCCGGAGTTTTTCCATTCCTGTTTTTTTCGGCCTCTTTTTTAAAATTTTATTATTTTGCACTTCCGATCCATGCGGGATTCGGCCAAATCCAAAGACAAAATGGACAAAAAAGCAAAACAACATAAGCCCCCTCCACAGAAACAGATCAAAAAAAAGCAGGCCGGGAAGGTTGACGGACCGGCCATAAAGGAACATCTCGACAAGCTCTGCCAGGCGAACCGGCTGTGGATCCTCATTGCGATCATCGTTGTATCGGCAGTTTTCAGGATCGTTTATTTCAACCAGCTCCACAAAACGCATCTTCTGAACGAGCACATCCATTCCGAATCCGATATGGTGGTTTTTGATGAATGGGCGCGTGACATTGCAAAGGGGGACCTGCTCTCAAGGGACTACATTCAGCCTGAACACGGTTGGATGAAGTGGATCGCCAACCGGTATTTCAAAGATAACCCCGATAAACTGACCGAATACCAGCGCATCGCCGGACCTGACTCCACCAAAAACACCCCTGTTAAAGCGATCTGGACCCATTGGTATGGGAAGGATGTTTTCCCCCACGAGCCCTTTTATGCCTATTTTCTGGCATTGAATTACAAGGTATTCGGACATGACGTCTCCTGGGTTTTCATCTGGCAGCTGATCCTGGGGATCATCACCAACGTCCTGATCTACCTCATAACCCGCCGCTATTTCGGCGACTTCGCAGCATGCATTGCCGCTTTGATGGCGATATTTTTCGGCCCGCTGATGTTTTATGAGATGGTGCTTCTCCGTTCCACCATGGCCGTTTTCTGCGGGCTTCTTGTGACCTGGCTGCTGGGCACCGCCCTGGAGAAGAACACCCTCGTCTGGTGGATTCTGGGAGGGGTTGCAACCGGACTGTTCATGATGGTACATGGTTATGTTGTGCTCTTCCTTTTCACATGGATTCTGTTTCTGGGTATCCGCTTCTTTCGCGAGAAGCGCAGCCTCATGGTCTCCGTTGGGGGTTATGCTCTCGGCACCCTGCTTACCATCTCCCCGGTGATGCTTCGAAACAGCATCGTGCATGCTCCACTGATGAGCATGAGCAACAACAGCGCAATCGGCTTCATCACGATGAACGACAAACCCTTTAAAAATTACCTTGGCTGGAATGTGGACCTGCAGATCTCTTCTGATATCATGGGGCAGTCGGACGGGAAACTGATAAAGGCCATCATCCCTACCCTGAAAACCCATGGCTCGGTGATCAGTTATGTGAAACTTCTGTTGGAAAAACTACAGGCTACCTTCAGCTGGTATGAGATCCAGAACAATGTGAACTTCTATTTTTACCGGGAACTGATCCCGGTGCTCCGTTGGACCTTTCTCTCCTTCCTGGTCCTCGCACCCCTGGCCATTGCGGGGATCTTCCTGAGTTTCGTCAAAAAAAACCATCCCTGGCCCCTCTACCTGATGCTGCTCACTTACCTGGCAGCGATGCTGGGCTTCATGGTGCTCTCCCGTTACCGTATTGTTTTCACAGGCGTATTGATCCCCTTTGCCGCATATTCAGTAGCGGAGTTATTCGGCAGATGGAAGGGGTGGACCAACTGGGTGATGATCGCGGGGATCGCTATCCTGGGATTCTGGTGTTCAGGCCCTTCCACAGATGAGGTAAGCACGGTAGGAAAATCCGATTACATGGTATTCTGGACCATCCATTATTTCCCTGAGATCTCCCAGGCTTCAAAAACCGGACATTTTGTAAAAACAGAGGCGATGTTCCGGGATTTTATTGCCCGTTATGAGCCGGGTTATTTAAGGGACCTTCCGCCATATTACCATTGCAAGACAAAAGACGAATCCGAAATTTTCGGCTTCTTTGCTGATGTGCACGGAAACCTCTCCGGACTCTACAATTTTGTCGGGAAAAGAGACTCCGGCCAGCGGGAGGCTGACATCACGACAAGGCTGAAAACTGCAGCAGGACTGTAATAAAGGATCAGATATATTTCATTTTCCGGGCAGCGAAGAGGCTCATTTTGATCAGCAGCCAGCCATGACGGAAGCGGCTGATCTGGGTGGAACCATATTCACGGTCTTTATAGCGGATGATGATCTCCGTCATCTTCAGGTTCAGTTTGGCTGCCCCGAAGAGCAGGTCGAAATCACCGAAAGGATCAAAGTCCCCGAAATAACTGCGGTTCTTTTTGATCACCTCGTAGTCGCGTTTGAAAAGCACCTTGGTGCCGCAGAGCGTATCTTTCAGCCGCTGGCCCAGGAGATAGGTGAAAAACAATCCGAAGAATTTATTTGCCAGGAAATTCAGGAAGCGCATCGCATCTTTATCCATGGGATAAACCAGGCGGCAGCCGTTGATGAATTCCCCCTTGTTCTGTTTCAGTGCCTGGTAAAATTTCGGCAGCTCCTCAGGCGGGGTGGTCAGGTCGGCATCGAGGATCATCAGGATGTCGCCGGTGGCAGCTTCAAATCCTTCCCTCACGGCATTGCCCTTCCCCTTGCCGGACTGGACAAATACCTTTATCTCCTTGTCAGGGTAAGCGGCTTGAACCCTTAGCATCTCTTCGTAAGTCTGATCCTGTGAGTGGCCTTCCACGAATATGAACTCGAGGGCTGCACCAAACTGAGGAGTACGTTTAATTGCATTTTCAATATTGCCCCTCTCATTCCGTGCCGGGACAACAATAGATACCTTAAAATCCTTTTCCTCTTCAAATACAGGCCTTGCCACAATGAGGTTGACAAGGTCAAGCTTATTGATCAGGGGCAGGTTGCCAATGAAACGGTTAAAAAGGAGGTTGATCAGCGGGATGTATTTCGGAAAAAGGAGTTTGCGGGTGACGGTGATGGTCTGGAATCCTTCCAGGTCGAGCAGCATCTCCATATCGGCCGTTGAGAGCCAGTTCTGTTTCGGCTGGGGAAGTTTGAGGTGCAGGGTCTCCCCTAAATTCATGATCCCTTCCCAGAGGTAATTGTAGTTCGAGATCACAAGCCGGGTCTGCCGGTGACAAAGTTTTCTTACCTGCATGAATGCCTTCTGAACATCCCACAGGCTGCCTGCAAGGTCAGACAGAATGATGTAATCAAAGGTTTCATCCAGTTCCAGCTCTTCGGCATCAGCAACCACAAAATGATGCTCCGGGTACTTCTCCCTGGCCTGACTGATAATGGAAGGGGCAAAATCAACGCCAACACCGTAGGCGGGCTTAACTGCATGCAGCAGATCACCGAGGCCGCAGCCCAGTTCAATCACCCGGCTGTTTTCCGGGATGATGTACGAAAAATATTTCTCAAGCTCGCGATGGTAAAAACTGTTCCGCCGTTTCCATCTCGGACGGGAGGCTGCTGTACGCTCAAAAAAATCCCGGATATCCTGTTTGTTCATGTTCAGACATTGATCATTAGGGGCGCAAGTTAGGAAAATAAATGATGCTGGATGCTGGATGCCGGATGCTGGATGCTGGATGCTGGATGCTGGATGCTGGATGCTGGATACTGGATGCTGGATGCCGGATGCTGGATTAGTTTTGAGTTTAACTACTCCAACGTATTTAATTTTTACTATATTTTGAAAATTATACCGAATAACCTACTTTTGAATGCTCAAACCTTATTGACCTTAATATGAATCTTCACGAATTCCAAAGCAAAGCCATTCTGAAAAAGTACGGTGTAGCCGTGCCCGAAGGAATCCTCGCTCATACTGTCGGTGAAGCCGGAAAGGCTGCCGAGATCATTCAGAGTATTACCGGAACCGACAAGTGGGTTGTCAAGGCCCAGGTCCATGCCGGGGGACGCGGAAAAGGCGGTGGCGTGAAGGTTGCAAAAACCGTGGAAGAGGTCAGGACCTATGCCGGGGATATCATCGGCATGATGCTGGTTACCCCCCAGACCTCTGCGGAAGGCAAGAAGGTCAGGAAGGTGCTCGTAGAGCAGAACATTTACTATCCGGGCCCATCAGAGCCGACAGAGATTTATATGAGCGTCCTGCTCAACCGCCAGAAAGGGCATACCGTGCTGATGTACTCACCCCGGGGTGGAATGGACATCGAGAAGGTTGCTGAGGAAACACCGGAACAGATCTTTACTGAAGAGATCGACCCGAAAGTAGGACTTCAGCCGTTCCAGTGCCGGAAAGTTGCCTTCAACCTGGGACTGTCAGGAGAAGCCCACAAGAACATGGTGAAATTCGTGAATGCAATCTACGCCGCATACGATGGCAGCGATGCCTCCCTGCTCGAGATCAACCCGGTATTCAAAACATCCGACAACAAGATCCTGGCAGCTGATGCCAAGGTGGTGATCGATAACAACGCCCTTTTCCGTCACCAGGATATTGCCGCCATGCGCGACTTTGACGAAGAAGATCCCATTGAAGTTGAAGCTACACGGAATGACCTGAATTATGTGAAGCTGAACGGTAACGTAGGCTGCATGGTCAATGGAGCCGGTCTTGCCATGGCAACGATGGATATTATCAAGCTCTCCGGTGGTGATCCGGCAAACTTCCTGGATGTAGGCGGTTCAGCGAATGCAAAGCGCGTGGAAGAGGGTTTCCGCATCATTCTGAAAGACCCTAACGTAAAGGCCATCCTCGTGAATATCTTCGGGGGGATCGTGCGCTGCGACCGGGTAGCCCAGGGCGTTGTGGATGCCTACAAGAACATCGGAGAGATCAGTGTTCCTATCATTGTCAGACTTCAGGGAACCAATGCCATTGAAGGGAAAAAACTGATCGATGATTCAGGATTGCAGGTTCACTCTGCCATCACCTTGCAGGAAGCCGCTGACCTGGTTACAAAGGTCTTGTCGTAAGCTGCAGCTCCTCTTCCTTCTTAACCAGGAACATCCTGATCTTTTCAAGGGTATCAAGTGGTGAATCCGTGAAGGAAAAGATGTCGCTGCCAGTTTTCCAGTCCTCTTTTTCATCTGCATAGAAATGCTCCAGGAAAGCCGTGAGGTTCTCCTCATCCGTTGTCGTCACTTCACTGTTTCTCATTTTCAGGTACTGGAGGATCCGCAGCCCGTCGAACTTTTCGTGGCATGCCCGCACAAATTGCAGCGGGTCACGTGCATTTTCACGCAGGGGCTGAAAGGGATCCTCTTCACGGAACTGTGTTTTCAGGAATTCTGTGACCGGCGTGGATCGGGTCTTCAGATAAAATTCAGGAAAGAAAGCGATCGTTTCTGATATCTCATCAAAAAAACGGCTTGGGTATATCGGGTAACTCGACCAGTCTCCTGCATTCCCTTTGATCATGGCCGGGCCGGTGCCAAAATATACCCGGTCGGAAAAACGGGCTGCAGGGTAAACCTTCTCAGAATTCGAGAAGAGCATCCTGCCGTATTTCCGAAGTTTCTGAAGAAAATAGAAATCCTCGCCGCTCATTTTGGGAGTCATTCCGCCGATGGCCCGGTATGCCTTCACCGGGCATGCCATGGCAGAACCCAGGGCTGTGAAGGTATAAGGAGTACCGGTCCGCCAGAGGTTTACCGAATAATAACGCATATAGATCTCATAGCGCAGGATTGCACGACAGGCAAGGGGGTCTTTGACCGGCAGATGTAAGTAGGGAACCGCCAGGGCTACAGCATCCGGGTTGAGAGCAAAACTCTTCAGTACAGATTCAAAATAACGGGGAGAAAATGTTGTGTCGGCATCCAGGCTGAGAAGGATATCCTCCCCTGCCGCATTTTCACTGACCAGATCCATCAGTGTTTTCCGGGCCCAGCCAACACCATGCTTCCTGCCAGACCATCCCAGGCCCTGCGAGCTCTTATCAACAATGATCAATCGTGGATCATGAAGGCTTTGGAGATATTCCATCGACCTGCGGTTATTTTCGCAAATGACTGCCTTCTGTGGATCATTCCACCACTCTTCCGGCTGGTTGACACAGATGTACAAACGAAAATCAGGTATAGTCTGCGACCGGATGCAGGCCATCAAAACCGGCAAGGATTCCTGCTCATTCAAAACAGGAATTGCAATATAAAGCACAAAGGTGGAATTACTTTACATCAATAAAATGCTGCATGAACTGGACCCTGTCCAATGCCGGGGGGTTATCAGTGTTCCGCATGCTCATCTTCCCGATGAACTGATCCAATGCAGAGTAGCCGTGGTTCTCCATATAATCCTCAAGAAAATTCAGCATTTTCGAAATCTCTTCAAAGCCGCTCATATAGAGGATGGAACAGATCTGTGCTGCCTTGGCGCCGGCCAGCAGAACCTTAACGAGGCCCTTGCCGTCATGAATCCCGGTTGAAGCCGCAATATCACAGGAAACCCGCTCCGACAATATGGACGCCCAGCGGACCGGGAGAGTAATCTCATCAGGAGAACTGAAAATATTTCCCGGTACGATCTCGAGTGTATCGATATCGATATCGGGTGAATAGAGCCTGTTGAACAGCACCAGGCCCTTGATACCAGTGAAGGAAAACCTGAGAGCCGACTTGGCCAGGCTTGAAAAATAGGGACTGATCTTAAGGCTGACCGGGACACTTACATTCTTTACCACCTCGTTCAGGATCTCGATATACATCTCTTCATGCTGTGCACTTGATCTGGTGATATCCGAGGGGTAAATGGAGATGTTCAGTTCGATAGCATCGGCACCGGCAAGCTGCATCTCCTTTGCAAAATTAGTCCATTCGGAAAATGAGACACAGTTAACACTCGCAATGACCGGGATGGAAACGGCTTTCTTGCTGTTGCGGATAAGGGTCAGGTAATTCTCAACACTTTTCATCTTTGTATGATGGCTGAGGTATTCCTCCGCTTCCGGGTATACATTGTCGATCTTGAATTCCGACATCCGGGTCTTATAATTGTCGATGATCTGCTCTTCGAAAAGTGATTTCAGCACTACAGCGCCAGCTCCGCTTTTCTCACTCCCGATCACGCCGTCGAGTGTAGATGTAAGTCCTGAACTGCCTACAATAACCGGGTTTCTCAGCTGAAACCCCATATACTGTGTCGAAATATCCATAGTTATCAATTAAATGGTTCTTACTTTTTTACAGGTGTTTTAAGTTTGTCAAACAAGGCATCATTCCTTATCACTTCTATTGCCCGCTGAACCTCGTAATCATACTGGTCTACGACCATGAAGAAAGCATTGATGTCCCAGAGTTTTTGTGCGATAAGTGCTTTCAGCTGATTTTTAATCAGTTTTTCGGAGAGCGCATATTCTTTCTCATTCATTTTCACGCCCTGCTTTTCCGCCATTGCAAAAACGGGGACCATGAAAGCATCATCGACATTGAAGTTTTTATCGAATGAGGCGTAATCCGGGTAATTCTTCTGAAGGGTATTGCGATTGTCATCAATATAGTCGCTGACAAAAAGATTGATAACGTTTTTCCTCCTCAGGTCGATGAAGTAGTCGGTAAATGGAGTGCTGTCCCAGGGAATGAAAACATCCGGCATAATGCCCCCGCCTCCGTAAACAACCCGTTTCTGCGAGGTATAATAGCGCAGTGAATCGGGGAATTTTATGCTGTCGGCATAGATCAGTTCTTTATGTTTCACCCGGTTTGAAAAGTCTTCATAATATTTATCCGTGCCCTCCGCATAGGATTTCTGAATGCAACGGCCGGACGGGGTATGATAGCGTGCTGTGGTAAGCCGGACCTCTGAACTGTCGGGCAGAGGGAACGGGCGTTGAACAAGTCCCTTCCCGAACGAACGGCGGCCCACGATGATGCCGCGGTCCCAGTCCTGGATGGCACCGGAGACGATCTCACTGGCAGAAGCGGAATTCTCATTGATCATGAGGACGAGTTTTCCGGTCTCGAAGCCGCCGCGGTTTGTTGACTTGTAATCCTCCCGCGGTGATTTTGCGCCTTCAGTATAGACAATCAGTTTGTTGGCCGGCAGGAACTCATCGGAAAGGTCGATGGCCGTGTTCATATAACCACCGGCATTGTTGCGGAGGTCAAGGATCAGATCCTTCATGCCCTGTTCCTTCAGTTTTTTCAGGTCATCCGTAAACTCCTGCATGGAGGTGGAGGAAAAGCGGTTCAGGTTGATGAAGCCGATACCCGGGGCGATCATGTACGCGGCATCAATGCTGTTGATGGGAATTTTATCGCGAACGATGGAATAATCGATCAGATCCTTTTTCCCTTTCCGGTAGATGGAGACCAAAACCCTGGTGCCTTTTTTCCCGCGGAGGCGGTCAAAAACAAACTGGTTAGTGATCTTTTTCCCGGTCACATCTTCATTCTCGATTTTAATGATCTTGTCGCCCGACATGATACCGAGTTTTTCCGATGGGCCACCCGGAATGGGATGTACCACGTTTATGGTGTCTTTCAGTATCTCAAACTGAACGCCGATCCCTTCAAAATTCCCAACGAGCCCTTCATTTGAACGAAGTACATCTTTTTTTGAAATATACATTGAGTGAGGGTCCAGTTCCTTGAGGGTCTCAACGATGGCCTTGTCGATCAGCCGCGACTCATTTACAGTGTCGACATATGCATATTTGATCAGCTGGATCAGGGTGTAGTATTTCTGGATCCCGTCATCGTCGCCGCCCTTATTCTGAGAATAAGCCGGTACAGACAGGAAGAAAAGAAAAAGCAGTGATATGCCCAGCCCGATAACGGGTCTGAAAAAGATTTTTATCATGATTGGCTTATGAATTAACGGTTTAAGAAGGCCAAAGATAAGATTTTTTAAGGAATTCCATTTCCGGTACTTCTTTTTTAACTAATTTTAACTAGCGAAAATACACCTGATATCCGCCCCCTGTTTATGATTGACGAGAAGCGAAAGATACGGAACAGCCTGCTGGTCCCCTCCATTTTTATCATAGCCATATGGCTGGTGAAACTCACTGAGGTTGTCTTCCAGACCGACCTGGGAGAATACGGGCTCCAGCCTCTTCACTGGAAAGGATTAGCAGGGATCGTGACCAGCCCCTTCCTGCACGCGGATTTTTCGCACCTTATGGCAAATACCTTTCCTTTGTTTGTCCTCCTTGCCCTCCTCTTTTATTTTTACCGGGTGATCGCATGGCCGGTACTGCTGTATACCTGGTTCCTGACCGGTTTATGGGTCTGGCTCTTTGCGCGTGAAGACTCGGTGCACATCGGTGCAAGCGGCATAATATACGGACTTGCGGCATTCCTTTTCCTGAGCGGGATCATCCGCAGGGAATCCCGTCTTATGGCCATTACATTGCTTACCGCTTTCCTTTATGGCGGGATGGTCTGGGGCGTTTTCCCCCAATTCTTTCCCCGTCAGCCTATATCCTGGGAATCTCACCTGATGGGCATTCTTGCAGGCGTTATTCTGGCCATTTTTTACCGGAAGGCCGGGCCCCAGCGAAAGGTTTATGACTGGGATGAAGATGATGAGGACGATGACCCCTCAGCGTACCAGGATGATGAGAATCCTGAAAACAGCGAAACACCGCCGGCTGAAACAGGGATGCAGCCCCCGGATCCCGGGAGCCAGCCTCCGGAGATCCGGTATCATTACAAAGCCTGACACATCATTGGGTCCGGATATAAGGAAGGATTTTCCTGAAGGTTGTGTCGGCAATACCCTTAACAGACCTCAACTCCTCAATGCCGGTTATCTTTTTCTTTTCTTTGCGGTAAAGCATGATCGATTTTGCTGTTTCAAACTGGAAATAGGGATGCGAAAGCAGCTCTTTGAAGGTTGCTGTATTCAGGTTTATCTTCCGCACTGAATCAGTGTTGACAAATAGGTTACCTGCTATGGCGTTATATCGTCCCGTATCCATGCCAAACACCTCCATCACCTGGGTTTTGCTGATAAATCCGCCCAGGCGGTCCCGGTACCTTATGATCCTCCGGGCAAAGGCCGGGCCTATGCCTCGCAGCTGCTGAAGGGCAAATGAATCGGCCGAATTGAGTTCTATCTTCAGGACTGGCTTTTCAGGATACCGCAAGCCCCCGGCAGAATCGTACCCTTTTCCGGCAAAAGCGGGATACTGATGATGATAATGCTGCTTCCGTTCCTCCTTTTCAAGGGAGTCCTGTTCATGCATCGCTTTTTCGAAGGTCATAATATCCCTTTCAAATTCACGGGTGTCAAACTTTTCACGCCGGGCCCGGTGATCAACAAAGATATTAGCCAGCAGTATCATAAAGATGAGGGTAAGAAGGACAAAAATCCCACTCAGCTCTTTCTGGTTAAAGGAGAAATAGTCCTTTATGATTACGAGGTAGCGCATAATGAGATCAACTTGTAAGCAACGCCCTGCCAATTCTGCACTGCAGACAACGCCGGCGGTCGCAATAACGGGTTTTGAGCTGCAGAAGTGCCTGGGCATGCAGGGCATCCGGGACACAGATGCCCATTTCCTTCCAGGAAGAGAGCACCTCATTGGATTCTGCCGGAAGTTCCTCGAGTAACTGAATTCCCTTCTCTTTATACTGGGGCAGTCCTTTTTCATCACCGTAAAAGAAGAGGAAAGGGACGACAAAATTCACGATCAGCAGGAGAATGGCCGAGGGTCCGAGCATTTTATGCTGATGTGGTGAAACCTTGCCGAAAAGGTAATGGTCATTCCAGTAATCTCCGGCCTTTACGGCCAGGGCATCCCGGAGTTCAGCAGTGTTCTGTGCCTGGAGAAAAAAGGAGAAAAGGTTCTCCGAACGGTGGAACAATACCGCCAGCTGTGCAATCCGGAGGGTCGGAAAATTGGACGGGCGCATCCTGAGAAACTTCCACAGTGACCCGTTGATGGGGGTCATCTGGTACTTCTGCCGCAGGAATTCAAACTCCAGTTGCATCTGTTTCGGATAATCGTCGGGGAAATCAGGCCGGAGCATTCCGGCCTGTCCGAAGAGCAATGCCTCCATCTGAAAGAGGTTATTCCGGTGTTTTTCCAGGATCTTTATTGACAATGACTTCCCCAGCAGTTCAAACGGCTGTGCATTCACCCTGAACCCGAATGAACGAACGAGGAGGATATAGAATGTCTCCTCCCAGTCGTAGCGGCAGTATGTCAGTACCTGGCTGAAACGTTTCATCTTCTCTTCCATCCGCTCGATGCAAAGGGCGGGCGACCATTGATCCAGCACAAAGGCATCCAGCAGCCGGATCATCTGTTCGCAGGGAACCCATCGCTGGTTTTCCTGTAGGTCGCGGTAGCAGTCATAGATCCAGCCCGGGTATTTCCCTTCCACCACCAGGGCGGGAATCAGACTGCCGCTGCGGAATGTCGCCGGCTTCTCATTGCTGAAGACTACATGCAGGATCACATTGTCATAGACCGGGTCCAGGTGATGTTTATGACAGAACCAATCCTCAGACCGGATGTGGATCTCCACATTGCCGACCCAGGTTGTCGTCCCGATCCGTATCCTCGCATTGAAGAAATCAGGTCCGCCATCAGTGTTTTTTTCCCCTGGATCGATCACAGTCAGGGCCTCACCGGAAACTGTTTCAAGGCTGCCTGTCAGCAGGCGGTTCTTCCAGATATAATGTAAGAATTCTTCTGTCATCAGCACAAATCCTTTTTCACCTTAATCGGCCTAGCCTGCGGAAGGTGATATGTTTTCATAAATTATTTTTCAACAATAGCACCTGTTTTCCTTTATTCACAATGTGGAGAACTGATTTTCAACCTATTTCAATTTATCTTGCAGGTCTTTTGTGAAATGATTATCTTTGCCCTAAGAATTTGGAGTTTTAACAATGACAAACACTGGGTCTATCATTTCCGGAATCGACACAAAACTCCGGAAGCTCATAGTAAAACACCAGGAACTCCGGGAAAAAATTGAAAATTACCAGGAAGAGATCCGGGCGCTGAACAAGGTCAGTGAAGCACACAAGAAGACCATCAGGGAACTGGAAGAAAAAGTAAAAACGATCAAACTAACTAAAACTTTAGAAACCAAAGAAGGAGCAGGAGAAGCAAAAGCCAGGATCAATGAACTGGTGCGGGAAATCGACAAATGCATCGGACTGCTGAATACTTAAAGAAGCAAGACAAAGCCAATGGGTGAGCTTTCGATATCAATAACAATTGCCGACAGGCCTTACAAGCTGATGATCGATAAAGAGTTCGAGGAATTGTTCCGGCGGGCGGCAAAATTGATTGACAAAAGAATAAAGGAATATTCAAACAGTTATGCCTATAAGGACAAACAGGATCTGCTGGCAATGGTGGCACTTGAATATACCACGAGTTTTCTGCAAAATGAGCGGACAGTGACAGAATCGGAAAAGTCGCTCGATCAGAAACTCATCGATATGGACAAAGCTTTGGATGAGGCACTTCAGCATCCGACAGGTTAACGTTCTTTGATAAAAAATTAAAAATTTACCCGCATTAATTCACAGTTTGTAAACCTAACATTACAAACATTGGGGAAAAGCTCATAGGCTCGTAGGACAGGCCTCAACCCGGTACGCCGGGTTCACCTTAACAGGTGACAGTGGACGTTCGAAAAGACTGGCATCCCTAACCATGTCGATTGAGGTTTATCAATCATCCGGATTAATGCGGGTTTTTTGTTCCCCTTCCCTCCTTCCATTCATTCATTAATACATATATAAATATGGACATTCTGACCATACTGATCATTAGTATCTCAGGCATCATAGTTGGTAGCCTGATAACCGGAACCATCCTGAAAAAGTCGATGGAACGCAAACGCGACCTGCTGTTAAAGGAAGCCATGGAAAAAGCCGAGGTGATGAAAAAAGAGAAGATCCTCCAGGCAAAAGAAAAATTCCTGCAGCTGAAGGCCGAACACGAAAAATTCATTCATGAGAAAAACGACGAGGTTCAGAAAAGCGAAAACCGTCTGAAACAAAAAGAAGCATCCATTAACTTAAAATTCGAGGAACTTCAGAAAAAACAAAAGGAAGTTGCCACGATAAAACAGGGACTCCAGAACCAGGTTGATATTGTAACTAAAAAACAGACCGACCTTGACAAAGCCCAGAAAGTGCAGATCGAGAAACTGGAAGCAATCGCAAGCCTTTCGGCTAATGAAGCCAAAGCCCAGCTGATCGAGAACCTCAAGGAGGAAGCAAAGTCGGAAGCCCTTGTTCATGTCAAGGATATTATCGATGAAGCCAGGATGACTGCCAACACCGAAGCAAAAAAGATTATCATCGAAACCATCCAGCGCACTGCATCAGAACATGCCATCGAAAACACCGTATCCGTTTTCAATATTGAAAGTGATGAGATCAAAGGCCGTATCATCGGCCGCGAAGGTCGGAATATCCGAACCCTGGAATCCCTTACCGGCATTGAGATCATCATCGACGACTCCCCCGATGCAATTATTCTTTCGGGATTTGACCCGGTACGCAGGGAGATTGCCCGGCTTTCACTGCACAAGCTGGTAACTGACGGCCGTATCCACCCCGCACGGATCGAAGAGGTTGTTGCAAAAACAAAAAAACAGATCGAGCAGGAAATTATCGAAACCGGTAAACGCATCACTATTGATCTGGGCATTCACAATATTCACCACGAACTGATCCGGATGGTGGGCAAGATGAAATACCGTTCATCATACGGTCAGAACCTGCTTCAGCACTCCATCGAGGTTGCAAAACTCTGTGCAACCATGGCTGCGGAACTCGGGCTGAATCCCAAAATTGCCAAACGCGCCGGATTGCTTCATGATATCGGGAAAGTTCCTGATACGGAACCGGAACTGCCACACGCCATCCTGGGCATGAAAACTGCCGAGAAGTTCAAGGAAAAAGCTGAAATATGCAATGCCATCGGTGCCCACCATGACGAGATTGAAATGAACAACCTCATCTCCCCGATCGTACAGGTATGCGACTCCATCTCAGGGGCACGTCCTGGTGCACGCCGCGAAGTTGTGGATGCCTATATCGAACGGCTTAAACACCTCGAAGACCTTGCCTTAAGCTATCCCGGCGTTGTCAAGACCTATGCTATACAAGCCGGCCGTGAGCTTCGCGTCATCGTTGGAGCCGACAAGGTAACCGACAACGAAGCCAACCAGCTTTCTTACGACCTGTCGCGGAAGATCCAGACCGAGATGACCTATCCCGGGCAGATCAAAATCACCGTGATCAGGGAAACAAGAGCGATCAGCTTTGCAAAATAATTCCTGAGGAAAACCAACACCTTATTTTGTGAAAATGAGGGTGTCTCAAAAATCTGAGACACCCTCGTTTTTTTTATGCCATTACTGAATTCCGTTCCTTGAATGAGTATATATCGGCAATGAACTGAAAAAAAAAAATTGACTTCAATGATATTATTGTGTATATTTCGGTGGTAATGTAGACACCATTATTCACTTAAACTCAGGAACCATGGAAAAAAGCAACATTATCGTGGGCGTCACTTCATTCCTTGTGGGTGCAGGAATCGGAATCGCATCATTTGCACTGATATCATTTACTGATTCAAAAGGGATTTCAAAGCCACCCCCACCCATTGATAAAACAGAAGGAGCAAAACTGACACAGAATTATTTCGATCAGGCAACAACTTTCGAAGGGAAGTTCAAGGCATTTACACTTGACACTGCCCAGGTTGTTATAATGCGGTATATGATGGAAACTGACAAAACGATTCCCGGTTTCCGGATCTATTTAGCGAACCCTTCTCCCACAAACGCAGATAAAATCGGAATTGTGGTTGCGATCGACCGGGCAGAAAATGATGTCCTGACCAACATCTACAGCACGGCAGGAGTTCATATCGGCCCCTGTCCCAATGTCTGTGACAGGAATTCCAGTCCGTTGAATCATTAAAGGAAAGAAAAAGAAATTATTCGAAACCATCAGGGGGGACGACAAAGTACATGTCGATCTCCCCTTTGTGTTTTGCGGCCACCTTTCCACGGTATTCACAGGAAAAGCGGTCTTTAATTTGCTCAAAAGTGGAACCGCTTACGTTCACCTTCTCTGTTTCACCGCAATTCTCCATCCGGGAAGCCGTGTTGACAGTGTCGCCCCAGATATCGTAGGCAAATTTTCGGATACCCACAATTCCCGCAACAACAGGTCCTGTATGGATACCAATACGCAATTCAAAGAATGGCTCCCCCTTCAGCAATTTATCGCGTTTCTGTGCCTTCATAAAGGATTGAAGTTCGAGCGCAGCCATGACGACATCCTTTGCATGGGTCTTATTCGCGACAGGGATACCCCCGGCACACATATAGCTGTCGCCGATGATCTTTATCTTTTCGAGGTTATTCTTTTCGATGATCCTGTCGAATTCACTGAAATAAAAATGAATTGATTTTACCAGTTCATCAGCTCCCATTTTCTCGCTGGCTTGTGTAAAATCCTTGAAATCCGTAAACATGACAGTAACCTCATCAAACCGTTTCGCCTGCGTCGTACCATCCCGTTTTAATTCTTCCGCAGTCTCAAAAGGCAGAATGTTGAGCAGGAGTTCATCCGATTTCTTACGTTGCTCATCGAGCAGGTGGTTCAGCTTTTTCTGATTCCGGTAGCTCCTGAAAATGACAAAAGAGAGGATAAGGAAGAACAATACCCCGCCGGCAAACATATTCCGCTCCGTTTTCCGCTGGTGGACGGTCCGTTCGATCCGTTGCTTTTCAAGTTCAGAGGCTTTCTGACGCTTCTGTGCCTCCTCATTGATATCCATCAGGATTACCTGTTCCTTTTTAGAAAGCCTCGAAATGCTGTCGGTTATGACCCTGTTAAGTTGAGAAAAGGTAAATGCATTCTTATAATCGCCGACTTTGGCATAGAGTGATTCAAGCTGCCTGGCAGCGACCATCATGAAATCAAACTTTGCGAAATATTTATCAGATTCAGCGATCCTGTAGGAGGCATTGAACTTTTCAATCGCTTCCCTGACCTTACCCTGGCGCACGAGAAACTGTCCAAAGCGGTTGTAGAAAGTGGATTGTCTTATCGTATTGGGATCATTCCGAATCAGTTCCTCCGATTTCCTGAAATAGAAATAGGCGGAATCTGGTTTTTTCTCCACCTCCTTGAAAAAGGCAAGCAGCCGATAGTACATAGATGGGTCCTCCACCCTGATCTTATTGAGCTCCTCCGGGTATTTTTTCAGGTATACATCGTAAAGGAGAGACATTTTCTCATTTTCGATCAGGTACTGCCGGTAGATTGCAAATTCGAAATTCTTAAGCCGGTCGTGACGGGTACGGCGGGCATAGTCGATTACAGCCTCGATATTCTTTTCGTTGAGATGATTACTGTTCGACCAGCGATCGATGCACTGAAGCTCATATTGTGCAAACATGATTGCAACAGAATCAACGGGTTGCAGCTTCTTTATCAGTTCACCCTCCTTCAGTTTATACCGGATCGCTTCATCAGAAAGTTTATTAAGGTCATAAAAGCGGGCAAGTTCATAATAGCACCGGATCAGCAGGCGGGTGTTGTTCATTTTACCGGCCAGGTCTGTAGCATTGAGGAACTGGCGGAATGCCTCGACTTTCTGGTTTTTGCCCTGCAGGCTTTTCCCGATGTTCAGTTCACTCAATACATGCAGGCTGTCGTTATTGAGTTCCATAGCAATCGACATGGCACGGTTGCTCATGTCAAGCGCATTGTTATAGTCCCTGTTTTCCAGGTATACTACAAAAAGGTTTGTACAGGAGCGCCATTCCATCAGGGGATCAGGAGTGATCCTGCATATCTGGATAGCTTTCAGTGCATAACTCCCTGCTTTCTCCCTGTATGCGGAAACATCATTCGACTCCACATATTTATTATAGGCGAGCACCAAAAGACCCGGTTTAAAGCTCATCTCGGCTACCCTGATGGCAACCTCGCTTGTACTGTCAGCGGGAGCCCTTTTATCCATTACATCATTATAATAGAATGCAAGGTCAAACAGCCTCATGATCTTCAGGGAGTCAGAAGTGGCCTTCAGTATCGCCTTTTCCATCGCCGGCTTCGGGTCGATATAGCCGGATGCCTGAACCGGAGAGGCAAGGATCATCGTCACGAAAAAAAGCGCTGTCAGGAAATACAGGGATCGCGGAGTTTGAATACCCGGGTTTTCCGGGAAATATTTCGTGACCTTCATGAATAAATGATTCGTGAATTATGCAGAATAAATTTAATTATATTTATACCCAAATTTAGCTAAAATTTTTACACCTTAAAAATTAACAGAATATGAAATCCAAATCCACGATTATTGTGATTGTTTTTGTGATCGGATCATTGGTTGGCGGAGCATTTACCAGTATTTTCCTTTGCCATTGTGCAGATAAAATGGTTGCCTATCCCCCGGCCTATGAGAAGCTGAGCATAGCAAAAGCAAACGGGTATTTCAAGAATTACTTCTCCAGCCCCTTATCGGTCAAGGATATGAAGGGTTTCATGGTATCCCGGGATTGTTTTCAGAAGATGAAGGACCTTGACGAAGCAATCCACGGTAATAGCGACGGATACAGGCTCTATTTCGGAAATGACGGAAGGATTGATGTTGTTATGATCGTCCCGACGATCAACGGATATGACCAGGCTAAGAACAACCTGATTTTCTCGCTCAACCGTAAAGGAACATCGCCCTGCCCCAATGTCTGCGACGAGGAGAGTCCGATTGCAAAGCAATAAATATTTTTAAGACAAACTTAGCTTAATAGCGCATCATTACTAAAAGATGCGTAAATGCACCCCCTTATCAGTTTCCGGTATCCGACAAAACAATATCCGGCCCCTGCGGATCAACAGTCATGACAGGAATATGTTTTTCATTGAACATCAACTGCTCATTCCACTGAAGAAAACTGAAATCCGGTGATTCTGTTTCCGGAAAGGTCATGATCACGATAAGATCTGAATTCATCTCCGCTGCAAATGCGATCAGTTGGCTGGTATAAGCAATGCCATTTTCTGCAACCCGCACTGAATACTGAATATTATGGTTTTTCAGAAAGTCGGTAACATTGCCGAGCATCGTCTCGGCCCTGCCGGATTTTTCGCGACCATTCCCAGTCGATGAAAAAAACAGATTGATCCTTGCGTGGAACAGTTTGTGCAGCAACTCCAGATAGGTGAATGATTGGCGGATATCAAATTCTCCGTTTACAGGTACTGTGATATTACAGTAACCCTGGGCGAATGGTGTCCGGCGAATGCTGATAACCGGGCAGGGAGCATCAATGACGATCTTCAGGGCATGACTTCCGAAAAGATTCTGAAAACCTTTTTTCCCATGCGTTCCAAGAATCAGCAACCCGGCTACCTGTTCAGTGGCTACCTGTTCGATCACCTGGAGGAGATTCCCGTTCTTGACCAGAACATCGATCATGACCGGGTATTTCGTTTCATATTTTGTCTTCAACGCATTCAACTGCTTCAGCAAGCCATAGGCCATTGTTTTTTTTGAAAACAGCCGGTTGTTTTTTTCATTGGTTACCACATGGAGGAGGCAAACCCGGTAATGAAGGATCTTTGCAAGTTCCATTCCATGAACCAATGCATTTTCACATACCTCAGAAAAATCAGTAGGAACCAATATAAGGTCAGAGTGCTGCAAGCTGACAGTATTTTTCACAAAAGAAATTATTTTTCAACAGGGCCAGCTTCCGGTCTTTCCTGTTCAGATTATAAATTAATCCCCCCTGCACAGAGCACGGGGATTCTGCTTTCATTCAGTAATAATGCTTCCTTGTCGGAAGGGGCAAAATAATAAAACTCTTTTGATGATGGCGTGATTATACAGATCGCATCTGCATTCACCGAATGTGAATAATTAATGGTCTGTTTTGCGAACCCGATGGAATAAACATTCTGATCCTCTTTCACCCGATGCATAGCAACACCTTCTTCTTCAAATTTCCGGGTTGCATATTCAATGTTCGTCAGGAGTTTTTCGGGCCAGTCAAATCCAGCTTTAATAACAGAATAGAGGCAAACCGAAGAACCGAACAATTTGGCAAAAAGGATTGCTGCATCAACCACGGCCGGGAAATTATCATGGCTGGAGACAGGCAGTACCAGGTTCTCAAACGAGTTCTTAAGTATTGAATCCGGCTGGACAACCAGTACCGGAATTGAAATTTTCTCTACAAGTTTCAGAATGTCGGAACCCAGCATTTTCTGACGAAAGCCATGGATGCCATGCGTTCCGATCACCATCAGATCAAAATCATGTTCACAGGAAACATAGGGAATGGCATCAAATATGGATCCGGTTCTGATCAGGATATCACAATCAAGGCCCGATTCCATATGCACCTGCCTGGCTTTTTCCTCCAAAAGCCCGCGCTTTGCCTCCTCATCCGGGTCACCCGGATCAACCAGGACATGCAGCAATAAGATGGAAGAGTCGTTTTTCTTTGCAATCAGGACCGCCTGCCTGATCGCATGGTCAGCAGTCTCAGTAAGATCCGTCGGAACAATAATCCGTTTTTTCATCTTCCAGATTCTCGGGTTTATATAGCAAACTTACAGTTTTTTTTTGACGTATTGCATACTGTTCATACACATTCCCAAAAATATTACGCAGAAATACGTATTGAAACAAGCAGATCTGCGCATATGAAATGCGTGCACATGCCCAGTAAAATAAGGCAAACCACGGCTTGAAACGCCGCCCGGCACGGCCGTACCTTTACATCATCAAATCAAGTTATCAACACAAAAAAAAACAAAGCCATGAAAACAGCAAAATTTTACTCCGCGTTAACCCTGATCCTGATCCTCCTCACTTCGGGTGCAATGAATGTAATCGGAAAAAACAATACTAATGGTAACCCACGGCCCTTCCTGGATGACAAGAAACTCATTACATATGTTGTTACAATTTATCACGATGCGGGTTTTGAAAATGAGATGAACGGATATATGGTGGTGATGACAGATGGCAAGGGAAAGAACCTTTCATATCCGCAAACATTCATACCCGGCACATGGACCTATATCTTCCACGAAACAGGACCATCTGACGGAATAAGAACTGCCATGCTGATCAAGGCGCCTCACACGGGCGGACCAGGCCTTCATTTCAGGAACGCATCCATTCACGGACCATTCGAATGCGGTCACAAATATGAACTGTTCATTGTCCCTGAAGGACTTTCTGAAGGAAACACAGGCATCAGGTAAAAAAACAACTGGATTTATAAAAGCCGGGCATGTTCGTCCGGCTTTTTTTATTGTTCAATATCCTTGGAGATCCGCACCTCGGTTATGCCTTTCCGGTTCAGGAAAGATATTTCCCCGTCGATCAGACTGACCCGCTGCAGAATATTTCCAAGTCCCATGCCGGATGGCCTCTTTTGAATTTCCCTGACCTCATATCCCTTGCCGTTATCCGAATAGATAAGGTGAAGCACCCCATGGGAGTAGTTCAGGTTTACAGTTGCCTTTGTTCCTCCGGAATGTTTTACGGAATTGTTCAGCAACTCACCGATAATCCTGTAGAAGTGCAGCTCAACAGGCGGCTGGAACCTTATCCCGCCGAGATTCGAGACCAGTTCAATGGCAAAAACACCTTCGCGCTGCATCATTTTTATCAGGGAATTCAGGGCGGCTTCAATCCCGTAATTCTCGATCAGCCGGGGCGCAAGGTTATTGGAGATGATACGCATTTTTGCGATGGCCTCATTCAGCAATTCTGTGCAGATTCTCAGGTCCTCCGCAAAACGCATAGGTTCAGCATCCGGTGTCAGCAGTCCCATGTGGATCTTAATGCTTGACAAAGTAGGCCCCAGGTCATCGTGAAGATCGGTTGCAAAACGTTTCCGTTCCTTCTCCTCTGCTTCAATAACCTTATTTAACACATATTTTTCAAGGTTTTTCCGCTCGGTGATATCAAACAGGATGGAAAAAACAGCATCCGAACCTTTATACCTGATCCTGGAATTGCGCAATAAAAATGTTTTAAGGATCATTTTCCGGTTCTCCGTTCTGAACTCAACCTCCTCCTCCGTGACATCTGGATCGCTGAATAAACGATACAGAATGCTTGTGTTGACCGGATCGACAGGGTCCACCAGAATCTCTTCGAGATCCTTCCCGATTATCTCCTCCTTTTCATGTCCTGAGAGAGAAAGAATGACATCATTGGCAAAAACCACCTTCCCGTTTACATGTATGATAACCGGGTTTGGCAGGCTGTTCATAAGGCCCTGGTATAGTGCCTGAGTTTCCCCCGGGTCATCGGTCACCAACTTCTGCATCTTATCAGCCTTCTTCATGGTCAGATGATAACCAGTTTGTTTTTCAGTGCAAAGATCACCAGGTTCAATACATTGGCAGAATTGGTTTTCTGAAGCAGTTTGTTCCGGTAACCTTCAACAGTGCGTGTGCTTAGAAAAAGCTTATCGGCGATCTCTGCATTTGACATTCCCTTGCAAAGCAGGCGGAGCACTTCCGTCTCCTTTTCGGTCAGGATAATTTTATCCACAGTATCATAGCCCCTGACTTTCTTGACAAGCAGGCCCATGATCTCTTCAGAATAATATTGCTGACCCTCTGCAACCCGGATGATGGCTTTTTTCAGCTCCGAAACATCAGAGTTTTTAAGCATGAATCCTGTGATGCCCTTATCTACCATGGAATAGACATACTCTTCCTCGCCAAACATCGTCAGTACCAGGATCCTGAGGGAGGGATTGATCTTCAGGGCTTTTTCCGTTGCTTCGATACCGTCCATTACCGGCATCTGGATATCCATGAGGACGAGATCAGGGGATGTTTTTTTCAGCATTTCAAGAAAAACAGCACCGTTCGGAGCCTCTCCCACCACTTCCATATCATCAACCTCCGCAATGATCCGCTTCAGTCCTTCCCTGAAAATTGCATGATCTTCGACAATGATCACCTTCTTTTTTGCATTCATCCGCTCAGTTATTTATGGTTTTTCCGGATTAAATATACAATAAAATTACAAAATCCGGCAACGTCAGGCGGGATCAGCAGCATCGGACAGGTAAAAATACCTGTGGATTTTAAGTAAAACAGTCAGAAACTTCAGGTAGTTTAAGGCTTGAAACAGCCCTCTTCCCGTAATTAACTTTACATCAGAAAACAAAACAATACTAAAAAGTCCAGCCATGAAAACCAAAAGAAATTTCACCGTACTCAGTTTTACAATTTGTCTCTTTGCGATAACCACCGCATTTACTGTTGCTAAAAATGATCCCTCAAAAATCCAGAGCACAGGAGGAAACGCCAAATTCATCACCTACGTCGTGAACATCCTTCATGATAATGAAAGCGGGTTCAACTGCGATTATGTTATCGCCATCCTCGATGATAAAGGGAATCCTGTAGCAGCTCCGCAAACCTTTCAGCGAGGGGTATGGAGTTATAGTTTTCGTGAAAGTGCTGATGTTAAAACCTCAAGGATGGCAGTCATGGAGAGGCGTGCCCATTCAGAGTGTCCCGCCTCCTTTAATTTCAGGAACTCCACCCTCCCGGGACCTTTTGAAAGCGGTTTTACCTATAAGTTCACCATCAGGCCGGTCATGCTTTTCGATGCCAATGCAGATAACCGTTGAGACTAAAAAAAATATTGTATCCGGTTGCGGCCTCTTCCGGACACAAAGCAAAAAAGCCCTGAACATAATGTTTAGGGCTTTTTTTGCGGACCGGACGGGACTTATTTTAATTAGTTTTTCGCCTTATTTTCAAGTTATTAACATTTTATGTACTGTTTTTTGTATCACATATTAACATCATTCCGGATGGATACCAGGTACCGGATCAGCAGGGATCATTCCCCTGGCATCGATCAGTAAGGACCGGCAAAAGCACCGGATCAGCAGGGATCATTCATGCCGGTAAAAGGATCTTCAG
>Ga0073936_10001854_pt1 | contig 32028 bp, 32 predicted proteins | sample AliMusrvi5mmetaG_FD_87041 | JGI IMG/M metagenome (GOLD analysis project Ga0073936, IMG submission 87041) | Freshwater lake bacterial and archeal communities from Alinen Mustajarvi, Finland, to study Microbial Dark Matter (Phase II) - Alinen... | ecosystem: Environmental > Aquatic > Freshwater >...
CCCCTGCCCCATCCTTGGGGCCTGGTTGTCGCGGTGATTTTACTGGCGCTCTCCGCACTGGCTATTCGTGTTGTGCGCGGGCAGGCCGACGTCAAGTCCGAATTGATGGGGTTTGGCGCCATTTTGGCTATCGGCGTTTTTGTTTATTACACGGGGCGATCGCACATCCGGGTACTGGAAACGGTATCGTGGTTACCCTGTATTTTGGGATTCTGCGTGGCAGACCGCATAATCGGAGACAATACAGGGACGTCGGCACGAACAGCCCTCCGCTTGGTGTATAGTGGCATAGCTATTCTGTTCGTAGGCTCATGGGCCCTATTTTACGGCAAGGGCATCAGTGACCGCTGGGCCGGCCAGTTGGGCATGTTCAGTCACGCCGCCCCCCTCGTGGAGGATGCCGATTTTATTGCCAGTCAGACCAGTTCAGGCGACAAGATTGCGGTATTGGCGCAAAATCAAGGCAGTCTGACGCTAACGGCTGGACGCACCCTGGACATGCGCGGCCCAGGGATGATCGAAACGTATATATGGCCTGACGCGGCAAAGACGATGGATGGTCTGCGCGATCATGGCCCGGATAATTTATTTATCGATCCACGCATACGTGGCGGCGACCCCTATCAAAGCGTTTTTTCAATTTTTGAGGCCGGTATTCGCAGTGCTTACGTGGCAAAAGCCTGGGAATTCAATGGCCGTCTGCTGCACTTGGTGCGTCGCAGCGCGGCAACCGATCAAGATATCGTTCCATATGACCGGCCGCTGCAAGTAAGCGGGGGCAATAGAGATTTCCCGCTACTCGTTGCAAAAACCTTGAGTGGAAAGACATTTCAACTCGAGATGAAAGTCATCGCCAGATTGGAGCAAGGCCACCTTGCGATTATTGCCAGCTCGACAAATATAAATTTGGAGCCGTTCCAGGGAATAGCTCTTTATCATCAGGTGCAAATGGGACAAGACCAGTGGGCGCTCGCCATGGGCGATGGAGCGCATTGGAGCGTCACATCGCCATTTTCCATTCCCAGCGGTCGCCCTGCAACAGTGAAAATATCCTACGCGATGCCCGAAGTGGATATCTTCGTGGACGATAAAATTGTTTTCAAAGACCTCAATTTTGCGGTGTTGGCGCCCTCTGCGGATCCTTTGTACATCGGCGACTGGATTGCACACATGTATCGCCCTGATGCGCCTATGGACGCAGTTCTCGACTTAAAATTCGGATCGAAAAATTACTGGAAAATTCAGGATCGCCGCTTCAACGGTGAGGTCGTCAGCGCCCGCCTCATGCCGTAACTGCAGCCCATCTGGGTTACGATTTGGCGGCTTCGCGGGCGTAGAACCAAAAACCTCGATGCATGCTGAGCTTGCGAACCAGAAAAATCGGTAAAGACCGATATATCCGGCCCAGGCGGTAGCCGATATAGCGCAGGATATTGCGGCCCACCGCTTCAGGGATGCGCAAGGGTGCGTAGCGTAGCAGATATCCTATCTCCGCCAGGACATAGCGGACCCCCATTCCCTCCGGCCCGCCGAACTGCTTGATCTGATCGCGGATCTGGGTGTGCTGGACGCCGGTATCGAAACTGCGCCGGAAATATTCCCACGCCGTATAGCGATGACTGTGAAATACGCAGGCTTCGGCAACATAGGCCAGCTTCCACCCCCCCAGCAGAATGTTGGCAGAAGCGCTGAGATCCTCCCCGGTGATCAATCCGCTGGGAAAGCCCCCCGCCTTATTCATGGCGCTGACGCGATAGGCGGCATAGGAGTTGGAGGAAAAGCAGGTTCGAAAGCCATATTGTTTGCGATCTTCGAAGGAGCGTATTTCCGAGTGGACCGGATAGTTGAACAGGCGGACATAACTTTCAAATACATCCGCGCCCCGGCGCGGCAACTGCCGGCCATAGGCGGTGCCGATTGCCGGATCCTCAAAAGGCGCCATCAGGAATTTCAGGCTGTCGGCATTGGCCAGGATGGCGTCCTGGGTGAGGAACACCGCGACATCGACATCCGCGACCATGCCCACGGCCATCTGGCGCGTATCGGCATGGTTGAATTCGGAACGCGCAATCACATGGACTCTGGCGCCGGCGTTGGTGAATATCTCCACGGACCTGTCGGTTGAGCTTGAATCGATGACCAAAAATATATCGGGGGCAAGCGTCTGCTGCCGTAAGGCGGTAAGGAATCGCTCCGCCTCCTTTTCGGCATTCAGAATCGGGACAATCACGGCGAAGCGAAGCTTGCGCTCCTGCGTCCGTACGATATTGCCGGTACCTGCCATGCTGCTAACGGTCCACGCGTTTCATTAAGCCCTGCTAAGATTTTGCACTCTTTTGACGGGACAAGCGCTCCAGATAGATACCATATCCACTCTTGAGGTATTTGCGAGCGACATCGCGCAGCTGGGCGGCATCGATATAACCCATATGAAAGGCGACTTCTTCTGGGCTGCCCACCTTCTGCCCCTGCCGCGCCTCGATGGTCTGAACGAAAGCCCCCGCCTGCAAAAGGGTTTCATGTGTCCCGGTGTCGAGCCAGGCATAGCCCCGGCCCATGATTTCAACATTCAACAGACCCCGTTCCAGGTAGATGTTGTTCAGGGCGGTTATTTCCAGCTCACCGCGCAGGGATGGCTTGATCGTCCTGGCAAACGCGGAGGCCTGCTGGTCATAGAAGTAGAGGCCGGTGACCGCATAATCCGATTTGGGGGTCTGCGGTTTCTCCTCGATCGATATGGCCCGCTTCTCTCCGTCAAATTCTACCACGCCATAGTCCTGCGGGTTACCGACCTGATAGGCAAAGACCGTAGCGCCGGTCTTGCGCGCCGCCGCACTTTGCAGCAGGTCCGTGAAGCCATGGCCATAATAGAGATTGTCGCCGAGAATAAGTACCGAGCGGTCTCCGGCAAGAAACTCCTCGCCCAAAATATAAGCCTGGGCCAAGCCTTCGGGCCGCGGCTGTATGATATAGGACAGCCGAATGCCCAATTCCTCGCCGCTCCCGAGCAGGCGCCGGAAGGCATCCTGATCCTCTGGCGTGGTGATGATCAGAATATCTCGAATGCCCGCCAGCATCAGGGTGGATAGCGGGTAATAAATCATCGGCTTGTCATAGACAGGAAGCATTTGCTTGCAGGCCGCAAGCGTCAGCGGGAACAAACGGCTTCCGGTTCCGCCCGCCAGTATAATGCCTTTCAAGACACGCCCCCTTCTTGCGCCAGGCGGGAGATGGCATCCCGCATACCATTTTCCCACGGCACCTGCGCGATGTCATAGACGGATTTTATCTTGCTGCAATCCAGCAGTGAGTTGTGTGGCCGAGCCGCGGGCGTGGGATATTGGCTGGTGTCGATCGCTTGCAGCTTTGCCTTTATCGGAAAGAATTTGCGCCCTCCCGCCAAGATCGCCGCTGCGAAGTCATACCATGAAACTCGCCCTTCAGCGGTATAATGAAACGTGCCGAACAAGGCAGAAGATGGCTGTGCCCGCAGCCTGTGCAGGACGGCATGAACAGCGGCGGCTATATCAACTGCTGCCGTGGGCGCCCCGATCTGGTCGTTCACAACCCGCAACTCATCGCGTTCAGCACCCAGCCGAAGCATGGTCTTGAGAAAATTCGCGCCATAGGGGCTAAAGACCCAAGAGGTTCGAAGGATGATGTGCTGGGGCAGGATTTCCCGAATGCGGTTTTCACCAGCCAGCTTGGATCTGCCGTAGGCGTTAATAGGGTTGGTGGCATCGCCTTCCCTGTAAGGCGATGGGGACCGCCCATCAAAGACATAATCCGTAGACAGATGAATAAGAGGAACCCCGCGATCAGCGCAGGCCTGCGCCAAGCCCCCCACCGCTTCGCCGTTTACTGCCATGGCAAGCGATTGCTCACTCTCCGCTCTGTCCACCGCGGTATAGGCCGCGGCATTGATCACGGCATCGCAATCCTCAGCCCTGCGAACGATGTCCGCAGCGATGTTGGGATCTGTTAAATCGGCCTTGGCCCGGCCAAAAGCCTGGATGCGGCACCCCCCCCCTGCACGGCGCACCAATTCGCGCGCGACCTGCCCGGTTTCGCCAAACTGCAGCACCGTCATGGATTTGGAATCAGCCATAACCGAATGGCGTATCAATGTCCGCAAAGCGGGACAATGCCAGATCCTTGGGCGACAGTTGGGCGCCGGCAAATTCCGGCCAGGCGATGCCCAGTGCCGCGTCGTTCCACAAAATGCCCGCATCGCTGGCCGGGGCGTAATAGTCACTCACCTTGTATTGCAGCTCTGTATCCGCTGCCATGGTGCAAAAACCGTGCGCAAAGCCCACCGGTATATACAATTGGCTCCAATTGTCCGCGCTGAGTTCCTCAGCCACATGCTGGCCGTAGGTCGGCGAACCCCGCCTGATATCCACCACCACATCCAAAATGCTGCCGCGGCTCACGCGGACCAGCTTGGCCTGAGCGTGTGGGGGCTTTTGGAAGTGCAACCCCCGCACAGTTCCCTTTTCGACAGATAGAGAGTGGTTATCTTGTACAAATCGCTCTTTGATACCCAATTCCGCAAGCATCTGCGCATTGTAGGTCTCAGAAAAAAACCCCCGATTGTCGCCGAACTTTTGCGGCGCGATCAATTTCAAACCCGCTAGGGGATATTCTTTCACGGTGCATGTCATTTGGCGGCTTGCCCACTGACCAAGACGCTTTCAAGGCCTATACGTGCACCTGAAAAACCACGTGCCCGAATATTGCTCCACCAGTCGCGATTAGCCAGATACCAATCCACCGTCTGGCGCATGCCTTTTTCGCCCGTGATCAGCGGCACCCAGCCAAGATCACGCTCCATCTTGGAAGCGTCAATCGCATAGCGCTGGTCGTGCCCGGGCCGGTCTTTGACGAATTGAACAAGATCGCGATGCCGCCGCGCCTTGCCGGACGGCTGCGCTCGATCCAGCAGGTCGCACAACAAATGCACCAGATCAATGTTCCGCATCTCGTTGCGGCCGCCGATATTGTAATAGTCGCCGACCTTGCCGCGCTCGAACACTGTGAGGAGGGCCCGCACATGATCCTCGACATGCAGCCAGTCGCGCACATTGGTGCCTTCGCCGTAGACGGGGATCGGCCTTTCCTCGTAGCCATTGAGAATGACGGTCGGGATCAATTTTTCAGGAAATTGATAGGGCCCATAATTATTGGAGCAATTGGTTATCACCACCGGCAGATCGTAAGTGTGGTGCCAGGCGCGCACCAGCATGTCGGATGACGCCTTGCTGGCGGAATAAGGCGAGTTGGGCTGATAGGGCGTGGTTTCGGTGAAATAGCCCTCCTGCCCCAGACTGCCGAATACTTCATCCGTCGACACATGCAAAAACCGGAAAGCTGATTTTCGCTGTGGCGGCAGGTTTTCCCAGTGCCGCCGCGCAGCATTCAGAAGCTGGAAACTGCCCACGATATTGGTTTGGATAAAATCCGCCGGCCCGTCGATCGAACGGTCGACATGGGATTCAGCCGCCAGGTGCATAACGCCGTCCGGGTCATAGGTCGCAAAAACCCGCTGCAGGGCATCGGCGTCTGCAATGTCGGCTTTGACGAACCGGTAACGCGCGCTCGGAAGAACTGGGTCAAGATTTTCCAGATTGGCGGCGTAAGACAGATTGTCGAGATTGATAATCTCGTACTCGGTCTCGCGCAGGCAATGGCGCACCAAGGCGGACCCAATAAATCCCGCTCCGCCCGTCAACAGTAACCGCATTTGCCAACCCAACTTCATGGCGTCCATTCGCCGAATGAAGCCCTATATATCACGTCCGGCGGCAATTCATCCCGCCTATATGCGCCAAAATAATGGTTACAAATCATGGTGTTATCAAGAAGGGTGGGAAAAGATGCCCAACGTCTGTCATGCCCGTTGCTCTTACCAGTTTCTTCTCTTAGTACCATCATGAACCACCAGATCAGACGTAAGAAAGCCAAGGGACGGGATGAAGCGCGCGCTTGTGACAGGCATTACCGGGCAGGACGGGGCTTATCTAGCCCAGCACTTGCTGCAGCAAGGCTACGAGGTTTATGGCGGAATCCGTCGCACCTCCACGCGCGCCCTCTGGCGGCTGGAAGAACTCGGTATCGCCGATCGGGTAAAGCTTGTGGATTTCGAGCTGCTGGAAACCACCAATCTTATTTCCGCCATCCGCGAAATCCGCCCCAACGAAATTTACAATCTGGCCGCCCAGAGCTTCGTCGGCGTTTCCTTCAAGATTCCCACCTTCACCGGTGATGTGGACGGCCTCGCCGTCGCCCGGCTGCTGGAAGCCATTCGCGCCATAGACCCCGCAATCAGGTTTTACCAGGCATCCACCTCCGAAATGTTCGGAAAAGTTCGTGAAACCCCGCAAACTGAAGAAACACCCTTCCATCCGCGCAGTCCCTATGCCGTGGCCAAGCTCTATGGGCATTGGATGACGATCAATTATCGCGAATCCTATGGTATGCATACCTGCTCCGGCATTTTGTTCAATCACGAGTCCCCTTTGCGCGGTTCGGAATTTGTCACTCGGAAAATCACCATGGGTCTAGCCGCAATGGCGAATGGGAACCCCGCACCGCTGGAGCTGGGCAATACCCTCGCATCGCGCGACTGGGGTCATGCACGCGACTATGTGGTGGGCATGTGGAAAATGCTGCAGGTCGATGTTGCTGACGATTTCGTGCTCAGCACCGGCGAAACCCATACGGTGGAAGAGTTCGCCACCCATGCAGCGGCGGTCGTGGGTTTCGATCTGGTCTGGGATGGCGAAGGCGTCGCCCGCAAAGCACGCGACCGCAAAACTGGCAAGGATGTCATCAAGACCAATCCAGCGTTTTTCCGCCCAGCGGAAGTGGATCTGCTGATTGGAAATCCGGCAAAGGCCAAGGAGCGCTTGGGCTGGGCACCCACAACTAGTTTTGCGTCGCTTTGCGAAGAAATGATCTCGGCCGATGTGGTGCGATTGAAACGCTCAAAATGATGGGCGACGCCGGAGGATCGTACGGCTTGCAACATTGCCGCGAGCCGGTCTCTGTGCTTATTCTATGTTAAGGCGTCAGGAACCTCATTCGCATCTTTGATGTACTGACGCAGAGGATCAGGCCTTGAATGACATGCCGAGTAGTCTCGCCAAGGCCGCGCCCTCCAAGGGCGTAGGTGTGATTCCATATTTTTCCATCATCGTGCCGACGGTGGATCGTATAGGCGTTCTCGAAGTGTTTCTGACCTCGTTGCTCGACCAGAAATATCGCAACTTTGGGGTCATTCTGGTTGACCAAAATTCGGACGACCGGCTGGCGCCGCTGGTAACCCGTTTCCAGGAGCGCTTGCGTGTGCAATGGGTCCGTCAGGATGAACGCAACGCCTCGCTTGCGCGCAACAAGGGCGCTTGGCACGCCGTTGGAGAATGGCTTGCCTTTGCGGATGATGATTGCACATATCATGATGAGACATTGACGGCGCTTTCAGCCACCGTAGAGAACGAAAGCTCTGCGGATCTCATTTCCGGCGCAGTGATATGCGAAGACGGTAAAGCCCTCGCGCATAATTTTTTGCGTTCCGGCCGGATTGGCAGGTTCAACTCTTTCACGCGATCTTCGGAAGGGTGCTTGTTCGTTAAGAGAACGGCCTTTCTGGCACTTGGGGGGTTTGACAGCAGATTTGGTCCCGGCGCTCCCTATCACGCAGCCGAAGGCGTGGAGTTCGAGATGCGGTTCTTGTCAAAATATGGCAGCCGCGCCACGTGGTTCGATGCATCCATTTATTGTTTTCATCCGCGCAAACGCGAGCCGCTCGATCCCATGTTGTTAATTCGAGCCCGCCAATACTCCAGAGGGATGGCCATGGTCCCCGCCTACCATCCGTCGCTGGCAGCTTGGCTTCATATCGTTTATAAATTTTCCTATTATCTTGCAGGCTCATTTATTTCACGCGGCGCTCTCAGAGCATATTTTAAAATGCGCTGTTTGGGATTGATTGATGGAATCCGGCTCGGGTTGTTAAATGGGCCGCAACGACAGTTCTGATGGCGCTCTCAATCGTTATCGACTTCCAAAGGAGCGCCCGCATCTCATGACCGAGATACACATGCCGTTGCTAGGAAGCGCCAAAACATGATGACCATGGAAAATGGCCGCTTCTACCTGCCCTCGCGCAACCGTCCCAAAAGCCTGGAACGCTTCTTTCAGGCATATCGCAATACCGGGGCGATCTGTCCCGGCTGGGTCGTGTTGAACGCCGATGACTGGGAAAAGAACCGCGCAGCATATGAGGCGCTTTCCCTTCCGGAGGGCTGGAGCTTTTCGTTAGCCGATCGGGAGCCCCAAGCCGCCATCCAGCCGCCGAAACAATCGCCCTGGGACGCCATGTGGGCTGCATTGCGAGGACATAAATCCGCCACGGAGGCGGAAAAAGTGGATTCCATGTGCGGCGCCATGCGCGCCATGTGGCCAAGCATGAAAGATCTGGCCTGGGTTGGCTGGGCTGACGACGATTACCTGCCAGAAACGCCGGGCTGGGATATGAAGATGATCGAGGGGCTGCGCGGCTACAATTTTGTCTCCACAAATGATTGCTGGAAGTCGCGCGAAGACATAACGGTTGGACGCATGTGCGGAGCATGGGCTTTCAGTGGTGGCCTGCTCCGGGCGGTTGGCTATCTTGTCCCGCCGGGCCTCAAAAAATCCTATGTCGATGATGTGTGGGAAGTAATCGGCCGCGCAACCGGGGTATGGCGGACTCGCATGGACATTGTGGTGCGGCATCTCCATCCGGAAACCGGCCAAGCCGCCGTCGACGAGACAAATACTCAGGTGGACAAACACTGGCGCAACGACACAAAGGCCATCGCGCGCTGGAAAAAAACTCACGCCAGACAGGCGATTGAGCGCGTCAAGACGATCGTGCCCCAGTCATCCGAACGCCATTGAAAAACTTAACCCGGCTAGTTGGTCAGCCGGGCTTCCACCATCTCACAGAGATAATGATAGAGGCAGATATGAACTTGCTGGATGTCAGGGGTTCGCTTGGACGGCACATCGATAAGAATATCGCTTACCGCAGCCACCTTCCCGCCGCCCTCACCGGTCATCGCAATAGTGGACATCCCCAAGCTCCTGGCGGTTTCGAACGCCTTTACCACATTCGCCGAATTTCCTGAGGTGCTGAGACCCAATATGACACCGCCGGCGCGTCCGTAAGCTTCAACCTGACGCGAGAATACCGTCTCGTAACTATAGTCATTGGCCCAAGCGGTAAGGACCGCCGGATTCGACGAAAGGCAAATGCAATTGAGTGCTTTGCGTTCCTTCAGGTAACGCCCCACCAATTCCCCCGTGATGTGCATGGCGTCTGACGCAGAGCCGCCATTGCCGCAAACCAAAAGCGGCAACCCCTCGGACAGGGCTTCGCTGATCATTTCGATTGCGCGATCGACCCGACCAATAATCGGCGATGTCGAAACGGATTCCAAAAGTCTCGCGGCGGACTTCAGCTGCTGAGCGAGTAAAAAATCCGTCCGAGTCAACACGTCTAAATTACCCTGGTTGAGTTCATGGCATCCTAGCGTAACGCCTGAATCGATGTAAGTGCTTTACGAGGTGCTAACCGACTGAGTGCAATACCCGCGCGAACAGTAGCATACTCGGCTCATGGTAAGGCTTTGCCCGGTCGTTATAACTACTTACGCCAGATTTCCATCGGCACCGGATGGTCACGGCCACCTTCTTTTATCTGCTGGGCCATGATCATGGCCTGCTCAATGCAATCGTCGAAATCCAGGCCATAGCGATAGCTGCCGGAACGGCCGGTCGAAAAGACATTCTTGGGCATGTCGGCGAAATATTGGTCCGCCAGCTTGATGTCCTTCTGGAAGGGCAGCGGATAATGCCGGCCATTGAGCGATGGGATTTCCATGCCCACCAGCGTGGTTGGCGACACATGGTGCGTCATCTTTTTGTATTCGACCAGGCGGGTGAACTGCTCGTCATTAGCGTAATAGAGAAAATAGACATGTTCCGGGAACACGTGCTCGGTCGGGAACACGATCTTGTGGAAGTCGCGCCCGATGAAGCGCAGCTCGCCATAGCTTTGGCCGAACAGCAGGTCGGGCGACACGGTGTTGATCAGGATATCGTAGCTGTGCTTTTCGCCCTCGATCCAGACAGCGCTGCCTTCCAGGTCGAATTTCTCGATGGCGGTTGAGAGCAGCACCTTGGTATCGGCCACGGTGAAATCGAAGAAATGGTTGTAGCCGTCCGGCGCATAGGGATAGGCGGAATAGGCTGTGTCCCAAGCGGCGCGCGGGCCGCTCTTGATGTTCACGCCCTTGGGCGACCAGTTGAACGTGTCGATTTCCTTGTTGTCGTCCACCAGCCACATCTTCTTGTTGTACTGGTCGATGAATTTTTCATAGAGCGTGCGGCCGACCGAATTGATCCAATAGTCTTCCAGGTTCTTGGCTTCGGCAGCGCCCACAGCCATCTTGCGTTCCTGGTTGATCTTGTCGCGGTCCGGCATCGCCGCAATATCGTCTTCATGGATGGGATAATTGTAGAAGGCGTTGTCGCGCTCTACATAGGTGATGAACTGGTGGTCGGCGCAGGAGCGCAGTGGGCAGATCGCGTTCATGTAATCATAGACGGCGCGGTTCTGGGTCAGGAAGTGACGCGGGCCGAAAGTGTAAGGATGTCCACCGAACCAATTCGTACGAAGACCGGCGCCCAGAATCGGCGAGCGTTCCACCAAGGTGACATCCCAGCCACCGAGAAGCGCGAGTTGATGGGCGGCCGAGCAGCCAGCGGCGCCGCCGCCAATGATGAGCGCTTTTTTCATGCCGTGTTCCCATGCGTTCGTTGGATTTCAGTGTCAGTAATAGGGGCTCTCGCACCCTGTCAAGCATTGGAACCTGTCGCGCGGCGGCGCCCGAGAGAATCGGCAAATGCGCGCTTTTTACTGGACCTTTCACAGGGGATTGGCTAAAGCGGCCCCCTGTTTTGGCGGGCCCTCCGCCGACACGCCTCAATGCGGGAGTTACGGCCATTCACGTCAGAACATTCATGGATGAAGTCGGCAAAATCGCGGACGCCATCCCGGCCGACGCCGTCGAAGCGCTATGCGATGAACTTGTGGCGCTGCGCGAACGCGAGGGCCGGCTGTTCCTGCTCGGCGTCGGCGGCAGCGCGGCGAACTGCGCTCATGCCGTCAATGACTTCCGCAAGCTGTGCGCCATCGAGGCCTATGCGCCCACCGACAATGTTTCGGAACTGACCGCCCGCACCAATGACGAGGGCTGGGCCACCGTCTTTTCCGGCTGGCTCAAGGTCAGCCGCGCCAATGCCAAGGACGCCGTGCTGGTCTTCTCGGTCGGCGGCGGCGATCTGGAACGCAATGTCAGCCCCAACATCGTGGCGGGCTTACAGGAAGCGAAATCGCGCGGCACCCGAATCCTGGGCATTGTCGGGCGCGACGGCGGCTACACCAAGAAAGTCGGCGATTGCGTCGTGGTGATTCCCACCGTGACCGCGGAACGGGTCACCGCCCATTCCGAAGCCTTCCAGGCTGTGGTCTGGCATTGCCTCGTCTCGCATCCCAAGCTGCAGCAGACCGCCACGAAATGGTGAACCGCGCGGTCTTTCTGGATCGTGACGGTGTTCTGAATGCCAATATCGAACGGGACGGCAAGCAAGTCGCGCCGGCCACCTTGGCCGAGTTCCGCCTGCTGCCGGGCGTGGCCGATGCGGTTGCGCAACTCAAGGCCGCAGAATTCCTCACCGTGGTGGTGACCAACCAGCCAGACGTGGCGACGGGTCGGACGCCGCTGGCCATAGTCGAGGACATGCACGCGATTCTGCGGGCGCGAATGCCACTGGATGCCATCAAGGCCTGCTTTCACACCGACCATGACAAATGTACCTGCCGCAAGCCCCTGCCCGGCATGCTGTTGGAGGCGGCCAGGGAACTCGATATCGACCTTGCTGCCAGCTTCATGGTGGGGGACCGCTGGCGCGACACCCAGGCCGGCCTTGCGGCAGGGTGCCGCACAATTTTCGTGGATTATGGCCATTTCCAGGAGGGTCCGCACCAGCCGAACCGCACTGTTCGTTCCCTTTCCGAGGCCGTTTCTTTTATATTAGAATATGCCTAAAAGAGCCTGGGGCGGGCCAACAAAATCAAGGGGTAATGGACAATGGCTGACATGACGGTTGAGCGGCTGCGCATTAAGATTTACGCGGACGGCGCTGATCTCAAAGGCATGCTGGACCAGACATCCAATCCGCTGGTCAAGGGCTTCACCACCAACCCCACCCTGATGCGCCAAGCCGGCATCAGCGATTACAAGGGATTCGCCCAGCAAGTGCTGAAGGCGATCACCGTCTTGCCGGTGTCCTTCGAGGTGTTTGCCGACGATTTCCCCACCATGCTGGAACAGGCCCGCGAGATCGCGTCCTGGGGCAGCAATGTCTATGTCAAGATTCCGGTGACCAACACCAAGGGCGAATTCGCCGGCCCGCTGATATCGCAATTGTCGCGCGATGGCGTGAAGCTCAATGTCACTGCCCTGATGACCAACGACCAGGTGAAGCGTGTCACCGATGTGCTGTCAGAAAAAACGCCCGCCATCATTTCGGTGTTTGCCGGCCGCATCGCCGATACCGGCCGCGATCCGGTTCCGCTGATGAAGGAAGCCTTGGCCATCATGAAGCTGCGTCCCAAGGCCGAACTGCTCTGGGCCAGCCCGCGCGAAGTGCTGAACATCTACCAAGCCGACGAAATGGGCTGTCACATCATCACCGTCACCGGCGACCTCATCAAGAAGCTGTCGCTCGCTGCCAAGGACCTGGACCTTTATTCGCGCGAGACGGTGGCGATGTTCTACAAGGACGCGACGGTCGCCGGCTTCAGTATTCCGGTTGCGGCCGACCAGGGGGCCTGAGGGAACACGCAGTCCCGATAACCTTCTGGCGGCCACTGCCCGTGCATGGGCGGTCGCCCGCATTCAAACCTGTTATCAATCCGGTGGAGAAAAATGACTTCCAAACTTACGAATGTGCTTGTGACCGGCGGCGCCGGCTATGTCGGCCACGTCCTGACGCCACGCCTGTTGTCGCTCGGCTACAAAGTCACCGTGATCGACAAATTGTGGTACGGCGTGCGCATGCCCAACAACCCCGATCTGCGCATCGTGGACGGCGACATTCGCGATACCGCGCTGATGACCGAACTGCTCAAGGGCCAAGATGCCGTGCTGCATCTGGCCTGCATTTCCAACGATGCCAGCTTTGAGCTCGACGAAAAGCTGTCGGAGACGGTGAATTTCGATTGCTTCGAGCCGATGGTGATCGCCGCCAAGAAGGCCGGCGTGAAGCGCTTCGTCTATTGCTCGTCAAGCTCTGTCTATGGCGTCAGCAATTCGCCCGACGTCACCGAAGAACATCCGCTGCTGCCGCTGACGCTCTACAACAAGTTCAAGGGCATGTGCGAGCCGCTCCTGTGGAAGCACAAATCTGACGATTTCGTCTGTACCGTGATCCGCCCGGCGACACTGTGCGGCTACAGCCCGCGCACCCGGCTGGACCTGTCGGTCAACATCCTGACCAATCATGCCGTCAACAAGGGCAAGATCACCGTGTTCGGCGGCGACCAGATGCGCCCCAACCTGCATATCGAAGACATGGTGGACGCCTATGTGATGATGCTGGAAGCCCCGGCCGAGAAAATCCAGGGTGAGGTCTTCAACATCGCGTTCCAGAATCATTCCATCGCTGACATCGCCAAGATCGTGAAAAAGGTGGTGGAGCAGGAAATGCCGGAACTGGGCGATATCGAGATCGTGACCACGCCCAGCAACGACAACCGCTCCTATCACGTCAATTCCGACAAGGTACGCCGCGTGTTGGGCTTTACGCCCAAGCGGAACCTGGAAGATGCGGTGCGCGACCTGGCGCGCGCCTTCAAGAATCACCTGATGCCCGACAGCTTCGACGATGACTGGTATTACAACGTCCGCACGATGAAGAAGATCGGCGCGAAATGAGCGGCAATGGCAAGACGGCCATTGTCACCGGCGGCGCCGGCTTCATCGGCAGCCACATGGTGGATGTGCTGGTGGAGAATGGCTATCGCGTCCGCGTGATCGACAATCTGGTGGGCGGGCGTGAAGCCAATATCGCCCATCACAAATCCAGCCCGGGCTTTGAATTCGTTGAGTCCGACATTCGCAGCTACCAACCCGGCAGCAAGGTGTTCGACGGCGTGGATTACGTGATCCATTTCGCCGGCATCGGCGACATCGTGCCCTCCATTGAGCATCCGATGGAATACATGTCTGCCAATGTGCAGGGCACGGTTCACATGCTGGAATGTTCGCGCCATGCCGGCGTGAAGAAATTCGTCTATGCCGCCTCCTCTTCCTGCTACGGCCTGGCCGCGGTCCCCACCAAGGAAGACCACCCGATCACACCGGAATATCCTTACGCCCTTAGCAAATATCAGGGCGAGCAGGCCGCCTTTCACTGGCATAAGGTTTATCATTTGCCGGTCAATGCCATTCGCATCTTCAACGCCTATGGAACCCGTTCGCGCACCTCTGGCGCCTATGGCGCAGTGTTCGGCGTGTTCCTCAAGCAGAAGCTGGCGGGAAAGCCCTTCACGGTGGTGGGCGACGGCAGCCAGAAGCGCGATTTCCTGTTCGCGCGCGACGTTGCGGAAGCCTTCCGTCTAGCCGCCGAAACCCACAAGACCGGCGAAGTGTGGAACTTGGGCGCCGGCAATCCCCAGTCCGTCAACCGGCTGGTTGAATTGCTGGGCGGCGAAGTGACCTATATCCCCAAGCGTCCGGGCGAGCCGGATTGCACCTGGGCCGACGTCACTAAAATTCAGCGCGATCTGGGCTGGAAGCAGCAGATTTCCTTCGAGGACGGCGTCGGTCGCATCCTGGACCAAATCGATTATTGGCGCGACGCGCCGCTCTGGGACCCGGCCTCCATCGCCAAGGCGACGGAAGTCTGGTTCAAGTCGCTGTCCACCGCGAGCTAGAAACATGGACGAAGGCAGCAAGAAAATCGTCAGCCACAAGATCAAGACGGCGGAGCAAATCGCCGCCGCGATCGGCGCACCACCGCGCGTGAAGAAAGTCATCATGTGCCACGGCACATTCGATGTCGTGCATCCGGGCCATATCCGCCACCTGCTCTACGCCAAGAGCAAGGGCGACATTTTGGTCGCCAGCCTCACGGGCGACGAGCACATCACCAAGGCCAATTTCCGTCCCTATGTCCCGCAGGAACTGCGCGCCTTCAATCTGGCGGCGCTGGAAGCGGTGGATTATGTAGTGATCGACAAGGATCCGACCCCGATCGAGAATCTCAAGATCATCCAGCCCGACTATTTCGCTAAGGGCTATGAATATACCAGCAACGGATTGCCCCCCAAGACCGCCGAAGAAAAGGCCACTGTCGAAAGCTATGGCGGCGAAGTTCTCTTCACGCCCGGTGACATTGTCTATTCCTCGTCCAAGATCATCGAGACCGAGGCGCCCAGTATCGCCACGGAAAAATTGATGGCCTTGCTGGAAGGGGAAGACCTCACCCTCGACGATCTTCGCACCACCCTGGACAAGTTCCAGGGCATCAAGGTGCATGTCATCGGCGACCTGATCGTCGACAGCTATACCCACACCGTGCTGATCGGTGGCATGACCAAGACCCCGACCATGAGCGTGCGCATGGAAAATAAGCGCGATTTCGTCGGCGGCGCCGGCATCGTCGCTAAGCATCTGCATGCCGCAGGCGCCGATGTCACCTTCTCCACGGTGCTGGGCGACGACGCTTTGGGAAAATTCGCCATCAAGGATCTGGAAGACGCCGGCGTGAAATGCACGCCCATCATCGACCCCACCCGCCCCACCACCAACAAGAACGCTATCATGGCGGGTGGCTACAACCTGCTGAAGATCGACACCCTCGACAACCGTTCCATCTCCGAAAAGATACAGGCCGAGATGGTCAAGCGGATTGCCGAAGTGAAGGCCGATATCGTGGTGTTCAGCGATTTCCGCCATGGCATCTTCAACCGCGACACAATTCCGCTGCTGACCAAGGCGATTCCCGAAGGCGTGTTCCGCGTTGCCGACAGCCAGGTCGCCACGCGTTGGGGCAACATTCTGGAATTTTACGGCTTCGACCTGATCACGCCCAATGAGCGCGAAGCGCGCTTCGCCCTGGGCGACCAGGATTCGGTGGTGCGTCCGCTGGGTCTGAAACTCTACCAGGAAGCCGGCTGCAAGACCCTGATCCTGAAGCTGGGCGAACGCGGCCTTCTCACCTTCCGCTCGGTGCCCAAGAAAGATGAAGACGTCCGCGCCTTCGTCACTCTGGACAGTTTTGCCGAAAAAGTGATTGACGCTGTTGGCTCGGGCGACGCCCTGCTCGCCTATGCCGCGCTGGCCCTGTATGTCACTAAAAACAGCATCATCGCCTCGGCGCTGGGCTCCTTCTCCGCCGCCATTGAATGCGAGCATGAAGGCAATGTCCCGGTGCGGCCCAAGGATGTGCTGGACAAGCTCGCCCGCTTTGAGCGTCTGATCCATTATCACTGAGGCTTGCCATGAAGACCGTCATCGTCGGTTACGGCGTCCAGGGCAAGAAGCGGCTGCGCATCGCGGGCGAGGATGCCGCCGGCGTGGTGGACCCGGTCGCCCCGGAAGCGAATTGGAAAGAGATCACCGATGTTCCGCTGGACCGCTATGACGCCGCGTTGGTCTGCACCCCCGATGCGCCAAAGATGGACATTCTTCGCCACCTGTTCCGGCATGGCAAACATGCCCTGATCGAAAAGCCGCTGCATGCAGAAAGCGAAGCCGAACTGACGGACGTGGAAAGCCTGGCGCGCGCGCGCGGCGCGGTCTGCTACACCGCCTATAATCACCGCTTCGAGCCGCATTATGTGCGGATGCGCGACCTGATCGCCTCCGGCGCGCTCGGCAAGATCTATCGCTGCCGCATGTTCTACGGCAACGGAACGGCACGGCTGGTGCGCAATTCGGAATGGCGCGACAAGGGCGCCGGTGTGCTGCCAGACCTGGGTTCGCATCTGCTGGACACCGCGCGTTTCTGGTTCGGCGATATCGGCGAGGATTTCCGCCTGGTGTCCGCCAGCCGCTTTGAGAACCGCGCCCCCGACCATGTCGTGATCGATTCCCAGACCTCGTCGCCGGCTCTGGAACTGGAAATGACCCTGCTGAATTGGCGCAACCATTTCACCTGCGATATTTTCGCGGAAAAAGGCACCGCGCATATCGAATCGCTGTGCAAATGGGGCCCGACCACCTTCACCCATCGCACCCGCATCCTGCCCAGCGGCCGGCCGCCGGAAGCCGCCGTCACCCTGACCCAGGACGATCCCACCTGGGCGCTGGAATATGACCACTTCAAGAAACTGGTGGCCAACAAGACACCCGCCGACCTGTCCGATGACCGCTGGCTGCTGCGCGTGCTGGGCAAACTATCCGACGAAGCGAGTTCCAAAACAGCATGAAACCGAAAATAGCCTATGCGGGCATGACGCATCTGGGCCTGTGCTCTTCCATCGGAGGCGCCAGCAAGGGTTTTGACATGCTGGGCTTTGACGCCGACGCCGCGCTGGTGGCACGGCTGGACCAAGGCAAGCTGCCGGTGGTTGAGCCTGACCTGGACGACATGCTGGCCGCGAACCGCGATCACATGGCCTTCACCAGCGATCCGGCGAAGCTGCGCGGCTACGATGTAGTCTATGTCGCCCCCGACGTGCCCACCGATGACCTGGGCGGCAGCGACCTTACCGGCCTGGACACGCTGTTGGAGCTGGTTCTGGCCAACACCCGCGATGACGTCGTGGTCGTGGTGCTGAGCCAAGTGCCGCCCGGGTATACTCGCGCCCGCCAGCGTCCCGGACGTCTGCTGTATTATCAGGTCGAAACCCTGGTCTTTGGCCGCGCCGTCGAGCGCGCCACCCAGCCGGAGCGTTTTATCGTCGGCGCGCCTGACGGGGCCACCCTACCCCCGGCCCTGAAAGCCTATCTGGAGGGTTTTGGCTGCCCGCTGCTGCCCATGCGCTTTGAAAGCGCCGAACTGACCAAGATCTCGATCAATTGCTGCCTGGTCGCCTCTGTGACCGTGGCGAACACCCTGGCCGAGCTTTGCGAGCGCATAGGCGCCGACTGGTCGGAAATCGCCCCCGCCCTGAAGCTCGACAAGCGGATCGGTGCCCATTCGTACCTTTCGCCCGGCTTGGGTCTGGCCGGCGGCAATCTGGAGCGCGACCTGACCACCGTGATTCGCTTCTCCGAGGAATACGGCACCGATGCCGGCCTGATCAAAGCCTTTGTCGCCAGCAGCAAGCACCGCAAAGACTGGGCGCTGCGCACTCTGCACGAACTGGTATTGAGCAAAAACCCAGGCGCCAGGATCGCGGTGCTGGGCCTCGCCTATAAGGAAAACACCCATTCGGTGAAGAACTCGCCGTCCCTGGCGCTGATCCGCAATCTGGCGCCCTGGCCGCTGACGGTATTCGATCCGGTGGTGCCCGCCAGCGCCGCGCCACATCCCGCCGTCACCGGCGCGCCTTCTGCGTTGGAGGCTGTGAAAGGCGCCGATGTTCTGGCCATCATGACGCCCTGGCCGGACTTCAAAAAGCTGGACCCTGCCGCCATCGCTGCGGCCATGGCCGGCAAGATTGTCCTTGATCCTTATCGTGTGCTGGACCCGGTAAAAGCCAAAGCCGCCGGACTCGATCATCGCCTGCTGGGTGTTTCCTGATGCTGACTCATGCCCATGAAAAACCCCTAGCGCCCAAGCGCGCCGTCGTCATCGGTGCCGGCGGCATGGTGGGTGGTGCGATCCTGAAGGAACTTCAGAACGCGAAAATTCCGGTTCTGGGCATTACCCGCAAGGAAGCTGATCTGCTTTCGCCCGGCGGCGCCGATGCCTTGAAAGCGCTGCTGCAGCCGGACGACGCCGTGATATTTGTCTCGGCCATCGCGCCGGCCAAGAATGCGGCGCAGGTGATGACCAATCTGCGCATGGCTGAAGCCGCCATCGCCGCCTTCGCTGCTGTGCCGCCGGCGCATCTTCTCTATATCAGCTCGGACGCCGTTTATGCCGATGATGCCAATCCGGTAACCGAAAGTTCGCCGGTGGCGCCGTCCACCACCCACGGCCTGATGCATGCGGCGCGCGAGCTGCTTTTGCGCAGTGAGTATAAGGGGCCCTTCGCCATCCTGCGCCCCACCTTGATCTATGGCGCACGAGATCCCCATTCCGGTTATGGCCCCAACCGTTTCCGCAAATTCGCGGTCAAAGGCGAGGCAATTGGCCTGTTCGGTGAGGGTGAGGAAAGGCGCGATCACGTGGCAGTGGAAGATGTCGCCCGCCTGGCGGTGCGAATCCTGCAGCATGGCAGCACAGGCGTGCTCAACGCCGTCACCGGCGTCGCCACATCGTTTCAGGACATTGCCCGGATCGTTGCGGCCCAGTTTTTACCACCTGCGAAAGTGGAACTGGTCCCCCGCCCAGGCCCGCGCCCGCATCTGCTGCACCGTTTCTTCGACATCACCGACTGCTACAAATCCTTCCCGGACTTCCATTATGAGACACTGGAATCAGGGCTGAAACGCGTGCATGCCGAGGTCCAAGCAGGGGCTTGAAGCCCCTGCTTGCGCCTGCCGGGCCGGGCGGCTAAACGATGCCCTCCGCCCCCAGGATTCGTCATGGCTGAAGTCAATCTTCTCGACAAGCTGCCCAAGGGCAAGCGCAACCTGAACGCCCGCGCCACCGCCAAGACCGAGGACTATATCCGCATCAGCCGCGAATATGGTGAGCAGTATTTCGACGGCCCGCGCGAATATGGCTATGGCGGCTATCGTTATGACGGGCGCTGGGTGCCGGTGGCGCAGGACATGATCGCGCATTTCGACCTGAGGCCCGGCGACCGGGTGCTGGATGTCGGCTGCGCCAAGGGTTTCCTGGTCAAGGATTTCATGAAGGCACTGCCGGGTCTGGAAGCCTTCGGGCTGGATATCTCCAAATACGCCATGATGAAGTGTGAACCGGAAGTGGCGGGCCGCCTGCATCTGGGCAGCGGCGATGATCTGCCTTTTCCGGACAACAGCTTCAAGGCCGCGATCAGCCTCAACACCATTCACAATTTTGACCGCGCCGGTTGCGTGCGGGCGCTCAAGGAATTGCAACGCGTCTCAGGCGGCCGCGCTTTTGTCCAGGTAGATTCCTACCGCACGCCCGAACAGAAAGCCGTGTTCGAGGATTGGGTTCTGACCGCGAAGTTCTACGGCTATCCGCAGGATTGGATCGAAGTCTTCAAGGACGCCGGCTATACCGGCGATTATTACTGGACCATCATCGAATAGGCCATCTTTTAAGTAGGTAAGACCATGCTTCTGCGCAACAGCACATTCGATCCCGCCGTGGCGCGGGCGCGAGCGACCAAATACCGCCGCCGCATCCTGGACATGTCGCAGCACGTCTCTGCCCTGCATATCGCGGGCGCCTATTCCTGCACCGAACTGGTGGACGCGATCTATAATGAGTTCATGCGTCCCGCCCCTAGCGGCGGCAAGTCGCCGGACACTTTCCTGATCTCCAAGGGTCATGGCTGCATGATCCAGTATGTCATCCTGGAAGATCACGGCATCCTGTCGAAAAATGATTTGGACGAATATTGCACCCCGCAGGGGATTCTGGGCACCCACCCTGACTACGGCAATCCGGGCATCGAAGCCTCCACCGGTTCGCTGGGCCATGGCCTTTCCATGGTGGTTGGCATGGCGCTGGCCGAACGCGGCAGCAAGCGCGACGGCATGATCTACACCGTGCTCAGCGACGGCGAAGTGCAGGAAGGCTCGACCTGGGAGGCCATCCTGATGGCTTCGTCCCTCAAGCTGGGCAACATCGTCGCCTTCATCGACAATAATGATTTCCAGAGCCTGGGCCGCACCTCTGAAACGCACCCGTCCTTCTATCCCCTGGTCGACAAATTCGTGGCCTTTGGCTGGGAGACAGTGGAAGTGGACGGCCATGATCCCAAAGAAATTTATGAGGCGGTCAAGAACCGCAGCGGCGCCAAGCCTTTCATGGTCGTGGCCAAGACCACCAAGGGCAAGGGCGTCAGCTATATGGAGAATGTTCCCATGTGGCATTACCGCTCGCCCAACAAGGCCGAATATGCCCAGGCCGTCGCCGAGCTGGAGAAGCAGACGTGAGAAATACTTTTTCTGAAGCGCTCTACGAAGAAGCTACCAAGAACACGGACATTTACCTGGTGGTGGCCGACATTTCGCCCGCCGGCAGCATGTCCAAATTCACCACCGAATATCCTGAGCGCTTCATCAATGTCGGCGTTGCCGAACAGAGCATGATCGGCATTGCGGCGGGCCTGGCGCTGAAAGGCAAGCAACCATTCGCCTATACCATCGCCACTTTCTCGCTTTATCGGCCGTTCGAAATGGTGCGCGACGATCTGGGCTACCAGAATCTTCCTGTCACCGTGGTCGGCATGGGCGCGGGCATCATCTATTCCACGCTTGGCGGCACCCATCATACCCAGGAAGATATTGCCATCGCCGGCGCCATTCCCAACATGCAAATCATCGCCCCCTGCGATCCGGCAGAATGCACGGATGCGACACGCTGGTGCGCGACACAGAAGAACGGTCCTGTCTATCTGCGTATCGGCAAGGCGGGCGAACCCATCCTGACCCAGGACGCCGAGCCCTGGGAATTCGGCAAGATCCGCTATCTGCGCAAGGGCAGCGATGTCTGTATTCTGACCTTCGGCGTCATCACCCGCATGGCGGCCCAGGTGGCCGATGAACTAACCAAGCAAGGCAAATCTGTTTCGCTGGTGTCAGTACACACCATGAAGCCGATTGACCGCGACGGCATTGCCAAGGCTCTGAGCAACCACAAACAGGTCATCGTGATCGAGGAACATGCCCCGCAAGGCGGCCTTGCCGCCCAGACCAAGCAGATCGCCTGGGACACCAAAGCGACCTGCCGCCTCGACACCTTCAGCCTGCAGGACGCCTTCATCCATAATTACGGCTCCTGGGAAGACCTGCTCGACGCGCACGGCATCTCGGTCAAGAAAATCCTGGCCAAGGTCGCCTGACCATGCGGGTCCTGGTCACCGGCGCTTCCGGTTTCTCAGGATCGCATGTCGCCCGCGCCCTGGCTGCGTCCGGGCATGCCGTGACAGGCCTTTATCGCCGCGACACCGCTTTCCTGGCCTTGGCGCGCGCCCAGCACCGCATCCAGCTTATACAGTCGGCGCTGGACGGGCTCGCCGCCCTGCCCGGCCCGTTCGAGGCCATCGTCCATACCGCCGCCACTTCGCCCGCGCCCGGCATCAGTGACGAGATGATCCGGCGGGACAATCTGGACGGCACCGCCGCTCTGTTGGCCGCCGCCAAAGGCTGGGAAACGAAACGCTTCATTTTCTTTTCATCCCTGTCGCTCTATGGCAATGTCGCTGGTCCGGTGCTGGACGAAAACACGCCCATCGTCCATCCCGACAGGTATGGGGTGACCAAGCAGCAATGCGAGACGCTGATGGCAGGGTCGGGCATCCCGGCGCTGTCACTGCGCCTGCCCGGCGTGCTCGGTCCCGGCGCCCATCGCAACTGGCTGTCAGGCATCGCCGTCAAGCTTCGGGCAGCCCAGCCAGTGGAGGCTTTCCATCTGAATGCGCCCTTCAATAATGCGGCGCATATCCAGGATATTGCGAATCTGGTCATCGCCACCCTCGCCCGCGAATGGACCGGTCATGACACGGTTGTGTTGGGTGCGCGCGGGGCTATACCGGTACGGCAGACGATTGAAAAACTGGCAGGCGCATTGGGCGTGCGAGCGCAAATCGTCGAATGCCTACCCAAAAAACCGCATTTCACACTTTCCTCCGATCACGCCATCACGCGCTGGGGTTATGACCCGATGGAAATCGGCGCGATGATAAACCGCTACGGCCGGGAAATCCGCAGCGCCTGAAGGCGCTGGATACACGCTATGAACACTCCATGATAAACAAGGTGTAAGGCGGCATTTTTTTTGTGAACGATGGTGCCGTTGACGGTTCTAAAATGCACAGCGGCCAGGGCGCGATAACCCTCCACAGTGCGGACATTTTTCCCGCGATCCCATTCAATCAGCTTGCGGGCAATGGGGTTCTGGTTTTCGATAAAAACATTGTCCAGCGTCATCAAACGGCCACCGGGCTTGATGGCCGCTCGCAAAAGCCCCAGAAGCCGGGCCGCTTCGACGCTATTCAGATGATGCAGCACACCTGTCAGCACCCCGATATCAAAGGGCGCGTGTCTGGCCAGTTCTTGCTCGTTAAAGTATCCGGCAAAAAACTTACCGCGATCTGCAAACCGCTCACGGGCATATTCGACATATTTCGGATTGGGTTCATACCCGACATAGTCAACATCGGGCATGAAGGCCAGGATTTCAGAAGTACCGCTGCAAATATCCAGAATCCGGTCACCGGGCCTCGGCCTGATGAATCGACCCACGATGTCGCGCCGCCCCGATCTACCGCTGAATATACGCTGTACGGCATTGTAAATCTTGGGCATCGACAGAAACGAATACAGCCCGGCGGTCCGCTCAGCCATGAATTCCACTCCAAAAATCGTAGGGTGCGATCAGGGACAGCGTAGTGCCCCTGCTCCGTCGCCACCGGTTCCCGCGATGCGGCGGTATACCGTATAACGGCCGAATTGGTCGACATGCGCGTAGTGCGCTGAAAACCAGTCCCAGAAAGAAGGGTAACGTTGGAAATGCACCAATGGATCGTTGCCCTGCGCGCTGGCCCAGTCGGGCATTTCGCGACGAATGATAACCCACTCGGAATTGCTCGAAACAATGTCGTGGCGCATCAAGCCCAACGCCTCGCATGCCCCACGCTGACTACCGACCGCTTCGGCCAGGGAAAAAGGAATTTCAAGGCCGTTTGAAGCACTGAATAAAACGCGGCGCAGCCGCAGCATCGAAACGAATGGGTCACCAAAAGCTTCGCCGTACTGCGGCGCAATAACTGAAAAATTATCATGAGGCGGCACGTGTGCCTGCACCCAGGCTACAAATGGATCGTTGCTTTGCGGGGAACCAACAAAATCCACTTGGCGTCCCCGCCCATACCGTTCCCACGTGCGCAAGCCTACTCCTGTGGTAAGCGACCAGATGAAGAAAAGCGAAACAAGCAGAGCAGCGATAGCCAACATCAAAGGGTTTGTCAGCAATACACGCCAGCGTGTAACAACCTCATTTGCAGAACCATTCACGTCGTCCGCAACAGGCGACATCCCTTCAGCAGCTGAGTGACATGCGATCACAATCAACATGGCAATTACTGGCAGGTACATAGGAATAAAATAGTATGGACGAGGCCCCTGAAGAATCCATACAACTGCAGATGACAGTACAGTTACAATTGTTGCCTCAACGAAAGGGCGCAACCTGCCGCGTAACAAAACCGACCCGAGCGCAAGCGCACATCCGAAAACCGTAACCCATACCGCTTTCGACCTAACGACACTAAGTGCAACGTCGCTGTAACGAGATCCCAAAACTACGTAATAACTGCTGTTCGCAAAAATATCCTGAAAAAAAGCGTGAACATCAAAAAACAAAAAGAAAATCAGAACTTGAACTGCACCGCAGACGATGAAAGCAATGAATGGCTCCAAGCGAGTTTCAGAACGAAAGCGAATCCATAACAACGCCTCTACACTTCCGACAATGATGGCAAAGTGCGGTTTCAGGCAGATCATGAAACCCAGAAATATTCCGCTCGCGATCATCATCCAGCGCGGAGGTTTTTCCGACCCGCAACGAGCCGCCAGATAAGGCACCCACGCGAGCACAAACATGTATTCGCGCTGACCGAAAAAATATTCGTGCGCCGCCAATAACAAAACGGCAACCCATAGCGCCCCAGTCAATATGCGATAGGGCTGAGATCCCGTCGCACCAAGCAACCACCCCGAAAACAGCGCGAACAATGACGTCAAAAAATTAAATGCAAAAATGATAGGCCAACCACTAATTTGCGAAACGAATATTGTAAGAGCGTTTAGAAAATGGATGGGCGGCGGCGAAATATCCTGAATATCGCCATACATCGACCATCCCGAGAGCCACAGCTGTGCCCTGAGAAGATAAAAGCTTTGATCGATCTGGATGCCGCGCCCAAAGCTGCTGAGCGCGAAAGCGCCGGCAGCGATAACGATTGCTCCGAGAGTCAGAAAACGCCGAACATCATCCGGGCGCAGTCGAGCAAAGAAGCTTGCGCAGGATCGCGATAAAGCCGAAGTAGAAGGTCGTGTCAACGCAGATCTCGTTTCAAGAAGCTCCACGCAAATGCGAACAGAGACACGCGAGCATAAAGGAATTCATCTAGCCCCGGATACAATAAATGTCAATATTACAAGGCATTGCGCGCTTCACGGCGGACGATCTTCAAATGGGTTGCGAGGGGCACTCCATCCTCCTATTCAAGACATGCCAACCTGTTGCGGATTGCCTCCATGCATCATGTGACCGACCACCTGCTGGACACCTGGTGTGAGAACATACCCGGGCTGGCGCGCACGGGCGCCCGAAGTTGGGCACTGACGGGTCAAACAGAAATTTCCTACCCCAGCGGTGGACATGCCTCCATTGCCGACATTGAGGACAAGTCATTCTGGTTCAGGCACCGCAATGCGGTGATCGCCGCCGTGGCGCGCCGCTATCCGCCGTCCGGGCCAGTTTTTGATATCGGAGGCGGCAACGGTTACGTCAGCCTCGGTCTGCGCGCGGCAGGGTTCGACTGCTTGGTGATCGAGCCGGGACCCGTTGGCGCCGGGAATGCGGCGCGCCGCGGGCTGGCTGTGATCCAGGCCCCCTTTCAAGACCTGACGATCGCTGACTCGTCAATACCGGCTGCAGGACTTTTCGATGTTCTAGAACATATCGAAGATGATCGTGGCGCGCTCGCCAACCTCTATCGAGTGCTGCAACCCGGCGGACGTCTTTACATTGCCGTGCCGGCGTACAATTTTCTTTGGAGCAGCGAAGATGACCATGCCGGTCATTTCCGCCGCTACACGCTTAGCGCATTGACGCAACGCCTGACGCAAGCGGGCTTCGTGGTGGATTACGCCACCTATTTTTTCCTGATCCTGCTGTTACCCATATTCCTGCTGCGCGCCCTGCCGGCAAAGCTTGGCATTTCGATCGCCAACGATCCGGGGCAGGATCATGCAGCAGCGCCCGGCTTTGCGTCGCGGCTTTTGAATCGCGCCTTTGCCGGAGAGCGCCAGAGAATCGAGGCTGGCAAAACCTTGCCGCTGGGGGCAAGTTGTCTCGTAGTCGCCCGCAAGGTCTGAGGCGTTACTTGCGAAACACCCAATAATTCATCGCCAGGAACATGACGACCACCGCCACCACGAAAGTGTTCAAGCTGGCCAGCCCTGAAGGCACCCCTGCATGTTCCTGCATCCAATTCAATCCGATGGAGGCGGGATACATGGCGGTATACAGAAACACATATTTGTAAAGGGTCGTACGGCGATGCGCCCGGCCACCGAACGACCAATTGCGATTGATGGCGAAAGAAATTCCGGTGGCGATTGGATAAAGGATTGCCGTGGTCTGCCAGGCCTTCAAACCGGCCCAGATCGCCAGCAACGTCACACCATACATCAGCGCATTTTGCGTGGCCCCGACCACCCCATAGCGCAGCAAGGCGGCGAAATCGCTTCCGCGCCCAAAAGCCGGCAAAGAGGGGGGGCTGTGATCGTCAGGATTCACCAAAAGTCCCAGAATTGAGGTTTCGCACAGGTCATCTTTACGGACGTGGTCCCAACCCGTACATAGCGTGAACACGCCGCCTACAGACATTAACACAAGCCGTTTTTTGCCCCTCATAACGGATGGGGACAGCACAGAAATGCCATGCTAAGTCTTAAGTCAACAAGGAATATTCAATGACGCCACGGAAGATCGTGCTGACCGACTGCACCTTGCGGGACGGCAGCTACCAGAATGATTTCGGGTTCACCGCGGAAGATACTTCAGCGCTGGCGGGCGAACTTGACCGTGCGGGCTTCCCTGAGATCGAAGTCGGGCATGGACTTGGCCTGCTGGGCGCCACGCGCTTCAAGCGCCCTGCTGGTGCCAGCGACGAGGCCTACATCACGGCCGCTCGCGCGGCCGTGAAAAAGGCAAAACTGGGTGTCTTTTCGATTCCTGGCATCGCCACATTAGAATCCATTGTCGCCGCCGCGAAGATGGGAATCGATGTGATAAAAATTGGTGTGGTCGCGGATAACCCCGCGCCTGGCGAAGCTCTCGTCAAAGTCTGCCACGACAACGGAGTCACGCCCTTTGTATTTTTCATGCAGTCCAGCTTGGTTTCACCAGATGAGCTCGCGGCGCATTCCGCCTTGGCGGCAAGTTGGAATGTCTCTGTCGTCTATGTTGTGGATTCTGCGGGCTTCATGATGCCTGCAGATGTCACCAGCTATGTCAGCAAAATTCGCGCGCGCGCTGGCGTCCAAGTTGGATTTCATGGCCATAACAACCTCCATCTGGTGATGGCCAATGTCATCGCCGCAATTGAAGCTGGCGCCGACCGTATCGACTGCACGCTGAGGGGCTTGGGCCGCAGTTCAGGCAATCCGCAATCCGAGGCTCTTGCCCTTGTGTTGCATCGCATCGGTTACCGCACTGGTGTCGACGCAGCACTTGCCATGGCCGCAGCGGATCGTCACATCAATTCCAGCATTCCTGGACATGGCAATGAATCCGTTGATATGGCGGTTGGGTTTGCCGGTCTGCATTCGCGCTTCCTGCCCGATGTCGAGCGCATCGCGGTCGAGCACGGCCTGTCGGCTATCGACGTGCTGCTTGCGCTGGGCGAGCGCGGCCAAGCTACCGATGACCTGGCATTGATCGCCGATATGGCGCGCAGCATGACGCGACAAAGGCAATTGGCCTTTAATTAACGCACAGCCTGCGGAGCTGATTGTGTCCAGACTTCTCATGATCGGCGGCAACCGCTCGACAATAGGTTCCATCAAGGCGCTACGCCTTGCGGGTTTCAACGTAACGGTCGCTGAAAAACTCCCGCGCCAATATGCATTTGAAGCAGCCGATCAGGGGTTTGAAGTCGCGGCAGGCGACCTGGGCGGCCTGCGGGCTGCGATCCGCGACTGTGGCGGCGTGGATGGTATCGTCGGCATCAATGAAGCGGCAATGATGAGCGCCGCGGTGTTGCAGCAGGAACTGGGATTGCCGGGCCTCGCGCCGGAAGTGATCCGCCGCACGACCAGCAAGCTGGCGCAACGCCGGGCCTGGGCCGGCGATCCGCTGCTTTCCATACCATTTGAAACCGTGACCTCTTCTGGCGCGCTGACCGACGCTATTGCACGTATCGGTGGGTATCCCGTGATCATCAAGCCCGACCTCAGCCAGGGCGGCTCGCGTGGCGTGAGTTTGGCGGCCAACGACCAAGAAGCGGTCAGGGCTTTTGCATTTGCGCGGGAGCACTGCCTGGAAGGCTCACAGGTGATTGTTGAACGCGCCTTGGAGGGCGCGCAATTCAGCGCGGAACTGGTCACACGAGATGGTGTCACCCAGGTGTTGGCGGTCGGCAAAAAGATAAAGTCTGCCGCGCCTTACCGCGTCGATCTCGCAATCTCCTATCCTGGTGTCACCGATCACGCCACGCTCACAACCATCAAACAGATGGCCGCGGCTGCCTGTCGGACGCTGGGTATTACACGCGGGCCGGCCCATATCGAGTTTGCCCTCACGCCCAAGGGGCCGCGCCCCATCGAACTGGGCGCCCGCCCGGGGGGCAGCCTGACGGCAGACCTGGCCGAGCATGTGAGCGGCTACCATCCAATGGTGGAAGCCGCCAAACTTGCCTGCGATCTTCCCACCGCGGGCTGGCCGGATGTGCAGTGCCGTGGCGCGGCATTGATGTTCCTGGCCTACCCCCCGGGCCGAGCAAAGGCTTTGCACTTTCCCGATGCCATAAAGCAAGATGCGGCCCTACTGGATTGCGATGCGCGTCTGCCGGATAGCGGCGTAATCCAGCCAGTGCAATGGACCTCACAGCGCATCGGCTATCTGGGCGTGATTGGCGATGACGGTGCCGGGACTCTGGCGTATGCCCTGTCGTTGGCCGCAGAGGTGCAGGTGGAAAATGACAAGGGCGAATTTCTTCGGCCCCTCACCCTGGAAGCCAGCGGCCAATGACCGACGCACTAGATCCTGCATTTATTCGCGAGCGCATAACCGCCTGGAAGGCCAAGGGCGCGTTTTACCAGCCCGACGAAGCCGTTTCCTGGATGGGCGGCGGTGCCGGCGCTTTTTTTGCGATACCACATGGCAAGGACACCGTACGGCTGTTTCTCACCGGCCGCGACAAGACCGTTCGCACCCGCATCGGCGTCGTCACCCTGCACTGGACCGAACGGCCGCATGTCATCGACGTTACGCCAGAACCCATCATCGAGCTGGGTGAGCCGGGCACTTTCGATATGGATGGCGTGAGCTATCCCTGGATGGTCGAGCATGAAGGCGCTCTGTTCATGTATTATGTCGGCTGGAATCGGCTCGGCGGCGCCATTCCATTCCGCAACCAGATCGGTCTGGCGGTAAGCGAGGACGGAGGCAAAACCTTCAAACGCGTCACCAAAGCGCCGCTTTTGCCCCTGACGGATGCCGAATCCATCGGCAGCGGTTCAAATTGCGTGGAAAAAGTGCCTGGCGGCTGGCGCATGTATTACACCAGCTTCCTGCGCTGGGAGCATACACCGAGCGGGCCGCGCCACTATTATCACATCCGCGAAGCCTATTCGGAAGACGGCATCCACTGGGAACGACCCGGCAAAGTTGTCGTCGATCTCATCCCGCCGGACGAGTATGCGTTGGGTGCACCCGATTTGGATGTGCGCGATGGGGTGCGGGTAATCTATTTTACCGCCCGCGGCCATCGCTATCATCTGTTTGCCTCACTGGAAAACAGGGACGGTAGCTGGACGCGCCTGCCGGGCCATCTTGAAATCCCGCGCTCAGATTTCGACAGCGACATGCAGTGCTATCCACGCAGTCTGCACTTCCGTGGCAAGACCTACTTGCTCTATTCCGGCAACGGCTATGGCAGGGCCGGCCTCGGTTATGCCGAATGGACGGGGCGCTGAAGCATGGATGAGGAAGAAAAGCGCGAAACACTTGCCCGCTACGACCATCGGCTGGCCGAATTCGGCCACGATCCACGCACACTGGGCTGGCACAAGCGTCAGCATCTGCTGCGATACGAGGTGCTGCTGTCGCACTGGAAGCTGGACGGCGCGGACCTACTGGATTTCGGCTGCGGCTTCGGTGACATGTCCAATTATTGCCGGGACAGCGGTCGGGCCGGGGTGCGCTATCATGGGCTGGATCTCAACCCTCGGCTGATCGCCGAGGGCGCCAAGCGTTATCCCGGTATCGATTTGTTTGCGCGCGACGCAATCGTGGAAGGATTGCCCGCGACCTATGATGTGATCGTGGCATCCGGCATTTACAATTTCAGGCTTAAGGACAATTGGGATTTTATCATCCGAACGTTCGCGATGTTTGCCGCCCACAGCCGCCAGGGCTTTGCCGTGAATTTCCTGTCCAATCGCGTCGACTATACCGAGGCTTCGCTTTATTATGCGGATCCTCCCAAGGTGCTGGACTTGTGCTACACCTATTCGCGGCGGGTGCTGTTGCGGCAGGACTACATGCCGTTCGAATTCACGGCGTTCGTGGATTTGCGCAACAGCTTCGACAAGAATTTCACCGTGTTCCCCGACTATCTGGGCTTCATACCCGGAACGGATGAGAAAAAGGCATGACGGATATCATTGAGACAGCGCCGCTCATGGAACTTCTCGAGAGCCCGACGCTCATGGCCAAGGTGCTAGCCGACATCGAACGCGAAAATATCTGCATCGTCCGCGGCGTGCTCTCGCGCACCGAAGCGCGCCAGTTTGTGGATTATCTGACGGGAATCGGACGCGGCTCGCTACCCAACTGGCAGGCCATCCTTCCCAAATGTCCCAACCATCACCGCGTTAACCAGTGGGATGAGCGGTCTTATGTGAAGGCCTGCTTCCACCAGTTCTCGTTCTTTCCCTGGAATCACGACGTCTTCAACCTGTTTCAGCGCTTCCGCGATGTCTTTGTGCTGCGCAATCTATTGGCAGGGGCCGAAGCCGGCGCCTATCTGGGACAGGAGCCCTATGACGATTGCACCGCACGGTTGTCCTTCCAGTTTTATCCTCGCGGCGCGGGGGCGATGAACGCCCACATCGACCCCGCCGGCCCGCACCAAGCAGTCGTGCCCACACTGATGCTGTCGGAGCTGGGCAAGGATTTCCGGGAAGGTGGCGCTTTCATGAAAAATGCGAAGGGCGAAACCATCTGGCTCGAAAAGCACACCAACCCCGGAGACGTGGTGCTATTCAGTCCAAGACTGGTGCACGGCGTCGCCACCATTGATCCTGGCGAACCCGTCAACTGGCCAGCTTTCGAAGGCCGCTGGATGTCAATCTTTGCCGTCAACAAGCTGGCTACCAATACGCGGGTCTCCGAAGCCGTCGATATGGACAAAAGCTGAAATGGCGAACGGGTTTTCCACGGCGGCGCGTCCGGCGATATCGGTGGTCTCCACGCTTTACCGTTCCGCGCCTTACCTGCAGGAATTTCACGCCCGCACGGTTGAAACCCTGATCAGGCTGGGTTTCGACGATTACGAAATCATCTTCATCAATGACGGCTCTCCGGATGATTCACGCGAAATGGTTTTGCGCCTGTCGATCAAGGATTCCCGCATTACGCTGGTGGACCTATCGCGCAATTTCGGTCACCACAAGGCGATGATGACGGGGCTTTCCCATGCTCGCGGCAAGCTTATTTTCCTGCTGGACTGCGACCTGGAGG
>Ga0073936_10001855_pt1 | contig 32027 bp, 22 predicted proteins | sample AliMusrvi5mmetaG_FD_87041 | JGI IMG/M metagenome (GOLD analysis project Ga0073936, IMG submission 87041) | Freshwater lake bacterial and archeal communities from Alinen Mustajarvi, Finland, to study Microbial Dark Matter (Phase II) - Alinen... | ecosystem: Environmental > Aquatic > Freshwater >...
CCGCAGGCCGTCTTCGCACGCCGGGACCGCGATCAAATGAGTAGGGTTTGGCATAAGGCAATAACTCCAAATCGCCACCCCCTCTTCGCGGCACCACTCGGCCATCAATTCCAAGTAGGCCGCATAGTCTCCGTCGTTGAAGAACGTCTGCTGTCGGCGGTTGCCCCGTTGCGTAACGTGGTGGAGCATGCCCAGTATGACCAATCTCGCTAGTCTTGCCATGCCCCCAAAATAGCAGATTCCTCAATTATGTCAATAGTTTAGTCATGTGTCCCCAAATTTCCACCGAAGATATACACAGGCGCAACGGCGACCGACCGGCTTCTCGATTTCCAGACGCAATGCGTCGCCGCATTCGCGATCGGCATTGACGGTGTCGCTGTAGACAGTAGCAAGCTCTCGGGAGGGGGGACGGGAGATGTTCGACGCCCTGTCTTCCTTATCATTCCGAACGACGCTACTACCCTGCGTGTACGAAATGCCTAGAGAGATATGTTGATCTGGAACCTACGGCTGACAAGACATCACGATGCATGCGGACTGCGCGTTGAAGAGACGCGACGGTCTGCTGTTGCAGGCGTCGTCTCTCGGCCCGAGATGAGAGGTAGCTTATGCGACTCGGAACGATGTTCGCGACCATCATTTTGATTTGCGTCACGGTGGCGTTCGCTCGGGAGCCAAGCCGTCCGTCGTTCGCCTATGGCGTTCTCGAAGGCAATCGGCTTATCCTGGCACAGCTCAACGTGGATGAAGCAACGTGGTATTCGGTGGATGTCGCCGCCAAGGGCGAAATCAAGTCGTTGGGGTTGGAGTTGCCGAAGGTCAATCCGCTCTTCATTCGGTACGGCGCGGCCAGGATCGGGCCGCCGCATAGCGAAACGTTATCGTACCGGTGGCACCCTTGGGGCGACTATATTTGTGTAGTCAGGGCACTGAGACTGCCAAACGCTGTTGGCGGCGTCGAAGACCCCATCGCCCCGACCGCGTTGTTTCGACTCAGAGTTCCGACCGTGGAAGCTGTAGCGAAGAAAAGTAACGATGCACGGGTCGAAATCGCAACGTCCGCATCCAAACGGAAGGAAGTGTCGCCGGGAAGTCTTCCCGTGATTGACGATGACAAGCCCGTCGAAGCGATCGACACGATGAGTTTCTTGTCGAATGGCGAAGCTCGCGCCGCAAGCCTCTTGCGGAACGGCCCCAGGCACCATTTCGGGTTTGACATAGTGCCCTCCGGACTGTCCATACGCGCTGTCATGTTAGTCGATCACACCTTAGAGGTCTGGGATTATCGTTTCAAGAGAACGACACTTGCGCCAGGAAGAGCGTATTGGACCGGGTTGTGGAATAGGTCGGCACAGTTCCCCTCGCCGTTTGTCGAACCGTTCTACGTTGCCCCACAGGACGGGGACTTGGCTTTCGTCCTGGAATCCGGAGCCGTCTACTTAGCCTCGCATGCCGAAGACAAATGGGCGATAGACAAGATTTGGAGCGATCCGCAGCGGCCGATTAGCACCATGCTTAGCCTTTCGGACGGGAGGGTATTTCTGTTTGGCGCCAATTTCTATGGCCGACTCACGAAGAGCTTCGTTCCAAGACCTTGTCGCAACGTGACCGGGGTAGAGGAGCCCAAGTTCCTGAACGAGGCTAATCGGCGAGTCTTGACGTGCGCGCAAATACTGCACGAGCGTGAGCGGGAGCCGTCAAAATGATGTCTAGTCCAATGGTATGAGAACGAGATCATGGTTTGTCGCCTGTCGATGAGGGTGGCGGAAGGCGAACCGTATAGCCAATGTGTCGCCAAACCGGCACACCCTGGCGCAGGGCGTCAAAATGACGTCCAGCTGAAGGTGGAAAGTGATGGTACAAGATAGGACTTGCCGAGGAGGTCGAGAGCGTGATTTGCCACCTGCCGACAAAGGACGTGAAGAGGGTTAATCGCCGCTGTCAGCGGGCGGTCAAAACCAGCCAGAGGGCGAAATTGGACGTAGAGGTTCGTCAACATCCTCCTTGAGAGCGGAAAGTTCAAACCGGAAGATCTCGAAATCCACCTCAACGGTTTTAGGCGGTTCTCGCGACAGGCGCGGCCGAGCCGAATAAGTACTCAATAGGTACGGCGGGCATTACCAGGGCCACGATCAACGCTATCCTGCGGTTTCGGAATATCCACGGGAAGTGCCCTTGGCCAGTACACTAGACCGTCGCTAACCAGCCACCGCCCGTAGATGACGGAGAAGCTTGGCGAGACACAATGGATTATGTAAACCAGTCGCCGCCTCCAACTCATTGAACTTCAGTCTCTTCTCGCTTCAATCGCGAACCGGGTTATGGCAACACCACGGGCGACGAAACGCCAAGCATCGGTTGACGCACGCCGTTGAAGTTAATCGTGTACGCCTCGGGAAAACACTCGTCGAGCACGACCAAACCTTCCACTCGTCCACCCTGAGGGCCAGCCGGGTCGTTCCAGATGTAGTTGTAAAGTCGCCAGAGGGCGCGCTCGACAGCTTTTCGGGAAATCGGCCCTTCGACAGGCGCGTAGGAGATCATCAACATGCCGAAGTCCGTGCCGCGAATCTTAGGGTTGGGTTCGCTTTTCTGCATGTGGTCGCGCAGGCGATCCCCTAGAATCTTCGCTTCTCCGACATAGACGGCTACCCGACCACCCTTCACCCGCTGCCAGATCTCGTAAACCGAGGAACCGACCCCGCCCTCCGAAATGAACTGGACATTCTCGTTGGTGTAGGGAAGCATGAACGACCAATTCAGCCTGTACCGCTCCCGTGGGGGCTGCCGGGGCGGTTGCTCGGCTTCTGACAATTGGCGGGCAAGGCGTTCAAACCATTCTGGTGGCTGAGGCATGGTCGTCTCTGGTAAAGCGGTTCTTCTTGGCTGCGCACTCCGACTGTGGTTCCAATCAGTGTACCCCGCCCGCTCTGACTTCACAACGCAGTTCACTTTTGGAACCGAGATTACCGTCGCGGCGGATCGAAATTCCCCGTCAGACGCCCGCGTCCACAGTTGGCGTTATACACGTCCATTTCGTCCGCGAGCGTCCATCCGCGAAGAGCAACGTCCACCGCGTAGGCTTTGGCCACCGTCTATCGCGTCCACGGCTGTTTATGGGCGTCGTTTGTCTCGGAACTTCGATATTGGCTACATATTGGCTACACAGTCGCTGAGCCGCCGTGCTGCGAGCGCAAAAAAGAAGCCCCGCAAGTCTTTACGGGGCTAGAGGTTAGAGAAGCGGAGGGCACGAGATTCGAACTCGCAACCCCTTGCGGGGCACCACATTTCCAGTGTGGCCGCTAGCCATTCGCTTACCCTCCGGAAATAAACTTAAGTCGTTTATTATCAAGACTTGTGACTTCTCTTTCTGGATACTCCATTTCCCTGGATACGATTTTGGATACGAGATAGTCCGAAGATTGAGACCACTTACGATTGCTGCAAAGATCGAGACCAAAACTGATTCCATAACTACTACTATAACATGTAGAGGCGGAATCGACAGGGGGCAAGATGGCAGCCAAACGGAAATTGACGCAGGCCAGCGTTGGCAAAAGGTGTACCAGGGGAAGACCTACCGTGGGCCACGCGGCGTATCGAAGTCCGCCCCCGTTGCCTACCAAGAAGCCCTGACTGGGTTCGAGGAATGGCGTGGAAAGATAAGTAAGCCAGAGACTTACGATAAGCCCAACGGCAATACCTACAAGATTGCCATCAAGCTTCGGGAGGAGATGCTCAGGTTTTGTGAGTTGGAAAAGCTAGAAGACCATCATGGGTATGAAGGGCAACCCGTTGCGAGACCTGGGGTTCAAGAGCGACACCGATACGAAACTGAAGAAGAATGACACGATTGCAAAGGCCCTGGCACAGCTTTGCAAGAAGATCAAGGTGGAAGCCACTCCGAAAATGTTTCGTGCCACGTCGTCCAATTTGCTCTTCAACACGCCGCTTTACCGTCGTTGTCAATTGCACGAATTGTTTCTCGACCACAGCGTAAAAACTGTGTCTGAGGCCAGTTACGTCGCCAATGACTTTACGACTCTCGATGAGGCCATCGAATTCCTGGGCAAGCAGTACGGCATTGAATAACCACCTTCCCACGCCTGTTGTGCAACTGCATAGTGACCTTGATGATACCCGATTTATTCCAGGTTTCCAGTTGTGCTGTCGGGAAAGGGCAGTTCCGCTACGACCTGAAACACCTGAGCGATCTCTACGGGCACTCGCTGGGGCTGTCCCGTGGCGAAGTTGATAAACGCCCAATGGGTCTCAGCGGTAGCCAGCAGGACGGCGTCGGCCGGCCGAACAATGCGGTAGCGGCGAAGCGATGTGACCCGCTTGAACGTGGCCACCCACGTTTCGACCACGATTCGATCCTCGGCCTGGGCTGGTTGAAGATACTCGATGGTATGTGACCGCACCACCCATCCCGAGCCCAACCGCCGATACGCCTCGGCAGGCCAGCCCTGGGCGGCGGAATGGGCCACCGCCGCATCCTGCATCCAGCGGACATAACATACGTTGTTGGCGTGCCCCAGGGCGTCGATTTCGTCGACGCAGACGGTGTGGTGGTACTCGAAGATGGCGGGCATGTTGCGTGCAATCGTAATGATGGAGATCTGTTCTGGCATGCCTAGTGACTTCAGGCAGCATGACTGATTATCCTATCCACCGCACGGATCGCCTGCAACGCGCCCACTAGCAAAACGATGCTGCCCGGCGGTGCCGCAGTGTCCTGTGGGTTCACGCGAGAATGCCCTCAAGCTCCTCCCGAAGCTGGATCCAACGGAAGCCGGCTAGCATGGTCACGCGGCGCCAAGGATTCCATCGCACGTTCGCTTCGGCTTTGTACAGGCGCGAGTCATAATCCCACGCCATCATTTGGTCGAAGGCCTCCTGAGGTTGCAAAAAGCCGTCGAGAGCTTGATTGGTTCAACGTCGTGGAAAGGTACTGTCCGTTGGGCGGCAATTAGCTTTGGCTGAGCCGTAATTTGGGAGCCTCGTAAAGCAGGGCGTGCGTTTCCCGCAGCCACTGGGGTATCTTGTCCTTGAAAGGCGATTCAGCCAATGCCTTTTCGAGGTCCAGTTCCAGTTCATCGACGTGGGCCGCATTGAGGCCGGGGAACCAATGCCCGCCGTTCCCCAACAAATTGTAGCGCATCTTGCCATACTCCAGCATGTCGTAGGCCAGGACTAAATTTCGCAGCCAAAGCATGGCGGGCAGGTTCATGTAGCCAGGGCTGTTCTGCCATGCGGGCAGCCCCTGGGCATAACGGTCCGCCAGTTCCTCGCCCACTGAGTCCAGCATGGCTTGGCGCAAACGCTTCTCAACGGGTGGCAAGAGTTCGACTTTCCGATCCAGGAGCGGCAAGGCGCTGGCGGGAAGGTCGAAATCGCCGGGACATGCGGCGCCAATGCTGAGCGTATGGACTTGCGGGTGAGCAAGGCAGAAGAGGACGTTGAAGACCAATGGGTGCAACGGCTGACAAAGCCCCGCCAGTTGGGCGGGTGGCTTGTAGAGCATGCCCCCTTTGTCCGATGGGCTGATGATGAAGACGCCCATGTCCGCACGGGCGGCGGCCTGGATAGCGGGCCAGTTTTGCTGGAAGATGTAATACCAGTGCAAGTTGACGTAGTCAAAACCCCCGCTGCGCTCGTGGGAAATTGCCGCCTGGATGACATCGAGAGAACCGTGCGTCGAGAACCCAACGTGCCGGACCTTGCCCTCGGCGACCAGTTCCCGTGCCGCCTCCAGACAACCGCCTGGACGGATGGCCCACCAGAGCGTTTCGTGGTTATTGATGCCGTGGATGCCCAGCAGATCGACGTGCGAGAGCCCCAGTCGCCCTAAAGAATCGTGAAAATCGGCGAGAAACTGCCGGGGGTCAGCTAGGGGCAGGATCTTGGTCTGCACGATGATCCGCTCGCGCGGGAGGCCGCGAAGCACCTGGCCGAGCTGACGTTCCGACGATCCGTAACCGCGTGCGGTCTCAATATGGTTGATACCCAGGTCAAGTGCTCGCCGCACCGTAGCTTCAAGATTCGCCTGCTGGTCGGCCGGGATATCGCCGAGCGGCGTGTCCTGCCAGCGGTATTGGTATCGCATGCTGCCGCACGTGAGCACGGGCATCGAAAGTTCGGTTCGGCCAAATCGTCGGTAGAGCATAGGTGCTTTCAGGAGAAAGGCTGTCGATACATCACACGCTTATCGAACTTCTTTCATTTCCGGCGTCGCGATGGTCACAGGCTCGCGGAGAAACTTCCAATACGTCAACACCCCCAGTTGCATCGAACGGAGCCATTTCCGTTGGTCGGGCGGCTTCGAGCCGTGAATCAACTCGAAGAGATCGGCCAGCACGGTTTTATTGCTGCCGTAGTAACAATGGCCGATCAGGCTGGTGTCGATGTCCGAGACGTCAATCGTGTCCACGCCGGGAACGATCACAACGCGGTCCCCTGAATCACCAGCCCGGCGGTAGCCATGGATCGCCTTCGAGGCGGCCAAGGCCTCATCGTTCGACGAGGCATACAATGTCACGCGGTCGGCCACGTTGACGATCGCGGGAGCCAGGTCGCGCCGAAATACGTCGGCGTCGATGTCCGGCGCCGTCAATACGACTTCATGAAAGCGGGGACAATCATTCTTGAGTTCCAAAGACAACTCGCGGAGGGCCGCGGTCAAGGCCCGGTTGCCCATGCTATGCGCGACGAGGTGTATGGACTGGGCCCCGGAGCGTTGGGCGATGCCAAGCAAAAACTCCTTTAGGTGCGGCACGGTCCAGGCAACATTGTTCTCGTCGATGGTATAGGAAAGAAGCCCTTCCTGGGACGGCCAACTGTAGAAGATCGGCGCTCCGTCGAACTTCAGGTCGTACGCGATCTGTGCCGTTCGCCGGGCCGCCGTCTCGAACCCGACGTTGTATCCATGTATGAAGACGAATGCCTGCCGGCCGGCGGATCGCCCCACGCACGCACGTAGGTCGCCGTAGAAATCGTCGGTCGGCTCCATGCGTACGTCTTGCAGGACAATGTGCCGTTCAGGATCTTGATGGAATTCCAGCCGCAGAATGCTAGGGCTTTCCATTTGGCCTACTTGGTGATCCTTGGGGATCGACACCTGGCAGCTCCCCAGTTCCAACTCACCGCGGCCATTGCCGTACATCCGCTGCACGTCATGGCCGGCCAACTCGGGCCGGACACGGTAGACAAGCGTCAGTCCCCCCAGCAGCACGGCAACGGCCAAAGAACACCAACCCAGACGACGAAAAGCCACCCGTCGATGACTCCGTAGTGCGAACAACAGCAGGGCGAGAGAAACGGCTCCCAGCAGTGCGGTCAGCCCCGGCCAACCTCCGCGAAGCGAACGCTGCCAATCGGCAACATCGATGGTGGCTCGATCCGTGGCATAGTAGACTTTGACCACCTCGTAAGGCAACTCTTGCTCCACCAGCTCGCCGGGAGTGCTACCTGCGGTCGGCGGTGGGCTGGGATTGGCGGTGGGCAAATGCTCAGGCTTCGTCGAACCGCAAGCGTCGTCCTTGGGCGCCGACTTTTCCGGCAATGGATCTAGCGGGGGGGCGAATGAGGTCGTTGGTGACTTTGTTGTATCGACATGGGACTCCGTGCTATCTCCGCCGCGGACATGACTCGCATCGGCCTGCTGTTTTGCCCCCTCTGCCTGCCTTGCCTCGGCAATCCGCTGTTCCCATACCTTGCGTTCAGCCTCCTCTGCCCGGCGTTCAGCCTCGGCAATCAGGCGTTCTTTCTCGGCCTGCGACGGTGCCGTAGGCTGCGGGGGCGCATCCACGGGAGTCGCGGCGGGGTGGGAAGATGCATCGGACGGAGGGTTGTTCTTGGCGGCAGCCTTGGGCGTCTGCTTATCTCCGTGGTCACAGCCTAGAACCAGGCTACCGATCAGCACGGCCGCAGCCAGTGAGCCGACCTTGAAACATGCTGTATGCACGGAACGTCCTCCTCTGTTTGATACCGAGCTAGAAATCACCGTCATGGTAATGAAGATTGCGATGCATGTAAATCGCACTTCACTTCGGTCCCACGAGTACAAAAGGTGCCCAATAATAGGGGCTTTTCCATTCGCTGCGCTGCTTGGCCCAGCGTTTGGCCTTTTGCAAGGCCAAGGCATAATCGAGCGTGCTTCCTTTTTTCTCCGCCTGGGCCAGCAGGGTGCAGAAATAACTGATCGTGGCGGCGGCCGCCGCATCGTCCACCAGCCAGTTGCTGGCCACGACCCGCCGGGAACCGGCAACCAGGAACCCGCGTGAAAGGGTCCAAACTCCTTCGCCCTTCTGCTGCGGGCCATAGTTGGTCCGGCAGGCACTGAGGATGGCCAAGTCACAGCCAGTGAGGGGCAAGGCATAGATTTCGCCGAGCGTGAGAAAACCGTCGTCATCCAGGTCGGCCCCCGCCCCCGGCGTCAAGGCCAACGCCCCGTAGAAGTTTCCGTGCTCGTGGTCGGTTAATCCGTGGCAGGCCAGATGGACGATCCGTCGCCCGAGCAATGCCTTGCGAAGGGCGGCCTCGGTGGCCTGGGGGCCTTCGAGCTTGATGACGCCGATGCCATTGTCGTGAAACGCCTCGGCCACCCACTTGCATTCCCAAGCGGTGAAGGGCAGAGGGGTCAGCTTTCCGCCAAGCCAGGCATAGCGCGATTGGGTGATGGTCGGACCGGTAGGCCCGGCTCCAGCAGCGTTTGCCACTCCCGTAGCCGTGTACTGCGGATTGCCCAGTGTCAACACAGGCTCGCCATCGGCCGGCTTTGGGGCGACCCGTTTCAAAAGGTTGTGCAAGATGGTGATCGAGGGGGCATACAGGATCGGAGGGCCGACATCGAGCAGATAGCGACCCGGATCAACCAGCAATGCCTCCAGCGGCAGGTAGGCCAGCGGTCCGTCGGGCACAACGATCAGGTACTTTGAATCGCCGCCAGTAATCTGCTTGCCTACGACATGGGGCACCAGCAGTTTCCAAAGTGCGGCAAGTTTTTCGTCGACCTCGGCAGTTCTCTGCCGGGAGATCAATTGCATGACGCCCGTCTTCCGATGGTTGACCAAGATGTCCTTTAACTTTTGTTCATCGAGCGGGCCCGGCTTGACTTCGAGGATCTGAGCCATGCCCTCGTCAACCATGAGGGGCACGAGGCGTGCCATATCCGGCGCAACGACGAGCACATATCCACCCAGTTCACCGAAAAAGTACTCCAGGAGCAAACATTTGCTGTCGGTAAGGTCTTGCTGAACTTCCTTGAGCGGCAAGGGGCCGCTTTCGGCGGCGAGCAAACGGCGGGAAACGAAACTGCTGCTGCGCTGGTCGCGATAGTATTGATAGAGGGCTTCATTTGCGGCGGGCAGTTCGGCCTCAAGCCGCTGGCGACCCCCGTCGGCAAGGTTGGCCGTTAGGCTGAGTTGTCTCTGTAGGCTGGCGATGCGGGTTTTCAATTCGGCCTCGCGCTTGCGAAGTTCTTCTCGCTCCGCCGGCGGCCGGCCAATGTTGAGATCCACACCGCTAACCAACATCTCATCCAAGAGTGAACGTGCCCGGCTACGCTCGATAGCCGACAGGGCCTGCTCGACATCGCCGACTTCCGTCTGCCAGGCGAGCATGGTCTCATAAGCACCGGCGAACTGGCCGAAAACCTCTGAACGTTCGTATTCGCCGCCACCAGCCAGTCCGCGCTGCTCTTCAGCCAGTTCCAGGGCTTGCCGGAGATCGGCAATCGCCTCCTCCCGACGGTTGAGATGCCACAAGATCTGGGCACGCAGGAAATAGCTTTTGTGCCGGGTTGAGGGCCGCGTACCCGAAGGGCTGAAGATCTTGACGGCTCGCTCGGCCAGGGGCAGCGCTTCGGAAAAACGGCCTTGGGTGGCATCGAGCCAAGCCAGGTTTAGCAGGCCCGTACCCACGTCGGGATGCTCGGGGCCCAAAGCCTTCTCCTCTGCCGCCAGCGACTGCTGGAACAACTTTTCGGCCTCGGCAAAGCGCCGTTGCCGCACGTAGAAAAGGCCCAGGAGGTTGTGGGAATGCGCGATCGCCGGATGATGTTCGCCTTGGACCTTGCGCCGCAGCGCAATCGCCTCTTGGTAGAGCTTTTCGGCATCCTCCGCGCGTCCCAACTCCGCACTGGCGCCGGCCAGGGTCTCGAGGCTGTCGATCGTCAGTGGGTTTTCGCGGCCCAACGATTTCAAGCGGATGTCCAAGGATCGCCGGAACAACGGTTGGGCTTCGGCCGCCCGCCGCTGCTCCTCGTAGATGCCGGCGAGATTGTGAAGACAGATTGCCGTGAAGGGATTGTCGGAACCAGCCTGCTTTTCCAGGATCGCCAGGGCCTGCTTGTGAAGCATCTCCGCTTCCGCGTAACGTCCCAGGGCGCCATAGAGGTGGGCGAGGTTGTTCAAGGCGATGGCGGTGATCCCGTGTTCGGGCCCCATCGCCTTGCGGAAGATCCCAAGAGCACGGCGATATAATGTTTCGACCTCGGCATAACGACCCAGGTTGATGTACAGCCCGGCCAAGTTGTTGAGGTTGGCTGCAGTGTCGACATGTTCGGGTCCGTTGACGGTTTCGGAGATTTCGAGTGCCTCGCGATACAAACCTTCCGCCTCGGCATAACGTCCCTGGAGCGCGCAGACCGAGGCCAGGTTGTTGAGGCAGACACAGGTTCGGTTGTGCATGCGTCCGTGGGCCGTCTTCGACATCTCCAGGGCCTGACGATGGCACGCTTCGGCGTCGGCATAGCGAAGCTGCTGTTCGTAAATGCCAGCTAGTCCGCGGAGGGCCTGTTCGGTTTGAGTGCTGCCGGGGCCAGTGTGCTTGGCATAGATCGCCACGGCCCGGCGAAAGAGAGGTTCGGCCTCGGCGGGACGTTCCCGCCGTGAATAGAACCAGGCAAGGTTGATTGAACCGGCGCCCGTGTGTAGGTGATCGGTGCCCAGAACCTTGATGCGGATTGCCAGGGAACGCTTGAGGAGGGCCTCGGCTTCGGCGTCGCGTTTGAGTTCGGCATAGACGAGGGCCAGGTCTTCCATCGCCATGGCCACGTTCGGATTGTCCGGTCCGGCCAGTTTTTCAGCAATCTCCAGCGATCGCTTGTAAGCCGCCGCGGCTTCCTTGGGGCAATGCTGGGCTTCATGGACCTCGCCCAACCGGCGCAGGCAGACGGCCACCTCGAAGCTCTGGGGACCTTGGACCCGTTCCTCCAATGCCAGCAACTGCTGATAAGCCTTTTCGGCCTTGGCATGGAGGCTCTGCTTGGAATAGAGTCCACCCAGCTTTCCCAGCCAGTCGCTCACCCAATCGGCCCGTCCGATCTGTTGTGAGAGAGCAAGCCCTTGGCGGGCAATGGCCTCGGCCTCCGCATAACGGCTGGCCTGCACGAGATTGCCGAACTGGAAGGCCAGTTGCTGCTGGGGGTTGGACTCAGCCGCAAGGGTCGCCGACGTCAGGTACAAGAGCGTCAACCACGTATACAACAGCCATGAAGCAGTCTGGAACGAATGTCTACGACGATTGCCATGCATTGCTCGCCTCTTCCTGAGGGTTCACCATGACCCATGCCTTTTCCCTTCCGCATTTTATCCGTGGCCCAATTTGAAGAGATTTTACAGAAAAATTGGGGAGAGAAATATAGGGGAAAAACGAGAAAGAGGGAGTATGATCCTGAGACTCTCTAACCCCACCTCTAGCCCGGATTATTGCAGGGTGGGTGGAGCACGGAAATTCAATCGCAGTGGTGCGTTGCGCGAACCAGTCTAAACCAGGATGAAAGGTTGCCGTTCATTGGAATCCATGCGTAACCACCATTTCCCTAGGGGTTCGCTCCTCGTACCCTACAATTTGTCTTATGTACTTCTCTTGCAGTCGCCGATAACGTCCTTAATCGCTGGTAGTAAGTGCCCGTGCAAAGACCTACGTTTCTGTCAGTGCAGGCAATGGTAGGGTAATCGTAAGTCCTTTTCACGCTACGGTTACGTTTCCGGATAGTCTCTAATCACCCGTTGTCAAGGCACACCTTCTCGGGGTTGCCTGGCGATGGCGTATCGCTCTCTGTGCGATGATGCCACCGTTAGGGTTGGACCACGACGGATTTGCGGCGCGATGCTGTTAAGTCGTGATGGCCGTCTGCTTGAGGCAAACGGCAGGTTCCAGCACTCCCATGATTGGGGTCTACCACCATGCCCAAAATGCGAAAAATTGCCTTCGTGGCTGCCTTGCTTTCATTCACCACCCTCAGAATGCTCGGCGCGGCCGGCGCGGCCGGGTTCAATCAGTTCGTCATTTTTGGCGATAGCACGTTGGATACTGGGTATTTCGCCTTTACGCCGTCGGGAACCCCGTCATTCAGTGGTTCTATGAGCATCGCCCTCCAGAATGGCCTCACAGGCGGGTTTGCCGGGAATGGAGTCATGAACACCACCATGCTGGCAGACAAGTTTGGCCTGAGTGCCACGCCATCTGATGCCCCCGGCGGCGGAACCAATTATGCCAATGGCGGTGCCACGACGGTGGTCAATCCCGAATCGATGGTGCCCAATAACGTATGCACAATCCTGCAGATCCAGAATTACCTCACCGCAGTCAACGGCGTTGCCAATCCCAAGGCTCTCTATCTGATCAAGTCAGGCGACAACGACGTGACGTTTGTCTTAAGTAAGGGCACAGCGTGGCAAGCCACGTACCCCCACTATCTGAGCGATGGGGCATACGGCTTGGCATTGCAGGTCGCGAGTCTGCAAGCAGCCGGGGCGCGAACCATCGTGGTCCGGAATTCTTATGACTCTGCCCTTTTTGCCGGTCCGGGTGGTGATATCGACCAGAAATACACCGCCGCTTACGCGCTTTCCTATTCAACGGGGGTCACCGAGTGGGCGGACCTGGTAGCGCAGGGCGTGCGCTTCATTCCCGCGGACAACGACAGCTTATTCAAGTTCGTGGCACACAATCCCCGCCTCTTCGGGTTCACCACCTATACGGTACAGGCGATTAATGCTCCTTTTGCCGACCCCCACGTCACTGCGTGTTTTTGTATTCTCACCCCCGCCCAACAACTCGACTATCTATTCATCGATGGCGTACACCTGACCACGGCGGGCCAGACGATCGAGGCGGATTACACCTACAGCCTGCTCATCGCGCCGAGCGAGATTTCCCTCTTGGCGGAAAGCGTCGTGCAGGGCGGCTGGGCCCGCGCGGTTACCATCCAGGGTCAGATTGATGTTTCCGAGCAACATCGCGGGCCTTGCGGCTTCAACGCCTGGACGAGCGCTGGGGTCTACAGCCTGCAAGTCAATAACGCAACGGGCTTCCCCGGTGATTCAGGCACTCCTTTCGGCGGCACGGTGGGAGTCGATTATCGGTTGCCCTGCGGGCTTATCGTGGGCGCGGCGTTCACGACGGACAGCCAGTCGACGGGGTTCACCACGGGCGGCCACTTCAATCAGGTCGAGGAGGCGCCAAGCCTCTATGCCGCCTACCGAAAAGGGCCGGTGTGGGGCAACGCAGTAGCGACCTATGATGCTTTTCAGGAGAGAATCGCACGTTCCGTGCCGTTGGGCATGTTCACCGACCAGAACAACGCCAACACAACCGGACAATCGTTTGCGCTAGCCTTGCGAGGCGGCTTCGATTTTAGTCTGGGACGATTCACCACCGGTCCAGTGGCGGGCGTCGTGATGCAAGACGTGCGCGTCGATGGCTTCACCGAAACCGGCAGCGGTGTCACGGCCCTGTCGTTTGACGGCCAGACGCGGGAATCGTTCGTCAGCCAGCTCGGCTGGCGCATATCGGGGGATATGGGGCGATTGCGGCCGTTCGCGGAAGCGAACTGGAACCACGAGTGTGCCGGCAAAGACCGCACCGTTACGGCCTGGCTTACCTCCTCGACGGTAGCCCCGTCTTACACGATGGATGCCGTTCCCACGGTCTCCGATTGGGCCACCTTATCGCTTGGCGCAAATTACTCTCTCAAGTCGCGGATGATGCTGCGAGGCGCGGTTTCAACGATGTTCATTGATCCGCAGATGATAACCTGCGGCGGTGAGTTGGGCCTGAACGTCGGTTTCTAAACTTTGCTCGATTCGCCGGATAGCCTTTTGAGACGCCGTTAGTAACGGTTCGCAAATTTTTTTCTGCCCCCCTTTTTGCAGAAAACATGGCATCGGAATGAGCTAAAGTCTCCTATTTCCGCCTGAAGGGAGGACTACAAGCAACGTTGTAGCTTGCCCCGAACCTTCTCACTTTGCTGCCGCTCGGGTATACTTTCGATTGTGATCGAAGGCACAAGAAATGGAACGAATAATACTATGTCCAGTATTCAGGCCCAGACCTCCCAAGCTAACGGCGACGGTCTTCACGCATCTCAGGAGTCCGCCACGGGATCGACCGACGAGGCCAACATCAAGCTGGCCGAGGCGGTCGAGCGCGTTTATGTCGAAGTTGCCAAAGGCATTCGCGTGCCGGTGCGAAAAATCAACCTGACCGTCGGCGAGCCGGTCTATGTTTATGACACGGCCGGACCGCAGAACCACGACATCCGCGCAGGGCTTCCGCCGTTGCGGAGAGAGTGGATTTGCTTGCGCGGCGACTGCGACGAGGTTGCACCCCTGAAAGGTGTGGCGTCCGAGCCGCTGATTCCGGAAAAGTTACGGCGGCCCAAAGTTCTCCGTGGCCGTGGACCGGTCACCCAGATGCACTACGCACGACAGGGCACGATCACGCCAGAAATGCGTTTTGTCGCTGCGCGAGAGAATATGGAGCCAGAATTTGTGCGGTCGGAAATCGCGCGTGGCCGGGCGATTCTTCCGGCCAACATCAACCATCCCGAGAGCGAGCCGATGATCATCGGCCGCAACTTCCTTGTGAAGGTCAACTCCAACATCGGTAATTCAGCCGTCCGCTCGTCGATCGACGACGAAGTAGAAAAGATGCAATGGTCCACCCGCTGGGGCGCCGACACGGTGATGGACCTTTCCACCGGCAAGGACATCCACGCCACGCGGGAGTGGATCGTGCGCAACTCACCCGTGCCGATCGGCACCGTGCCGATTTATCAGGCATTGGAGAAGGTCAACGGCAAGGCCGAGGAGTTGAACTTTGATGTCTTTTACCAGACGCTCCAGGAACAGGCCGAGCAGGGCGTCGACTACTTCACGATTCACGCCGGCGTGCTTTTGCGTTACATCCCGCTGACCGCGCGGCGGATGACGGGCATCGTCTCTCGCGGCGGCTCGATCCTGGCCAAGTGGTGTCTCACGCATCACGCCGAGAATTTTCTCTACACGCGTTTCCGTGAACTGTGCGAATTGATGGCTCGCTACGATGTGGCTGTCTCGCTGGGCGACGGGCTACGGCCCGGCTCGATTGCCGACGCCAACGATGCTGCCCAGTTCGCCGAGTTGGAAACCTTGGGCGAACTGACGAAGATCGCCTGGGAGTATGGCGTGCAGGTGATGATCGAAGGTCCCGGCCATGTTCCAATGCACCTGATCAAGGAGAACGTCGATCGGCAGATGGAAGTCTGCCACGAGGCGCCGTTTTACACGCTCGGGCCGTTGACGACCGATGTCGCCCCGGCCTATGACCACATCACTTCCGCGATCGGCGCGGCGATGATCGGCTGGTACGGCACGGCCATGCTATGCTATGTGACTCCCAAGGAGCATCTTGGATTGCCCGATCGCAACGATGTGAAGGAAGGGATGATGGCCTACAAGATTGCCGCCCATGCGGCCGACCTAGCCAAGGGGCATCCCGGCGCTCAGGCATGGGATGACGCCCTCTCGAAGGCCCGCTTTGAGTTCCGCTGGGAAGACCAGTTCAATCTCTCGATGGATCCGCAGCGTGCGCGGGAGTACCACGACGAGACACTGCCCATGCCCGGGGCAAAGTTGTCGCATTTTTGCAGCATGTGCGGCCCGAATTTCTGCTCGATGAAGATCACGCAGGACGTCCGCAAGTACGCCGCCGAGCATGGGCTTGAGGAGGAGGCAGCCCTCACCACCGGCTTGCACGAGAAGGCGGAGGAGTTCAAGGCGCGGGGGGCGAAGTTGTATTGAGGGATCACTACTCCGGCACGTCCACGTGGCTCCCGCATTCGGGGCAAATTTCCACATGCCCCCGGCGCTCGGACGGGAACCATATCTCGGCGTGACAGTCTGGACACTCCAGAGAGGCACCTTCGTCGGAATTGTCGGCGTTGGCGGCCTGTGGTTGGGACTCGGCCTCAAATGTTGCCAGCACTTCGTTGGCCCGTGCGGCATCCTTCGCGGCAACTTGCAGTTTGATGCCGCCGAATATGTTGGGTACCAACATCTCGCCGATGTTCTCATCGGTGGCTAATGTCTCGATTCCTTCGGCATCTAACGCGAGCCGCACTGCTTCGGCTTCGGCCAGCGAGAAATAGGTGGCAACGGTAACGAAATCTTCCATAATACACGGCCTTCCGAAAATCGAGGGGTTTTGTGAGCAAACAAGGAAATCTATCGCCGATTGTACGGTTTGTCGCTCGTCCAGGCAACCGTGTATGGACGAATCAGGCCGAACACCCCCGTTGAATTCCACGGTGAAGCGGTTATTTTTGAAGTGTGGAAATTTACTTCCGCTTTTCAATGGTTCTCTGCCAATGTGCGCAGTCACATTCGCGATAGATCCAGAAAGCGCTAATAAACTGTCGCACTCCAAATTATTTACCGCACCCTAACAATCCGCACCTTACCTATAATGCGATACGCACTGATCATTGCCGGCGGCTCGGGCACACGGTTGTGGCCGATGAGCCGCGGAACCCTGCCAAAACAACTCATCCCCTTCATTTCCGGCAAGAGCCTGCTGGAAATCGCCTATGAGCGGCTTGAAGGACTAATCCCCGCCGACCACCGCTTCATTTGTGCCGGCGAGAAGCACGCGAAAGTGATCCTCGACTCCATCCCAGGACTGACCCAAGACAAATTCCTCGGCGAACCGCTCGGCCGCGACACGGTCAACGCCGTGGGATTCGGGGCGGCAGCGATCGCCAAGCACGACCCGGACGCGGTGATCGCAGTCTTCACGGCCGACCATCTCATTCGCCCCATCGATCGCTTCCAGGAGATCATCGCCCAGGGGTTTGAAGTAGCCGAAAGCCACCCAGAAACTCTCGTCACGTTTGGCATCTCGCCAACAGGGGCCGCCACAAGCTATGGTTATCTGGAACTGGGCAAGCCCCTAAACACCACCGCCCGCGTGGTCGAATGTTTTAAGGAGAAGCCCGACGGGGCAACCGCCAAGAGTTACTTTGCGGCCGGGCCGGATCGCTACTTATGGAACAGCGGCATGTTTGTCTGGCGAGCGCAGACGTTATTGGAATGTATTCGCCGATTTGAACCCGCCAGCGCAGCCGGGTTGGCCCACGTAGCCGATGCCTGGGGCACAGCGGAACAGGCTGCGGTGCTCAACGAGGTTTACCCGACGCTGCGCAAGGTAAGCGTCGATTTCGCCGTGATGGAGCCTGCTTCGCGCGATCCGAACTTTCGCGTGGCCGCGGTGCCCATGCCGCTGGAGTGGCTCGACATCGGTTCCTGGCCGATGTTCGCCGAGACCTGCCCCCGCGACGAGCAAAACAACGCTTTGGCCGCCCAGCGGCATGTGCTGGTCGATTCGCAGCGGACGCTCGTTGCCTCTTCCGACCCCGATCACGTGATTGCCACGATCGGCTGCGAAGACTTGCTCATCATCCACACGCCCGACGCCACGCTCGTTTGCCGGGCCAATCAGGCCGAGGATATCAAAAAAGTTTATGGCTTGGTCGGCGAGCGGTTTGGGGAGGAGTATTTGTAAGAAATCGAATTATTGATGGGAGGAGAACCCCCTACCCGATCGCTGCCTTCACCCGCTTGAACGCCTCGACGGCAAACGCCAGATCCTCGCTGCTATGCACTGCGGAAACCTGCGAGCGGATGCGTGCCTTGCCGTGCGGCACGACAGGGTACGAAAAGCCGATCACGTAAACCCCTTCGACCAAGAGCATCTCGGCCATTCGCCCGGCAAGCACGGCGTCGCCCAACATGATGGGCACGATCGGATGCATGCCGGGCACGATCTGGAATCCGGCGTGGGCCATCTCCTTGCGGAACCAGGCCGTGTTGCTTTCCAAGCGGTCGCGAAGTTCGGTCGAGCGGGTTAAGATTTCCAGCGACTTCAGCGAGGCTGCCACGATCGGCGGCGGAAGTGAGTTGGAAAACAGGTAGGGCCGCGAACGCTGCCGCAGGATCTCGACGATCTCGCGTCGGGCACTGGTGTAGCCGCCGCAGCCTCCACCCAAGGCTTTTCCAAACGTGCCGGTAAGAATGTCGATCCGCCCAGTCACGCCGTGATAGTCGGGCGTGCCTCGACCGTCCGGACCAAGAAAGCCGACGGCGTGCGAGTCATCGACCATCACCAGGGCATCGTAGCGATCGGCTAGCTCACAAATTACCGGCAGGTTGGCGATTGTCCCGTCCATCGAGAACACGCCGTCGGTGGCGATCAGGCGGAATCGTGTCCCGCGTGCCTCCTGGAGTTTGGCTTCCAGGTCGGCCATGTCGTTGTTGCGATAGCGGAATCGCTGGGCCTTGCAGAGTCGCACACCATCGATGATCGAGGCGTGGTTCAATTCATCGGAAATCACTGCGTCTTCGGCCGCAAGCAGGGTTTCAAACAGCCCGCCGTTGGCATCCCAGCAGGAGGAATAGAGAATCGTATCGTCGGTGCCGAGAAATTCTGACAAAGACCGCTCCAATTGCTTGTGCAGTTCCTGGGTGCCGCAGATGAAGCGGACGCTGGCCATGCCGTAGCCCCAGCGATCCAGTGCCTCGCGAGCGGCGGCGCGGACCTCGGCATGGTCCGCCAGCCCAAGGTAGTTGTTGGCACACAGGTTGAGCAGCGAGTCACGGCCCGCAACGCCCACGCGGGCACGTTGCGGAGAGGTGAGCACCCGTTCGCCCTTGTAAAGCCCGGCGGAACGGATTTCAGCTATCTGGTCATCGAGATACTGTTTGACGCGGGCGTAGGACATGCGACTAACCCTCCTTCCAGGTTAGAACAACTTTACCCGACAGGCCGGAGCGCATGGCGTCAAAACCTTTCTGGAACTCGGTGTAATGGAAGCGGTGCGTGACGATGGGACTAAGGTTCAGCCCCGACTGGAGCATGACTGTCATCTTGTACCACGTCTCGTACATTTCGCGGCCGTAAATGCCCTTGATGGTGAGCATGTTAAAGATCACGGTCGGCCAGTCGATGGCCAGTTCCTTGTTGGGAATGCCGAGCATGGCGATCTTTCCGCCGTGGCACATATTGGCCAGCATGTCGCAAAATGCTAGTGGATTACCCGACATTTCCAAGCCAACGTCAAACCCTTCGCGCATGCCCAACTGCTCCTGTGCCCAGGCGATCGAGTTAGTGCGAACGTCGACGGTCAGCGTAGCACCCAGCCGCTGCGCGAGGGCTAGGCGGTAGGGGTTGACGTCGGTCACGACCACGTGCCGTGCCCCCGCATGTCGGGCCACGGCGGCGGCCATGATGCCGATCGGGCCTGCGCCGGTCACGAGCACATCCTCGCCCAGTACGGGGAATTGCAGGGCAGTATGGACCGCGTTGCCGAAAGGATCAAAGATTGCTTGTAAATCTCGGGGAAGCGACGGATCGTGTACCCAGACGTTGGTCATCGGCAGCGAGAGAAACTCGGCAAAAGCTCCCGGCCGATTGACGCCGATGCCTTGTGTGTCCTTGCATAGATGACGGCGGCCAGCCAAGCAGTTGCGACAGCGGCCGCAGACCACGTGGCCTTCACCGCTAACGATGTCGCCCAGATGGAAGTCCTTGACGTTGCTGCCAACCTCAACAATTCGGCCGACGAACTCGTGCCCCACGACTAGCGGCACCGGCACGGTTTTTTGTGACCAGGCATCCCAGTTATAAATATGGACGTCGGTGCCGCAGATGCCGGTACGGAGAATTTCGATCAGCACATCGTTGATGCCAGGCTCGGGTACGTGTACCTCTTCGAGCCAGAGGCCTTCCTCGCGTTTGTTTTTGACCAGGGCCTTCATGGTTTTCATCTAGGGTTTCCTCGACTGTGGGCAGAGCGAGACGGCAGGAATACGCATCGCGTCCTTGGTTGCTCATTACAGTTTATTCGGTATACTGGAGCCGGATTGTACTCGATGGGAATCGGGCGTGCAACCGATGCGAGAAGATATCCGATATATGGGAAATCTGGTTTAGCCCATCTCGACAAGTCAGGCCAAGATCCCAATAATAAGTTATCCCACAAGAATACGTCACAGATGCCCATCGACACAAGAACTCGGGTGAGCATTATTGACTCGCACACTGGCGGCGAGCCAACGCGGGTGGTGATCGCCGGCGGACCGGATCTTGGCACCGGCAGCCTGGCCGATCGGTGCCAGCGCTTCCGCAGACAATTTGACTGGTTCCGAGCGGCCGTAGTCAATGAACCCCGCGGATCAAACGCGCTGGTCGGTGCAATACTCTTGCCTCCGCACGATCCCCGCTCGACGGCTGGCGTGATTTTTTTCAACAACGTCGGCTATTTGAGCATGTGCGGCCACGGCACGATTGGGCTGGTTGCGACCCTGGCGGCCATGGGGCGCATCGCTTCGGGCGAGCACCGGATTGAAACGCCGGTCGGCATTGTCACGGCCTGGTTGGATGACTCCGGCCAGGTCACGATTGAAAATGTCGCCAGTTACCGGCATGCAGCCCAAATTCCGCTGGATGTCGAGGGTTATGGCCGCATGCATGGCGACGTGGCTTGGGGCGGCAATTGGTTCTATTTGGTCCACGATCACGGCCTTTCGGTCACGTTGGCAAACCTCGATCAACTCACCGATTGTGCGTGGAAGATCCGACAGGCATTGACCCGTCAAGGAATCACTGGCTCCCATGGACAAGAGATCGACCACATCGAACTCTTCGGTCCGCCGGAACATCCCGAAGCCGACAGCAAGAATTTTGTGTTCTGTCCCGGCCGGGCTTATGACCGCTCACCCTGTGGCACCGGCACGAGTGCCAAGCTGGCATGCCTGGCCGCGGATGGCAAACTCAAGCCGGGACAGGTTTGGCGGCAAGAGGGCATTGTCGGTAGCATTTTCGAGGGTTCAGTCGAAACCCGCGAGGGACATGTCTATCCGCGGATTCGCGGATCGGCCTATATCACCAGCGAAGCGACGCTCGTGCTCGATCCTCGCGACCCGTTCATGCATGGCATTCCGTCGATCCTCTCATGAGTAGTTTGAGTGATGTTGTGATCGTGGGGGCTGGAATCGTCGGTGCGGCCTGCGCGCGGGCTTTGGCTCGCGCGGGCGTTCGGGTGACGATTGTCGATGCAGCGATGATCGGCGGCGGCGCGACGGCAGCCAGCATGGGCCACGTCATGGTGATGGATGACAGCCCTGCACAGTTCGCCTTGACCCGCTATTCGCGGCAACTCTGGCATGAACTAGTTCCCGAGTTGCCGGTCGATTGCGAATTCGATCCTTGCGGCACGCTCTGGGTAGCAGCCGATGAGGAGGAGCTTGCAGCGGCCGGGGAGAAGGAGCGCATGCTTCGCGCTCATGGCATTGCGGCCGAACTGCTCGACGCTCGGCAACTGGCCGATGCCGAGCCGCAGTTACGCCCCGGACTAGCAGGCGGCCTAGTCGTGCCGGGCGATCTGGTCGTTTATTCGCCCTCTGTCGCTCGTTGGCTGATCGATCGGGCCAGGGATCAGGGAGCGCAGCTTCGCCTCGACTGCAAGGTTGCTTCCCTCGGCGGCGATCACGTAATGCTGGCCGATGGGACGCGGTTGGCTGCCGGCGAGGTGATCAACGCCGCGGGAACGGCGGTGGTGCGTCTGACGCCCGGTGTTCCCATCCGCCCACGCAAAGGCCACCTGGCGATCACTGATCGCTATCGCGGCTTTTTGCATCATCAGCTTATTGAACTCGGATATATCAAGAGTGCCCTGGGCGGCGCGACCGAGTCAGTGGCATTAAATATCCAGCCACGACACACGAGTCAACTTCTCATCGGATCGTCGCGGCAATACGACGTCGAATCGGATGAGGTCGAAACCGCCATTCTTGGGCGAATGTTGAGCCGGGCGATGGACTACCTTCCCGGGCTGGCCCGGCTCAATGTGGTGCGGACATGGACCGGATTGCGAGCCTCGACTGACGACAAGCTGCCGCTTATTGGCCCTTGGCCGAAAACAGCCGGAGTCTATTTAGCCGCTGGCCACGAGGGTTTGGGGATTACGACTTCGCTGGGAACCGCGGAACTGCTGACCGATATGATCGTAGGCCGGACGTCGCAAATTTCTCGCGAGCCTTACCTGCCCGAAAGAGTATATAAGGTTCCTTGACATGTTTGAAAGGTCACCGCCATGCATGAAGCAATCATGGTTTACGTGAACAGCCGCGCGATCGAGGTTCCGGTCGGGAGCACTGCCGCAGCGGCCTTGGCCATGGCAAGCGTGGACGCTGCGCGACAATCCGTCACGGGAACTCCGCGTGGCCCCTTGTGCGGCATGGGGATCTGCTTTGAATGCTGCGCGATGATCAACGGCCGGCGGCAACGCACTTGCCAAACCATCTGCCAGCCTAGCATGGAGATTCACACCGATGACGACGTATGAGCAATTCCAGGTACTGGTCGTAGGTAGCGGCCCCGCCGGCATTGCCGCCGCTTGTGCAGCCAGCGGAGCGGCCTCGGTAGGCGTAGTCGACGACAATTCAGCGGCCGGCGGACAGATCTGGCGAGGCGGCATACCGCCGGACGGCGACAGGCTGGCCGCCAAATGGCTGAAACATTTTTGTCAGGCCAAGGTCGTGCAAATCCACGGCACGCAGATCGTCGCGCAGCCCGAGCCGGGCGTGCTCTTGGCCGAGCGCGACGGCCGGCCGATCAAGCTTCGCCATGAAAAGCTGATCTTGGCCACCGGTGCCCGCGAGCGGTTTCTTCCCTTCCCCGGCTGGACTTTGCCGAATGTCGTCGGAGCTGGCGGTTTGCAGGCATTGGTCAAGTCCGGCATGCCAGTGGGCGGCAAGCGAGTGATCGTTGCTGGAAGCGGGCCGCTACTGCTTTCCGTGGCTGCCTTCATGGAGCAACATGGGGCGGTCGTGCGACTGGTGGCCGAGCAAGCCCCTTGGCATCGCGTTGCCCGTTTTGGCATGCAACTCGCCAGGTTGAGCCCCGGCAAGCTGCTGCAAGGCATCGCCTATCGGTGGGCACTTCGGGGCACGCGCTACGCGATTGGTTGCTGGCCGACCGCTGTCCATGGCAGCGCAAAAGTCGAGGCCGTCACCTTCCGAGCCGGCAAGCGGACCTGGACCGAACCGTGTGACATTCTCGCCTGCGGTTTCGGACTGATCCCCAACTTGGAACTACCGGTGCTGCTGGGCTGCGAGGTTTGCAACGGGGGCGCGATCGTCGACTCCTGGCAGGAAAGCAGCGTACCGGGAGTTTACTGCGCTGGCGAGTTGACCGGCATTGGCGGCGCGGAGCTTGCACTGATCGAGGGCGAAATCGCCGGCTTCTCAGCGATTGGCCGCAAGGACGCGGCAGCTTGTTGCTTCGCGTCACGCACCCGCGGCATTCGCTTTGCTAAGTCTCTCGATCATGCTTTCATGTTGCGCGACGAGTTGCGGAATCTGCCCGACGACGATACATTGATATGCAGATGCGAAGATGTGGCGCGAAAGCGGCTGGCGGGTTTCACATCGTGGCGCGCGGCCAAGCTGCATACGCGTTGCGGCATGGGCCTCTGCCAGGGCCGCGTTTGTGGCCCCGCCGCGGAGTTCGTTTTTGGCTGGAAGCATGAATCGGTCCGCCCACCGGTTTTTCCGGTGAGTGTGAACACTTTGGCACAAAGGATGGAGAAATAGAATGGCAAGCGGATTTCGCGGGGTATTTCCCGCTATGCTCACACCGATGACGGCTGCGGAGGAGGTCGACTTCCCCAAGCTCGAAGCCTTGGTGGAGTATCTGATCGGCGCGGGCGTTCACGGCCTGATTCCCCTGGGCAGCACGGGTGAGTTCTACGCCTTGAACCCGCAGGAACGCCACGACGTGCTCAAGATGGTGGTCAAAACGGCCGCCGGTCGCGTGCCCGTGGTGGCGGGGGTTAACGCGGCCGCAACCCGCGAGGTCGTGCGGAATAGCCGAGAGGCCGAGGCCCTGGGGGCTGCCGGCGTGCTGGTCGCCCCGCCGTTCTATTCACTTCCGCGGCCTGACGAGTTGCTGGAACATATTCGCCTGGTGGATCGGGCCATCGGCATCCCGATCATGCTTTACAATTATCCTGGCCGAACCGGCGTCGACATGAAGCCGGAAGACCTTGAACGTCTGGCCGAACTGAAGAATGTTCGTTATGTCAAGGAAAGCACGGGGGAGACGGCACGGATGAGTGAGATCATCCGCCGCTGCGGCGACCGCTTGCAGGTCTTCTGTGGCTGCGACTCCGTGGTGCTGGAGAGCTTCGTCCTGGGCGGAGTCGGCTGGGTGGCGGGAATCGCCAACGTCTGCGCGGCCGAGCACGTCCGCTTGTATAATCTGCTTCAATGCCAGGACTACGCGGCCGCGCGCGACTATTTTTACCATCTACAACCGCTTTTTTCGCTGCTCGAGAACAGCGGCAAGTTTACTCAGTTGGTCAAGGCCGGTGCGGGCCTGGCAGGCCGCGATGCCGGCCCTCCGCGGCGGCCACTCTTGCCACCAAATGAGGAAGAACTCGACCCGCTACGCGTGGCACTGACAGCAATTCGGTGAAATAGTAATGGGTGGGCCGAGCTTGCGAGTCCTACCCATCAATCCCATTCTGGTGGGAAACGCAAGCTCGGCCCACCTTACCATGAGCCTATAACGCTTCCGATATGTCACAAATCCCCCCCCCTACCCTGCTCATGGCAGGTATTCCACAACTCAACTCGGCCCTTTATCACCGGATCCGATTTCTTGTGGGCGATCCGGTGGCCTACCTGCAACTTCCGGCTGTCGATGGCGGCACAAAATCAATCCTGATTCTCCGCGATATCGAAATGGATCGCGCCCGTCGCTTTGCTCGGGCTGATGAAGTGGCATGCCCTCGCGATTTTACACCGTCCATCGGTCTTTCTGGCGACCGGGAGACGGCCACGGCCCAAGCGGCGGCTGAATGCCTCCGCCGCTCAGGCGTGTCGCGGGTGGTGGCCGATCGTACTCTGCCGCTGATCTTTGCCGATCTTGTCCGCGAGGCAGGTATCGGTGTCGAGTGCGATATGAGTATCGGCGTCGCCGACCGCCGCCGCAAGGATCCAGCGGAACTCGAACATATCCGTAAATCGCAGCAAGCCACCGAACAGGTCATCGAACGGACCTGCCGTCTGATTGCCCGGGCCGACGCGCGACGCGATGGCGTGTTGCTGCACGAAGGCCGCCCGCTGACGTCCGAGCGGATTCGGGCAATGATCAATCACTGGTTCATTGATCTGGGCTACGTGAACCTGCCCTCGATCGTTGCTGGCGGACCGGTCGGGGCCGATTGTCACGACCTGGGGCACGGCGAGTTACGGACTGGCGAGCCGGTGATCGTCGATATTTTTCCGCGGAGCGAATCGACGTTGTATTACGGCGATTGCACTCGCACCGTTGTGCATGGCGACGTGCCCGACGAAGCGCTCCGCATGCATGCGGCGGTCCGCGATGCCAAGAGATCTGGAATGGCCGCCGCGCGGGCGGGGGTGACGGGCGAAGACGTACACAGGGCAACGATCGCCGCGATTGTCGAGCACGGTTACAAAACCGGACTGCCGCCCGCGGACGCGGCGGACGATTACTGTGCCATGACCCACGGCACCGGGCATGGCGTCGGCCTGGATTGTCACGAGCCGCCGCTCTTGGACTTCAAAGGGCCGGAACTCATCGAAGGCGAACTGGTGACCATCGAACCCGGCCTCTATCGTCGCGACCTCGGCGGCGTGCGGGTCGAGGATATCGTTCTCATCCACTCCGACCGCTGCGAGACTCTCAACCAATTGCCAGAAGGGCTGGACTGGAAATGAAGACTTTGACAGAAATATGAGGATAGAAATATAGGAATCAATATAGCTCTTCGTTTTCCTGCCAACAGTCTCCACCTTTGCCTTTCTATATTTCTGTCATCGTTTTTCTGTCAAGAGGCTTTCTTTATTTCTTTTCCGGCGATGAAGTCACCAGGATGCTCTTCGTCAGATATTTATTTGCCGCGCGGATAACGTCCTTCAGTGTGACCGCCTGGATTTGCGCATCAAACTTCTTGTCGTAGTCGTAGCCCAGACCGTAAAGTTCGTCGAGGGCCGCCGAACGGGCCTGCGCGCCAATGGTCACATTCTCCTGGGCATGCAGTGCCACGATCTGGTCGATAGCTGTACGGAACTCATCTTCCGGGATCTTCCCTTCCCTGGCCCGGTTGAGGTTGCGGCGAATCCGCTCAACCACCTCGTCGAGTTTGTCGGGCCGGGTCTGTGAGGTTATGACAAAGTAGCCGGGCACGGGACCGGTCAACTCGGTCGATTGCACGTAATAGACCAGCCCCTCGCCGCGTAGCTCATTGTGCAACCACCCGCCTGGGGTGCTATAGCCATTGAGGATCGCCCGCAGCACGATCATGGCGGAATGATCGGCCTGATCGTGGATGCCTTCGCAGGGGTATGCCAGCATCAGCATGGCGGTATCCTTGCCGGTCACTTTGTGTACCGTTTTGGATTCGAGGATGGCGTTGCCATTGAGAGCGAAAGCCTGTCGCATGCCTTCCTCTTTTGAAAGTCTGCCGAAATGCTGCTCGACCAGGGCGAGGGCAACCTCTGGTTGAATGTCGCCGAAGACGGTGACGATCATATCCCTCGGGAAAAAACGGTCCGCATGAAACTTCTTCAGATCGGCAGCGGTTAATGCCTTGACCGTCTCTGCCTTGCCTTCTGGGTGTAAATGATAGGGCGACTTGCCCGGCAGGGAGTCGAAGAACAACTCGCTGATCTCCGCATGTGGGTCGGCACTGCGGTTCTCGATGTCAGCCAGCAGCAGTGCCTGGGCCTTCTCGAACTGATCCTGGGGGATGGCTGGGTGCAGGAACGAATCGGCAAACAACCCGGCCGCCTTGGGAAAATCTTCGCGCAGACAGGTGGCATTGCCCGAGAGCGTGAAGCGGCCGGCACTGAAACTCAGGACGCCGCCGATGGAGTCGAAATATTGGGCGATCTCGGCCCCGGTTGATCCTCCTTGCGTGCCCTTGTCGAGCAGTTCCGCCAGCAGCGCACAGCGGCCGGCTGATTTTTCGCCATCGTATGATGATCCGCCCAGCACGTAGGCCTGGATGTTCACCAGCGGCAGGTTCGGCACGCGTTTGACCAGCACTCGCAGGCCGTTGGGAAGACGCTTCAGGCGGACCGTGCTTGCCTCGGTCGCTTTTGCCTCGGCTGCAACTTTTGGTCCGCCGCCAGGTGGGGCGATGATCACGCGGTTCACCCGCGACGGCACGAAGTATTTTCTCGCGGCCTCGCGAATCTCCCCCGCAGTGACCGCCTGGATCTTTTCGGTATAGGTGCGATCGAAGAGCGGATCGGAGGTGGCAAGATAGTTTTGCCCCAGGCTTTCCGCCTGCTGCTGGATCGTTTGCCGTTGAAAGACCAACTCTGCCGCCTTCTGTTTTTTGGCCTTCGCCAGTTCTGCTTCGCTGATTTCCTCGTCGCGGAGTCGGTAAACCTGGCGGACTATCTCTTCCGATGCCTTCTGCCATGTCTCCGGCTTGCTGCTGGCCGTGACGACAAAATAGCCGCGAACGAAGTGCGGTGTATTGCTGGCAGCGGCGACGCCGAGAACCAGCGGATTTTCATACTTTAACTGCCGCACCAGCCGCGAGCTTTCGCCCTGACCGATGATATAGGCCGCTAAATCCAAGGCATACATATCGCGTTGCGAGAGTGTAACGGTCGGCCAGGCAATGGCGAAATCGTAGACCGTGCCTTCCATCTCGCGGACCGTCTCCCGCGGCGAAACCTGCTCCGGCTCCTCGGGCAGGGCGATGAATGTCTCGCGCGAGCGCGGCGTGCCCCATTGCCGCGCCACATGGTCCAGCACCTCCTGCGTCTTCACGTCGCCCACGACGACGAAAATCTGGTTGTTGGGAACGTAGCGCTCGTGATAGAAGTCAATGATCGCCTGGTTTGTGGTGCCGTTGAGCACCTGGAGATAGCCGATCACTGGATGCCGGACTGGATGAATCGCGTAGACGGTCAAGTCCAACAAGTCGCTCATGACATGCCCTCGATCGACCTCGTCGTCGGCCAGTTCGCGGCGAACGACTTTCAACTCGCGGGCGAATTCTTTCGGTTCAAACGTGATGTGCTGCATGGCATCGGCCGTGAGTTCGATGGCGGTCGGGGCGTTGCGAGCCGGAGAGTCGATGTAGAACGTGGTGTGGTCGTTCGTGGTGTAGGCATTCGTCGCGCCGCCGAACGAAGCGATGCTTTTTTCGATCTCCTTCTCGCCGCGGTGTATCGTCGTGCCGCCAGCCACGACGTGCTCCAGCACATGGCTCAAACCAGCTCCGAGGTAACGGCCTTCAAAAGCGCTGCCGGTATTCTTCACGTAGCAGCGAACCGTGGCCACGGGGGCCGTGTGGTTCTCCTGAACGATGACGGTCAGGCCGTTATCGAGCGAGGCCAGCGTCACATTTTCGGCCAGGTGACGCACAGTGATGTACTGCGGCATCGCCGGCTTCACGTCGGCCGCGAAAAGGTTCGATGCTGGTAGGCAAAGCAGGCAAGAGGCAGCAACCAATTTCTCAAGGTATCGCATCGTCTGGTCTTTGTGGTCAGAGAGAGTTTTTATAGGAAGCGAGTCAAACAGACTCGGAGCGTCCATCTTACGTTACGATTAACCTCGCACCTACCCTTAATACTGGGGGAGGCCAACAGCCGATTTCACGCTGATTGTGGCGAAGGAAAGATTTCGATAGAACACCGGATCGTAATGAATCAGGCTACCGTGGTTTGCATGGCGACAGAATGAAGCAATTTGTCGCAGTAATTTGCGTGCTCTGACCTTGACCGAAGGACCGATATCGAGAATAATCACTGTAATAATTGACGTTATAATGATTAAGATGGAAGCGTGGAAGTTTCTGAAACTTCGCGCAGCCTCCTCGGGATCTTTGAGATATAATCTCCTGTCTAAGTCGAATTAATACCCATATATCCCACCAAACATGGGGTAGCAAGCCAATATAACCGCATTGATGAGTGGATTCACTTTCCGAGTCGATAACAGCCCGTTCAACCAGCATCAGGCGGAAGTCCTGAACCAATTGCTGGCCACGCTTTCAGCCGATCAGATGATCTGGCTGAGCGGCTACTTAGCTGGCATGCGCGGTGCCGCGGGTGGTGGTGGCAGCCTCGGGCCTGCGGCGGCTGCGAGTGCCTCGGCACCAGCCTCTGCGGCGATCGATCGCGATGTGACGATTGTTTTTGGCTCTCAGACGGGCAATGCCCAGCGGCTGGCCGGCGAAATGAAAAAACGCCTGGAAGAGTCTGGTTTCACGGTCACGGTTTCGTGCATGAGCGAGTTCCGCACGAATAACCTCAAGAAGGTCAAGCAACTTCTGGTCGTGGTCAGCACGTATGGCGAAGGCGACCCACCGGACAAGGCGGTGCTCTTCCACGAATTCATGCACGGCAAGCGGGCACCGCGGCTGGAAGGTGTTCGGTTCTCCGTGCTTTCTCTGGGCGATCAGCTTTACGACCAATTCTGCAAGACCGGCATGGATTTTGACGCGCGACTGGAGGAACTCGGCGCAAAGCGGATTTACCCGCGGGTCGACTGCGACGTTGATTTCGACGAGCCGGCCAAGGTCTGGATGGAGGGCGTGCTCGATGCCCTTACCAGCCAGGGCAAGTTGCCCGGCCAAGGCGCAGCCCCGGCCGAAACGGTGGAGGGAGGCGATGTCATCGAGCGGATAGGAACTGGTGTCGTCTCGCTAGGTTCGTTCTCAGCAGGAACGGCAACCGGCATCGCCTCGGCCGCGCAGACCGTTGTCGCCCCGGCCTTTACCCGCACGAATCCTTTTACCTCTGAAGTTCTGGAGAACTTTAACCTCAACGGCCGCGGTTCGGAGAAGGAAACCCGCCACCTGAAACTGGCCATTGAAGGCTCTGGGCTATGTTTTGAGCCGGGCGACTCGTTGGGCATCTACCCGCATAACGATCCTCAACTGGTCGACGAGGTCCTCGGCACCATGGGCTGGAATGGCGACGAGGTCATTCCTGCTGGCAAGCAGGAACTGCCGCTCCGCGAGGCATTGATCCGACACTACGAAATCACGCTTCTGAGCAAGCAGTTGCTGAAGCAGGCGGCCACCTTCTCCCAGGACGGCTTACAAGATTTGGTGCAGGTCGATGCCAATGAGAAGTTGAAGGCATATACCCGCGGCCGCGATCTATTGGACCTGATTCGCGATTTTTCGATCGAGGGCATTCCGCCCCGCGAGTTCGTGCCGATGCTCCGCAAGCTTCCTGCGCGGCTCTATTCGATCGCGAGCAGTTTCCGGGCGAACTCCGGCGAGGTCGATCTGTGCATTGCCGCGTTGCGCTATCAGGCCCACAATCGCGATCGACTGGGAACCTGCTCAGTCCACTGCGCCGAGCGGGTCGAGCCGGGCGACTCTTTACAGGTCTTCGTACATTCAAATCCAAACTTCCGCCAGCCTGCCGATCCAGACGCTCCGATCATCATGGTCGGTCCCGGCACAGGCGTGGCTCCGTTCCGTGCTTTTGTGGAGGATCGCGAGGAAAGCAGCGTCGAGGGCAAGTCGTGGCTGTTCTTCGGCGACCGCCATTTCCGCACTGACTTTCTTTATCAGGTCGAATGGCTCCGCTGGCTGAAGCTTGGCGTACTGACCCGACTGGATGTGGCCTTCTCGCGCGATCAGGGTGCCAAGGTATACGTTCAACACCGCATGTTGGAGAAGAGCCGCGAGCTATACAGTTGGTTGCAGGAGGGGGCCCACTTCTATGTCTGCGGCAGCATCAACCCGATGGCGGCCGACGTGCATTCCGCGCTGGTGAGCATCGTCGAGCGAGAAGGCGGCAAGAGCAAGGATGAGGCCGATGCCTATGTGGCCGGCCTCCGCGAGCAGGGCCGTTACCAGCGCGATGTTTATTAAGAAAGCAGACCCGTGGCAGACAACACCCCAACGAATCAGCCCAACAAAATACCGGCCGAACAGGAAAACCTCAAGACGGCCAGCAACTTTCTTCGCGGTACGATCCTGCAATCGTTCGACAACCGGGTCACGGCGTCCGTGCCGGAGAGCGACAACTTCCTGTTAAAGTTTCACGGCACCTACATGCAGGACAACCGCGACATTCGCGACGAGCGGTCGCGGCAGCGGTTGGAGCCGGCCTTCGACTTCATGATCCGTATCCGCGCGGCCGGCGGAATCGTCATGCCGCAACAGTGGTTACAATTGGACGCCCTTGCGCACAAGTATGCCAACGGCGAAATTCGCCTTACGACGCGGCAGTCATTCCAGTTCCACGGCGTGCTGAAGTGGAACCTTCGCCAGACGATCCACGACATCAACCTGACGTTGCTCGATACGCTGGCCGCCTGCGGCGACGTGAACCGCAACGTGATGTGTAATCCGAATCCTTATCAATCGGATGTCCACGGCAAGGTATACGAGTGGTCGAAACGGCTCAGCCTGCACCTCGCCCCGCGGACCCGGGCCTATCATGAAATCTGGATGGGCGATCAGCCCGTTGTGCCGCCGCCGCGGGACGAAGAGCCGATGTACGGCCCAACCTATCTGCCGCGGAAGTTCAAGATTGCCATTGCCGTGCCACCCTCGAACGATGTGGATGTGCTGGCCCACGACATGGGACTGATTGCCATCGTCGAAGGCGGCCTGCTGGTCGGTTTCAACGTCTCGGCGGGCGGTGGATTTGGCATGACTCACGGCGATCTGGCTACGTTTCCCA
>Ga0073936_10001861_pt1 | contig 31966 bp, 17 predicted proteins | sample AliMusrvi5mmetaG_FD_87041 | JGI IMG/M metagenome (GOLD analysis project Ga0073936, IMG submission 87041) | Freshwater lake bacterial and archeal communities from Alinen Mustajarvi, Finland, to study Microbial Dark Matter (Phase II) - Alinen... | ecosystem: Environmental > Aquatic > Freshwater >...
GCATAGAAGAACGGATTCTGGAATTGGAATAGGAATTATAAGAATCTACAATAAAGTTAATATAATAGAGAGGTATGCACTTATGACTAGACGGGAAAGATTTATAAAGACAATGACATTTGACTCACCGGATAGGCCTGCAACCGGGGATTATCTGGTCTATGAATCTATGCGGGAACGCTGGGAAAGTGAAGGACTGCCTAAAGGAGCCGATTATAACGAATACTTCGGGTTTGATTTTGATCCATTCCGCTGGCAAGTGCCGGTCAACTGGCGCATTGACCCATTTTATGAAGATGAAGTATTAGAAGAGACTGAGGATTATATAATCCGCAAGCAGGGGCATGGGGAGGTTGTTCGCCATTTGAAGAATTTACCTCCTCCAGCAATGTCTCAATGGATTTCATATCCCCTCAAATCCCGGGCTGAGTGGGATCAGTTTAAAAAGCGGTTGGACCCTGATTCACCGGGTAGACTGCCTGCAAACTTCCCGGAGATGGTAAAGGAATACAAGAATCGGGACTTCCCTCTGGGTATGTGGGGAGCAGGAAGCAGCTATGGAGTGATGCGTGACTGGTGGGGTGTTGAAGAATTGTCTGTATTATTCTATGACGATCCTGCGTTAATTGAAGAGATGATGGAATACCTGACTCACTTGCATCTGTCTCTTTTGGACAAGGTGCTTTCATATGATATCCAACTTGACTGGGTGGCGTTCTGGGAGGACATGGCTTATAAGAATGGTCCATTAGTTTCCCCTGCTATGTACGAGAAATACTGTATGCCCCTGTTTTATAAAGCAATGGACAGAGTTCGTGCTGCCGGGATACCGGTTGCGATGGTAGATTCCGATGGGGATGTGCGTGAGTTAATACCAATGTGGCTGGATGCCGGGATCAGCATAATGCATCCAATGGAGGTAGCCAGTAGTATGGATGTTATACAAACGAGAAAACAATATGGCAGGCAGGTGTGCTTCTTCGGCGGTATCGACAAACGTCCTCTTGCTGGCAGTTTTGAAGATATCCGAAAAGAGGTTCTGCCAAAGCTGGAAGCATGTTATGGTGAAGGCGGGTTCATACCGGCCTGTGACCATGCGGTTCCTCCGGATGTGTCTTTCGACAACTACAGGTATTTCAGGGATCTTATCAGGCAGGCATCAGATAAATAGCTCATATATCATCGAGGTAGTTGCAAAATAGCATTAATACTGATGAAAGACAAATGGCGTTATGCGACGATGATATTTGCATTACATATATAATACGGCTTGTAATTGATCTACTGACAAAATATTCCAACTTACATTTGCCACGGAGGTGCTGTTTTGCTAAGAGGTTTTATGGACCATTGGGTCCCAACAGTTGATAGCATATCAACATTCTGGAAATCGGATATATCAGCTTGTAAAGATTTGATTGATGGACTTGCCAGTGAGGTAGCATTCAACAACTTTACGTTTTATACGAAGTGGTATACCAACGGCGTTAGTTCCGAACTACAATTCCTTCGCAATCATCCGGATGCATCGAATGTCCGGACAGATAATATGTGGGGACGCGAGCTTATAGATCATCTCCACAGCCGGGGTATGACTGCCGGAGCAATGCTGCAGTTATACACATACGAAAAAGGTCTATGGGCGGATATGCCTTCGCTGGGAGAATGGGATGTAAGGTATTGCACAGCTACAGATGAACCCTGTGTTCTAGCAGACTTTACATCAGATGCATATCCCTCCAAACTGGCACAGATTCTGAGAGAACATCTTATACTTTTCCCAGATCTGGATTACTTGTTCCTTGAGTTCGAAGGGATAATGCCGGAGATGGCAGTCAAAGCCTACGAAAATCACGCAGCAAAGGTCGGTGTATTGCCCGATGCAGCGAATGTTACATATCGTGAGCAGGATATTGCACTGTACAAGAGTATGGGGAATACTATAGACTTGAGATATTCAGTCGAAGCTCTTGATATGTTCACATACTATATGAGACGCAACCTGGAGACTGCTCAGGGAGTCTGCGATGAGCTGGAATATCGTGGTAGACTAGGAGTGGTTTACTACCCCCCCCAGTATGAAAGTTTATTCGTACCAAATGCATTACCGGAAAATCGGTGGCGATTATTGCCCTGGTGTTATTTCGGTTGGATTCCTGATCCCCAGCAGAAAGTGGCAACAATGAAAATGATGCTGCATCATATGGAAGAGCAGTTGGCAGCAGGTCGCAGATTATTGTATATTGGGGACGCTACGATTTCTCCTTGTGACACGGAGTCAATCGAGACTACACTGCAGTTCTGTGAATCACATTTGATGGAGGGATACCTGGGTATGGGTAATCCAGTCGATCACACCGGATTACGATGGTCGGATGTCACAACAGAACAGGTCCAAAAGGTCAGAGATATTTTTGCTAAGGCCTGGAAGTAGCTAGGTGTATGTCTTCTATTCTCTGTTCGGTGCCTTCCAAACATATAAAACATGAGTTTGTATTGAGAATTAAATTACTTGTTCTTGCCATTGTTGTTGCTGTGCTTGCGGTCAGTGCAACATTTGGGCAGTCGGTATACAACAGCAGCCTAAATCAGAATGACCTGACAAGTTGGCAACCCTATGGTTCGGGGTGTCGAGTCACCATTGGTGCCGATCCAGGTATTATAGTTGCAGATTTTGATGATTCCAGCGATATGGCATAGTGCAACAAAGGTTTTTGCAGGTCTTTTCCTGAGGGTATTTCGTGGGATAAGTTCAAATACATCACTTTTGAGTTTAAAGTATCTGAGGGTGTAGATAGTTTCCACTACCTCTTGAATGATAAAAAAGGCAACTGGTGGCAGGCAGTCAAGCATGGCCCTACACCCGCCGGGGTATGGTCTGTATTTGCCTGCAAGAAGGAAGATTTAGGAATTATAAGAGTCTACAATAAAGTTTATACAATATAAAATGCAGCAAACATCGTTATCTAATATACTGGTGGTAAATGCTACTAGCGTCCGAATAGATTGAATAACAAGACATCAAGAAAGGTGTAATCATGGCAACTCGTAAACTAATGGATTTTGGTTGGAAATTCCACTTAGGTGATATTCCGCTCCCGGAGGGTCATTGCCTGGCAGACTATGTAAAGACCGCAAGCGGAAATATGCCGGCTGTCTTGAAAGATTATGATGATTCCAACTGGATCAATGTGGATTTACCTCACGACTTTGTTATTGCAGGAAATATCCAGCCACCAGACATAATCCTGGGGCAGCGCCAAAGAAGACAGTTGCTGATCGATATGGACATGAAAGCGCATATGCACGCAGGTCACGGTTCGTTACCGGGCGGTATCGGATGGTATAGAAAGAGTTTTTATATACCGAATGAGCTAGAGGGTCAACGCATAATCCTTGAGTTTGATGGAGTGTTTCGTAATAGCAGTCTCTGGCTCAATCGCCACCTGCTTGGGGGGCAGTCTAGCGGTTATGTGCCATTCCGTCTGGACATTACGGATCAACTTAATTACGGGGAAGAGAACTTGCTTGCAGTGCGTGTTGACGCGCGGGAATATGAAGGCTGGTGGTATGAAGGCGGCGGGATTTATCGACACGTCTGGCTAACCACAAGTGATACTCTTCACTTGGTACCTGATGGTATTCACGTCCGCTGCTTATTCGAAAATGACGACTATGATCATGTGAAAATCCGGATCAATTCTGAAGTTGGAAATCGAGCGGATTCAACAGAATCGGCCGTTTTAGAATCTGTTGTCATTGATCCCGACGGTCGTGAAATCGGGCGTGCAGAGTCATCGCTAATTGCTTTACCAGAGGACATAATTGTTGCAGAACACTCGATGGAATTGATTCAACCGACATTATGGTCTGATATAGAACCAAAGATGCACAAACTTGTCACACGCATTCGCCGGATGGATGGAAGTTTAGCTGATGAAGTAGAGACACATTTTGGTATACGTAATATTCGCTTCGATGCAGAACAGGGATTCATTATTAATGGCCGGCAATTAAAGATTAAGGGTGTTTGTTGCCATCAAGACCATGCTGGAGTTGGCGTGGCGGTTCCGGATAAATTGCTGGAATACAGGATAGGTCTATTAAAAGATATGGGCTGCAATGCCTATCGAATGGCACACCACACGCCTTCTCCTGAGCTCCTACAGATATGTGACAAGCTTGGTATGTTCGTGATGGCCGAAAATCGCCTGCTGAGCAATGTCCCTGAAATTCGTGAAGACTTAACTGCTATGATAAGACGCTATCGAAATCATCCAAGTGTGGTTATCTGGTCCCTTGGAAATGAAGAGATGGATATACAGGGTAATGTGACAGGTGAACGTATTACCCGTAGCCTTCGAAGACTTGTGAAAACGTTGGATCCTGATCGCCCAGTGACTCTTGCAATGAATGGAGATTGGGGACAAGGAGCAACACATGCAGTTGACGTCCAGAGCTGCAATTATTATCGTCTGGGTGATGTGGATTCATTACACCGACAAATGCCGAATCTCCCAATTGTTATCAGTGAAGCCACTTGCGCTACAACTACTCGCGGTGTTTACAACAATGATCTTGTACGTGGCTGGGCAGATGCATACGGTGAGCAATTACCGTTTTGGGGCCACACACCGGAAGAAAACTGGAAAATGACAATGGAGCGGCCGTTTGTAGCTGGTGCATTCATCTGGACCGGATTTGATTATCACGGCGAACCTGCTCCCTACATATGGGCTGGTTATGTCTCCAATTTTGGCATTATGGACTTGTGCGGTTTTCCAAAGGATTCATACTACTACTACCTGGCGTGGTGGAGTGACAAAAAAGTGCTGCATGTTTTTCCGCACTGGAACTGGCCAGGGCAGGAGGGAAAACCGATTGACATCAAATGCTATAGCAATTGTGCGTCAGTTGAATTGTTCCTTAATGGTTCTAGTTTAGGCATTCAGCAGATGCCTCCCTGGGGACAACTAAACTGGAATGTGACCTATCAACCTGGGGAGCTTGTGGCTAAAGGTTATGATTCTGATGGTAGGGAGGAATTGGTTGCTAAAATCAAGACAACCAATGCTCCAGCCAGTATCCGTATGACCTCAAACTGTGATTATATACATTCTGATTGCGAGGATGTGGTTGTGATACAGGTCGAAGTAATAGATGCTGCAGGACATATAGTTCCGGATGCCGATTCCGATATTGTTTTTTATATCGAGGGTCCTGGAGTGGTGATTGGTGTCGGTAACGGTGACCCCTATACGTCAGAAAGGGATAAATTCTATACAGAAGGTATAGGAGAAATGATCTCACATTGGCCCAAACCTGTTCCTGCAGTAGACGCACAACGCACAGCACGCCGTCGGGTGTTCAAAGGTCTCTGCCAATTGATCCTGCAGGCAACAGCCGAATCTGGTCTCATTCGAATTATGGCAAATAGTCCGGGGCTGCCATCAGCAGAAATCCATATTATGGCAGATCAAGCAGACTGCCGGCAATGGGAAGTTACATAATCTTATTTCTAAGATCGAGTTTTTGACGTTTCTCTAGCTTTCAATAGCTTCAATTCTCAAAGGAATGGTCATATGCGATGGATCAAATACTTGAATGGTATGGTGAAGATAATTATGCGGAATCCATCAGACTTGCTCGAGAGTTTTGGTCTGGACAAGGACGAATAATGTTTTCGATGAATACCAGCTTAGGTTACTACCGGCAGGTTTTTGATGATAATGAGATCATCAGCAGATTGCCTGAGAATTTGAAAGTACTCTCCAAGCTTCCGGGTGTGAATCCACCCAGTTTCTATCCTGACTTTGGTACCGTCAGCACGGCGAAGTACTGGGGCGGTGACTGTCATTTCGACTCCACCGGAGGCAATATCTTCATCGAACCGATTGCGAAAAATATTCAGGAAGCATTATCACTGACTCCACTATCAGTAGATGATCCGGAAATGGATGCAGCCCATGCGTTGAGGCTTTATCGCCTGCTATGTGAGCAGTTGTCATCAAACAGACTCTGGATGCGTACACCTGATTTCCAGGGTGCTCTCAACACTGCTGGTCTTATCCTGAGTCAAGAAGAACTCTTTGTAGCAATGTACTCAGATCCTGATGCAGTTCATACATTCATCGACCGTGTCTGTTCTTTTCTCATTGACTATGTCAATTACCTCAAATATGAAACTGAGAATATGCTCTGTGGCAGTATCTGGCCATATACATTCATCCCTTCGGATACCGGAATGTCATTCACTGAGGATCTGATGCCCCTCTTTTCTTCTGATACATATCGGGAATTCGGCATTCCTTGTCTCAGGAAATTTGCAGAATCATTTGGGTCACTTCACATACATTGCTGTGGTAATTGGGGCCATCATGCCTCTAACATAGCAGAAGCTGGATTGAAGATTGCTGCAATGGAATTCCACTATCCATTTACACGAATCGAAGAACTTACACCTCTTGCAAACAAAACGGTTTTTATCCCGTTCATATCGGTCGATTGTCAGTATGACTTTAATGACGAAATCGAGTACTATCGATGGCTTATCGAAAATACCGACACGAACTACCGCTACTGGTTCGTCTTCGGTGACGATTCTCCGGCGTACCGACAATTGATTGAGGATTACAGTTGATTGATATATGGTGCAGAAATTGCTTATACAAGCACATTTACGCGGGATTGCTGCCGCAATCTGGCTCATAGATATTTATAAGGGATACAAATATGCACAATGAATCGCGCAGGCTAGAATTGTATAAATTGCTTGGAGATACCCCGGACAGATCATATAAAGTCTCCGGAAAGAAGATTGCTGAAGAAGACAGAGGCAATTATATTTTAAAGAGAATCACACTGGATTTGAATGGGATCGAGATCGTACCTGCTTTATTTGCTAAACCGAAAGACGCAGTGAAACCAACACCCGTGGTCCTTTACAACCATTGTCACGGTGGATTGTATGATCTGGGCAAGTCAGAACTAATAAACCCTCCTCTCACATACTTTCAGTCTCCTTGCTACGCTGAAGTACTGACCAGTATGGGTTATTCAACGCTTTGCATAGACCATTGGTGTTTCGGTGAAAGAAGAGGCATACTTGACCAGGATCTTTTCAAGCAAATGCTCTGGAACGGACAGGTTTATGGGGAATGATGGTTTTTGACAGTATTAAGGCCATTGATTATCTGCAAATACGAAATGATGTTGATCTGAGTCGCATAGCAACAATGGGCCTCTCAATGGGAAGCACTATGGCCTGGTGGTTATCAGCTCTGGATACAAGAATCAAACTATGTATAGACTTATGCTGTATGACAGACTTTCAGTCATTAATTGAATCACAGGGACTCCACGCACATGGTATATACTATTTTGTGCCGAATTTATTGAAACACTTTTCTACCGCCCAAATCAATTCCCTAATATCTCCGCGTCCTCATCTGTCTTTGAATGGAAATTACGATGTTCTAACACCACCGAAAGGTCTTGATTGCATTGATAGTGAACTAAAAGCTGTCTACGCTAGGGATGGTGCACCTGAAGCCTGGGAGATGGTGCGATACAATACTGGTCATTTCGAGAATGCCGACATGCGTGCTAGAATCATAGATTTCCTAAAAAACTGGCTTTGAACCATCTGATTATCCCTTAATGGGATTAAATGCAGTATTGGAATATTTATCATCTTGGTACGTCTCGCGTTGAAGTTTATGCTCTGTTCATTTATACTTGCTAATAGCACTGACATAGAGTTTCATTACTGTAAGGAGAAATTGAGATTAGCACCACCATTACTGATGTCGCAAAAAGAGCGAATGTTTCCATGACAACGGTATCTCTCTGCTTTCAGGAGGGATCTCGTATCTCTGGAAAGACTCGTAAGAAAGTACTTGAAGCAGCCAGAGAGATCGGCTATGTACCGAATCAGTTTGCAAGGCGTTTGAGGTCTGGTAAGAGTCGTCTTATCGGTCTAGTAGTGACAGAGGCAGACACTGCATTTGTAGCTGATATCATTGCTGGAGTTGAACAAACTGTTGCTGCCAAAGGATATAATGTCCTTGTTTTCAGTACGTATAGAGACATCAATACCGAGAGGAATGTTGTAAGAGCTGCATACGAGATGATGGCAGAAGGCCTGATTGTGGCAGCTTGTGAAGAACAGAATAGCGTGTTGCAGCATCTGAGTGAAATCGATTACCCTATCGTTTACGTTGACTCAGTCCCACCCGGTTCCAAAGGTGCATATGTTACTGATGCTACAGATACAATTACCGCCACAGGTGAGTTAACAAACGAACCTGTTCAGTTTAGCGCTTATGTCATCAACGATATGGAAGCCATCGCCAGACTTGGTATTGAGCACTTGTTGAGTCTCGGCCATAAGGACATTCTCATCATAAATGGTCAGGAGATGTATAAAAATTTCAGTTCGTTTTCCAGGCTTGAAAATGCCTACAGATCCGTATATGAACAAAACGGGATAAAGGTTCGTGAGGAATTGCTACGATATGGTGGTGCATATATAAAGGATGGTTGTTCTACTATCTGTCGTGTGTTAGATGAAGGTATAAAATTCTCTGCTGTTTTTGCAATCAGCGATATGGTAGCATTGGGTGTCATCGAAGGACTTGAAAGACGTGGTCTGAGAGTGCCGAATGATGTATCAGTTATTGGTGTGGACGATTCCGAAGTATCGTCTCTAAAACGTATAGGACTTACTACAATCTCGACCTGCCAGAATGATTCTGGCAAACAGAATATGGGTGTGATTGCTGCAAACATGCTGATGGAGATGCTTATCCCTGAAAACTCACAGACTCAAATACAAAACGTTATACTGAAACCTAATCTAATTCTGAGAGATTCATGTAAGGTTTATAAACCCCATAAGTGACTTTCACATTTTAATTTTCTATCGCGTGTTGGCAAAACTTACGGTTTCGTTGTGCAAACAGTTCTATTGTTCGACGCGCCTGGATTGAGAATCTAATATAACATTAGGAACTCAATGAGCAACAAATGAGCTTAACATATGCTAGATAAGATGATCATTTAAACACAGACGTTTGCAGATTGGTTTACAGGCTATATATAATATTTGAAAATAATATACAACACTCTCACTTTGTAAAGTATGGAGTGTCAATCCAGTCTGAACCTTCCATTCTATTCCCGTTTATATATAAGCAACAACCAAGCTGACAATATGATTGGTGCACATTAATGGAGAGTGCATCTCCTACCTCGCCTAAGATGCATTCCTCATATAGAGTGTCCAGGGTAGGGGATGTTGAGTGCAAGTCGCCAGATTGGTACTGTGATTACGTGAAAAACCTGAACTCAAGAATACATTAATTTTGCTTTTTTGGTCCTCGTTTTGGTCTTTGCACAACCATATTCTTAATCCTGAGTGAAGGATAGTTCTTATTAACTTCTACAGGCGCTCCCAAGTTTATGCACCAATGGCTTCAGGCGCTTTGAAATGGATCTCCATTTCCAAAGTTCTGGAGTCATTGTTAATTTAAATACACACGATCTAACCAACTTCTTCTTTTCTGCAAACGTCCCAGTCGCTATTATCTTTCCAGACAGGCTCCATTACGCCATGGCCTCTTTTACGATATGCCCTGCTCATCAAGCGCTTCATTTAAAACTCCTTAACCTTAATCAGTTTCACATGAGCAGTAGATTTGTTATGAGTAGCGACAGCATAGCAACCATCATGCACCAGGACTAAATTTGACATATCCTGAGTTTCTTCAATCATATCCGGCAGTTCTAACTTCACACTTCGAGCCGAGAGGTTGTTAGATGCATTTTAACATAGTCAATAAATTGTAATCAGCAAGAGTGAAATTTACAAATAGTGTATGTTTGGCATGATTCTTGCTGGTATGTTATAATGTGGCAGTTTTCATTTATGAAAATATGCTGAGTAAAATATGTATAATGTGCATTATATAGTGCGTATACAATTCCTCTAATTCTGTGCAGGCAAAATGTATCACATACTGTAACATTTAGTTGCAATTATGCATGAAAATGTGAAATATTTGTGAGGTGTGGAGAATGAATAAAAATATTCTGTGGTATCGATTTCTCATGTGTGCTGTTATTCTATTTGCTATTTCGGCAACATCCATATCGGCTTCGGTTATCAGAGTGAAGTCGGATTCTCCTACAGATGGTCCTGGCAGTACTTGGAGTAATGCCTATCATACAGTTACTGCAGCTATCAGTGCGTCCAGTCCGGGTGACGGGATATGGGTTGCAAGAGGGACGTATATAGAGCGTGTCACACTAAAATCGGGAACAGCGTTATATGGTGGATTCGCTGGAACTGAAACACAGTTGAGCGAACGCCCTTCATTCCCAAGAGCTAATCCTGACCAGTACCAGACAACTATGGATGGCAGTCTTGCCGGAAATGTAGTTACTGTTCCCACCTCAGCTGCAGCAGGAACACTTGTTGATGGGTTTAACATTATAAATGGCATAAAAGGCATCTACCTCAATGCCTCATCAATATCAACTATCACTAACAACACTGTATCAGGAAGCAGTACTGATGGAATCTACTGTAAAAATTCATCAGCATCCACCAATATCTGCAGTAATACAATCGTGAAAAATAGCAATTCCGGTATCTGGTGCGATATGTCCGCTCCAAATATAGCAAACAACATAATTTCCGGTAATGGATTTATCGGTATCTGTTGTATGTACTATCCTGTGATTATGACCAACAATACTATTACTGGAAATGGTAAATATGGTATTACCTGCAATAATTGCTCTCCATCCATTAAAAACAACATTGTAGCTTTTAATGGAAATGGTGTTTATAACAACGCCAGTTCAAACTCTACTGTCTTGAATAACAACTGCATCTTCAATCCGGGAGGGCTGGACTACGAAAACCTTGCCCCAGGTTCCGGTGATATATCGGAGGATCCTGGACTTGTTTCATCAAGATATGGAAAGCTTCATATTCAACCAATATCACCGTGTGTAAATACAGGTCTGGATAGTGCTGTCAAAATAGCGAAAGATATAGATAACCAGACTCGGGTTCAAGGTGCACACGTAGACATTGGAGCTGATGAGTCCGATGGAACAGTTTGGACTGTTCCATCAGTGGTTATCTATGTAAGCCCCACTGGACAGGATGCAAATGATGGTTTGGGCTGGGGATCTGCTAAAAAAACTGTGCAGGCGGGTGTAGATACTGCAGTAAAGACAGGCGGAGAAGTTTGGGTAGCTGCAGGTACCTGCCTGGAGCATGTCAATCTACGCCAGTACGTATATATTTACGGTGGATTTGCAGGAACAGAAGACTCCCGCGATGAGCGGAGTATAATTGACAACCAGACTATTATAGACGGAAGCGGCACAGGAAATGGCATCAGTGTGGAATGTGGTTATCGCCTGAGCGCTATAGATGGATTCACAGTCACGAATAGCGCGGCTGGTCTATACTGTCCGTATTCCTCTCCATCTATTGAACACAACACAATCACAGGGAACACTCAATACGGTATATATTGCTACTATTATTCCTCCGCATATATTGCAAACAACGTGGTTACATCAAGCGGTAAACACGGTATTTACTGCAGCAACTATTCTTACCCTAAAATTGCAAACAACATAATTTCGGACAGCACAAGTAGCGGTATCTACTGCAATATCAGTTCATCACCCACTATCACAAACAATACCATCGTTGAGAGCGGTGAATATGGCATTTATCTGTTCTCAGCCTCCAATCCTTATATCACGAACAATATTATTGCTTTCAATAAAAATGGCATTGACAGGAACGGGACCGGATGCGTCCCTGTTATGAACAACAACTGTTTTTACAACCCTCTGGGAGACAACTACAAGACAGTGACTCCGGGGATCGGGGATATCAATTTTGATCCGGGGTTCGTATCCCAGGCTTTCGGCAGACTTCACATTCAGCCAACATCACCCTGTGTGGATAGTGGGTTACCCTATGCTGTAGAGGACGGTTGGAAGGATATAGATGGACAGGATCGAATACTGGGAGATAATGTGGACATTGGAGCAGATGAATCCGATGGTACAGTCTGGCCATCCCTGCCTCTGATCATGCATGTGAGTCTCAGCGGTTCGGACACGAATGATGGAACAAGTTGGACTCATTCCAAGAGGACAGTGCAGGCTGCCATAGACATAGTATCGTCTGCGGGCGGTGAAGTCTGGGTAGCAGGCGGGGCATACACGGAACATGTGATTCTGAAAAAATATGTGTATGTATATGGTGGATTTGCTGGTGTAGAGTCTACACGTGATGAACGCAACTGGGTTGCCAACAAATCTATTCTGGATGGAAGTGGTACAGGGAATGTAGTCACGGGATTCAGAGGGTTCCACGTGAGTTCGTTGAATGGATTTGTAGTCAGGAACGGCTCTACTGGTATTTACAGCGCAGCCTCCATGGATATAGAGAACAACACTATTATGGGGAATATCCTATACGGTATCGACTGCGAATCTTCCTCACCAGTTATTGCAAATAATATGATCGGGAACGAGCAATACGGTATCTACAGCAACACCGGCAGTCCATCCATTATAAACAACACCATATCCGGAACCAGTAATTACGGGATATTTACTAACTCTTCAACCTCAGCACCTGCTATCACAAACAATATCGTTGCATACAACAGCAATGGTATTCGCAACTCCAGCAGTACAAATGAACCGGTTATGAAGAACAACTGCGTTTATAATCCTGGAGGAGTCGAGTATCAGGCTTTGTCGGCAGGTTCAGGCGATATTTCAGTTGATCCGAAGTTTGCATCTGTAGCTTATGGCAGGTTACATATACAACCGGACTCACCTTGTATAAACAAAGGCCTGAATGGTGCCGTGCAGGCTGGCTGGAGAGATATTGATGGACAGAACCGGATTATAGGCGGAGCTGTTGATATGGGCGCTGATGAGTCCGATTCAACTCTCTGGACTGTTCAGCCCATATTCATAAGAGTGAGTCCAAATGGCCAGGACAAGAATGATGGTTCGAGTTGGGCGCTTGCCAAACGGACAGTTCAGGCTGGTGTTGACGCGGCTTCAGAAGCGGGTGGGGAAGTCTGGGTAGCTGCAGGAACATACTCTGAACATGTGGTCCTGAGACAGTTTGCATATCTATATGGAGGATTTGCAGGTAATGAAGCTGCGCGCGTCGATCGCAACTGGACTGTCAACAGGTCTATCCTGGATGGAAGTGGCACAAGTAGAGTTGTTGATTGCGGCAATGGTTCTCGTATGATGACTCTTGACGGGTTTACGGTCAGGAATGGCGCTGATGGAATAGTCTGCTATGCGTCTTCCCCATCGATAGTAAACAATATTATTTCAGGCAATACCTCCGAAGGTATTATGTGTGCGTCTTCGCTTGCTTCCCCGTCAATTATGTATAATAACATTGTGGGGAACGGCAGTTATGGTATCTATTGTGCTACCTCTTCACCACTTATCGCGAACAACCTGATTACAGGTGGAAAGCAGTACGGCCTCTATCTTTCAACCTCCACTCTATCCGTAATAAATAACACGATAACAGCGAATGGTGATTTTGGTGTCTATTGCAACGATTCCGCTGTAACACTAACTAACAATATAGTTGCATTCAACGCCAAAGGTATATACAAGACCGGCACTTCGGGTGTTCCAGTCCTGAAAAATAACTGCGTATATAACCCTGCAGGCAAAAACTATGATGGTCTCTCTGCAGGAACTGGAGATATTTCAAAGGACCCTCTATTTGTATCGACAATCTATGGTAAATTGCACATTCAGCCTGGGTCACCGTGTGTAAACACTGGATTAAGTACTGCTGTGCAGGCGGACTGGAAAGATATCGATGGTCAGGCCCGACTTCAAGGTACCAAAGTAGATATTGGTGCTGATGAATCTGATGGAACAGTATGGACCGTTGTGCCGTTGGTAGTGCGTGTGAGTCCAAACGGAAAAGACGATAATGACGGTTCCAGCTGGTTTCTTGCCAAAAAGACCGTGCAGGCTGGCATAAATGCCGCTGCTGAAGTTGGCGGTGAAGTTTGGGTTGCTGGCGGAAGTTACTCAGGAACGGTTGTATTGCGACCTTATACATATATATACGGCGGTTTTTCAGGATGGGAAACTACCCGTGACCAGCGTAACTGGGCAAACAATATATCAATCCTGAATGCAAGCTACAACACATACGTTGTTGATGCAGGTGCGGGATTCCACATAAGCGGAGTAGATGGATTTACGATGAAGAATGGATATATCGGCGTATCATGCAGTTCATCTTCTCCATCAATAATGAATAATACGATCAAGGGTATGTTATATTATGGCATCCTGTGCTCATACTCTTCCTCCCCGGTGATAGCGGATAACCTGGTTACCGATGGTTACTATTATGGTATCTATTGCTATACATCGTCTTCCCCGTCTATCACCAACAATACAGTGGCTAAGAACAATGACTACGGTATCTATTGCGCTGCGTCTTCTCCGAAGATTGCTAATAATATCATAGCATTCAACTTGAATGGTATATTTAACGACACAGGTACCCCGGTTCTGAAAACTAACTGCGTATATAATCCCTCCGGGACAAATTACAAAGGCTTATCAGCGGGTACTACTGACATCTCTTCGGATCCGATATTTGTGAACAAGGATACTGGTGACTACCATATCAAGGTTACTTCGCTGTGTCTGAACCGTGGAAATGACACATATGTAGGTTCAGGATGGGCTGATATGGACTGTGATCTCAGGATTGAGGGGACCCATGTCGACATCGGCGCTGATGAATATACATACCAGAAGAAATGCACACTTAGCGCTACAGTGATCCTTGGAAACTATATCGGTATCATGGAGGGCGTGCCTGTTCAGATTGAACTGCGTATTGCTGGTGTCACCAAGCGTATTGATAATACAACACTGGATGAAAATGGTAAGTTCCATCTACGTAATGTTGCAGCAGGCACTTACGATGTGGGAATCAAACCATCTCACTGGTTGAGGCATGTAGTTACGGGCGTGGTTGTCGGAACCAGCGATCTGGATTTTGTAATTCGGTAAATACGAACTTTCCGGCAGTTCGGGTTCCATATCCGGATTGCCGGTTATATTCAGACTTATGAAAATCAGAATAGACCCCGTGCTGAGATCAATATATTCATGATTTGGATTATTCAATTAGGAGAAAGATATGAATCGGAATGACCAGTGGTACCGTTATTTCTTGTGTGTTGTTGTTCTTGTCGCCCTTCTTGCGTCATCCGCATCGGCATTGGTAATTAGAGTCAAATGGGATTCTGCCACAGCCACCCCTGGTACGAATTGGAACAATGCATTCCATACCATCACCGCAGCTATGAATGTTGCCAAATCAGGTGACCAGATATGGGTTGCAAGAGGGACCTACAGTGGGAATATTATGCTCAAATCAGGAGTTGTGCTCTATGGTGGTTTTGCAGGAGTAGAGACACAGTTGAGCCAGCGGCCTTCATTTCCAAGACCTGGCCTTGATGCAAATGAGGTAAAGATATATGGCAGCGGCTACGGGAATGCAGTTGAAGTTGCTTCCAGCGCTATAAAAACAACGCTGATTGACGGGTTCAGTATTTCAAATGGCGACTACGGTGTCTATTGTAACTCTTCATCTCTGGCGACGATTTCAAATAACAAGATCTATGGGAATAACAGCTATGGCATCTATGGAGATCGTCAGTCATCGCCGTTCATAACTAGAAACACAATTACAGGTAATGTAGTTATCGGAATATATAGCACCAGGGCCACTGCTACGATTACGAACAATATAGTTACCGGCAATGGATGGATTGGTATTGCCAGTGGTGATACCGATGCCTCTTCCATTATTAATAACACAATAACAAATAATACTAAATACGGAATTACCTGTGGTTCAGCCAAACCATCCATCATCAACAACATTATAGCCTTCAACGGGTCTGGTATATTTAACTTTCAGAGTTCGGGTACCCCTACTTTAAATAACAACTGCTTATATAATCCTGCAGGTGTTAACTATGTAGGGCAAGCTGTGGGAAGCGGTGATATATCGCTGAATCCTGGCTTTGTCTCTACGGCTTATGGCAGGCTTCATATTCAGCCTGATTCACCGTGTGTAAACGCTGGCCTGAACAGCGCTGTGCTGACCGGATGGGTAGATTTTGACAGTCAGAACCGGATACAGAATGGGACAGTGGATATCGGCGCCGATGAATCCGATGGAACTCTGTGGTCGGAATACCAGCCAGCAATAATATACGTGAGTCCAAATGGTCAGGATCAAAATGACGGTTCCAGTTGGCAGCTTGCCAAGAAGACTATTCAAACAGGTGTAGATGCAGCCGCAGGAACCGGAGGCGAAGTCTGGGTAGCTGCGGGAACTTATACTGAGCATGTAGTCCTGCACCGTTATGTATATCTATATGGTGGTTTTGAAGGTTCAGAGACTGATCGTGATGAACGCAACTGGGATGTAAACAAGACCATTATCGACGCCAGCGGTACTGGGAACGTGGTGAATGCAGATACGGGATTCCGAATGAGCACGGTGAGTGGGTTCACAATCAAAAACGGCTCTTACGGTATCTACTGCTACTATGCATCTCCGTTTATTGAGAACAACATGATAACTGGAAATGCAAAATCCGGTATATTCGATCGACAATCTTCCCCTCCTATCGAGAACAATATAATCACAGGAAGCGGTCAATACGGTATCTACTGTGAACAGTGTGCTTCACCCATTACTAACAATACGATTACGGGAAGCGTTCTGTATGGTATCTATGTATACTCTTCTCCCGTTTCTATTATGAACAATATAGTCGCTTACAACGGGAAGGGGATTTTCTCAAATGATGACACTACAGTTCTGAGTAATAACTGTGTATACAATCCCAGCGGTGTGAATTATGATGGTCCCAAGGTTGGGGCAGGTGACATATCTCAGGACCCTGGGTTTGTTTCTGTTGCTTATGGAATGTTTCATATTCAGCCCAATTCACCATGTGTGAATGCCGGTCTTGATGGCGCCGTGCAGGATGGCTGGAAAGATATGGACGCTCAAACCAGAATACAAGGTGCTCACGTTGACATGGGTGCTGATGAATCTGATGGAACAGTCTGGTCTACTAACCCGACTGTTATTCATGTGAGTCCGAATGGTTCAGATGCAAATAACGGTTCCACCTGGGCACTTGCCAAGAAGACTGTTCAAGCCGGTATAGACATAGCAGCTGGAGTAGGGGGTGAGGTTTGGGTCAGTGCAGGAACCTTCTCTGAGCACATAGTGTTACGAGAGCGTGTCAATATATACGGTGGATTTGCAGGCATAGAATCTGCACGTAGTGGGCGTGACTGGGTTACCAACAAATCCATTCTGGATGGTAATGGTTCAGGAAATGTGGTTGATGGCGGTTCGGGTTTCCACATGAGCACACTGGACGGATTTACTGTTAAAAACGGCCTTACCGGAATTCGCTGCTCTAACTCTTCTCCGTATATCAAAAATAATAATATTACAAGCAACGGTCAGTTTGGTGTCGATTGCTATAACTCTTCTCCGGTTATTGCAAACAATCTGATCACAGGGAACGGTTTTATCGGGATTAGCGCCCAGACAGGTTCTCCGGTTATTACAAACAACACGATCACAGGGAACGGTAGATACGGTATTACATGTAATGAAACAGCACCTCCTATAACAAACAACATTGTAGCCTACAATGGAAATGGTATCTACGACAACTTTACTGATCTGTATGTTCCGGTTCTGAAGAACAACTGTGTTTATAACCCTGGCGGAACAAATTATGACAATTTGACTGCAGGATCCACAGACATTTCTGTCGATCCGGTATTTGTTTCGGTAGCATATGGCAGGCTGCATATCCAACCGACGTCCCCTTGTGTGAATGCAGGGTTGAATAGCGCAGTGCAGTCTGGCTGGCTGGATATGGACGGACAGAACCGGATACAGGGAACTAACGTAGATATCGGAGCTGATGAGTCCGATGGGACTCTCTGGCCAAACCTGCCTGCAGTTATAATGCGCGTGAGTCCAAAAGGACTGGACAAGAATGATGGTTCAAGCTGGAATCTTGCCAAAAAAACAGTGCAGGCAGGTATCGATGCGGCCTTTGAAGCAGGTGGAGAAGTCTGGGTAGCTGCCGGTACGTATAACGAACATATACTGTTGAGTAGAAGTGTATATGTATATGGTGGATTTGCTGGAACAGAAACCACGCGTGACCAACGTAACTGGGCTACCAATAAGTCTATCCTGGATGGAAGCAGTAGTGGGAATGTGGTCGGCGGCAGTAGTGGTTCTAGACTGAGCACGCTGGATGGATTTACAGTCAGAAATGGTTCTACTGGAATATACTGCTACTACTCTTCTCCATATATCGAAAACAATACGATTATGGGGAATACGCAATATGGTATATACTGCACCGACGCCTCCCCAGCGATTAACAATAATGTGATCACAGGGAGCGGGCAATATGGCATTTATTGTTACTATTACTCCCGCCCGTCCATAACAAATAATACAATCTCAGCAAACGAACTGTATGGTATCTACAGTGATATGGACTCTCTTCCATCCATCACAAACAGCATTGTTGCATTCAACGGAAATGGCCTGTTTGGTCTAGTTCTTCCAACGCGGAACAATAACTGCGTTTACAACCCTGCAGGAATCGATTATGACAACCTGCGTCCAGGCACCGGGGATATTTCTGTAGACCCGAAATTTGTATCGATTAAATATGGGCGATTCCACATACAGCCGGATTCCCCGTGTGTAAATGCCGGCTTGAATACTGCTGTGCAGAGCGGTTGGAAGGATATGGACGGTCAGAGCCGGATACAGGGAACTAACGTAGACATAGGAGCTGACGAATCCAATGGAACAGTCTGGTCTGCATTGCCTAAGGTAGTCCGTGTGAGTCATGCCGGTTCGGATACAAATAACGGTTCAACCTGGGCGCTTGCGAAAAAGACAGTACAGGCTGGAATAGATGCCGTATCCGACGATGGCGGAGAAGTATGGGTTGCTGCCGGCGCTTATACGGAACATTTGCAGATAAGGCAGTATGTGAATGTATATGGTGGATTTGCAGGAACAGAGATTGCCCTTAGTCAGCGTAACTGGGTTGCCAATCAATCCATACTGGATGGCAACGGCTCCGGAAATGTGGTAGATGGCGGTAGAGGATATCATGTAAGCAGAGTGGATGGTTTTATAATACAAAACGGTGCATGTGGTATATATACTACTGCTTCTGTGGATATTACAAACAATAAAATCAAAGGGATGGGGACATACGGTATTTACTGTGAATCCTCTTCTCCATCCATTAACAATAACTGGATTACAGGGAAAAGCGCCTACGGTATATATTGCCACATCTCTTCCCCACCGATTACAAATAATACAATATCGGTTACCGGCGGTCGTGGTATATTTACTGGAAACTCAGCATCCTCTCCGTATATCAAGAATAATATCATAGCTTTCAACCTGATTGGTATTGACAACTATATCAACAATGGGAATCCATATCTGCTGAACAACTGTGTTTATAATCCTGGCGGAACAAATTACCTCAGCGTGTTTGCAGGTGATGATGATGTTTCGGCAGACCCGATGTTTGCAGATGCTGAGACAGGGGATTATCACATCACGTATGGTTCACCATGCATTGATACTGGAAATGATGAGGTCGTGGATTCTTCATGGACAGATATTGATGGTGAAGCTCGAATCCAGGGGCCTCATGTTGATATGGGCGCTGATGAAATTGCCATACAGAAAAAATATACTCTGAGCAGCACAGTGCATTTGGGAGATTACACTGGCACAGTTGAAGGGATCCCAGTGACTGTCGATCTGATTTCTGAAGACGGTTACGATATCCTTCGCACAGAGCATACAACTCTGGATGATAGTGGCAAGTTCAGTATACATGATGTCCTGCCCGGTATATACAGAGTAGGGATAAAACCTTCGCACTGGCTGCGTAAGGTAACCAGTCCAATAGAAGTCATTGATGCCGATGTGGATTTTGTGATCCGCTAAACATATCCGACTATATACCAGTAACACAAAGACCTCTGGGGCCATCCCGGAGGCTTTGTGCTGTCTGGACGTATTTGCAGTGCTACCAATTGTCGTCAAAATCCAATCAACGAGGGAAATGGATCCTGACAGAAACCCACGGTCCACCAGGCGAAAAGGTTACTGGTGGAATTGGGTAGATCAGTAGAGTTAAAATGTATTTTCTGTGCAGATACCACCATCACAGAAGTTTTCAATGGCAGTTTATACCGCGCAATGGCAGACTTTACACTAATACCAGAGTTTTAGGGATTTGTTACTGGATCTCGGTGAATTGGAGCCATTGCCGGTCTGATAATGATATGGCAGCATCTTTCGAGTCACTAAGATGCTGCCATTGTCTTCATAAGATGTTATCCTGTTTGTTTTCGAACTTGCATTCGATTATTTACTTCATGCCACGGATGAGTTCCCGGATTGTCTTGTATTGGTCAGACTCACTTTGAATGAAAATGCTTTCTGGAGTAACATAGTCCTTTGCCGTCTTGCCATAAGTGTCCTTTATATCCGCCATTCCTTTGCATTCAGGATTCTGAGCCAGTATTCGCACAAACTCCATGTCATCATTGTTGAAAAATGTCCTGATTCGGTCAGTTGGTTTTGTTTTATCAATCTGTAAGGTCTGATCCTTAATGAAGAAGAGTAGCCAGTTATCCCCGTTTGGGAACTTATAATCCAACTTTACCAAGCCCATATCAACGATGATCTTGAAGAGTCGCGGTCTGGCTGGAGCCGTGCCAATCCAGGCATCAAACTGTCCAGTGGACCAGAATATAGCTTTACCTATATCTGCTTTGCCGGATGAAAGCAGGAATTTGTAGAAATCTACAACCTGGTCGTATACTTCGAGTTTCGGATCCATCTGTGTGATCTCAAGTATAGTATCATCAACATATTTCGGATTGAGTCCCAGGTCGAACGCTTTCTTAGCAGCTGTTTTATCGAGTTTATCCCTGGCTGTAGTCCAGGATTCGCTAATAGCTTTCTCGTTAGCTGCTGCAATAGCCTGGTTCTCAGCTTCTTTTTTTGCCCTATCAACTTCTTTCTCAACAATCTTTATTGTAGCATTATCAAATCTATATAAAGTCCATGTTGGTGTCTTCGTTCCGACATAGGAAGACCCACCACCACCATATCCATTACTTACCGATCCCATATATCCGGAACCTTCAAGTACATCCTTTGACTGGACTACCCGGCTTACAAACAGTCCTGTAATCTGAATCTTGTCTTTAGGTGCAAGGTCACTTGCTGTCTTGATCGCTGATGATTGTATATATACGTCGCTGTAGACAGTGACATCGTTATCAAAGACTGTTCCTGCTGCTATATGAGGCTTCCCATTCACCTTGTCCACACTTATCACATAAGTATCCAATTTGACGATACGCCCTTTTAAACTGTCCTCTGCCTTTAATGCGTTTTGCTGGAACGAAGTCTCTAAATCCATTAGGTTTTTATTCAGAACTGGAAGAGGAGTTTTCGCTCCTATCACGCAACTCGCTGATAACAACATAGTAATCGTTAATGCGGCTAAAGATTGTGCTTTCATTGTTTTAGTCCTTTCTGATTTGAAACGTATATAGTCCTAATTTATGCATTATGCTACCTGGAACTCATATACAGTATCATCTACGAGATAAGCCAGGTCAGTTTTCTCAGTGAACTCCCTATATAGTTCTCCCAGTTTCTCCATCAACTGTGTCGTAGGCTTAGTGGGCGTTTTTGCACCAGACAATAATGTCAGATCCAGCAGGATTCCAAGTTCTTCGTATGTTAGTTCCAGGCTTTTCATCGTATCTCTCCAAGTCGGTTTGATACTGGTAATGGTGCCTGGAGATCGGCCGATTTTGCATGAGATTTCATCAATGTGAGGATTGTATTCAGTTTTTGCAGTAATTAGGAGTCAGTACTCCGGAAAAGCAGGAGGTTTGTGATATCGGAACTATGTGAAGGAATATACAAACAGGATGTAGTAATCTTAGGATACTGTCTTGTAAAACAATACATAGTCAAACCACCTGCGTTTTCCCGCCAGTCTACTTACCATAAATATAGTGTGGATATTCAACACCAGGACAAATGTTTTACTGTTGAATTAAGTTTGAGTTCTGGCAGGGGACTTACAGTAGAAACAAATATGACTTTGCCACATAGTGTTGATTTCGTTTTGTGGGTCTTTCAATGGAACTTCCTGTGGAAACTTGCGAAATTGCTCCATATGCAAGCAGTACCGGGTGAACCTAAATACCTTGTCACTTCAGGCAATGCAATATTCGACTCTGTTATCATTGCGAAAGTCAGCAGTCTCAATGGTACACAGAATATTCTAAGTGTAGCTTTTCAGGAAGAAATACTGAACATCATTAACCTGCATCGCAAGAGCAATATAAAATTAAGAATTGAAGGCGACCGACTCTATATTGCTAAAAGATGGTACCAAATTGAGTCTCTATCTCCCATTGACCCCCTGAATCCTGAAGGCCTGGTCGCTTTGTGTCATTCAGTAGAACGCATTTACGAAGAAGTAACAAGACACATCTAATCGCATCCAGTTATATCTCTTGCACTGATTCCTGACCCAATAGGTAGCACCTTTCCCGGCGACTCTATCAGACAGTGCCTGATCCACTCGTGAGCAGGCTTTCCGGTAACGGTAGTATCACCGGGAACCCCGGATAGATTTGATTTGTCCGTTGAGAAACGCATCTACGACATCTCTGTTTGTTCTATCTAGTGAATTGTAAAATTTACATCTACATCAGAGACAGTCACTGGACCGGTAACTCTCCTCAACCAGTGCGAAGGTTTTATTCCAACCTTGTATGTTCCAGGCGCGACACTATTCATATGGAATTTACCTTCTGCGTCTAGAGTTGTATTCTCAGTGCGCAAGATTGTATTACCGTCCTCAGTAATCAAATCAATGGTGACAGGCATACCTTCTAAAGGACCAGAGTAGTCTCCAAGATTTACATAAGAACTGAGCGTATATGCAGGAGGAGGAGCGGTAACGATCATGGATATGTTATCGAGATAAGATTCCAGCCAATACCCCACACCTGAATGAAGTTCTGTAACAGAGCTTGTTCCGTCAGATTTGATGCTCCTATAGTCAGAACCAGTCCAATATGACATAGAAGATCCGACCCAACCCGCCATTTTTGCCTGTGGCCAGGACAAGACATCAATGCCATCTGTGAACTGAATATTCCCAATAGGTACATTCCCATTATATGGACAACCCACTAGATGGCTACCCCCAGCGTTCACTCCGTCATTTTTACCTGGAAGAGAAATCCATGTGTCTGCCATAATTCCATCAGCCGGAATCCCGCTGGGAAGAGATTTATAACTGATCTGCTGCCCAACCAAACCGGACAACCAGTAACCTTCTCCGAGGAGCATACCTCCGAACGTTTCCGGCATCGTATAATCGTAGATGTTATAAGCTTGATACGCTGGATCCCATGAGACCAGATTACCATAGATATTGAACCCATCAAACACCGATTCCGGATCGGGAATAAGGGGTATACACGGCAGGCTGATCAGGCTGTTAGTCTCTTTTAAAGTTATTGACGTTGTAACTGTTCTGGCTACCTCTACAATACCCACAGTAGATGTCACTCTGACCGGGTCTTCAATATCCGGTATAGCCGTCCCCCCCAGATACCCATTGCTGCGATTTTTGGTTCTGTCAAAGACAGTCTGGTTATTCATTTCTTCGTTGAAATCCCAATAACCGACTAACCCGGATTCTTTTCCATTTAAATGCTGGTTCATTGTAGACCTAATCTCAACAGCAGAACGGGCATAGTTCCACAGTCTGATCTCGTCCATTTCTCCCGTAAGATAATAATTGAATCCATTAATATCATGAAAGCTGAAATACAGCGGTTGTCCATTACCGACCAGACTTATACTCCCGGGAACGATCTCACTCAATAGATTCCCATCGAGATATTGCCTGAGTGTGTGCCCATCATAAGTTCCGCAGTAATGATACCAGCGGTTAGTTACTAGAGCGCAACTCGTTCCTATACCTCCCCAGCTCCATGCGAGCCAATAATCTCCTGGAGAGTTACCAGCCTGCATAAGGCAATAACCATCTCTTGCACTCCCTTTGCAGACTGGGAATTGTGAATCTGTTCCCTTATAGCCAGCTCCATATGCGAGTCTATCAAACTTTACCCAGCATTCAACAGTCATATGATCCGGATTGAGGGCCGGTGTATCTGGAATAGTTACACGGTTCGCCCCATTGAACTTCATAGCATAATCGTGCCGTGCTTCAGGTAATCTATCTATTTGGGATGCAAGAACACGCCTGATGACATTACCTTCAGGTGACTTGAAGCATGAACTTATTCCGTTAACAGTTACATAATCACCCGGAATCACTCCTGCATTATCACCCAGAACTCGAACGCCTTTATTAGCCTTTCCGTCTGTGTAGGTTCCGTCATGAATCTGCATCCCGTCATCCAGATACAGGTAGTTTTCACCTGTCGCCATAACTCGCCCACTACTTCTAATAAATAATCCGATGTTGTTCAGCCCTAACCCCCCACTTACACCTTGCTGGCCGGCTCCATTATTTTGCTGATATCTGAATGCACCACCACCCAAACGCGAAGCATTTACAATAAACGCAGAAGGAGCGGAAGTGCCAGTTGCTTTAATAACGGAGTCAGCGTGCACATAGCGCTCCCCGCCATTATCTGTACACATCGTTCCAACCAGTGTCATCCACTCTCCTACTGATGGAACACGCATCCAGGGTAGCAATATGACTTTAATCCCCGCAGCTCTATTGCCATCCTCGATATAACATGCTTTGCCCAATTCATCATCATATGCAAATGTAACAACCTTAGGTTGAGTAAGTTGGACAACAGACTTGTCCGGTAGAATTTTCAAGTCAGCAATCTGGATTCCCTTGTTACAGGCCAGGATTTCATACGGTTTCTTATCCCGGCATACAATCCCGGTAGATGGGTCTTTTGCTTCAACTATAAGCGTATATAATATGCCTGCTGGTGTTCCGATCCATTTTATTGTATTTGTAAGTCCAGAACACTGCCCGATCTGCTTTAAATCGCTGCCAGAATTAGAGAAGAAAGTATATACCAGGTTGGCTCCACCGCATGCGACAGCTTGTAATGTCACAGGTGCACCTACGACAGCGGATACTTCAGGTGACACTAGAAGCCGAACCGATGCAACCGGATAGGATGTAATAACCCTTACGGTATCACTTTTAGTGGGATCAAACACTGATTCAACTTTGACTGACATATCTGCAGTAAAGACACTTCTCGCAGTCATGTCAACTGTGACTTCCGCTCTGAACTCTGCTCCGTCACCGGTAATGAGCTCCCTTGAAACATATCCATTTCCCGAAACGCTGTCTGTTATGTCATTCCCTCCAACAGAAGCATCAAAGTACCTGGCAGTCCACCCTACTCCTATAGCAGATGCTGATATCCGTATCTTGTCCGATAATGCTCCTTTGTTTTCCGCTCTAAAGTACACTATGGCAGGGGAAGCAACGTTAACAGCCTGTGCTACAGTCTGCTGATCGGAACCATACACCCCACTGCCGGAATATACCTGTTCACCTGGCTTTTTATAAATAAGGTCAACTGCGAAGTTGCCGGTCTTTTTAGAAGATAGATCGAGGATAAATGCATCGGCGCATCCATTAGTATCATTATTAACCAACGCGCTGTCCGAACAGAACACAAAATGCTGCCCATCTGCACTCATTGAAGTTTGACTTATCTTCTCAGGTATTGCTGTCTCCGGGTTACGTGATTTAAATACTTGCTCTGTCGTATGATTTATTACATCATACATAAATGAAGTATTGCAGTATGTAGGTCCATCCTTTGTATATTCCCAGTAATAGTTATTGAAGATCACATACCGGCCATCCGGACTTATATGTGGTTCTTCCATCGTAATACCACCATATCCTGCTGCAATCCAGTCAGTATGCCCAGTCTGCATATCCCTGACATAATAATCCGAGCGTCCAACATTGTAGGTATAAGGAGATAGATTACTGGCTGCGGAAATAAAAGCAACATATCGACCATCAGCGCTAATCGATGGCCAGGCTGATTCACCATTCGCTTGTTTACCTTTACTTGTCAGACTGGCGATCCGTGCGGCATCGGTGGTCGTATCATAGACGAATACATCTTCTCTTCCATTAGTGTCATTTGGGACAACAACACTGGAACCTGAACTAAAGGCAACATACCGACCATCACCGCTGATTGATACATTATGCTGACGTCCAATGGTTTTCAAGGAACAAACACCCAGTTTTTTTAAGGCCTTTGTTTGAATGTTGTATAGATAGATATATCCTGTGCTGTAGTCTGAAGCAACAACAGAAAATACTATATAACGCCCATCAGCACTTATGGCTCCTCCAGTTCCATTTCCTGCGCCTGCATCAACACGCGTTATGAGATGAGTTTGGCGATCCTGTAAATAGACATGGTTATATGGACCCAGTGGACTTTCTTTTGGTTCAGGGGTTAGATCAGTCGCTGCAGAATCAAAAACAACATATCGACCATCACCGCTGATTGATGTAACCCATGATTGTCCTGTAGCAGACACACCGATACGTTCCAGCTCACCAGTAAGTGTATCTTTAATGAAACCATCAAATAGTCCATTTGTATCATCAGGAGATATGTCCGGAAAATGAGAGTTGAATACAACATATCGTCCATCTGAACTGATATTTGGGTCCTGGACTGATTGATTACCACCCTGATTGGTTCCTTGTTTTCCGCTGCTGTCCACACTGACTCTGACTACATCACCATAATCATTAGCACAGATAGTAGTGAGGTTAATATTATCAGTCTTTGAGTCATCACCTACTGGTGTTGCCTTAACCCGTATTGTCCACATTGTTCCAATTGGGACCCAGGAAGCAACGCTGACTTCAGCACGTAACGTGCAGTTATGCCAATCAGAGCCAGGTTGCAGCATCTGAGATACCCATCCACTACCAGTAACTAGATCCGTAATATCATTACCATCGGAAGCTGCATCAAAATACTTGACCGTCCAACCTTCTCCACCTGAGACGCCGGTTATTTTGAATGTTGATTGTTGAGAACCGATATTTGCCAATGCAAACTTATGAACACCCATTACTCCAGCACCGACCTGAATCTCTCTTCTTGTCTCATCGCGCAGAGTAATAACTCCTTGTCCCACTGTAGATTCAGAACCAGTCGTTCCCCAGAACGTCAGTAGATCCGGTAGTGCAGCAGGATCAGATGGTTGGGCAACAGTCTCCACATCAGCACTTTTCCAGGCTATTGCAGAGAACCTGAATAGATCATTGACGGGAATTGATACAGTGTTGCCTTGTAGAGAAAACCTTATAACATGTGGATAGCGCCAGTCGCCAGGGGTAAATCTAATACTTGCAGGATTATTCTCTGACCTTACAAGTCCTTTTGAATCATAATAATCAACTGCCTTAACATAACTGGCATTGTTTCCAGCGATACGATCTATAGATATGAGAAACTCACCGGCAGGTTTTTCGGTCAAAGTGAGAGAACATGTTCCATCAGTAGATGGTTTCACATAAACCACATCCGAACTTGATTTTATTGCACGGTCAGGATTTGCAGCAGTCGCGAGATCCAGCACTATTGGGGTAGGCCACTGTGTCGTTCCCTGGCTTGTTGAATGAAGGTGATACTGGTCATATGCAGGATCATATGCGGGCTTAACATTGATCACAGGGGATACTCGAAAGTTACTCGGAACATAATCTCCACCTGCAATCACTTCGAAAATCAGTGTAGCATCACTTTCAGCAGCAACAGCAAAAGGTGCTTGGGTGAGTTTGACAGTAAACAGATCTGTGCAATCATCTTGCTGGCTTAGGAATCTCAAACCAGCGCCACCAGCTGTTTTATCAAAATCCAGTGCATAGGGATGAGGATTTCTGAGTCCTACGGTTACAGTAAATGGAACACCAGGCATGATTGTGTTTGAATTACATGAAACAGAGGTTAATGCGATTGTACAGTTGTCACTGAAAGTAACTTTCAATGGATTTCCGACACCTGGAGGAAAATTCAGATAAAGACCGCGTTTTCCGGACCCGTTTCCATCAGGAGGTGCCATCAAACTATGTGAGACTGTATCCAAATACTTTACATCATAAAGCATATTCGGCAAATAAGTTGTAGCCACCGCGCACGGCGCAACACTCGAAGTAATTGGTGACACATAATACAAATCTGGTCTAGCTAACGATACAGGAGCAGATGTAGAAACGCTAAAGCTCCCCGGATGTAATGCTTCCCTGGTATATGATGGAGCAAATGGTTGTTCCTGCCATCTGGCTAACTGCGCGCTACCAATATTGCGATAGAATTTTATCGAACTACCACAGCCGATAAACATATCGGCATCACCATCACCATCAATGTCCGCGAAAGTAGGAACAACATTACCATCTGTGGCAATACCAGCATACATAGACACTGGTGGTCCCCAGATAGGGGCGTATTTGGATCCGGTATTTGTATAGAGTGTAAGATTCCCCTGGCCATCACCTATCACAAAGTCTGAATCTCCATCTCCGTCAATATCCACAAAGGCAGGAGCGCTAAATGAACTGACCGAAACCTCCTGAACCAGACTCCCAGTTTCCCACAGTGGAACTAGCCTAGTTCCGATGTTCTTATAGTAATGAATAGTGCCGTCTTCGGATCCGGTGTAAATGTCCATATCTCCATCATTATCTATGTCAGTAAATGCAGGTGAGCAAATGGAACCAGCTGAAACCACTGCGATCGGCATTGGAGTTGTGGTCCATGATGCTTTTGTTATTGATCCAATATTGTGGTAAGCCCACAAATGGCCTGAAGAATCTCCCCAACATAGATCCTTCAGGCCATCTCCATCAATATCAACAAAGACAGGTTTTCCGGCTGGTCCAACCCTGATAGAGGAATAACAGGAAATTGGATTCTGCCATATCGGAGATTGTCTGGAACCCGTATTTTTGTATTGGATCAGGTTGTTACCATTTCCGGCAATAAAGAGATCAAAATCCCCATCCCCATCTATATCTGTAAGTGTTGCTGCTGCATCGAAAGCAACTTCTGGCCAGAGATTCTTATTCTCCAAAGACATAGAGTAGATTTCATCACATTGAAGACTTGAATTACCGCGCACTTCATAACTAACACTGTCGCCTGGAGGAGGAATTGCATGTGTTGATGGATAGCCGATAAATCCATAAGTTCCAACATTAAGATTGATGCTGTTATTAATATCAGCATTTACAACATTAATAGGGTTTTGCGTCAATGTTATCGTTTGAGAAAAAGATGGCCCAATGAGAGTTATAATTGGATAATAAGTGCCTGGCAACACATCAACAAAATCGCCGGGATCAAACTCAATCTCAGTAACGCTATTTCCCTGCAAACTCCAATCCCTGGAAGACTTTGCAGAAGCATATATATGAGTCCCATCAGTAATAGCAATGCGGCTTCGTTGGTCCAGGGATATTTCATTGGAGGTTGTATTGTTAAGCCAGACAAGGTATGGGTAATATTTCGCAAATCTACCTGGTTGCCTGGGCCAGTTTTTACCGGGTATTTCTGCTAATGAACCCATGTTTGGTTTCACTTCGACCGGACAAGCAGAAAGTGTCTGCGTTTGTTCAAAACTGCTGCTATTATTGGAGCCAGACAATTTCAATACAGGCTGGTAGCTCCTGGAACTAAACTGGGGACTAATTTTTTTAGCTGTAAACGAAATATCTGCACTCGCACCAGCTTCTATTGTGTATTCCGTGGATATAGTGCTACTAAAGCTGTGGGAACCATCAGTAAATGAAATTGTGGAACCACTATTCAAAGTTACCTGGGATGGACTGTTGTTTGTAACATCAACCTGGAACTGCACTAACTCACTCTGAACGATAACACCCGGAGAAACTCCCGAAACTGTCAGATCAGCATGGGCTACGTTTGCTGACAAGATAAAGCAAGTCAGAATAGACAATATGGTTCTCATACAGATCCTTTCCGTAGCCAATTGATTGGTAGTATAGAGTTATCTCTAAACATCGTTACTTTACCGAATTATCCACTAAGGGCTGAGCCTATGTAACTGGTAATAAGATGAACAAGACGGGTTACCCAGAAAAAAATCGATTTTCAAGTTTACCAGCTGTATTAATGATCCAATAAAAAAGGCTTTGATTTAAAATGAAAATGCCTGTTCAGTTTACTACTACAACAGATGTAGCCCAATACTGTACAGGCATTTAATTATCTAGAGAGGAGACCAGACACCGCCAATGCTTGATCTTCACTAAAGGTATTGTAACTTACAATTAGTGAGATAACAAGGTTAATGCACATATCAGTGTATAAACAGGCAATATTACCAGTATATCCGGTTGCTTCCATCGATAGATTGCTCCTATCTATATACAAGAGATTTCCTCCCGTTTTTCTAATCCAAGGCAGATCATTGGTGTGACCTCTTCATCTGAGTTACAAGAAGCATTGATGACCATCTCAGATTGGAATTGAGAGACCAATGCGTGCTTGTCCGACTTGTGTTCTTTAAAGATTATCAAGCGATTATTGAATGGTCATTTACAGCAATTACGGATAACAGTCCGAAAACATAATTGTTTGCTGAAAGAAGAACAAACCCGGATGATGTCTTTCTATAGTATATATGAGAGATTTATACACCTCTTTTATTGCGCTTTCCAGCTATAATTTTAACAGTTCAGCATGACGTAATACTCAACACGTGTGAACTGCAGCCAAGTATCCCGCTATACCAACTATTCTGCAGTCAACCAATCAATCAGGCATAAATTCTTTATTTGCATTTGGATGTGGTATAATTTTTTTCATATGGACTACTTGTGCAAATATTAGTCTGTATTATTCACCAAACTTCGCTTTTGTCCGGAAGTGGGGAGAGAAGTTGAGACCGTCATGAATAATACAAATTAGTAGCTGATCACCAGTCAGGTGATCTTCTGCACCCGGAATACAATCTGCGGAGGATATACTGATGATTGTCATTGGCGAGAGAATCAATACCAGCAGGAAAACTAAAGGCGAACCTCTGATCGAGAACGCTGTAGTCTCCAGAGATGCCGATTTCATTGAAAAGATGGCTGCTACACAACTCAAAGCAGGCGCAACCTATATTGACATCAACTGCGGCACTCTGACTTCCGGAGAACCGGAAGCATTGGAATGGTTGACAGAAGTGGTACAGAATGCAGTGACTGCTCCTCTGTCCATTGACACACCTAACCCTCTAGCGCTTGAGAAAGCACTGGCTATTTATACCACCACAAATGGCAGGCCGATTATTAACTCTATCACGGCTGAAAGTGATCGATACGAAAACGTTCTACCATTTGTTATCAAATACAACGCCAAAGTCATCGCTTTGGCAATGGATGAACGGGGAATTCAGACAGATCCACAGCTCAGACTTGGTGTTGCTCGAAAACTAGTAATGGACCTGACCAAAGCTGGCGTTGCACTGGAAGATATATTTGTTGACCCTCTTACTTTCCCGATTGCCAATGATGGAAGTTTTGTCCTGACAATGCTGGAGATTATCCGAAGTATCAAGGCTGACTTCCCTGAAGTTCATGTGATCGCAGGTATATCCAATGTATCACACGGACTGCCGGCACGAAAGCTGTTA
>Ga0073936_10001862_pt1 | contig 31958 bp, 27 predicted proteins | sample AliMusrvi5mmetaG_FD_87041 | JGI IMG/M metagenome (GOLD analysis project Ga0073936, IMG submission 87041) | Freshwater lake bacterial and archeal communities from Alinen Mustajarvi, Finland, to study Microbial Dark Matter (Phase II) - Alinen... | ecosystem: Environmental > Aquatic > Freshwater >...
CATTTCAATTGCAAAATTCTATACTTTTGCAATTCATTTGATGGCCTACTGTGATTTTTTTTTAACCATCAGTTGTTATTAGCATTTGAAAATTTAGAACCAGCCGAACAGTAACAAAAATTTCCTTGAAAAACACCTCCATATCTTTCCACGAGGCTGTGTCTGCTTTTCCATTATACTCAATAGGCATATTGAATTTCTTTCCGATGCTGGTTGCTTCTGAATTTGTGAAGGCATGAGTAGCGTTTGCATAAGATTTATAGGTGTAGTCAGCCTTTATTGAATCCATCTGACGCTTGAAAGTTTCAACATCTTTCAGGGTAACAAACTTGTCGGCATCACCATGACAGATCAGTATTTTTGCTTTGAGCAGATCTTTATCAGGTGTCACCCCTCCCAGTCCGCCATGAAAACTTACGATCCCCTTGAGATCAGCGCCAAGTTTTGCAGCATTCAGCACTATGTAACCGCCGAAACAATAACCTATCGCTGCAATATTATTTGCATCTGCTTGTTTTATTTTTAGTATTTCCTTTTGCGCAGCATCAAGGAATTTGTAGGCCAGGTGTGGATCTTTATAAAAAGGAGATGTAAATTCCATAGCTTGTTTTGGCTCGGTTGCGACTTTTCCATTGCCAAACATATCAGCAGCAAATGCGACATAACCCAATTCAGCCAGTTGTCGTGCCCTGCCTTTCACGTAATCATTCAGTCCCCACCATTCAGGAACAATGAGTATGGCGGGATGTTTCACTGTGGCATCAGCAGGATATGCAGCAAAACCTTTCAACAGGGTTGTGTCAACCTTGTAAAAAACTGTTTCTTCTTTGATCACCGGCTTTTCTTTTTTCATACTGCTTAGGGAAACCAGGGATACTATGGATACTATGCTTACAAGGATCAGGGTATCAAAAATTGAAGTTGATTTCATTTTATCAATCATTTTTAGTGGAAGGCAAAATTAGCGCGGTTCAGGCTGATTTAAATTAAAATACCATTAGTTGTGAATGAAGAGATGATTAAATCAATTCAAAAAAAGGGAGTACTTATCAGAAGGATTTAAGCAATTTTTTTTAATCCACATTTCGTTGAATCATTGACAAAAGAAAATGTCCTCTTTGTAAAAGAAAATCAGACCTCAATTTTTTCAGATGTGTTTTAAAGAAAGGTATGATTATTGTAACCGGAATTTCCTCAATTTAAAAAAACATTGGCATCTTTGTAAAATCTTAAACTAACCAAGTTTAAGAGACACCTGATTTAAGATGCTTGAAAATAAAAAATACCGCCATCAGAAGTGTTACCCAAAAAGCATAAAATTATGAAGAAATTATTATTAGTGGTGTTCATTCTTTCATTCATTAAGTTGAATGCACAGACCCATGATTCGTTATTCAGATGGAGCATGAGGTTTAATAAAAAATGTGTTATTAAAGATTCCTGTTTTCCTTCAAAACTCTGTGCCGACACCATCTTTCTTGCCGGCCGTGTTAATGATGATTTTGACACGCTAAGGTTTTCATACAACGACGCACTCTTTAAAGATTCCTGGAGGGGTGTTGATTATTCGAGAAAGTATTTTTTAGAATTCAGAGATGGTAAAGATAATTTAGTGGACATCGAAAGTTCATTGAATAAGAGGTGGACATATTCTACCAAAAGACTTCCTTATATCAATGATTCCCTTGCTTTCGATTATTGGAACATTTACGTGAATATTCATTCATTGTTCAATGATATTGGGGCTTATTATCCTTTGCTGAATGTTTATTTTTATAAATCCGGCCACAAGGATAAACATAAATTATGTGTTTTGGATTTTACTACGATTGGCGTTGAGAAGAAAAGAAAATAAACATAAGCAGATAACATGCAAATTCCCTCAATTTCGGATGGTAAATATCTGTAGCTTTCAATAGGATTTATAAACTTTTCAGTTGTTGGATTTCATTCAGAATTTAAAAAATGGAACGTTATTTGCAGGTCGGCATGAGTAATTTTTTAAAAATATAAACAAACACTGGGTCAAAAGTAGGTGGTAATCAAAAATTGGTATGAGAAAAAGTTTTTCATTTTTATTTGTTCTTGCTTTTACATCCATAATTTATGGACAGAATGTAGAATTGGTGAGCAAGAAAACAAAACAATGGATAGTTGGAGCCGGCATCTTCGAAAATATTAGCCGTTACAAATTAATGTCAAAAAGCGACCCTACCCATGTCAAGGTAATATCTATGAATAATGCCAATGTAACAAGCTTCATTGATTCACTTAAAAAGAACGGCTGGACCGACAATTGTAAATTTCAAACAACAACAGAATATAAAGCCGTCATAGCATTGAATTCAAACACACTCTTAGGCATTGCTACTGATTCTAATTTATATTATCAATTAGTTTACAAGATCAGTTTGGCAGATATTAAAAAAGGAACAACACAGAATATTTCAGACACAATAATAGGAAACAAAACAGAGAAAGTTGATTCGGCTTTTATCAAACATTCGTATGAAATATTCCCTGAAATACAAAGCGAAACCGGCATTGTGAGAGTTACATTAAAGTCAAAGGATCTCCTGGACGTAATGAAAAATTCTTCAGGGATTTTACAGAAGTATTATTACTTTTAAAACCAGACTACACTTAAACCAGACTACAAAAGTTTTTAAAACTTTTGTAGTCTAAAGCAAAATCTTAAACAAAAATGAAAATGAAAAAAACAATTATCATCCTGGCAAATTTGTTTCTTTTAGGCATTTTTCATGGCTATTCACAGCAAATAAAAATAACCAATCTTAAAAAAGGAGAAGTGTGGCAAATAGGCACGCAACATACTATTAAATGGCAAACAACAGGTATTCCCGATTCATCTTGGCTTGTAATAAAACTGCTGGAACCTGCCAAGGGGTATGATACAAAAATAGCTTTTACAAGAAATACTGGCAGCTACACATGGACACTTCCTTCGGTAATTGACTACAGCATTTGGCAGGAATATAAAGACAGCACCATGATTGATAACCTTGTTATTTGCCTGCTGAAGGATACTGTATCAAATGACTTTCGCAACAGTACTGTATGTTCAGGCGATACTTCGGTGTTGGTTTATACAATGAGACCATTCAAAGTTACCAGTCCCAAAGACACATCCACCTTTGCAATCGGGAGAAAATACAATATAATATGGGATAAATCAAAATATCCAGCAAATGCAAAGGTTAAAATAAGCATGATACCCAATACCCGGCCTTGGTATGGCAAACGTATGATGATTGGCGAAACTCTCAATACCGGAAGCTACACTGCAACATGGACAAAAGAAAATGAAAAGTATAACGATGGCAATAATTACTTTGTGTTTATCGTTCAAGTGTACGTTGCTGGGAAATTAGTTGCCGAAAGTAATACTGAATCATATCCCCCGAAATAATACCATTCAATTCGTTTCTATGAAAAGAAATTTATTTTTATCAAGCTTGATCCTGCTGATATTTGTATCATGCAACTTAGTCAAATCTCAGAATTCAGAAGTTTTTAAATCTGTTGAAAAGGGGATTTACTTATCAGGAGGCAAATTATATCAGTATGACTTTACTAAAAAAGAAACAAAATATCTGGCAATTAGTAAAGACAGCATTTTAAATTTTGCCCTCTCGCCAACAAGAAAGTATATTGCTTTTGAAAAGTCATTTAAATATTTTAATACGGCTGTCAACACCAATTCAATTGATTCTATGATCTCTTCAACGGCTGTGGTGGTCTATGATCTGGAACTCAATAAAAATGTGAAAGAGATACTACCTCATCAATCTGAAACGATCAATATTGACAGATGGGTAAATAATGATGAATTGCTTTGTACATCGGGTTATGCATTTGCCGTAATGGGTTGGTATTCCTATAAAATTAACAACAATGTGAAATTACTAAATTATGGTAAGAAAACAGACGAGTTGAGAAGTACATTATTCACAAAAGATTTTAGAATGAAATTTTCAGTTGATAGTTTGGGGAATATGCTCATGTTTGACCAGAAATTTAAAAAGGATAAAATAATTACCCGCACTGCCAACAATGTTTACGACATTGAGATTTCAAATAATCTGAAATACTTGACCTGGTTTGAAATAGTTGATGCCTACAACACCGTAACAAAGCAAACATCAACTAATGATGTAATTTATTTAAAAAATATTTCAAATGATTCCCTGGTGAAAATATATGATGAAGCAGCATCAGGCAAAGGGGAAAATAAATGCATGAAGTTTTCGCCAAACGATTCAGTATTATCAATTGAATTAGGCAGAAGACTCGAATCACTTAACGATACTTCGATGGCTGTTGAATCTCTTCAAAGAATAAAATTGATCAACATCTTTACAAAACACAGTAAAACAGTCGAAGGGTTTGATGCAAGCTGGATAAATTCCGGGCAATTATTGTATAGCAAATCTGATGGCTTGTATCTTTACGATTTAAAAACTGATAAAAGTTCATTGTTTATAAAACAAGCTGTGAATTTTGAACCATTTAAATATGGTCAATAGCAAAACAATAGCAATTTCTTAACCAAGATGTATAAAATTGTGGCATAATAGTTGCTTTGATGTGTGTTTTTAAAACTTTTAAATTTACTCAGCATGATGAAAATGAAAAAAGCTTTATTCCTGATAATTTTGGTTATCGTATGTTCTGCAGTAAAAGCCCAGGTTAAAGACACAACCGGCAAAGTAGAACTTGCTATTGGTAAAATAGTGGGGGGAGTACCTGTGGTTGTGGTGAAAGATAAAAACCAGCCAATGGCCTTTTCCTCTTTCGATTCGCTGACAACACTCATTGCTTTTTATAAAACAGCGGGCCGGAAAGTTGCAATTGACAGTATTTGTTACGATGTTTCTGTTTACAAAAATACTGAAATTGCAAAAAGGAGTTTTTGTGGATTCACTTTTGTGAAAGATTATTTAAAGGACATTCTGTTAAGCAGGGAGTCTATCTCTTTTTATGTGAAAGTAAACAAAGTCATTTTGAAAGATGGACGGGTTATTAAAAACCCAAATGTTGAAAATGAAGTAACCATCAAATCAAAAGAAAAAATTATTATGCAGGGGGTAATGTTTACTGTCGAATAATTTTGAACAAGAGAAAACCTCAATTTATTATTTCAGAAATATTACTATTCAAAACTGGTATTATGAAAAAGATAATTTTACTTTTAGCAGGACTGGCATTATTTGCTGTGAAAAATCAGGCTCAGAATCAACCCTACCAGGAAGCAAAAGAAGCCAAAGACTATATTGCGCCATATTTACACAGCTTTTTCACGCAGGCACATATTAACAGCGATTCACTTGTTAAATTACTTTTAGGCGATTCAATTAAAAGCGGTCGCGACACTTCATTTATGCCCTTTGACATAAGTTCTGAAAAGCATATTGTTGATGGTTGGAAATATTTCACGGCAAAAACACCGCTGATTTATGAAATGACCAAAGTTGAACAAAATAGATTCGTGGTACTGTATAATAAGTTTCATCCGGAATATATTCTTGAAAGCAAAAAGAGTCAGTGGCGTATTGCAGTTGTGGACTCAACTCTTAGGCTTATTGATGATAAATCTTTTATTACACCCTGGAAATACAACAATCCGACAGTAAGCATGTGGGATATGATCTATACCGATATGGAAGTTGGTGAACCCAATATTATTGCCAAAATAACATACGTACACACTGGAAGCGGCGGTGGAAGAGACCAGGAATTTACCTGCAAAATCTCTTTTGCTAAGGACAAGATCAATGCTGTGAATGTAACGCAAACCAGAGATGACATGAAATAATGTCGGAGATGATAAAATAGCAACAATCATGAAGCATCTTTGGCCGATTTTACCAATATTCCTGATTGCATTTTTTTAAGTTATTTGTCAGGCTCAAACAGACGCATTGATCAAAAAAATTACTCACAACTCAATTCCAACACACTTTCCCCTTTATCAATTTAAGGCCATCACCGGCCATTCCTTTTCATTATTCACCAATACTGAAACTTTGCGAAGCAGGTCATCCTCCTTTGATCTCAGTCATGATTCTTTATACATAAGAGAAGCCCTTTATAATCCCCTTCTTCCTTCCGATAATAAATTGCTCTTCATTTACAACAGACACTTCTTTTACCTGAAAGACCCTATGCAGCCTTACGGTTTTAGCGGAGGCATAGGACAAACTTTGGGTTTTGGAGCAATAAATTATTTGTTGCTATTCCTTGATAAGAGCAAATGAATTTATTTGTTGCGTTCACGATGAATGAGACATTTTTAGTTCATAAATGATAAACGATGGCAAAAGAGCAGCTTTTTTATTCTTTAATAAACTTCCTCACCCCAATTCCTTTTTCCGTTTTCACTTCCACTATATACACTCCATTTGGAAATTCTGAAACATCAATGTTTGTTTTGGTGCCGGTGGAGGCAAGGGATTTTATTCGCTGGCCGTGGATGGTAGAGATTTCTATTGTAGAAAGGGTTGGGGTTTCAATTGTGAAAGCATAGTTTGAAGGGTTGGGGTAAATATTAATTTCATTTTCCATTGAAATTTCATTTATTCCTCCTATGCAATGAATAGGATCAACATAGGAAGCTACTATATCATCTATCATCCATCCTTCTTTATTCTTAATTGTAGAATCGGAAATAAAAGTAAAGCGAATCATCAGGCTATCCGGGTTTATTATGATTGTGTCTTATTTAACCATAATCATCCATTGCCAACAAAATTCAGATTTAATCCATCCATCCGAATTACCATGAGAAATAAGATTATGAGTGTAGTATGTTCCATGACTTAAATTGACATCATAACTCCATTGAAAATGATAAGGCCCACTAAAATTGCCAGACCCACTCGTATCTTTCATTGTTATCCATGAATTACCACCATCATAAGAAGCCTCAATTATGCCCTTATCACCCAAAGTGTCCATATCATATTTGTGTTTGAATTCAAAACATGTGTAGCAAGAAGCAGTGAACGGTGCCCGCATCACATAAATAAAAGAAGAAGTATCATTAGCAGGATAGTCATTTATAGTATCTGTAACTATTGCTTTGTTCCCTGAATAGGCGCTGTTGAAAATTGTTTTTTGAGGCTTGCCGATTTGCCATAAATTGCCAACGGTATTATTGATTTTGATTTTATTTGATGGTGTTTCGAAAGAAACGGTATCAAAAATATTCTGTGCATTTACAAAGCTCACTAAAGCAATGAATGCAATTAAAAGTATCCCTTTTTTCATACCTGAAATTTTTACCTTTCAAATTGACGCAATAAAAGTACACATAATTATTATTCCAAATTTACTTCCAAAATAATTTCCTCAAATCTAATGTGTCACTCGAATAATTTTCATGCAAATATACTATTTTTCAAGCCACCAAATCTTTTTTGAATTAACTTTCGATAATAATATTTTGCAATAAATCCATCATCATGTCTCTCTATTATTCCCTGTTCAGGTATGACTTTACTTATGCTAATCCATTTTTAAAATCATGTTATTCAGTGTGCCAAGTTATACCAACCGTTAGCATGATAATGTCAGGCGCTAACTTTATAAAGTTAACGCCTGACTTTACAAAGTTAACGTGTAACATTATCAAGTTAACGGGTGACTTTATAAAGTTAAAGGTTAACGTTATCATGTCAACGTGTGACTTTATAAAGTTAACGTGTAACATTACAACGTTAACGAGTGACTTTATCATGTTATCCTCTATCCTTATCATGTCAGGCGCTGACTTTATAAAGTTAGCGCCTGACATGATAAGGATAACGTGTAACCATATCAGTTCAACCGTTAACATGATAAAGCCAAATGCAGCCATCATCATGCCTGCGTTGGTCATGATGATGAGCAACGCAGACATGATGAGGATGACTGCATCCATTAATGTCTTAAAGAATATTCAGGGTTATTTAAAGGACGACCCCCCATTTCCAGGGGCCAAAGATATAGTGGGAAATATCGGTATCGCTAAAGGTACGTCTGTATTTGGTTGTTAACGGTTGGGTTGCTTTTCCGCCGGCAGGGATTTGCAATTCTAATGTTGTTGCGCGTTTCCCAACGCGTACTCCTAATTTCAAATTTCAATTTACTATCATCAATTTTCTCTTTTTAGATCTTCAATCAATACTCCTTGATTTTTTTTTAAAACGCTTAATCTTTTTTTATTTGATCTTATATCTCCATTGTGCATTCACGGATTTGTCTTCAATGATCTTAGATTTGTATTGAGCGGTCTCAGATTTCAATTGAGTGCATTTCTACAAGTATGGAGCACTCTCAGATATCCATGGAGCACATTTCTACAAGAATGGAGCACATTTCTACAAGCATGGAGCGCTCTCAGACATCCATTGAGAGCATTTCTACAAGTATGGAGCACTCTCAGACTTCCATTGAGCACATTTCTACAAGAATGGAGCACTCTCAGACATCCATTGAGAGCATTTAATTTAACATTTAGTGCATTTCTACAAGCATTGAGCTGACTTTGTGTCATATTTTTTCCATTTTTTGAAGAAACAGCCAACAAATTTTAAAAAAAACAGGTCATTATGTCAGCAATCAAATTGCCGCACAAAAGTTACATTGTCCACCCTCGTTTCAAATGCTTGTGAAAATAAGTTCATCCTCATTTTCCATTTCATGAATTGCCCCCCTGATTCCACCCCCACATTCTCCCTTCCCTTGGAATTTGGTTCCTGGAATTTGGTTCCTGGAATTTGGAATTTGGTTCCTGGAATTTGAGACTTGGATCTTTAAATTACTCCCTTTTTAATCCTGAGTATTTAAAATTACTGTAATTTTGTACCTCCTGATGAACCATATACTTTGAAAACAATATTGATCATAGACGATGAGGAAAAGCTCAGAATACTTCTCTCCAGGATCATCGGCCTTGAAGGCTTTGAAGTGCTTCAGGCAGGCGACTGCAGGTCGGCTTTAAAAAAACTCGCACAGTCCGACATTGATGTGGTGCTCTGCGATGTGAAACTGCCTGATGGCAACGGTGTGGAGCTTTCGAAGATCATTAAAGACAAATATCCCCTTGTCGAGGTCATTCTTCTCACGGCTTACGGCAACATTCCCGATGGCGTGCAGGCAATCAAGAACGGCGCTTTTGATTACATCACCAAAGGCGACGATAACAACAAGATCATCCCTCTGCTCTATCGCGCTATTGAAAAAGCGGAGCTGTCAAAACGCGTTCAGCACCTCGAAAAACAATTGGACAGCAGGTATTCTTTCGATGGTATTATAGGTAAATCCAAAGTCATTCAGCAGGCTGCCGACCTTGCCCGCAAAGTGGCGCAAACCGACACCACCGTCCTGCTTACCGGCGAAACCGGTACCGGCAAGGAAGTCTTTGCACAGGCCATACATCAGGCAGGCCTTCGCAGGAATAAAAACTTTGTGATCATCAATTGTTCCGCTTTCAACAAAGAACTTCTCGAAAGTGAAATGTTCGGCCACAAAGCCGGCGCATTTACAGGTGCTTCAAATGATCATAAAGGCCTTTTTGAAGAGGCCAACAACGGAACCATTTTCCTGGATGAGATTGGCGAAATGGCCCTGGAATTGCAGGCAAAACTGCTGCGCGTGATCGAAAGCGGCGAGTTCATTAAAGTCGGCGAGAGCAAACCCACAAGGGTGAATGTGCGGATAATGGCAGCAACCAACAAGAATTTGAAGGATGAAATTGCAGCCGGAAATTTCAGGGAAGACCTGTTCTACCGTATCTCTGTTTTCCAGATCCATTTGCCTGCCCTGCGCGAAAGGATCAGCGACATTGAGCCTCTGACAAAGTTTTTCGTTAGCATATTATCAACAAAGATCAACAAAAAGATCAGTAAAGTTTCTGATGATTGCCTCGAAGCTCTGAAGCTGCACACCTGGAACGGCAATATCCGCGAACTGAAAAATATTATCGAACGAAGCGTGATACTAACCACCGGCGATGAGATCACATTGCAATCATTGCCCCTGGAACTACAAAACAATGCCGTACACAACAAAAAAGGCAAACAACTTTCGGCTTTTGACCTCAACAGCGCCGAGAAGCTCCATATCCAAAAAGTGATGAACTACACCAACGGGAATAAAACCGAAACCGCCCGCCTACTCAACATTGCTTTGACAACTCTTTACAGAAAACTGGACGAGTACAATATTGTCTGATTTTTTTTCAAAACGATAGTCGGCCCCCTTTCAAAACGATAGGGTTTTTCCCTGACCTTAACCATCCTTTTTTATTATCTCAATTGCTCCTTAGCCGTTTAGCAGGGCAAGGCAAACATTGGAACGTTAATTGAAATGTAATTGGCAACATTAAAAAAACAATTGTATTATGACAATCATTCTTATTTTATCCGGACTACTTGGCTTTATCATATTTTATAAATCCATTAACTTTTTTGAAAAAATTTAATAAAATGACAACAGTTGCATTATTAACAGGATTTGCAGCTTTGGTTTATCTTTTATATAAAATTTTGAAACCATATAAATTTTATGAAGAAGAAGAAAAAGAATTATCAACAGATTTAAAAAGATGCAATGACACTAAAATTGAATCAACTAATAACTAAATAAAATGATAGTATTATTTATTATAACAATTGTAGTTTTCGGCTACATGTGTTACGTTCTGCTTAAACCAGAAAAATTTTAAAAATTAAATGGCAAAAGTTAAAAGATGTAATTTTAATTGTAATTGTATTGCTTTTTACAATCTCAATGTTTTACATCATTTTCCTAAAAGCCAGATGTTATTCCATTTCTAATAATTAATATCAAACAAAAATGAACACAGAAATTCTTGGAATCATTGTCATCTTCTTCGGAACGCTTGCGCTTGCTTATCCGTTGGGTAAATACATTGCAAAAGTATTTGCAGGAGAAAAAACTTTTCTCGACCCGGTTTTCAACCCGATGGAAAAATTCTTTTTCCGTCTGAGCGGTATTGATGCTGCAAATGAGATGAACTGGAAGCAAAGCATGGTTGCATTGCTTGTAATTAACGCAGTTTGGTTCCTGCTTGGCATGCTGGTACTGATGTGCCAGGGATGGCTTCCTTTGAACCCTGATGGCAATCCATCTATGACTGCTGACTGTGCATTTAATACTACTGTAAGTTTTGTTTCAAACACAAATCTGCAGCACTATTCGGGCGAAACAATGATGTCTTATATGGGACAATTGACGCTTCAGTTGTTTCAGTTTATCAGTGCAGGTACAGGCATTGCGGCATGTGCAATAGTATTTAATGCTTTGAAAAACAGGACAACCGATAAGTTGGGTAATTTCTATAATTACTTTTTAAAATCTTGTACCAGGATATTGTTACCGCTTGCCATTATAGTTGCAGCTATTCTTATTTTCCGGGGCTCACCGCAAACTTTCAACGGAAAAGATACAATGATAAGTCTGCAAGGTGATACAATGCATGTATCTACAGGTCCTGCTGCCGGCATGATTGCTATCAAGCAACTTGGAACTAACGGAGGAGGCTACTTCGGCGCTAATTCAGCAGTGCCTTTTGAGAATCCAGATTACCTTACAAACGCTGTTGAGGATTGCTCCATTTTTCTCATCGCCACTGCAATGGTTTTTGCACTTGGATTTTATTTGAAAAGAAAAAAATTAGCCTGGATGATTTTCGGTGTGATGACTGTTTCTTCGCTAATTTTATTGGCTCCTACTGTTTATTATGAGATGAAAGGAAATCCCGCTATTGAAAAAATGGGAATATCCCAACCTTTCGGAAATATGGAAGGAAAGGAAATGCGGTTTGGCCCTGCTGCCTCTGCACTATGGGAAATAACAACCACGAACACTTCCAATGGCTCTGTGAATTCCATGCACGACAGTTCCATGCCAATTTCAGGCATGTGTGCAATGCTTGGAATGATGATTAATTCAATATACGGTGGAGTGGGAGTAGGTTTTCTGAACTTTTATATTTTCATCATCATAGCTGTATTCATTAGCGGCTTAATGGTCGGGCGAACGCCGGAATTTTTAGGGAAGAAAATTGAAGCACGTGAAATGAAAATAGCCATGATAATTTTTCTCATTCACCCATTTTTAATTCTTACGGGAACAGCAATATCAACTTATCTATATGCTGAATATCCTCACTATTTGGCTGGATGGCTCAACAATCCGGGTTATCATGGTTTTTCTGAGATGCTGTATGAATTCACATCTTCATCTGCAAATAATGGCAGCGGATTCGAGGGTTTGGGAGATACTCCTTCTGTGTTCTGGAATGTTAGCTGTGGCATAGTGATGCTGCTTTCCCGCTTCCTTCCTATTATTGGTCCGGTAGCGATTGCAGGATTATTAGCAAATAAAAAATTCATTCCTGAAAGTTCGGGAACATTAAAAACAGACACAGGAACATTTGGTGTCATGGTATTCGCGGTGATAGTGGTACTGGTTGGATTATCATTTTTCACCGCTTTAGCAATGGGGCCCTTAGCTGAACATTTTACCTTATTTGCACATTAAAAAAAATAAAACAATGAAAAGACAAAGACAGACAAAACTATTTGAACCGGAACTTGTGAATGAGGCTCTCAGACAATCATTCATTAAACTCAATCCGAAAATTCTTTTTCGCAACCCTGTAATGTTTACAGTTGAAATAGGAGCAGTGGTAATACTTGGCGTATGCTTATGGATACTTTCAGGTGAAAAATCGCAGGGTTCATTCCTTTATAATTTCATCATATTTTTAATTCTGCTTTTTACAGTGCTGTTCGCAAACTTTGCAGAAGCCATTGCAGAAGCAAGAGGTAAAGCACAGGCTGATTCGCTTCGCAAAACAAGAGAAGAAACGCCTGCCAGGAAACTGGTGAATGGAGAGCTAATAACAGTCAGCAGTTCACAGTTAATAAAAGGCGATGTTTTTATTTGCGAAACGGGTGATATTGTTCCTTCCGATGGTGAGATCATTGAAGGAATTGCAAGCATAGATGAATCAGCAATCACAGGTGAAAGCGCTCCTGTTATTCGTGAATCAGGCGGTGATAAGAATTCGGTGACTGGAGGCACAAAAGTTTTATCCGATAAAATCAAAGTGTTGGTGACAACAAAACCGGGCGAAAGTTTCCTTGATAAAATGATTGCACTGGTAGAAAGTGCAACACGTCAGAAAACACCGAACGAAATAGCCCTCATTATTCTCCTTGCCGGATTCACACTCATATTTATTATTGTATGCGCTTCGCTGGCTCCTTTTGCTGAATATGCAAAAACTGCCATTCCTATTTCCGCTTACATTTCACTTTTTGTTTGCCTGATACCTACAACAATTGGCGGCTTGCTTTCGGCAATTGGAATTGCAGGAATGGACAGGGCTTTGAGGGCAAATGTGATTGCTAAATCAGGGAAAGCTGTTGAAACGGCAGGCGACCTCGATACCATTCTTCTTGACAAAACAGGAACCATTACCATTGGAAACCGTAAGGCTACCAACTTCTATCCCGCAGCCGGAATAGATGAGAAACATTTCGTAAAATGTGTTGTCCTGAGTTCTATGGCTGATGAAACTCCTGAAGGGAAATCCATCATTGAACTGGCAGGAATAAACCCATTAAGTTACAATATCGAAAACCCCTGCTTTATCAAGTTCACTGCTGAAACAAGAAGTTCAGGAATAAATTATAACGGCACACGTATCCGTAAAGGTGCTTCGGATTCTATCAGGCGTTATGCTGAAAAAGCAGGAAATGCTTACACGGATGAAATTGATGAAAGGGTAAAAATTATTTCCGGCAATGGCGGAACTCCACTGGTTGTTTCGGAAAATGAAAAGATAATTGGTGTGATCGAATTGCAAGACATCATCAAGCCGGGCATACAGGAAAGATTTCAGCGTTTGAGAAAAATGGGTGTGAAAACGGTGATGGTTACCGGCGACAATCCGCTTACAGCAAAATTTATTGCCGAAAAAGCCGGTGTTGATGATTTTATTGCCGAAGCAAAACCGGAAGATAAAATGATCTACATACGGCAGGAGCAACAAAGAGGAAAACTCGTGGCAATGATGGGCGATGGCACCAACGATGCTCCTGCACTTGCACAAGCCGATGTGGGTGTTGCCATGAACAGCGGCACTGCTGCTGCCAAAGAAGCCGGCAACATGGTTGACCTCGACAACGACCCAACCAAGCTGATCGAAGTGGTTGAAATTGGAAAACAGTTGCTGATGACACGCGGAACACTCACCACTTTTTCAATTGCCAATGATGTGGCCAAATACTTTGCAATAGTTCCCGCGCTGTTCATTGCATCCATACCTGCTTTGCAGGCATTGAATATTATGAACCTTCATTCACCACAGAGCGCCATTCTTTCAGCCATTATTTTCAATGCGATCATTATTCCACTGTTGATACCACTGGCATTAAAAGGAGTTGCTTACAAACCAATTGGCGCAAGCAGATTGTTACGAAGGAATTTATTTTATTACGGACTGGGTGGAATTCTCGCTCCCTTCATTGGGATAAAATTAATTGATCTTGTTGTAGCGCTATTTATTTAATTTAATATAGAAATGTACAGACGCAATGCATTGCGTCTCTACAAACAAAAACGAAAACAAATGAAAACAAACCTTCTTCCGGCAATAAAATTAACCCTCATCTGTATGGTTTTCTTCATGGGGATCTACACACTTTTGATTTATGGAATCGCACAGTTTGCACCCAACAACGGTAAGGGATTTATCATAGAATCCAAAGGAAAGAAATACTATGAGAACATCGCACAGAAATTTACCGATGATAAATATTTCTGGTCACGTCCTTCGGCTGTTGATTACAATGCGGCAAGTTCAGGCGCAAGCAATAAAGGACCTTCAAATCCTGATTACCTGCAAACGGTACAAGACAGGATTGATACTTTCATAGTCCATAATCCGACAGTGAAAAAGGCAGAAATTCCTTCCGATATTGTTACAGCATCGGGAAGTGGTGAAGACCCAAATATTTCAGTGCAGGCAGCTAAAATACAGGTAAGTCGCATTGCTAAAATTCGTAATCTTTCCGAAACAACATTATTATCTCTCATTGAACAAAACACAGAAAAGCCATTGTTTGGGTTATTCGGACCTGAAAAAATCAATGTGCTAAAACTGAATCTTGCTTTGGATAATTTGAAATAAAACAGATTGTCTTAATTTAAAATTTAGCATGTACAGAAGATAAGATCACTGTAAAGATTTTTAATAAACAAAGAAGCCTGCAAAACAATGAATGAACAACAAAGTAAGAAAAAGTTAACTCCTTTTTGGAGGGTTGTTCTTGAAGTTGGATTTATTGTTTTCCTTTTTTACACAAATCTTTTGATGGGCGAATTTACCCATTCGGGATCAGGACAAAATAAAGGTTTGATTTGGGCTATACAAGATATTTTTACTATGGCAAATTTTACAATAGCAATTATTTTCTCACTTATCGGATATTTATTCTTTGAATTTTTAAGAAATAGGTTGTGAAAAGAAAACATATCATTTAATATTTTAAATTATTAAAATTATGATCACAGAAGAAGAAGTGCCGTACATTCTTGAAAAAGAATTACCGGAAATAAATCTCGAAATTTCGGGAGGAAAAAATAAAAAGAACATTTTTGAAATAATGCAAAGTTTTGCAGGTTACACGAAAAGATGTGCAGAGATTGGAAACATTGACAAATTGAAATCATGCTTTAATATTGCTGCGAAATTATTAAGAAAAGGAAATATTGCAGTAAAATCGGCAGTTGAAAAGGTTTATGTTTTTTCTGTTTCATCACTTATTGAAATTGTTTCACCCATCCATGAATTAATTAAAAAAATGTTACCTGTAAATCTAAAAAAAGATTGTCTGAAACACTTAGCTGATGTTATTTCCTATAATGACAGGAAAGATGAAAATTGCTTGTTTCCAAATGAAATAGCCGGAGAGAACATATATTATATCCCGCTTAACGCATGATACAACCAAGATAAAAAATAAAAACATAATGAAAAAAATTCTTACTGCAATGCTTTCGCTGATTATATCAGCATCATTTGCACAAAAAGACAGTAGTAAATCTCCACTATCAATTTCAGGTTATGTTGAAGCGTATTATAGTTATGATATTCTTGACCATGATGATCATGAGCAAGCCCCTTTTATTTATAATTTTGAAAGGAATAATGAAGTAACTTTGAATCTCGGATTTATTAATGCAAATTATACTACAAAAAATGTCCGTGGAAATTTCGGATTAATGGCGGGTACATGGGCTCAGTACAATCAAATTGTAGAACAACCCTTGCTGAGAAATTTATGGCAGGCAAATATTGGAGTAAAATTGAGCAAGAAGAAAAATTTATGGTTAGATGCTGGGGTGCTTCCTTCACATATTGGATTTGAAAGTCCGGTTGGGGAAAGTTGTGATGCTCTTACACGTTGTATAATTGGAGACAATACTCCAAGTTATGAAAGCGGAGTTAAATTAGGTTACACTTCCGACAAAGGCAAATGGTTTCTATCTGCATTATATTTAAATGGCTGGCAGCGGATCGCACGTGTTGATGAAAATAGTACTCTATGTTTTGGAACACAAATTACTTTTACTCCAAACAAAAAAGTTACACTGAACTATAGCACATTTATAGGAAATGATAAACCGGATTCTGTTGCTCAAATGCGCTATTATCATAATCTGTATGCGTTGCTTAATCTAACGGATAAATTCAGAACCACACTTGGTTTTGATTATTGCATGGAACAAAAAAGTAAGGGCAACAGTAAATACAACACGCTGTATAGTCCGGTAATAATTCTGCACTATCAATGTTGCAACAAGCTGGCAATGTCTGTTCGGGGAGAATATTACAATGATGAAAATGGAATCTTGATTGCCACAGGCACTCCAAATGGTTTTCAAACAATTGGATATTCTTTAAATCTGGATTACGCAATTCGTGATAATGTATTATGGAGAATTGAAGGAAGAGGACTAAAAAGCAAAGACAAGATATTTTCATTAAACAAAGACGATGTTCCAAACAATCAAAAATATTTTATAACAACATCTTTAGCAATTGCTTTTTAATGTTTAAAGAAGTATGATAATGAAAAGGCGGTTCACCATTATATTGATTATGAAAAAATCATTGTATTAAAATTGAATCTTGCTTTGGATGACATGAAATAGTTGTAATTTTGTAAAAACATTAAAAGACATTCAATCCCAATGCCCGATAAAGACAAAACGGTTCAACAGTTTCTCGACTTAATAAAGAAGTCAAGAAGAGGTAAGTTCAAAATTTACATTGGCATGATTGCCGGTGTGGGCAAGACTTACCGTATGCTGAAAGAAGCGCACACTCTTTTGAAAAATGGCATTGATGTGAACATTGGCTATGTGGAAACGCACGGGCGTAAAGAAACAGAGATGTTGCTCGAAGGTTTGCCGATAATTCCGAGGAGAAGACTTTATTATAAGGGAAAAGAACTGGAGGAAATGGATGTGCAGGCCATTATTAATTTGCGTCCCGAAGTGGTGATCGTGGATGAACTGGCCCACACAAATATTGAAGGCAGCAAGAATGAGAAACGCTGGCAGGATGTGCTCGATATTCTTTCGGCAGGCATCAATGTAATTTCTGCAGTGAACATTCAGCATATTGAAAGTTTGAATGAGGAAGTAAAGCAGATCTCAGGAATTGAAGTAAAGGAGCGCATCCCCGATAGTATATTGGCTCAGGCCGATGAGGTGGTGAATATAGACCTGACTGCCGATGATTTGATCACCCGGTTGAAGGAAGGAAAGATCTACCATGCAGAAAAAATTCAGGCGGCACTCAACAACTTTTTTAAGAGCGAAAATATTTTACAGCTAAGAGAGTTGGCTTTAAAAGAAGTGGCCTCGCAGGTGGAGAGAAAAGTTGAAACCGAAGTGAGCAGGGACGAGGCTTTCATCCACGAAAGATTTTTGGCATGCATCAGCAGCAACGAGAAAACAGCCAAAAATGTGATCCGCAAAGCCGCACGCCTTGCCAACTTTTATAATTGCAAATGGTATGTGCTCTATGTGCAAACTCCTGCCGAAAGCGCCGACAATATTGCTTTGGACAAACAACGTTACCTGATCAACAATTTCAAGCTTGCCACTGAACTGGGAGCTGAAATTATCAAGGTGGAGAGTTCTTCTGTTTCAAAAGCCATCATTGAACAGGCAGGTGTACACAACATCACAACCATCTGCATTGGCAAACCACATTTGAGTTTGTGGAAGATCATACTTGCTACGAATGTTTTCAACGAACTCCTTTCGAAATTATCATCAACACATATTGATCTCGCAATACTATCCTAAATGAAAGTAAAAACTAAACTTACCCTGGGAATGGGTTTATTATTTCTCTTCATCATATTGCTTGGTGTCGCAGGGATAGGCTATATTAATGTGATGAAATCAGACACTGAAAATATTCTTGTTGCCAATTACAACACGCTGGTTTATGCAAGGAATATGCTGTCAACCCTTGATGATAATAGCCAGCAAGCGACAAAAACCTTTGAAGCGAACCTGAAAAAACAGGAAGCCAACATCACCGAGATCGGTGAAAAAGAAACCACAATTGACCTGCGCAATAATTTTGAACTTTTCAAATCAGGGAAAGTTGACAACTCCATCATTCCGACAATGCGAAAAGAAATCTACAGGCTGATGGAAATGAATATGCAGGGCATTCAAAGGAAAAGTGATCTGGCCAAGGAAACCGCCAACACCGCCAACTTCTGGATAGCAATTACCGGCACATTGTGTATTCTTATTGCATTCACATTATTGATCAATCTTCCATCAAGCATTGCAAATCCTATCAAGGAATTAATGGAAAGCATCAAGCTAATCTCCGAACGAAAATATTCGGAACGTGTGCATTTTGAAAGTCACAGTGAATACGGAGAGTTGGCAAAGTCGTTCAACTCTATGGCCGAAAAGCTGCAGGAATATAACAACAGCAACCTGGCAAAACTGATGATCGAAAAAAAGCGGATCGAAGCGCTTATCAACAACATGCAGGACCCTGTTATCGGACTTGATGAAAACCTGAAGGTGATCTTTGCCAACGAAGAAGCCATCAAGATCACAGGACTCAGTCATGCTGATTTTGTCGGTCAGCCGGCAACATCCCTGGCCCTTCATAATGATTTGATCCGTTCCCTTGTAAAAGACCTGATGACCGAAGATAATAATGATGAGAAAAGCAAAGCCAATCCGCTGGTAATTTATGCCGATGGAAAAGAGAGTTATTTTGAGAAAGAAACACTGCATATTTCTATCAAGCCTACCGGTGAAGAAACCCAGACCATCATAGGGCATGTGCTTGTTTTAAGAAATGTGACACAATACAAAGAACTGGATTTTGCCAAAACAAATTTTATTGCAACTATTTCGCACGAATTTAAAACACCTATTTCCTCCATCAAAATGAGTTTGCAACTTTTGGAAAACGAGCAAATAGGCAATCTGAATGCAGAGCAAAAAAACCTTGTTGACAGCATCAAGGACGATGCCAACCGTCTGCTGATCATCACCAGCGAACTGCTCAATATGACGCAGGTTGAAAGTGGCAATATCCAGCTCTCCATCATGCCCGCCGACCCTGCTGAAATTTTAACCATAGCAGTAAATGCTACAAAAACACAAGCAGAGCAAAAGCAAATTAAATTCGATGTAAGCTGCCCTGAAGGATTGCCCCGGATTCAGGCCGACAATGATAAAACTGCCTGGGTTTTGACCAATCTTATTTCAAATGCCATCCGATATTCCCATGACAATTCAATAATTTATTTAAGTATAACTTCCGAAAACAACAAAGTAAAATTCTCCGTGAAAGATACCGGACAGGGAATTTCACCACAATACAAAGACAAGATTTTCGACCGCTATTTCCGTGTGCCAGGCACCAAGAAAGAAGGAACTGGACTTGGCCTCACCATCAGCAAAGAATTTATAGAAGCACAGGGCGGACTAATCACTGTGGAAAGTGAGTTTGGAGCGGGAAGCACCTTTACTGTTACTTTGAATAGTGTGGCTTGATTTGATTTTCTCTGAAACTTTCTTATTAATTCGAAACATATCATTCTCATAACCATCACATAAGTAATGTGATGAATTGATAAACTGATACAGGGAAGAGGTCTTTTCCAGGGATACACCCCAATTATAATGTACATTACTCCCGGAGTAATGTACATTATTCCAACACTACAGTATATTACTCCCAGAGTAATGTACATTATTCCGGCAGTACAGTACATTATTCCCAGAGTAATGTACTGTATTCTGGCACTACAGTGTATTACTCCCAGAGTAATGTACATTATTCCGGCAGTACAGTACATTATTCCCGGAGTAATGTACTGTATTCTGGCACTACAGTGTATTACTCTCAGAGTAATGTACATTATTACGGCACTACAATACATTATTCCCGGAGTACAGTATAATAATCGTTCACTCATAGCCAGGATTCTTCTTTGTCTTCAAATTAGAAACATAGTTACAACGTACATCTTTGATGCTTTTCCTGCTTTTCAAAAGTTTTCTTCACTTTACAAAAGTTTAAACCCCTAACATTTCCTCTCACCCCTCCAATCTCCGGATCTTGGAATTTGGAATTTGGAATTTTGATCTTGGGACTTATTTCTTTTTTGCACATTTCTTCACCCAAATTGCAAATCCTCAATATTAATCCCTATCTTTGCATCCTAGTTTGTGAAGAAGTAACTCCTTTCTATTTTATCCCCTGCTGAAAAAAACAGGAAAAATAACCGCAGTTCAACACACTCTTTTTTCTATCCCGCCTGCTCCGATCAGCTGATGCCCGTAAGGATAGCATTAATTATTTTAATTCAGCAAAACATGAAAATCTTATTGGTTCATCCGCATTATCCTGATTCCTTCTGGAGTCTTAAACACGCATTGCGTTTTGTGTCAAAAAAAGCAGCAACACCCCCGCTGGGATTGATCACTGTGTCGGCCATGCTGCCCTCAACGTGGGAGAAAAAACTGGTGGATTTGAATGTCGCACCACTCAAAACCAAGGACATTCAATGGGCTGATTATGTTTTCATCAGCGCCATGTACATTCAAAAAGAGTCGGTAGATTATATAATTACAGAATGCCAGAAACAAGGCGTTAAGATAGTTGCCGGAGGCCCGCTGTTCACACAGGAGCCTCAGAATTATCCCCAAATTGACCACATGATACTGAACGAAGCCGAAATTACTTTAGATCCTTTTCTGAAAGACCTGGAGAATGGCTGTGCAAAGAAAATTTATCAGACTTCCGAATATCCCGATATTACTTTCACTCCGGTTCCCGATTATCATTTATTGTCCAGAAAAAATTATCACTCCATGAACATCCAGGTTTCGCGAGGCTGTCCGTTTTCCTGCGATTTCTGTGAAATAACTTCGCTGCTGGGGCATAAAGTGAGAATGAAATCCACGCAGCAAATCATCGGTGAACTTCAAAGGTTATTTGAACTTAACTGGCGCGGAAATATTTTTATAGTGGATGACAATTTTATCGGAAACAAACATGTTATTAAAACCGATCTGCTTCCCGCTATGAAAGCATGGATGCAGCAACACAGCTATCCTTTTACTTTCAATACCGAAGCTTCAATCAACCTTGCCGACGACGATGAACTGATGTCACTGATGACCGACACCGGCTTTAATACTGTATTTATCGGAATAGAAACCCCTGATGAAAATTCGCTGCAGGCATGCAATAAAGTGCAAAACAATAACAGGGATCTGTTGCAAAGCATTAAGAAAATTCAGAATGCCGGCCTGCAGGTTACAGGTGGTTTTATTGTTGGTTTTGACAGTGACTCATCATCAGTTTTTCAGCGTCAGATAGATTTTATTCAGCAAAGCGGAATTGTGTCGGCCATGGTTGGATTGCTCAATGCTCCAAAGAACACGAAACTTTATGACCGTATGAAATCTGAGAACAGGCTGATCAGCGCTTCAAGCGGCAACAACACCGACCTCTCGATGAACTTCATCCCACGCATGAACTCCTCTGAATTGATTGCCGGTTATAAAAAAATCATCCACGACATCTACACCACCAAGCCTTATTATAAACGCATCCGCAAACTACTGCTCAATTACAAACCGCGTATTTCAAAACCATTCAGTATAAATTTTGTTACACTGAGGGCTTTTGTCAGGTCTATCATTATCATCGGGGTCATCAACAGGGGCAGGGCCGACTATTGGAAATTTATGTTCTGGACATTGTTTAGAAAACCGGGATCAATAGTGGACGCAATTTCATATTCGATCTATGGCTACCATTTCCGTTCAGTTTACGGGTTGAAAAAGAACAAATACAGAAGAGAAATTTAGAATTAAATTCAAAAACATTTTCACGCAAAGTCGCAAAGAATGAAAAGGGTAAAATCAGATTAAAATATCAACGTATCCCTTGGCAAATATGAACATGCAAAACAATTAAACAATTTATCAGTAAAACAATTAAGCCATGAAAACAGGAACAGTAAAATTTTACAATGATTTCAAAGGATTTGGATTCATTAAAGACGAAGGCTCAGAAAAAGAATACTTCGTACACTCAAGTGGATTAAAGGAAAGTATCCGCGAGAATGACAAGGTATCATTCGACCTTGAAGAAGGGAAAAAAGGAATAAATGCAGTGAACGTAACAAAAGTTCTTTAGCAAATAGATTAAAACAAAATCATTAAAAAACATTATTATATCGAATTACGAAAAAAGGTACAAACATGCGAACTACGAAACTGTCAGCGCTTTCGTACTTCGTAAATTCGTAAAAAATTCGTACTTCGATGAAATAATGCGGGAAACTTATTTTGAAAGTTTCACTTAGTGTTATTTTTTATTCAGGAAAAGACAACAATCGCCATAGCTCAGAAATCTGAAATCATTATCCAGGGCAAAACGATAAGCTTCTTTCCATTTATCACCTATCATTGCAGCCACAAGCAATAACAGGGTACTCCGTGGCTGATGAAAATTGGTAATCATGCCACCGGCAATTTTAAATTCATACCCGGGCACAATGATCATTCTTGTGGTCCCTTCAAAGTATGTTGTTTTGCGATCACTCATTTGCTGCAATAAAGCTGTCATCGAATCACTCACATTTATACCGGCTGCATTGAGTTCATAAGGCTCCCACTGTTCAAGATTGTTGACGTGGTCAAGCTTTAAAATTGCTTTCACACCCATCCAGTAAAGGCTTTCGAGTGTACGGGCTGAGGTGGTACCTACAGGAATGATCGGCGCCTTTTCAGCTGTTTGTTGAATGATAGTATTTATCAATTGACTGCTCACACTGAAATGTTCCTCATGCATTTCATGACCGGCAATGTTTTGTGATGTCACAGGTTTGAAAGTTCCTGCTCCAACATGTAATGTGAGATTCATTGTTTTGAAGCCAAGTAAATTCATTTCTTTCAGCATTTGTTCAGTGAAATGCAGCCCTGCTGTTGGTGCAGCTACAGAACCTTTTGTCTTTGCAAACACAGTCTGGTAGCGGATGTCATCACTTTCTACAGCATCGCGACTGATGTAGGGAGGCAAAGGAACCTTTCCGAAAATTTCCTGCACATCACTAAAATCAAGGCTAAGCGGTTTCCATGAAAATCCAATATTGAAATTGTCCCCTTCCTGCGATATCTTTTCAGCAAACAACCTTGCACCTTCTCTTTCAATACACAGTTCACCCGATTTCCATCTTTTGTTATTTCCAACAAGGCATTTCCACACAGCGCTCCCTTTTTGACTGAATGCATTTTGAATATCGGTGTTTACTGGCTCAAGACAGAAAATTTCAATAAGAGAACCACTTTCTTTTTTAAATAAAAGCCGGGCATGTATTACTCTTGAATCATTCAGAACCAAAAAACTTTTTGGTGGAAGATGACCAGGAATATTATAGAAAATATCCTGTTCAAACTGATCATTAAAATAATTGTAATAGAGCAAACGGGAAAGATCTCTCTTTTCAAGCGGAAACTGGGCTATCTTTTCGTCAGGGAGATTGTAATCAAAGTCTTCAATGTTAATGTCTATGCCCGGGTACATTCTTTAAAATTTTGAGACTTTAAAGATAGGCAAAATATTGTTCAAAAGAACAAACCGGAATTCTTAATGCTTTACAACCTTTGTTACTCCTGAAAAACCGTCTGTCGTGAATTCAACGAAATAAACACCATTGGTAAGATCAGCTAAATTCAGCGTAAATGCTTTAAGTGAAATTTCATCCTGGCTTATTGTTTTAGAGAAAACTTTTCTGCCAACCACATCATAAACATTGATCATTGCATTGTCTGAAACTGCATTGCTGATCTCAACAGACACTTCTGATGTGAAGGGATTGGGATAATAAGAAACACTGACTTGTGAAGTTTCTTCCGAGCAATTTACAATTACTGTGTTGAAAGTTTTGGTCTGTCCGTTGAAATCTGTTTGTTTGAGCCTGTAGTATGAAATGCCATTAACAGGAGTGATGTCCTTTGCAGTATAGTTTATAACATTGTTGCTGTTTCCTGAGCCTGCTACTTTGGCTACGAATGTCCAGTCAGATGCATCTGTGCTGCGTTCAATTGTAAAATAATCATTGTTGGTTTCTGTGGCAGTTGACCAGTTAATATCAACTGTGTTGTTTGTACATTTTGCATCAAAGCTGAGCAATTGAATGGGTAGCGGGTTTGAAATTTTATAATTGAAATGCAATTTGAAACGGTTGTTGAATGTTCCTGTACCAGATGTGAAGGTATAAGTTTTATTTGTAGAAAGATTCTGTGTAGTATGCAAAGTAACATCTTCAAGATAAACAATGGTATTGGCATCAAATTGTGTAAGGTTGGTAGCGCTTATTGTAAATGTTCCTGCAACATTTGTTAGAAAGCCCATGGGTACTATACGTTCAACGCCTGAAACCAGGTCCGGCTGACCATTGATTGCAACCTGGCTGTTATCGGCTGTGAGAGAATACAACTGAGGATAACTAACTTCGTCGGACAACATTTTTTGTGAATCGTAATCATCAAATCCGGCAAGTGCAGAAGGGTAGAAGGTAACAACTGATTCATCAGACATTGTATCTCTTGCAACCTGGATACGGAATAAATTTGATGGATCGGTAAGCTTAAAAAACTTCTGATAGTTGTGAACTCTCATAGCGTTGTTGATCTGAATACCACCGGTAGTATGCCCTGCTTTCACACGTACCCAGAATGCCTGCATGGCGGGGATATACTGTGTTCCACCATTCACTCCTGCTCCGCTTCCCATTGAATTCCATGTGGCAAAAGTTCCGGGAACTTTGAATTGAATTGTAGGTTCAATATTGGTTGTTGTCAGTCCTGACGATGTATCCTTCTGGCTTCCTACCCTGATAGCTGACGGGTAAGGATTGCTAATCAGGTTAAAACCTTCTTTGGTTCCTGTTGTTCTCGAAAGATTGGTTGTTCCGCCTATTGTTCCTGTGTTGAGATTGCCGGTATATGAAGCTGTCAAAGGGCTTGCATCATATTCCCTGAATGCATAACCTTTCATTGGAACCAGATTGTCTGAATTAACCACGGTAACGTAAGCATGAGTATTTTCATTCCAGTATAATTCGCGGGTTCCTGTACTTGGTACTGAAGACAAAGGACCATAAGCATTGTAACCGCTTGTGGAAACAACTGGCGAACCTATGTACCACCAGCGACCTGAAGTAAGATACTTTTCAACTTTTGCAATACCGCTTCCTGTGATCGTTCCGTTATCAATAAAACTTGCAGTACCTGATGGGTCGGATTTTAGAATAAATGTGCCATTATTTGTCATCGCTCCGGTGAGAGTAACATCTTTCCCTGCCATGATTTGAGTGGTATCGCCATTGTTTACTGTAACTTTACCAAAGGTGAAAACAGCATTTGAAGTTCCTCCGATGGTTTGACTTCCCTTGCCGGCAAAGATAACTTCACTTCCTGCATTTACTGTGCTGAAAACATCTGCGTTTGCAACATTATTCGTGAAGTTTCCTCCCAATTTTAATGTTCCTGAAAGATCAATAGTTCCATCACTGTTATGGGTTTCATTGCGATAATTGCCTGAATGACCATTTATCACAACACTGGAGCCTGATTTAATTACAATCTTTGCGCCGTTGTTGTATAATCCCTGTCCGGAGAGTGCAAAACTACATAGTATTAAGGAGATTGATAAGGCAGCGAATCTGTTCATTCTGTTTATTGCTTTGAAAAGTGGTGAACTGATGGTTGTCATAATGGTAAATTTTAAATTCACTAAACCATAATTCAACAGTCGTGCCAATAAAATTTTCAAATTTTTAATCACAGTATATCAATACAATATATCCCTTAATAAATTAAGAGCATCATTAATTTTTTCCCAATATAGGACAAGTCATCCTTGTTCAGGACAAGATTGTCTCTTCATAAATGCCACCAATGAGTATCAAAATCCTGCAACTTTCAAGACCAATTCAGGTCTGGATTTGATGATCTTCTTATTTTAGTTTACTCATTCAGTCAATATTTTTTACAATAATCTGATCTCTTACTTTTTTATAATTTTTGTTGTTCCTGAATAAGAGTCAGATTTAAAATCAACGAAATAAATTCCACTTGCAAGATCAGCCAGGTTCAATGAAAATGCTTTCAGATTCAATTCATCCTGGCTTATGGTTTTTGCAAACACTTTTCTTCCAAAAACATCATACACATCAATTGTAGCAGTTTCCGAAGTTATATTTTTTAACTCAGCAGTAACTTCAGAGGTAAATGGGTTTGGATAAATAGAGATACTCATCTGCTGTGTTTCTCCTGAACAATTGACTGCAACAGCTCCAAAAGTTTCAGTTTGTCCGTTATAATCAGTTTGTTTCAGCCTGTAATAGGAGACGCCGCTGACGGGTGCATTATCTTTTGCTGAATAATTCAAAACACTGTTGCTGTTGCCTGCTCCGGTTACTTTAGATACTAATTCCCAATTTGTGGCATCTGTGCTTCTTTCAATGGTGAAGTAATCATTATTTGTTTCTGTTGCGGTTGTCCAATGAATATCCACACTGCTATTGGTGCATTTTGCATCAAAACTCATCAACTGTATTGGCAGCGGGTTGGAAGTAAGGTAAATGAAATGCAGTTTAAAGCGGCTGTTGAATGTTCCTGTGGCTGATGTAAATGTGTAGGTTTTGTTTGACGAAAGATTTTGTGTTGTATGCAGGGTAACATCTTCAAGATAAACGGTTGTGTTGGCATCAAACTGGGTAAGGTTCGAAGCAGTGATTTTAAATGTACCTGCCACATAAGTTACAAAACCAAGTGGAACTATGCGCTCTGATCCTGATACCAGCACCGGTTGTCCGTTGATAGCTACCTGTACATTGTCGGATGTAACTGAATATAATTGAGGATAACTGATCTCATCAGAAAGCATTTTTTGTGAATCATAATCATCATATCCTGCAAGTGCATCAGTATAGAAAGTAACTACGGATTCATCAACCATCGTATCTCTTGCAACCTGGATGCGGAATAAATTTGAAAGATCAGTTAATTTATAAGCTGATTGCGAACTTTGCACCCTCATAGCATTTGTCAGTTTAATACTTCCGGTAGTATAGCCTGATTTTACACGAACCCAGAAACCCTGCATAGCAGGAATTGTTTGTCCTCCACCGTTAACTCCTGTACCGCTGCCCATCGAATTCCATGTTGCAAAAGTTCCGGGAACTTTGTACTGAATAGTTGATTCAATATTTGTAGTGGTCAATCCTGCCTGTGGCGCTTTCTGGCTTCCAACGCTGATTGCTGAAGGATAAGGATTGCTGATTAAATTAAAACCTTCTTTTGTTCCAGAAGTGCGCGTGAGGTTTACAGTCATATTTCCTGTGTTGGGTGTGCCCGTATATGTTGCCACCACTGCAGTTTTGTTGTAGTTCTGGAATGCATACCCTTTCATTGGGACAAGATTATCGCTACTTACTACAGTAACATAAGCATGTGTTGGTTCGTTCCAGTATAGATCACGTGTACCAGTGCTTGGCGTTGTTGATAAAGGACCATAAGCTCCTGAACCGGTTATAGCAACAACAGGTGAGCCTATATACCACCAGCGGCCTGTGTATAAATATTTTTCAATTCTTGCAGTACCTGTGCCTGCAAATCCGTTGTCAATAAATGAAGCGGTACCATGAATAGAATCTGCTTTCAGAACAAGACACTGTGCTGCATTTAATGTTGTCGTACCATTAACTGTAAGCGCTCCTCCTGCATCAATAGTTAAAATGGCGCCCGAAACAATATTTAAATTCTTGCATGATGGTGTATTTCCTGCTACCGTAGTTATGTGCGGAGTATAAGTTGTTCCCGGAGCTATAACAACATCTGATGTTGCTGTGGGAATACCACCATTCCAGTTCGAAGCGGTGTTCCAGTCACTACTTGTAATGCCATTCCATGTAACAGCATTTATGGTTACTGCTGTTGTTGTATTGCTGCATCCTGATGATGTTTGTGTGAATGTAAATGTTGCACTGCCTGCAGTTATACCACTAACTACGCCTGCCGGTGTTGTAACAGTTGCTATGCCTGTGTTGTTGCTAACCCAGTTACCACCTGTTGTTGGCGATAAAGTTGTAGTAGTTCCGACATAAATGGTTGAACTTCCTGTTATACTTACTGTAGGTAAAGCAATAAGAGTAATTGTTGCATTACCATCACTTGCTACAGAAGTACCTCCGGAACAATTTTTGACAACACAGCGGTATTGTTTTCCATTATAAGTGTAATCAGCATTGGTAATGGTCAATGTATTTGTATTAGAAACAGAACCCGTAGTAATAGCTGTTGATCCATATACTCCGCCATTGGTAAGGTTTACCCAGCCGCCATTGTTTACCTGCCACTGATAATTATAATTGGATGTTCCTGAAACCTGGACAGTAAGATTCAAAACGTTCGATCCTGAACATACCGCTGACGGACTTGAAGGTTGTGATGTGACTGTAACAGGTATGCATCCTGAAAACTCATCAGCGCCAATATCGGTTGCAGTTCCGTTTCCGGTATATCCTGTTTCTCCAAAACGAATGTCACCATCAATATCATCAGTGATGGCAAGAGGAGTGGTGATACGCACTCCGGCGCTTTCACATAAAGAAGTATTGCTGCCTGAAATATGAAGATCATAAGGTGTAGTTGCAGTATTCACAAAAACTGTGTTTTCAGTGAGTGAAACAGATTCTCTTGGTGTTACCAGTGATTTAAAGTTAGCTATTGTTTGATAAGCGGTCGTTCCGTTATAAAAGACCACGTTTCTTGCCGACGGTGTACCAGCATAAAAGTTGTTATTGTTCGAAGCCGAAGTATAGTTGGTTAAAGTAGTGTTGAAAAATCTTAATGCAGAAGTGTACCCGCTTGCTGATCCCGGTGTTGAAAGATTAATAATAAGGTTGTTGTTCAGAGTAAGTGTTGAAGTAGTAACGCTATATATACCCGATGATCCGAATGTTGATCCCGTTGAACTTGCATTCAGGTAAATGGTGTTGTAGAATAAATTGTTTGCCGTACCTGCTCCCAGGTAAATGCCTGCAACGGCATTATTATTTGCTGATGTCGGGGCCTTAATATCCGAAATGAAATTATTGTAAATATTGTTTGTTGCTCCGCCATTCACATTGCACCCATAAGCTGAAGCATTCGTACCTGAACAGTTCAGAGCAAAAATCTTGTTTTTGAAAATAGAATTTGTTGTCCCTCCTGAAGTATAAACTCCATAAATTGCATTGTTATTACCTGCAGAAAGTGTCAGTGAATTGACGTTATTGCTATAAGCATTGATCAGTGTTCCTCCGCCCAGATAAATTCCGTATAAGGTAGAGCTTGATCCTGTTCCTCCGCCTGTGTAATTATTCAGTGTATTGTTGTAAACATTTACATATTGTGAGCTGTTTCCGATAAATATCCCGTAAGCAAGGGTTGCGGCAGCAGATAAATTGGAAACTGTATTTCCATAAACCAGGTCAGGTGATGAGCTTGTTCCGCCTATGCCGTTCAGATAAATGCAACTCATGTTTGATGAACCGCAGGTTACATTGCTGATAGTGTTGTTATAAACTGCTATGTTAGGATTTGCGGCGCCATCCAAATTGTAAATACCATAAAACGTACCTGTATTTAAGCTGTTGATATTGATATTTGAAAAATTATTTCCCGAAATGTCAATGCTTACGCTGCCGGGTGAATTGCTCTGGTCGCTGTAGCAGTAAAATTGACCCAGTCCACCTGCTGTACGTGCACAACCCGTGGTGATGTAGTTTCCCTGTACGGTTTTGGTGGCATTGGCCGGTGTTGCATTGGTATTTGCAATTAAGCAAATATTGCCGGTAGTTTTCAGGCTCAGGTTATTGAAATTATTATTATTGATGGTGCTGTTCAGTGGTGTTCCGTTTACCCAGATACATGTTAAAACTCCTGTGCCGCCTGTTGAACCTGTAAAGGTTATTCCACCTAATGTGTTCGAGTTGATTGATAATGTTGAGGACGTTCCTGCACTGTTGCATTTGATAAGGTTCACTGGACCTGAAGCAATAGCTGCTGAAAGTATGCCTGAATTGATGGTATTGTTATTCATATTAATTGAAGTCGTAACGGCTCCTGAATTTAATATCCCATCATATTCACCTGTTCCTGCAAGTGTATTATTCGTAAGTATGTTGTTGTTGATATTTAATGTGATTGCACCGTAGATATTCACAATTGCTGTAAAAATTGATGCTGTTGTTCCAAACGACGAGCAATTCTGAATTGTATTTCCTGTAATTGAAATGTTTCCTGTTGCGTTATTTTCAATTCCATAAAGATGGGTAATACCTGTTGTTGCTCCGTTGGTTCCTATTGCAATAGAGTTACTCGTTGCATCTCCTATATTATTTCCCGAAATAGTGAAGTTTCCACCCGAACCATCAGTAAATATTCCATTAAAAGTATAGCTTACAGTTGGATCTCCATTGGTGCTCACATTGGCAATATTGTTATTCGTAATGTTCATCGTACCTCTGGTATATCCGTAAATAGCATACATGGTGGTTGTACCGGTAGCAGATAGTGAATTAATAGAATTGTTATTTACATTGACCATCGTTCCGCCACCAATATTCAGTCCGTACATTGTTGCAGCGCCGCTCGTGGAAACATTGCTTATTGTATTGTTGTATGCATTCACATAAAGCGATTTTCCGCCTATGTAAAATGCATAGATCGAAGTTGAAGCTGAGGTGATATTGCTCACAGTGTTGCCATAAACAAGATTTGGTGAACTACTTGTTCCGCCAAAACCATCAAGGTAAATACCATTGATACTGCCAAGCGCACCACTTACATTGCTTACAGTATTATTGTAAACATTAAGTGATGGATTATTGGCGTTGTCATTGCTGTAGATGCCGTTAAAACTGCCGGTATAAGAACTGTTTAATGTAATATTGGAGAAATTATTACCTGAAACAATATGGGTTACTGAATTTGGTGAGCTACCACCATCGTTATAACAATAAATAGCATTCGATCCCCCGGCCGGGCATGCAAATCCTGTAGTAATATAATTTCCCTGAACTGTCTTGGTTGCGTTTGCAAGTGCGGTGTATTGGTTATTTATTAGGAAAATTATGCCTGTTGTATTTATGTTGAGATTATTGAAGTTATGTTACAGTTCAGGTAGTAAATTGAGTCAAAAAGACGGGTTGGCCCATCAACGCCTTTTCAATAGCGTATAGAACGGCCACGCCTTGTTTGCGACAGGTAGATATGTATCCTCTAATTCGACA
>Ga0073936_10001867_pt1 | contig 31926 bp, 23 predicted proteins | sample AliMusrvi5mmetaG_FD_87041 | JGI IMG/M metagenome (GOLD analysis project Ga0073936, IMG submission 87041) | Freshwater lake bacterial and archeal communities from Alinen Mustajarvi, Finland, to study Microbial Dark Matter (Phase II) - Alinen... | ecosystem: Environmental > Aquatic > Freshwater >...
AATTATTTTTGTATCTCAAAAATGGCGACAAAGTCAGGGAAGATTTAAAAACTTATTCGTGCAAATCCGACGACGAAGATTCTCATAAATTCTCATTAGAAATTGATCAATCGTCAAATGATTGGAACCCGATTAATTTCGAGGAACTAAAACAACGTAGGCGAGAAAAATTGCGAGACATCCTTGATGAACTGGAAAGTTGAACTAAAAGGGCTGGTAATGCGATTTGTTGAATTATGAACTATGATGGAGTATGTTTTACTATTTACTGTCAGGCTCCGAGTAAGGAATTTGAATTATTCGAAGATTATTTCTTGTTTTTAATTTCTGAAATTCATGTTTTAGGAAAGAATTCAGCGCCATTCGCAAGGTGTTGATAATTATCCTTAATTGAATCTGTCAGTATTTATGAAAGGAAATTTTCATTTAAAAATTATGAAACCCCTCCTCCTTCGTTCCTCAATCCTCTTCTTTGGCCAATCCATCATCAAGGACTTCCAATCTCCATCGCCCTTCCTCTAAAGCAATATCTTATAACAGTAAGAAGTACGAAGACGACTTTATTCTCAAATTTTTTTTATCCTCCGCATTAAAGAATAACTTTACAAGTGAATTTACAGGTTAAGGTAAGCAGTCTGTTTCCATTTTTGCAAAAACAAGCCCCGTGAAAAAGCTGTTCATGTTACTCTCGCTCATTTCAATGACATTTTCCTCATTCGCACAATGGTCGTGGAATATTGACTTTGAGGAACCTGGTCCGGTAGAACGTATATTTATTGATACAGTTTCGCTGGCACACAACGTGTGGCAGGTAGGTGTCCCGGGTAAAACAATATTCAATTCAGCCCTATCCCCGGTGCATGCGATAGTGACGGATACACTGAACCCATACCCCGTAAATGATACTTCACAATTCATCATTACCCATGTCAGGCCAGGGCCATGGGGGGGCGGAAATTACTCCCTGCTTCTGGATTTTTCCTTTAAAATGAATACCGACACCCTTACTGACTTTGGAAGGATAGAAGTTTCCATCGATCATGGCGCAAACTGGATCAATTTACTGACGCAGGACGCGACATACGGCTTCAATTGGGTCTACCCAAAACCCGTTTTATCCGGGTCAACCAACGGCTGGGTCCATTTTTCTGAAGATATCAATAACCTGACTTACGGTGTGGGTTATTCCGACACATTGTGGTATCGATTTACTTTTATCAGCGACAACATCCAAACAAATAAAGAAGGGTGGATGATCGATGATCTCCTTTTTAATGATTACTGGGAAGGGATTAGTGAAATTCATCCGGGTAGTTTACTTTCTGTTTCTCCAAACCCGGCGTCTGACTTTATTTCCATAACTACAAAAATTCACAGTCCCAGGCCAAAAGTGCAGATACTAAATTTGCAGGGCAAATAATTTATTCGGATTTGAATTTCCGGGGGGAGAAGATTGATGTCAGCCAGTTTCCGGAGGGTATCTACTTGTTTAAGTATTATGGAGAAACAAACTCTGCCGTTCAAAAATTTGAAGTGTACCATTGATCCGGAACCAATGTCATTAATTAACATTAGTTTGAAACGCCTGTATGTCAACTAATTTCAGCTGAATTATGAGAAGTCTGAAATTTTTAATCCTGCTCATTACTCTTTTTGCTTCTTTTGTTTCATTCTCCCAGATAACCATTGTTGGCACCGTTAAGGATTCCCAATCACAAGTCAGGCTGTCATTCTGCAACATCGCCCTTAAAAACTCAAAACGGGGCACCATCACAAACGAGGACGGGGTTTTCAGCATTTTGGTGAACCTGGAAAAGGATACCCTTTTGATCTCTTATGTGGGCTATGCTCAGCGGGTGATATCGGCTGGGGAGGTGATGCGCAGTGGAGTGGTTCTGCTGACGAAGAAGGAGGTATTGCTAGAGGAGGTGACAGTGCATGCCACGAACGATTATCTCTACGAGCTGCTGGACAAGTGCAGGAAGAAGATGCTGGAGCATCCGGCGGAGCATGTGGCAAAGGTTTACTACGGCATACAGACGCAAACCAGAGAGCAGCCGATTGAACTGCTGGAGTGTTATTATAACGGATACATGCAGGGGCCGGTTCTTGATAAAATGCTGCTGAAGAACGGCCGGGTGGCGCTGGCGGAGTTGGATCACTATTGTTTCCTGACGCTGCATTCATCAAAAGGGATCATCAGCATGGACCCGGTGCGGCGCGATGACAGATATCCTTCGATGCCGATGCAGCTGGGCAAACGGGAGATGCATAAAGTCTTTATACTGGAGGCGGTGCCGGGGGATGCGGAGATGCTGCACGTGAAATTCACGCCGGTGAAAAACCCGGAACGGGATTGTTCGGGCGAACTCTGGATCGACAGGAAAAGCAACACGCTGGTGCGGACGGATGTCACGATCTCCAATGCGGCGAAGCATCCTTTCCTGCCGCTGTTTTCGGTTGATACGATCTCCCATGTGGATATCACCCTGAGCCGCACTTACCGTCAGGAAGAAGGGGCCACGCTGCCTGACCACATCAGCTTCAGCTATCACGTTACCTACAAGAGCTACCGCATCCAGCCTGATTCGCTGAAGGGTAAGGTGCCGGCCAATACCTCCCGCGATATCTACACCAGTGGCATCGTTTGCTTCTACGATTACGGGGAGCCTTTCATCCTGCCTTATTTCAACTACGACCCCGATTACGACGATTACCGCAAGATCTCCATTATTCCCTACAACGAGCTTTTCTGGGACAACAACAACACCCTCCTGCTCACGGAAAAGCAAAAGGAGAACCTGGGCTTCCTCGCCCGGGAGGGCAGCCTCTATACCTACGAAAACAAAAGCTACGGCCGGGATTTCCTGATGAACCTGCAGGTGAACGGCAAAAAGATCTTCCAGAACTACTATACCTTCTGGTCGCCCGTTAAACGCATCGCCCTCAACAGGGAGGTCAGCCGGAGCAGCCCGGTCCCCGTTGTAAATAAACAAAACACGGTGCTCTCCGACCTTTATAACCTGAAAGTCCAGGTGTTGCTCGACGTGAACCGCATCAACGATACCCTCTCCACCCGCTCCTACACCGTCTTGGACGGCAAGGACTCCTTCTTCCAGCTCCCCGAACAGCCCGCCACCCGTGCCTTCCTCAACATATGGTTCGACCTCTGCGAAATGGAAAGAATGAAGATGCAGGCCGAACTGGACACCAAATCCCATACCCTGGAACAGATCGATGCGATCTACAAAAAAACCATGGAGGGCATCGACCTTCTCGGAAAACAATACCTGAAAGAGGTGAAGCTGGGAGGGGAGGAGAGGATGCTTCTTAAGTGGAACCGGATGGTGCTGCAGGAACTTGGGATCGATAATCTGGCTTTATTTCCTTTGGACAAATAAGAAGAAAGTACGAGGTACGAGGTACGAAGTACGAAGAAAAAGGTGATTCGAAAATTACTTCGTACTTCGTACTTTTTTCACCGGGCTCTCATTTTATTTCCCTTCGGATCGTGAGTGAGTTCTGCAAGACCGAGTTTTTCCATTAAAGGTGGAATATACATTCCGAACCTGCCACGAAACCCTTTCTTTAATCCGTACCACCCCCCAACAGGGTTGTTTTCTGATCGTCCCCATGCTTCAACCGTACCTTCTTTTGCGGGTTTTTGCTCGTCAGCACTGCCAAGCTCCATCCAGTCACCGTGCTTTTTAAGCATCAGGTGTAAGTCTGCAAGACAGCGATAATCGTAGTGCAATACTGTTTTACCGACTGTGCAGACTAATATTTCTTTTCCGTCTCTGATATCTTTATACATTGTAAATTCAGAAGATAGTGGCGGGGTTTTTAGTGTCCACGGATTTTCTTTTGTTCCTTCGTCTATTGCCATGTCTATATGAGTTGAATCGATTTATTTTGTAATTGTAGTAATAAAGGTAGCAATATTACAACCTTAAATCAATTGGAAAGAATAAAGTATGTACGAAGTACGAAGGACGAAGTAATTTTAAATTCATTTTTTCTTCGTACTTCGTACTTCGTACCTCGTACCTCGTACTTATATCTGTTCATAATATTTTAATAACTAGGCAGTATGCCGAAAAGCAAATTATGATTTATAACTAACTTGGTATCAATAATCAAAAAAACCAATTTAAAAATCAGAACGATGAGATCACTAGCTCTATTTATTGCAATTACGGTAACATGTCTTGCATTTACCGGCTGCCAGGAGAAGAAAACCTCCTCCGCTATTCTTCCCGGATATGACAAAACGGAACTGGCCGCTTTGATCCCGGTGATGGAACGAGCCTATGATGCGTCCGATATCGGTGGTTTTAAAACGCCGGAGCCTGAAGGGATAAAACAGGTTTTTCGTTCAAAAGTTTCTCCGCTTATGAACCGCTTTGATGTATGGATTACCAAGGACAACAAAGCAGTGATTGCGATCCGTGGTTCTATCGTGGACCCGGGGGCACTTAGTTTTACGGCTGCATTTTATAGTCCGATGGTTCCGGCAACCGGAAAGATTAAAATGTCGGACACCAAAACATTTGAGTATAAATTAGCCGAACTGCCGGGTGCAGCAGTGCATCTGGGTATGTTGCTTGGTCTTGGACACATCTCGGATGAGCTCGTTAGCCAGATCAAAGAACAGTATGGTAAGGGTGTCCGTGATTTTATCCTTCTTGGGCACAGCCAGGGAAGCGGTATTGGATTTCTTGCTACATCCTATATCCGCTATCTGCAGAAAGACGGTAAACTGCCGGCTGATTTCCGTCTGAAAACCTATTTGATTGCAGCGCCCAAGGTCGGTAACCGGGAATATGCTTACGATTATCAGAAAATCACTAATGGCGGATGGGCCCTGGCTGTAAATAGCATTCTTGACTGGGTTCCCTGTATTGGTCTTACATTTCAGGCAGCCATTGATTTTCCAAAGATCAGCCCGTTTTATGATATGAAAGGCTTTATGGCGAGCATAAATTTCATTGCGGGGCCTAAATTTGATGCAACCTATAACCAGTTTTTAGCCCTTGGGCCGGCCTTGACAAAGCAGATGCTGACGATCATCCATGAGAATGTTTATCCGAGAGTGATAAAGGCCATGCCAGGATATGTTGAGCCGGCTTTATTGGGATCGTTTGATTTCGAGCGTTCCGGTGACCTGGTTCCCCTCTTCCCCGATGACGGTTATTATAAAGTCTTCCCGCAGGATACGGTACATTTCCAGGCATGGGAGAATCATTCGGTATATCCCTATTATCTCCTGGTGAAGAGCAACTAAAGCAGGAACCTTAGGTTAAAAAGGAACTATGAACTACGAGCTACGAACAACGAACTAATTTTTTCTTTTTACTTCGTAGTTCGTAGCTCGTAGTTCGTAGTTTATAACAAAAAACGGATATTTGCGTTTCAAAAGAAAAAAAGCCATGAACTCAAATAAAATAACTCCCTGCCTTTGGTTCAATACGAAAGGCGGCGCCATTTCAGAAGTGCTGGAATACTACAAAAATATCTTTACCAACGATTTAGAAGAAGGAAAAATCATGCAGCTGGGCGAGACGCCCTCCGGGAATACGGAAATCTGCGAAGTGAAACTTTTCGGGCAAAAGTATACCCTGATGAGTACAGCAGAAGAGCATCATCCGTTCAATGATTCGGTCTCTTTTACCATCAACTGCAAAGACCAGCAGGAGATCGACCGGGTGTGGGATTATTTCACCCAGGAAGGTCAGGAATCACAATGCGGCTGGTGTTTTGATAAATATGGTTTTCGCTGGCAGGTGATACCTGAGAACCTCAATGAACTCATGAGCCGGCCCAATGCATGGAAGGTAATGATGGGGCAGAAGAAGATCGTGATTCAGGATTATCTGGCGTAGTTTCGCTTTTCTTCAAAGTACGAAGTACGAGGTACGAAGACAATCAAAAATTACTTCGTACTTCGTACTTCATATATTTCTGTAATTTTGCACAAAATAACGGAAACATGGAACATACACGGAGAGCAATCATTGCCAATCTTTTAAAATCAACGGAATTCGGGAAAGAGGTCCTGATCAAGGGCTGGGTGCGGACGAAACGCGGAAACAAACAGGTTAATTTTATCGCCGTCAACGACGGATCGATCATACATACCATTCAGGTTGTGGCGGAAGTCGCCAACTTCGACGAGGAGCTGCTGAAACAGGTCACCACCGGCGCCTGCGTTGCCATCAGAGGAACGCTGGTTGAATCACCTGCACAGGGCCAGCCGGTCGAGATACAGGCAAAGGAGATCATCGTTTACGGAACGGCCGACCCCGAGGTTTACCCTCTTCAGAAAAAAGGCCATTCCCTGGAGTTCCTGCGCGAGATCGCACACCTTCGTCCCCGCACGAATACCTTCGGCGCCGTGCTGCGTATCCGCCATGCCATGGCCTTTGCCATCCATAAATATTTCAATGACAACGGCTTCTTTTACCTTCATGCCCCTATCATCACGGGCTCTGATGCCGAAGGCGCCGGCGCCATGTTCCGCGTCACCACCCTCGATGCCAACAACCCGCCGAAAGATGAGAACGGCAAGGTGAACTTCACCGAGGACTTCTTCGGTAAGGAGACCAACCTCACCGTATCCGGTCAGCTGGAAGCCGAACTGGGCGCCATGGCACTCGGACTGGTTTACACATTCGGCCCGACCTTCCGCGCTGAGAACTCCAACACCCCCCGCCACCTGGCTGAGTTCTGGATGATCGAGCCGGAAATGGCCTTCTACGACATTTTCGACGACATGGACCTGGCCGAGGACTTCCTGAAGTACCTGATGCAATATGCCCTGGATCATTGCTTCGACGACCTCGAGTTCCTCAACAAGATGTACGACAACGAACTCATCGACCGCCTGAAAGAGGTGGTTGCCGACAAGTTCGTCCGCCTTACCTATACCGAAGCCATCGATATCCTGAAAGCCGCCAACCAGAAATGGGAGTTCCCCGTCGACTGGGGCACCGACCTTCAGAGCGAACATGAGCGCTACCTGGTTGAGAAGCATTTCGGCAAACCGGTCATTCTCACAGGTTACCCGAAAGAGATCAAGGCCTTCTACATGAAGATGAACGAAGACGGCAAGACCGTCCGCGCCATGGATGTGCTCTTCCCCAAGATCGGCGAGATCATCGGCGGATCGCAGCGTGAAGAGAACCACGATGCATTGCTTGCACGTATCCGCGAACTGAACATCCCCGAAAAGGATGTGTGGTGGTACCTCGAGACCCGCAAATTCGGTACGGCGCCGCATGCCGGATTCGGACTTGGATTCGAAAGGCTCATCCTCTTCGTGACAGGCATGGCGAATATCCGCGACGTGATCCCCTTCCCGCGGACCCCTAAAAACGCGGAATTCTAAACGTTTTTTTTCACCACAAAGGACTCAAAGGATTTCACTAAGGACACGAAGGCGGAATATTTATCTCATTCCTTTGTGCCCTTTGTGATGACCTTGGTGTCCTTTGTGGTTAGAAAAATTTTCAACACTCCATATCACCTTTTCGTTTTAAACTGATTAAGTTCCTGAGAAACATTTCCCGGGACGGGAAAAAAGATGCCCGTCGTCCGGATTTTTTTTTACTTTTACGATGAAATAAAATATGATGGTCAAACGGTGGGTATTTAAGGAACAAGGCGATCCGAAGCTGGTGCAGAAACTTGCAACAGAGTTGGGCATTACCTACTACCTGGCCAATCTTCTTGTTCAGCGGGGCGTCAACACCTTCGACGAAGCCAAGACCTTTTTCCGCCCCAGCCTCGACAATCTTTACGACCCTTTCCTGATGAAGGACATGACCGAGGCGATCACCCGCATCGACCAGGCCATCCTCAACAATGAAAAGATCCTTGTTTACGGTGATTACGATGTGGACGGCACCACGGCGGTCTCCCTGGTCTACACCTTTTTTCACAAGATGTACGACAAAATGGATTTCTACATTCCCGACCGCTACACGGAGGGATACGGGATTTCCTACCAGGGCATCGATTTCGCCGCTGAAAACAACTTCAAACTGATCATTGCCCTCGACTGCGGCATCAAAGCCGTTGAAAAGGTGATCTATGCAAAGGAAAAAGGGGTTGATTTCATTATCTGCGATCATCACCGTCCCGGCAGCGAACTTCCGCCGGCATCCGCCGTACTCGACCCCAAGCGGGCCGATTGTACCTATCCTTACAAGGAGCTCTCCGGTTGCGGGATCGGCTTTAAGCTTATTCAGGGCTATGCCCAGAAAAACAAAATTCATTTCGAAGAGCTGCGGCAGTACCTTGACCTGGTTGTCGTGAGCATTGCTTCGGACATCGTCGATATTACCGGCGAGAACCGCATCCTGGCCTATTACGGGCTGAAGCTCATCAACTCGAGACCCCGCCCGGGCCTGGAGGCCATCCTGCGTTACAGCAACATCCAGATAAAATCAGAAATACCTGCCAATGTGAACGGCAACGGCAACGGGCACAGTTCCGGCATCTCCGTCTTCAACCGCGAGCTCACGATCTCCGACCTGGTGTTTCTTATCGGGCCGCGCATCAATGCAGCCGGCCGGATCGAGAGCGGGAAGAACTCGGTACGCCTGCTGATCTGCCAGTACCGTGAAGATGCCCTGCAGCTCGGGAAGCAGATCGACAACTACAATACGGAACGCAAGAACCTCGACTCAGTTGCCACACAGCAGGCCATCGAGATGATCACCACCGATGAACGGCTGCAGAACTCAAAGAGCACCGTCATTTATGACCCCGACTGGCACAAGGGCGTAATCGGGATTGTCGCCTCAAGGCTTACCGAAAACTTTTACCGCCCCACGGTGGTGCTCACCCTTTCGGGCGAACTCATTACAGGATCGGCACGTTCGGTCAAGGATTTTGATATATACGACGCCATCGACACCTGCAGCGACCTGCTGGAACACTTCGGCGGACACAAATATGCAGCAGGCCTCTCCCTGAAACCGGAGAACCTCGCCGCCTTCATTGAACGTTTTGAGCGTGCCGTTGTCCAGAAGCTGGAAGGCAGGGAGCTTGTACCCGAGGTCGAGGTGGATGCACAGCTTCCGCTGAGCGCCATCAACTCAAGGTTCTTCGGTATCCTCCGTCAGTTTGCCCCCTTCGGCCCCGGCAACATGCCGCCTTTATTCCGCACCGATGGCATCGTGGATGCCGGCGGATCGCGCGTGGTGGGCAAGAATCATCTTAAGTTATCGGTGGTTCATCCCGAAGTATCCGGGGGGCCTTTCTCCGCCATCGCTTTTCAGCAGGGAGATCATCTCGGCATGATCCTGAAAGGGATCCCTTTCAACATCTGTTATCATGTGGAAGAAAACGAGTGGAACGGAAGCGTTTCACTTCAGCTGAACATCAAGGATATCAAATTCGAAAGTTAAACCCTTCCGTCTCCGAAACAAACATCCATCCTTCTTGCCTTTTCGATCAGCGGATGATTGAGTGGTACGATTTTGAGTCTGCCGCCAACATCCTTAAGTGGCACAGCCGTAATGGAGTCGCCGATGGAGGATACCATCATCCCGTAGTTTTCCTTTGCGATCAGCTCCACGGCATAGGCGCCGTAACGTGTTGCCAGCAGGCGGTCCATAGGTGAGGGGCTGCCCCCGCGCTGGATGTAGCCCAGGATGGTCTCCCTGGTCTCGATACCCGTAAGGCGGTTGATCTCTTCGGCCACATAGTTGGCGGCCCGTTTTCCCTTGGGTGTCTTGATCCCTTCCGCCACCACGACGATGGAGTAGGGTTTTTTGTTCACCGCTCTTTTCTTGAGATATTTTGCTACGATGTTGATGTCGAAGTCGATCTCCGGCATCAGGATGACGTCGCCGCCGCCCGCCATGCCCGAGTAAAGCGCCAGCCAGCCGGCGTGATGTCCCATTACCTCGATAACCATGATCCGCTTGTGGCTGTTGGCCGTGGTATGAAGTCGGTCGATGGCGTCGGTTGTGATCAGCAGGGCGGAGTCAAAGCCAAAGGTGATGTCGGTTCCCCATACGTCGTTGTCGATGGTTTTGGGAATGCCGATGATGTTCATGCCCTCTTCGGCCAGCAGGCTTGCGGTACGCTGGGTACCGTTGCCGCCGATGCACACCAGCACATCCAGGCCCAGCTCCTTGTAATTCTTTTTGATGAGCTTGGGCTTGTCGGTGGAGGTGAAGATGTTCCCTTTTTTGAACGTATTCTCCCGGGAGGTGCCGAGGATGGTTCCGCCAAGTGTCAAGATACCCGAAAGCTGGTTTTCATCGAGGGAAACGAATTCCTGGTTGATCAGTCCGAGAAAGCCGGACGAGATGCCGATCACCTCCATCCCGTATTCCAGGATGGCAGTCTTCCCTACACCACGTATGGCCGCATTGATACCAGGGCAATCCCCTCCTGCTGTGAGGATGCCGACACGTTTTCCTTTTTGTGAGTTCATGTTGTTTTATTTCAGTTCGAATGAACCTGTTCCGATCTCTTTATCGTCAGTAAAAACGGAAACCGAATACTTGCCCTTCATGGCGGGTTTGTCGTTGTCTTTCTTGCTCCAGGCTACGCACATGCTGACTGCTTTTCCCTCATAGGAGATGTCTTCACGAATGGAATAGGGAAGAGTCTGTCCGTTGAGCGTAAAGGTATCGTATTTTGTCTTCGTCACCACCACGCCGTCCGGGCGGGTAATGCGGATCAGGACGATCTTGCGTGCAGGCTTTACCAGGGGGTTTTCGCCGATGGTGAAGCAGACCTTCAGCTTCTCGGTGCGGGATGCCTTGTCGGTCGCCTGCTCCTTGTTGCCGCCCTTCAGCTTCAGGGCCGTGGTTGTTACATTATAGGCTTTCAGAACGGCGGCATTGTTTACCTTCTCGTTCAGCTCCTCCTTATCTTTCACAAGTGCCACGTTCTTATTCTGCTCAGAGCGGAAGTCCTGGCGGATCTTCTCATTCTCGGCCTGGAGTTCGTGGTTGATGGTATAGAGGGAGTCGATCTGGGTAACATAACCCTGGGCGATCTTCTGCAGCATCCCGATCTTTTTCCGCATCTTGTCGTATTCCCATTGTGAATCCAGCAACTTGCGGATCTCGATGGCGTTGGTCTGGATGATGCTGTCCTTGGCCCTCAGCGAATCCGAGAGGCCGCCATAGGCTTTCTTGATCTTGTTATGTTCTGTGATCAGTGAGTCCAGTTCCTTCTGCATGACCACCTTCTCATGTTCTTTTTCCTGAACCAGGGTGTTCAGTTTGCTGCGTTGCATGAACATCCATACGAGCAGGCATGCGATGATGATGCCGAGAATGATGATAATGAGACCGGACCGTTTGTTTGAGTTTTGTTCCTCCATATCCTGAGAATTAAAGCTTTCTGATGGTGCAAATATATAATAAAAAAATGAGGTTTTAATGTTGGCGTTTACCCGATAGCTAGAAGGTTGCTTCGTCGCTTCGCTCCTCGCAATGACGGGGCGGCCCGATAGCTGGGAGGTTGCTTCGCTGCGCTCGCAATGACGGGGCGGCCCGATAGCTGGGAGGTTGCTTCGCTGCGCTCGCAATGACGGGGCGGCCCGATAGCTGGGAGGTTGCTTCGCTGCGCTCGCAATGATGGCGCGGCCCGATAGCTGGGAGGTTGCTTCGCTGCGCTCGCAATGACGGGGCGGCCCGATAGCTGGGAGGTTGCTTCGCTGCGCTCGCAATGACGGGTTGTCGCTGAGCGAAAGGAGATTGCTTCGTCGCTTCGCTCCTCGCAATAAAAAAATTCAAATTTTAGGAGGTAAGAGGTCTTTCCATCTGGGGTTTAATTTTTCTATTAAGAAGATTTTCTTTGCCCGGGAACCGCCTTTGATCTGCTTTTCCCTTTTAATAGCATCAGTTATCCTGTCAAAACATTCATAATAAACCAGCTTGTGAATGTTATAAATACTTGTAAATGCATACGGGTGTACTTTGTTCCTGTGTTCATTTACCCTCCGCACAATATCATTCGTAACACCCGTGTAAAGAACTGTATTATAAGTGTTCGTCATAATGTAGATGTAAAACTTTTCAGTTTTCATAATATTGATATTTGGTAATAATCTTATTCAAAAATGCCGCCGTCATTGCGAGGAGCGAAGCGACGAAGCAACCTCCCAGCAATCGGGCCGCCCCGTCATTGCGAGCGCAGCGAAGCAACCCGCTGGCTGACGTGCACTGCCGTCATTGCGAGCGCAGCGAAGCAACCTCCCAGCAATCGGGCCGCGCCGTCATTGCGAGCGCAGCGAAGCAACCTGCTGGCTGATGGGCAACGCCGTCATTGCGAGCGCAGCGAAGCAACCTGCTGGCTGATGGGCAACGCCGTCATTGCGAGCGCAGCGAAGCAACCTCCCTTAATCCGGGTTTTTATAAAAAGTAATATGAATGTTAATAACTCAAGCGGAACAAAGGTTTTTTGTTTGTCCCCTGCGGGCTAAACACATTTGCCCGTGGGGCATACAGGCCAATAGAGCAACTAAAAGTCGGATAAAATGCTCCCCTTCTCCTTCAGGAGAAGAGGCCGGGGGATGAGGTGTGTTGGCGAACAGGAGAGGGCCATTCAGGGCCGGCACGCGTCAGAGACGCGCGCTATTGAGGTTTTTCCAGGGCCGGCACGCGTCAGAGACGCGCGCCATGGCTTGCGCCGGACTTTAGTCCGGCGTAAAGAATAAAAAAAACAGGATACCGTTTTCCGATATCCTGTTTTTATGAAAAATGTTATTTGTGTTTAGTCAACCTTGATCGCCTTCACAGCACTGCCGTGCTCCCTGACGATCTCCTTCATCCACCATTGCGGGTAACCGGGCTGGTTTGGCATGACGGCCTGGCCGGTTCCGTTGTCTTCGAACTTTCCGTTTTTCTCTTTCTTGATGTTGCCGTCCATGTATTTCACAAGGAGGTATTCGCCAAGCTCTTTCCAGCGTTTAACTGTAGCTTCGCCGGTATTCACGGAGTAGTTGGTAAGATAGGCGCGGGCCTTGGTCTTGTCGGTCTTGTAGATCTCGGCAGCTTTCTTGTCGATGGCTGTAGAGGTCTCGAGGATGTATTTTGCTTCGAGGTCCTTCTGTACCGGCTGGATATCCTTGATCATGTAGCTGTACTTGGTGTAAGCCCAGTTGGCAACCCAGTTGAAGGTCCAGAAAGCGGAGGTTGGTGAGTATTTCAAAATAGTACCGTTTCCTTCTGCATAGGCAGGCGGAACCTTGGTGATACCGCAGTACATCGGTGAAAAGACGGTGGTGTAGGTATCATCAACGCCAAACCAGAAGATACCGCCGATAGGATCGGGGAGGTAGCCGCGGCTCTGTGCCACGAAAACAAAACCGGTCTGCTGGGTGGAGACAGCGCGTTCGTTGACATAGTCAACACTGTCGACCTTCCAGGTCATCGGACGCCACCTGTAAGGGCAGGCGAACGGGCCGGCGCCGATATCGTTGGTCATGTCCATTTTGGTTCCTTCGTAATGGTCGCGCATCAGGTTCATGGCCTCCTGTGAGGAGATCTTGTGATCCGGCTTGATCCACAGCGGCATGCGGTTGGTGGCATAGCCCCACTTGCCTTTCTTCACGTTGCCCATGGCATAGTCCTGGTACTGGCCCATGTCCCTGTTCACGCGGTTGAACATCGCCCATACCCTGGCTTCGCAGGCGCGGGCGCCGCTGAAGGATACCGGTGCATAAGTATCGGAGAAACTGAACTCTTCGTCTTTTCCATCGAAATAGCCCTTTGAACGTGCAAAGGTGATGACATCTTTTGCATACATGCAGTTATCCGGGTCGTTCAGCGGGAACTGGGTGATGCGTGCCTGGTTGGCATGAGCACTAACGTATCCGTCGGGAATACGGCGTGCAACCCAAACAGCACCTTTCTGTCCGTCGCCCTTGCTGATGATCTCAAGGATCCAGGCTTCGTTGGCGTCGGAAACGGAGATAGATTCACCTTCACTGTAATATCCGTAGGTAGCGGCAAGATCGGTCATGATCTTAATGGCTTCCCGTGCAGTCTTTGCACGCTGGATCGAGATATACATCATGCTGCCGTAATCCATGGTAGCATCTTTCTGGTGCTGCAACTCATCCCGGCCGCCAAAGGTCGTTTCACCCACGGCTACCTGGAATTCATTCATATTTCCCACACAGGAATAAGTATGGCTTACCTGCGGGATCTTCCCAAGGTGCTTTCCGGTATCCCATTCGTAAACTTCCATCATGGCACCGGCGGGATAATCCTTTGCCGGCTTGAAATAAAGTTCACCATAAAGTGTGTGTGAGTCGGCGGAATAGGTGATCATAACCGACCCGTCAACAGTTGCGCCTTTCGTAAAGAGAAAGTTGGTGCAAGCCGCCGACCGCATCCCGGATCCTATGATCAGCAGGAAGATCCAGGCAATGATGAAGAGGTTTTTTCTCATAAAACGTTGAATTTTGAGGTTTTTATTGGGGTTTATTAGTTGTTTGGAATTTGCGTTTTTAAAATCCTATATTGAATCCCGCCATCACGGTATTCGTTTTTAACCGATACATTACCGGAACATACATCATATCCTTGCCGGCATTCCGGTTCATATACTCGACAAAGACAAAAGTATTGTTGATGATCTCATATTTCACCCCGGCCGATATCGCCTCATTCGTATAATCGTTGGCGTGCTCCTGGTTCTCATAGGAAACATGGATGTTGAGTCCCCGGACCGGCTTATAGCCCAGGTCAACGAAGATCTCCCGTGAATCGTCCTTCAGGTAATGACCGAGGATATAGTCGTTTGAAGCGTAGGTGAGGGTGCTTTTCGGGTCGGTATAGGTCGCCGGGGAGGTCTGGGTGTATTCTGCCGTAAAAAAGAGGTTACGGAAGGGCAGGTCGTCCACATGCAGCCCTGCCTTCCAGCTGAGGTCGCTATGGTCAATATTGTCAAGAAACAGGGTTCCGAAAAGGTGAAGGTGTTTTATCTGCCGTGAGCTTACATTCAGGAACAGCTGGGAATTCTGCCCGTAGTTCTGTTTCTGTGCCGAATCCCCGGAATAGCTGAAGTTCACGTGGAAGAGAAAAGGGCTCAGGAAGGCCGGGTTGTAATTCTTTGAACAGGACACCACGGAATTTCCGATGGAGAGATCCAGGTTCTTCACAGGGGTGAAGGTCATCATGCAGGCGGAGAGGAATTTGTTGTAGTAGAACTCCCGGGTTCCGTAAGTAAGGTTGTATGAGCGGCTGCTGTCGACGACGCCGGAGACCAGCCATCCCGTTACAAAGGTAAAGTCGAACCATTTCGTTGGGGTCATCTTCAGCTGGAAGTAGGGGAAGGAGGGTGTCCGTCCCGAAAGGATGTTGGACCCGTGGTAATTGTCGCCCCACTGGAAATGATCCTTGGCAAGCGCCACGGAGCCCCAGTTCCAGGAATAGGTGATGCCGCCGCGCATCTCGCTGTAGTCACCCCCGGTATTGGTGGTGGGTTTCCAGGCCGCCCCCTCCTCCTGTGTCAGGTATTCGGGCATCACCATGAATTTGCTCTCGGTGTTGTCGCGCAGGTTGGAATAAAAACCGAAATGCTTTCCGATGGTGCCGAAGATCTCAGCGCCTCCCCAGCGGTGATAGGCGGTGCCGTTCTCATTGGCATAATATTCGATGCCCCAGACGGGCCGGATGGAGAAGGTGAAGAGAGAGTCCTTGTAAACGAAAGCCAGGGGACTGAGGGGAATCCCGAAGTGGTCCTTCTTTTTGAAGAGACCCTTGCCTTTCTTGAAATAAGAGAGGTCGGGTTTCAGTTCGAGGTTATAATCACGGAGGTAAAAATCAAGTTCCTTCTGCTGCCGTTTGCTGAGCTGGTCACGCTTCTCTGAAGCCTCCTTTAATTTTCCGGCGATGTAGATACGGGAGTATGGTTTTACAGCCGAATGAATGCTGATCACCTTCAGGTTTGCCAGCTCGTCGATGAAACGGTAGATCGAGGTATTGGTAAGGTCCTGGAATACCGCCTGCGGAAAAGAAAACAGCGGGGCCAGCAGCAGGATTAGCAGCAGACCCCGGAGGTTAAAAAGAAAAGGCATACGTACCCGGAACAATATTCTGTTTTTATCTTGTAAAAAACGTTGGTTATTTTACCACGAAGGACTCAAAGGACTTCACGAAGGACACAAAGGATAACCATATCATCTGTTTTCTTTGTGTTCCATTGTGATAACCTTCGCGTCCTTTTTACCACCGAAGAGTCAAAGTTCTTCACGAAGGGCACAAAGGATAACCATATCATCTTTTTCCTTTGTGATCCTTTGTGATAACCTTCGTGTCCTTTGTGGTTAAATTGCTTTTCCTGAATGAATTCTAAAATCTTTAATTGATCGTCATACAAAAGTACTAAAACGAATCGAATTGGCAAAACACGGGGAATTCGTTACCTTTGCAGGGATAATGGAAGCTTATGAAAACTCTGACCTTCGTTTCTTTGTTTATCCTTTTTTCGGTGGTTTTGTCTGCACAGACCCCCGGAAATAAAGCAATGGATCCGGAAAAGCAGCGGATCTACCTCGACCTCGCTGGTGGTCTCTCCTGGACCTCCGGGAAAAACTATGCCGACCTGGACCGGAATAATCCAAAGGCCGGCTATGCCGACAAGGGCTATTTTTTTCATGCAGAAGTTGACTTTATGGGAAAACAGGATTTCGGTCTTGCTGTTCACTACAACTTCCAGCATAACCCGATCCAGGTATCAGCCCGGAATACCATTCCGCTTAACGGTCCGGATTCACTCGGAATAGGAAGCTGGAATAATCATTACCTACTGATCGGGCCGGTCTATATGAAATCCATCTCTAAATTTGTTATTGAAGCCAAACTCCTGGGTGGGATCATCCTCTCCTTCAGTCCTGTTTACAATACCCGGAATTTAGCCTCCAATACCATTGACGCAAACCATGCCTTTGGCTTTGGTGGTGGCATCGGCATCGGAGTGGGATACAACATTTCCCCCCGGATTGCGTTAAATCTTTCAGTCAGCTACCTCTGCGGGTTCCCCCAGTTGAATAAATCATACAAAACAGAACTGATATCTCATGACACAACGATTACTTATAACTGGGTGACCCATGAGAATGATACAACTGTTGATTCACACCCATACACAGCAGTATCTGAAAATACATTTAAGAAAACGGTCTCTGCAATCAATGCCGGGATTGGCCTGATCATCAAATTCTAATATGAAAAGAAACGTTACACTCTCTGCCCTCTTCCTTCTTCTCTTCAGCATTGCCGGCTTCTCCCAGGTCAGCATCAAGGATTCTTCCATCTTTGTAACGATGGTCTATGGCACTTACTCCTTCCAGGTGCCGCAGGGTGACCTCGCAACGCGTTTTGGCGGCAATTCAACCATAGGCGGTGGGATCATGCTTAAAAGCAAGTCGAACTGGCTCTTCAATGCCGAAGGAAATTACATGTTCGGCGGAACCGTGAAAAACTCTGACTCCCTGATGAAAGGCATCGCCACCAGCGAAGGCTTTGTCATTGACGAGAACGGCTATTATTCCAGCCTGGTATTTCAGGAGAGGGGTTTCAGCATCTACGGGAAGATCGGGAAACTGATCCCGGTGCTCTCGCCCAACCCGAACTCGGGGATCACAATACTTGCGGGCGGCGGCTTTATGCAGAACAAGATCCGCATCCACAACAATGACGGCGATATCACCGCCCCGCTGAAAGGCGATTACAAAAAAGGATACGACCGCCTGAACAACGGCTTCGGCCTTACCGGCACCATCGGATATACCTACCTCAGCAATTCAAGGCTTACAAACTTTTACATCGGGCTCGATTTTGAACAGATGTGGACCAGCAGCCGCCGTGAACGCGACTTTGACACGGGTCAGAAAGACACCAGGAAGTACTCAACCCAATTCTACGGCTTCCGGGTCGACTGGATCATCCCCCTCTACAAACGCAAACCCCAGGCCTATTATCTCTATTAGCTCAAAACTTTATCCAGTATCCAGCATCCCGCATCCCGCATCCCGCATCCCGTATGTTTCAACTATACACCCTCTTCATCTACTGTTATACAACTGCAATAAGAGTTGCTTCATTATTCAATCCAAAAGCTGCGTTGTGGGTGAAGGGCAGGAAGAATATTTTCCTGCGGATGGAAGCAGCCCTGAAGCAGGCTGATCCTTACGGCAGCAGGAAGCGGGTATGGTTCCACTGCGCTTCACTGGGTGAGTTTGAACAGGGCCGGCCCGTGATCGAGGCTTACCGGAAGAAATATCCTGACCATCTTATTTTCCTTACCTTTTTTTCACCCTCAGGCTATGAGGTCCGGAAGAATTACACGGGGGCCGACCTGGTCTTCTATCTTCCGGCGGATACACCCGCGAATGTTTCAATGTTCCTCGGGCTGGTGAAACCGGAGTCGGTCTTTATCGTCAAGTATGAATACTGGTTCAACTACCTGAAACAACTTGCAAAAGCCGGAATACCGGTTTACATCATCTCTGCCATCTTCCGCGGGGAGCAGCACTTCTTTAAAGCATATGGCGGCTGGTTCCGCAACAGGCTGCATACCATCACACGTTTCTTTGTGCAAGACCAGGATTCAGGAAAGCTGCTCGCCTCCATCGGCATCAGCAACTTTACCCTCTCGGGAGATACTCGTTTCGACCGGGTTGCTGCGATTGCCGGTGAGAAGAAAGTCGTTCCCCTGCTGGATGATTTCTGCCGGGGTTTTAAGGTACTGATAACCGGCAGCTCATGGCCGGAAGATGAGAAGATCCTCTTCTCCCTGATCCGTGAGAAGAGGCCAGGGATAAAATTTGTCATCGCCCCCCACGAAACGTCCCCTGCGCGGATCGCGGCTATCATGGCAGAGGTGCCGGCCAAAGCGGTCCGCTATTCGGAAGCGAACTCAGCGAATATTTCATCGTCGGATGTCCTTGTTATCGACAGCATCGGCATGCTCTCCGCACTATACCGCTATGCTGATGTGGCCTTTATCGGCGGCGGTTTCGGAGCCGGCATCCACAACATCCTGGAGGCTGCAGCTTTTGGTGTTCCGGTAATTTTCGGCCCCAATTTCGAAAAATTCAAGGAGGCCAGGGAGCTTTTAAAGCAGGGTGGCGCATTCGGTATAACCGATGCGGAGGGGTTCAGGAAAGCCGCCATACTCCTGCTCAGTGACCAGGATTTCCATCAAAAATCTGCAGGTGTCTGCCGCCGCTATATGACTGAAAACCTCGGGGCCACGGATACCATTATGCGGCATATTTCTTCCTGACCGGTAGCAAACCCGCAAATTCTCTTTATTTTTGCAGGGATTCCAACAGTTAACCACTATTTTTAACCCGTTATCATGAAAAAACGCATTGCTCAGTTTTCCGCTTTTATAATTCTTGGCGCTTTTATCATCACCGCCTGTTCTCCGGTCAGAATGACAACCTGGGTCAATCCCAAGGAACACCTCAAAACCAGCAAGGTGGTTGTATTGGCACTGTTTGATAAAATGGACTATGTGAGAAGCTTCGAACAAACGGTGGCCAGTTACCTGAACAGTAACGGCATGGTCGCTGTTGAGGCCAATACCCTTCTCAATCCTGTCAAGCAGCATTCACGGGAGGAGATGAAAAGTAAATTTGACAGCATCGGCGCGGACGCTGTGCTGCTTGTGACCTATACCGGTACCGATAAGAAGGAAAGCTATGTACAGACGGCCAACCCCATGTACCCCGATTACTATTACAACTACTACAGTTTTTACACCTGGGGATACCCCATGGTTTCCACCGGTTACTGGACCACCACCACGGTTGTGAATCTCCGTGCCAATCTTTATCATACTTCCAATGCTGACCTGCTCTGGTCGGGAACACTGAAACTCACAAACCCGAAGGATGTGGAGTCAATTTCCCAATACATTGCCACAGCGGTGCTGGCCGACTGGCAGAAAAACATGCTGATAAACGATAAGAAATAGAGGGGATCAGACAGACTCAAACTCCTGGTTTCGCTGGCGCGGGATGAACCCTGCCTCACGGATCGCCTGCTGCATTCCGGCCGCATCAAATTTGTGGGTAGCCCCGGCAACGGAAACAACATTCTCTTCGATCATGATGGACCCGAAGTCATTGGCTCCCGCGTAAAGGCAGAGCTGGGCAGTGCCTTTTCCGACGGTCAGCCAGGAGGCCTGTATGTTTTTAACATTGGGCAGCATGATCCGGCTCACCGCGATCATCCGGATGTAATCTTCAGGGCTTACATTGCTGACCACGCCCGATTTTTTCCGCAATACTGTATTCTCATCCTGGAAGGGCCAGGGTATGAAGGAGAGGAACCCTTTGGCGGCGGCCGGCTTTTTTGCCTGGGTCGCACGGACAGCCGTAAGGTGTTCCATCCGCTCCCTGAGGGTCTCGATATGCCCGAACATCATCGTGGCGGAGGTGGTGAGTCCGAGGATGTGTGCCTCCTTCATGACATCGAGCCACTGTTTTGTAGTGCATTTAACCGGTGAAAGCTTTTTCCTTACCCGGTCGGAGAGGATTTCGGCTCCGGCTCCGGGCAGGCTGCTGAGCCCTGCGGCCTTCAGGCGGGTCAGCACCTCCTTAAAGGTAAGATGATCCAGCTTCGCCAGGTGGGCGATCTCCGGAGGCCCCAATGCATGCAGCTTCAGAGTGGGGAAGCGCTGCTTCAGGCTGCGGAAAAGTTCTTCATACCAGGCAACGCCCAGGTGGGGGTGAAGCCCTCCCTGCAGCAGCAGCTGGTTGCCGCCGAGGCAGTTCATCTCTTCGATCTTGCGGGCATATTCATCGAGGGTGGTGATGTATACATCCTTATGACTGACCGGCCGGTAGAAGTTGCAGAATTTGCAGCCTGAGATGCAGGCATTGGTGATGTTCACATTCCGGTCGATGAGCCAGGAAACAGAGTTCTCCGGATGGTGCAGTTTACGCAGGGCATGAGCGAGCGACATCAGCTCCCCGAGGGGCATCTGCTCAAAAAGGAACATACCCTGGTCCACGGTGAGGAATTCAAGGCGCAGCGCTTTACGGATGATCAGCTCTTTATTCATGCGGCGATCGGATGGCTCCCGGCATGAATGCTGCCGAAAGGGCAAATTTTATTACCTTTGCAGGCTCAAAAATACGAAAAATCATGCATCCTGAAATCATAAAAATATCCGCACTCAAAGCAAAGGAGACTGTTGTTTTCCTGCTCTCAGATGCTGCCAACGTGCCCAACGATCATTTTTCAAAGGCCGAACAGAAGTATATCCGGGAACAGAATAAAAAGAACAAGACCGACTTTTTCCTCTTCGACCGCCTCGACTTCCTGCAGTTCGTTCAGCTGATCCCCGAGGGGAAGACCGCTTATGCAATTAAAGAAAACTGCCGGAAAAAGGGCGATTCCCTGGCCGGCATCCTGAACAACAGGAAATACGGATCGGTCGTGATATGCGACCTCTCCGGCGATACCGGTTATGTCCTGGCTTTCGCTGAAGGCATGGCACTGGGATCTTACCAGTTCCTGAAATACAAGAGTGAAACCGATAAAACGAACACCCTTGTGAAGATCGCCGTGTTCTCAGCCACTGTTACGAAGAAGGACGTTGACGCCCTCTCTTCGGTCGTGTCTGCCGTATACCATTGCCGCACCCTTGTTAATGAGCCGAACTCTTACCTTACTGCTCTCGTCTTCATGAAGGAGATCGGGAAACTTGGGAAAGAGGCTGGTTTCACTGTTGAGGTCCTCAACCGGAAAAAGATCGAGGCCCTGAAGATGGGCGGTCTGCTGGGAGTGAACAAGGGCAGCCATGAGCCGCCCGCCTTTGCCATCATGGAATGGAAGCCGGCCGTCTGTAAAAACAAGAAGCCCTATGTGTTCGTAGGGAAAGGAGTTGTTTTTGATTCCGGAGGAATGAACCTGAAACCGGGGGACTCGATGAGCACGATGAAGGATGATATGGGCGGAGGAGCCGCCGTTGCAGCTGCTGTTTATGCCATCGCAAAAGCAAAGCTGCCGGTGCATGTCGTCGGACTGGTTCCGGCTACTGATAACCGTCCCGGCCCCCTGGCCGTTGTACCTGGCGATGTGATCACCATGCATAACGGCATGACTGTCGAAGTGCTGAATACCGATGCCGAAGGCCGGCTCATCCTGGCCGATGCATTGAGCTATGCAAAACGCTACAAACCCGCACTGGTGATCGACCTTGCCACACTGACCGGCTCCGCCGTACGCGCAGTCGGGAAACTGGGGATCGTGGCCATGCAGCGCGACGCGGAGAAAGAGCTGGAAGAATTGAAACGTTCCGGCAATGAGGTATATGAACGCCTGGTCGAGCTGCCTTCCTGGGATGAGTATGCCGAATGGATCAAGTCCGATATTGCCGACCTGAAAAACGTGGGACCCGGTGAAGCCGGAGCCATCACAGCCGGGAAATTCCTGGAGGAGTTCACCTCCTTCCCATATATACACCTCGACATCGCAGGCCCTGCCTACATCGAAAAGCGCGATTCATACCGCGGTTCCGGCGGAACGGGCACCGGTGTAAGGCTGCTCTTTGATTTCGTCCGCTCGAAGATTGGCTGAAAAATTAACAATATATTTGCATAAAATCTAACTACATGAACCTGACCCCAGATAAAGAAAGACGGATCCGCGTTGGAATCACCCATGGCGATGTAAACGGCATAGGCTATGAGATCATCATAAAAACCATGCAGGACCAGCGCCTGATGGAAATGCACACCCTTATTGTTTATGGTTCATCCAAGGTGGCATCCTATCACCGGAAGACACTGAATATTGCCGACTTCAACTTCAACCTTGTAAAGAAAGCCGACCTGGCCCATGCACGCAGGCCGAACATCATCAACATCCTGGAGGACGAGGTAAAGATCGACCTGGGGAAATCAACGCCGGTTGCCGGGGAGCTTTCACTGCTCTCGCTGGAGATAGCTATCGACGATCTCATGAAGAATCATATCGACGTGCTCGTTACCGCACCCATCAATAAAAAGAACATCCAGTCTGCCGACTTTCATTTCCCGGGCCATACAGAATACCTGGCAGGGAAGTTCGGAACCCGCGACTACCTGATGCTCATGGTCAGCAATAACATCCGGATCGGAACGATCACGGGTCATATCCCGCTGAACAAGGTTTCCGGAGCCCTGAACGAGGATCTGATCATCCGCAAGATCACCATTATGAACCAGTCGCTCATCCGCGACTTCGGCATCATGAAACCACGCATCGCCGTGCTGGCCATCAATCCGCATGCCGGTGACGAAGGTCTCCTGGGCAATGAGGATGACACCATCATCCGTCCGGCTATTGAAAAGGCTTACGGACAGAATATCCTCGTATTTGGTCCCTTCCCCGCCGACGGTTTCTTCGGTTCTTCAACCTATACCCAGTTCGATGGGATCCTGGCTGTTTACCACGACCAGGGCATGCTGCCCTTCAAACTGCTCTCCTTCGAGGACGGTGTGAATTTCACGGCCGGCTTACCCTATGTAAGGACCTCGCCCGCACATGGTACTGCATATGACCTCGCCGGGAAGAACCTCGCCAATGCCGAAGCATTCAGGAATGCCGTTTACATGGCCTGCGACATCTTCAACAACCGCCTGGCCTATGATGAACTGACAGCAAACCCGCTCCGCTCATCGTCTGATGCGGACAGCCCGCATTGATCATGGACTATTCCTACTCCATAACCCAGGTTGCTGAGATAACCGGCGGTGTACTTCATGCCGGTACCGATCATCATCTTCCCGTGAGGGATCTTCTGATCGACAGCCGCCGCCTTATGGATGCAGAGCACTCCCTGTTTATCGCACTTGTTTCCGAACGCAACAACGGCCATCGCTACATAAGCGAGCTGGCTGCGAAAGGCGTGCGGCATTTCCTGGTTTCGCAAATTGACCCGGCCTTGCGTCAAAAGCATCCCGGGGCCAGTTTTGTAGTAGTCAACGATACGCTTGCCGCTCTTCAGCAGCTGGCCGTATTTCACCGTCACCAGTTCAGCATCCCCGTTATCGGCATCACCGGAAGTAATGGCAAGACAATTGTCAAGGAGTGGCTCTTCCAGCTGATGAGCCGCGACCGGAAGATACTCCGCAGCCCGAAAAGCTATAACTCACAGATAGGGGTTCCCCTGTCGGTATGGAAAATGAATGCGGGCTATGACCTTGCCATTTTTGAGGCGGGCATCTCCATGCCCGGCGAGATGGAGAAACTCGAGACCATCATCAATCCCACTTTCGGCATACTTACCAACATCGGGACCGCCCACGACGAGAACTTCAGCAGTCAGCTGCAGAAGGCTGAAGAGAAACTGAAACTTTTCCGTCATGCGGACACCTTGGTTTTTTGCCGCGACCATCCCGTAGTGTATGAATCGGTGCTCAGATCATCCCTGCTTAAGGAGGTCCGCACCGTATCCTGGGGAACCCACGGGGAGTCTGACCTGAGGGTTAATTCCATCCTCAGGGAGGGGACCACTGCCATCCTCGAAGGCACCTTTAACGGCCGGGATCATGCCATCCGCATCCCATTCACCGATGATGCCTCCATCGAGAACGCCCTGCACTGCTGGTGCGTGATGCTGGCGCTGGGCCATTCGCCTGACTTCATCGCGGAAGGCATGGAGACCCTGGCTCCCGTTGCCATGCGGCTCGAACTCAAGGAGGGCATCAACCGCTGCTCCCTGATCAACGATTACTACAACTCCGACCTGAACTCGCTTTCCATTGCCCTCGATTTCCTGGGGCAGCAGCAACAGCATACGAAAAGAACCCTGATCCTCTCAGATATTTACCAGACCGGCCGGAAACAGGAGGAACTCTACAGAGAGATCGCAGGTATCCTCGAGAAAAAACATATTAACAGGCTGATCGGCATCGGCCGGGAGATAAGCCGGCAGTCGGAACTGTTCGGCATTGAAAAATCCTTCTTTGAGACTACCGACGATTTTCTCCGCCATTTCCCCTTCTCATCTTTCCATGATGAATCCATCCTGCTGAAAGGCGCCCGGGTCTTCGAGTTTGAACGCATCAGCCAGCTTCTGCAGCAGAAAGTACACGAAACAATCCTCGAGATCAACCTCGATGCCATCGTTCATAACCTGAATTATTTCCGCTCAAAACTGAACCCCGGCACAAAGACCATGGCCATGGTGAAGGCCTTTTCCTATGGCAGCGGGAGTTACGAGATCGCCAACCTCCTGCAGTTCCACCGGGTCGACTACCTGGCCGTTGCCTATGCCGATGAGGGGGTTGAACTCCGCAAAGCGGGGATCAGTCTGCCGGTGATGGTGATGAACCCGGAAGCGCAGAGTTTTGACCTTATCCTGAAATACGGGCTCGAGCCCGAGATCTATAATTTCAAGGTGCTCGATATGCTGGAGACCGCTCTTAGCGGCAACGGCGACACCGAGACCGGCGAGGTGAAGATCCACATCAAGCTGGATACCGGGATGCACCGCCTGGGGTTTGAAGAAAAAGATATCAACCTGCTCACACAGAGGCTCAATGCAAACAGCCATATCCGGATACAGTCGGTGTTCTCCCACCTGGCAGCCAGCGAAGATCCCTCTGAAGATGATTTCACCCGCTCGCAGTTTAAGCTGCTGAAAACGATGAGTGAAGCGATCCGCAGAGCCACCGGCGCCGTATTCATGGAGCACATCCTGAACTCAGCCGGCGCCTCCCGTTTCCCGGAAGCTCAGATGGATATGGTGAGGCTCGGGATCGGACTCTACGGGGTTGGATTTGATGCCGGAGAACAGGAGAACATCCGGAACGTCAGCACCCTGAAGACAACCATCTCCCAGATAAAGCAGGTGAAGGACGGGGATACCATCGGCTATAACCGGAAAGGCATCGCTGTCAAAGACACGGTGATCGCTGTGATCCCCATCGGCTATGCCGACGGACTGAACCGCAGGCTTGGCAACGGGGCAGGAAGGGTCTTCATCCATGGGAAACCGGCTCCGCTGATCGGGAATATCTGCATGGATATCTGCATGGCCGATATCACGGAAATTGTAAAACAGCAGGAAGGCAAGCCCGTCAACGAAGGGGAGGAGGTCATCGTTTTCGGCGATGATTATCCCATCTCCAGCCTGGCCAGGGATCTCGGCACCATCCCTTATGAGATACTGACCGGAATTTCCCGACGCGTGAAACGGGTTTATTTCCACGAATAATACCGGGATTTTTTTATTTTTGTTTTTGGATAACCTTGTTCTGATGGACCTAAGAAAATTAAGCATCCTGATCCCCGCTTACAATGAGGCCCGGACCATTCACATGATCCTTGATAAGGTCCTTGAAGTGGAACTGCCTGGCGGAATGAAGAAGGAACTGATCATCGTCGACGACTTCAGCAGCGACGATACGGTAAAGGTGGTGAATGAGTATATCAGCCGGCATTCTGAATCCGACATCCGCCTCTTCAGCCAGCCGGTCAACATGGGCAAGGGCGCTGCACTGCACAAAGGCATCGAACTGGCAACGGGCGACTGCATCATCATACAGGATGCCGACCTCGAATACGATCCCCAGGAATTCATCGTCCTGCTGAAACCCATGCTTGCAGGTTTTGCCGATGTGGTTTACGGCTCACGCTTCATGGGCGGCAATGCCCACCGCATCCTCTTCTTCTGGCACTCCATCGGAAACCGGCTCCTGACATTCCTCTCCAACATGTTCACCAATCTGAACCTGACGGATATGGAGACCTGCTACAAGCTTTTCCGGGCCGACCTCCTGAAAAGCCTCTACCTCTGTGAAAAACGCTTTGGCTTTGAACCGGAGGTCACCTCCAAGATCGCCCGGGTGAAGGGGATACGCATTTATGAAGTGGGGATCTCCTACTATGGCCGGACATACGAAGAGGGAAAAAAGATTCGTTTGAAAGATGCCTTCAGGGCAGTTCACTGCCTGTTCAAATACAACACGATCAGGAAAAGACATCTCAGGTAGCCGGATAAAAATGCGTGAATGGACGTTTTTCAAAACATCTCTTTTTGACGGGGTCTTTTTCGTTCTCCTGTTTTTCTTTGGCATCCTCCTGATGCTCGGCCTGAAACACCGCGAACCAGCCAGCCGGCTTCAGATCACATCGGATAAGGCTGGTTATTATATTTACCTCCCGGCTACCTTCATTTACCATTGGGATATGAATAAATTCCCAAAGGACCTTGATATGTCCTCAATGGGATTCAGTTATAATACCCCGCATCAGAAAGTCGTTACGAAATATCCATGCGGAACAGCAATAATGTTATCGCCATTCTGGCTGGTAATTCACGCTATTGCGATTCAGCAGAACCTCAAACCGGATGGATTTTCGGAATTCTATCAATGGATGATCCTGATTGCGCCGGTATTTTACCTGGTTTCCGGACTTTATTTCCTATTCCGTTTTTTGCAGTATTACTATGGCAAAGGACTTTCCCTGGCTACTGTTCTGCTGCTGTTTGCCGGTACCAATCTTTATTATTACAGCCTGGACGAAGGGTTGATGGCTCATTCGGTTTCATTCTTCCTTTTTTCCCTGTTCCTGTTCCTCCTGAAAAAGTTCCTTGCGGCAGAAAAAAGATCATTTTGGCTTCTGACCGGGATTTATTTTGTCGTTGCCATGATTGTTCTTGTACGCCCGACAGGAATCCTGATCTTCTCCTGCTTCTTTTTCCTTGATGCAAGCACCATTGAGGAGTTCACTTCAAGGCTCAGAAGTTTTTTCAAGCCACTTCACTTCCTGGTTTTTATACTGGTCTTTTTTATTGTTTTCCTGCCTCAGTTTCTTTACTGGAAGTACCTTTCGGGCCATTATCTTGTTTATTCCTACGGTAATGAAACATTCCGGAACCTTGCGAATCCCCGGATGATTCCGGCTTGGTTCTCGCCCCTGAACGGATTTTTTCTTTACACTCCCCTCGCGGTGACATTTATCATCGGGATTGTTATTATGATCCTGAAGAAACAGGTCAATGGCATCTTTACAGGCATCCTTTTCCTTGTCGCCAGCTATGTTTTTGCCTCATGGGAATGCTGGTATTTCGGTGGGAGTTTTGGATACCGTTCCCTGGTTGAGTTCTATGCCATCCTTGCAATTCCTTTTGCCTTGTTTCTTAAGTCGGTCATGGAAACTAAAAACCGGATTCTGCAGATCATCGCAGTGATCCTTATTCTTGCCTCTGTCTGGTATAACCAGAAAATGACCCTTGCCCAGGAGTGGAACACTTCCTCTACTTGGGCCTGGGATGACTACTTGCGACACCTTGATAAGGCAGGAATTTGTTCTTTCCGGGAGAAAACATACACCTACAGGGAGGATTTTGAGAATTTTGCGGTCGACAGGCCCTACCGTGAGCGTACTTTTGTTCATTCTCCCACACAGGCAGGCATGACAGACACGACAAGCGATTACCCGATATTCAGCAGGCAACTGGCTTTCATCCTTAAAGAGCCTGTTAAGAAGGTAACTGCCAGTATCTGGATTCATCCGGGAGGAAAGAGTAAGACCGGCATGAAACTTTATTTTCTTGTTGATGACTGGCAGCATAAAATTCATTTTTCCAGGGAACTGGAAATTGATAATTTTACAAATGAACCAAACCGGTGGACGAAGGTTCACGGCGCCGTTGAATTACCGGGATGGCTGGAAAAGGGTTTCGTCCTGAATGTGGGACTCAGTAACAGGGAGCATATCAGGTCTGTGTGTTTCGATGACCTGGTGCTGAAATTTGAATAAAAATATGATGATGAAGATCCGCGAATACCTCTTTTTCCTGATTCTGCTGATCGCTTCAGTGGCCTTCACCCTGAAAATTCACCAGGGCCGGACCAATTTCAACTGGAGGAGTGAGGTTTGGGCTGATAAGGCAGGCTATTACATTTACCTGCCTGCGACGTTCCTGTATCATTTTGACGTTGAGAAATGCCCTGCCGGGATCGAGGAAAAAACAGGATACAGTTTCACGGTCGACCACCAGAAGAAAACAATCACCACACAGTATTTTTATGGGGTTGCCTTGCTGGTTTCACCTTTTTTTCTTGCAGCCCATGCTGTTGCAACTCTGGCCGGCATTGATGAACAGCAGGGATTTTCGACACTCTTCAGCCGCTTCATGGATGTGGCCGCTGCTTTTTACCTTGTGCTCGGGCTCTTTTTTTTAAAGAGGTTTTTACGGAACTACTTCCGGGAGGCCCTTCAGTATTTCATCATTCTTGTTGTTTTCCTCGGAACCAACATGTTTTATTTCTCCATGGAAGACGGGCTGATGTCGCACGTTTATTCCTTCTTTGCCGTTTCCCTTTTTCTATTCGCAATGAAGGAATTTCTGGCCGACAATTCCCGCTACCGGTATTTTCTGCTTATGGCTGTGTCGCTGGGACTGATGTTTGTGATCCGTCCCACCAACTGCGTTGTCGGCTTTTTCTTCCTGTTCTGGGATGCTGAGAGCGGTAAGGAGATCCTCAGGCGTTTGAAGATGGTCTTTCACCCCGGGAAGCTTTTACCATTGTTGGGGATCATGTTTTTATTCATGATCCCCCAGATGATCTTCTGGAAACTGGGTCACGGTACTTATATCTACCTGAAATACGGAGAGACCTTCACCCATACCACGGATCCGAAGTTTGCGGAGGTATGGTTTTCGACCCTGAACGGACTTGTTCCATGGAGTCCGGTTAATTTGTTCATCATGCTGGCGATGATCTTCATGGTGATCCGGGGGGATAAGAACAGCATCGGGGTGCTGGTGTTATTTCTTGGCATTTCATACATGGCTGCATCTTATAAAATCTGGTACATGGGCTGCGGATTCGGCAACAGGTTATTTGTTGAGTTTTACCCCCTTTTCTGCGTGCCTTTCGGTTTTCTTTCGGAAAAGATCTTCAACCTGAGATGGAAAGCCTTCGGTATCCTGTATTCACTGATCATCCTGTTAATGATCTACATGAATGTAGGCATGTCGCTGAGCCCTGAAAAATATTTCTTCGGATCGGTATGGGACTGGAGCCATTACCGGCAGTTTTTGAAACCGATCCATTTATATCCAAAGGACGAAAAGCAGTATTTTTTCAGGAACGACTTTGAAAATGCATCTCTGCAAGGGGGATCCGTTGTCACGGATACACTGAAACGGTCGGGGGATTACAGTGCGGTGGTCAACAACTACCAGCCGACCTGCTGTGAGCATGATTCCTATGTGTGGGATTTTGGCGGAAAGTTCATGAAATTCATGACTGTTCAATGTTATGTTATGAAACCAAAGGATGTTCCCCTGCATGGATTCCTGGTATGTTCCTTTGAGAAAAATGATACCGTCATCAACCGTCAGACTCTGAGGCTGGATCATTTTGCATTGAAACCGGATCAATGGTTCATGGTGTATAAGACTTTCCGGATCCCGGAGAGACTGAGCGGTGATACAAGGATGCGTTTTTATGTCCTGGGAATGGATAATATGTCGTTTTATCTGGATGACCTGCTCATCCGGTATGAATAATTCTTGCTGCATGGCCCTGATAAAAAAATACCTGTTTGTGTTTGTAATGATGATCCTGGTCTTCCCGGCTGTCCAGGAGGATCTGAAGGTGATCATTTCCAAGCCGCTCAGCGGGCTTTTTTCTGTGGTGGCCCGGCCGGAATTCACATCCCAGGGGTGGTTCAGACAGGAATACCAGGAACAATACCGCCAGCATACCGAGGATTTTCCCGGATTCAAAAGCGACCTGGTAAGGTTCTTCAACCAGGTTGATTACAGCCTCTTTTCGATCGCCCATGCCAGCAAGGTGGTGATAGGCAAAAAGGGTTACCCGTTTGGCACCGAATATATCAGGTCGTACCAGGGCAAAAATTTCGTCGGGACAAGATACTGCAACGAAAAGGTCAGGTTGCTGAAGATCGTACAGGACCGGCTCTGGACTGAAAAAAGGATCTTCCTGCTCGTAGTGTTTGCCCCTGATAAAGCCACCTTTTTTCCCGAATATATTCCTACCCGTTTCAGGAATACGGAGGCAGTGAACACGAACTACTCCTGGTATAAAAACCGCTGCCTGGAAGCAGGCGTGAATATGATCGATTTCAATGGCTTTTTCAGGTCGGCAAAAGACACAAGCCGTTACCCGCTTTATCCCAAAACAGGCATCCACTGGAGTAACTATGGAGCGGTGAAGGCCGCAGACTCCCTGGCCCGGTACCTGACAGCTAAAACCCCCTTCCGGGTTCCCCGGATGGTGGTCGATAAAATTGAGGTCCGAAATAAGGCGGGAGAGGATGATACCGATATAGAAATGGCCATGAACCTGATCTGGAAGATACCGCACCCGGATTATGCCTATCCACAATATCATTTTGCCAGTGACACTGCTCAGAAAAAACCCGCCTGTTTGTTTATCGGCGACAGCTTTTACTGGAACTGGTACTATCCGGGGATCATCGGGAATATGTTCAGCAATGTTGATTTCTGGTATTATGGAAAGGATATCTATCCGCAGACCTTTACAAAGCCGGTAAATATCGGGGAGCTTAACTTTATGAATGAAGTGGGCCGGCAGAACATCATCGTTTTTCTGCAGACCAACGGAGGATATGGCAACCTGGGATTTGACTTCATCGACCGGATGTACGCGGAGACAGATCCCGCCCATTCCAGGTTGCTCTACTATGAAAAGCAGATCCGCGGCTCGCAGTCCTGGATGGAGGATATGAAAAAAAATGCAGGGGAACAGCATCTTCTGCTTGATGAGCAGATCCGGGAAGCCGCCTTGTACATGGTCAACCAGGAACTGTTGGATAAAAAGCATCAAAACTGAAGCTATGATCTTTAACAGTAGTCTCTTCTTGCTCTATTTTTTACCGGCTTCCCTTCTTATCTATTTTATCCTGGATGAGAAGCTGAAGAACATCTTCCTGCTTC
>Ga0073936_10001868_pt1 | contig 31921 bp, 28 predicted proteins | sample AliMusrvi5mmetaG_FD_87041 | JGI IMG/M metagenome (GOLD analysis project Ga0073936, IMG submission 87041) | Freshwater lake bacterial and archeal communities from Alinen Mustajarvi, Finland, to study Microbial Dark Matter (Phase II) - Alinen... | ecosystem: Environmental > Aquatic > Freshwater >...
ATGTAATCCGGGATGAGTTCCATGGGGCCCGGCCGGTAGAGCGCGAGGATGGCGTTGATGTCTTCGATGTCAGTGAGATCGAACTGGCGGCAGACGTTGACCATGCCGCCGCTTTCCAGCTGGAACACCGCGCAGGTCTCGCCCCGGTTGAGAAGATCGTAGGTGGGCTTGTCGTCCAGCGGGATCACGCTGATGTCAAAGGCAGGGGTGTGTTTGCGGATGAGCGCCTGGGCGTCGGTGATGACGGTGAGCGTTTTGAGGCCCAGGAAGTCGCACTTGAGCATGCCGACCTCCGTGAGCGGTCCCATGGCGTACTGGCTGACGATGGAGCCGTCGTTGGCGCGGGTGAGGGGGATGTATTCGCTCAAATCGCACGCGCCAATGACCACGCCCGCCGCGTGGACGCCCACGCCGCGCGTGAGGCCTTCGAGCTTGGTGGCCGCTTCCCAGAGGTGCCGCGTGTTGGGTTCGTTCTCGACCGCGTTCTTGAGCTCGGGGTTCTTGTCGATCGCGCCGTCCACGTGCTTTAGCTCGCCGGTCTCCTTGTCCTTTTCATCGTGCCCGGTGAGGGTGATCCCGATTTCGTTGGGGATCATCTTTGCCACGCGATCCGCGTCGCCGTAGGGCCAGCCCAGGACGCGGGCCACGTCGCGGATGGCCGATTTCGCTCCCAGCGTGCCGAAGGTGATGATCTGCGAAACGGCGCGCTCGCCGTATTTCTGGCGCACGTATTCGATCACCTCGGGGCGGCGGTTCTGGCAGAAATCGACGTCGATATCCGGCGGGCTCACACGTTCGGGGTTGAGGAAGCGCTCGAAGAGGAGCTTGAATTTAAGAGGATCGATGTCGGTGATCCCCATCGCGTAGGCGATGAGCGAGCCAGCCGCCGAGCCGCGTCCCGGCCCCACTGGGATGCCCTGTTTTTTGGCCCAATGGATGAAGTCCCAGACGATGAGGAAGTAATTGACGAAGCCCTGTTTCTCCAGCACGGCGATCTCCAGTTCGTAGCGCTTCTGGACGGCTTCGGAATCGGCTTGCGCGCCGTAGCGGCGGCGGATGCCCTCCTCGGTGATCTCGCGCAGGTATTGGTTCTGGGTCTTCCCGGCGGGCGGCTCGTAGTTCGGATATTTCGGGGTGGTGTCGAGCTTGAAGCCGCAGCGCTCGGCGATGAGCAGGGTGTTGTCGCACGCCTCGGGGTGATCGGCAAAGAGCGCGCGCATCTCCGCGGGGGATTTGAAATAAAGCTCCGGCGAATACTTCATGCGGCGCTCGTCGGTGACGTTGGAGCCGGTGCCGATGCAGACCAGGATGTCGTGGGCCTCGTGGTCTTCGCGGTTGAGGTAGTGGACGTCGTTGGCGGCCACGAGCCCGAGGCCGAGCTCTTTGGCGATCCGCGGCATGCCGGCGTTCACCTTGAGTTGCGCCTCAATGCCGTGGTTGTGCATCTCCAGGAAGAAATTCTCCGGCCCGAGGATGTCCCGGTAGGTGGCAGCGATGTCGCGCGCCTTGGCGTAGTTGTCGTCCTGGTGCAGCGCCATGGCCACCTCGCCCTTAAGGCAGGCGCTCAGGCCGATGAGCCCCTTGGAATATTTCGCGAGGTGCTCGTGGTCGATGCGCGGCTTGTAATACATGCCGTCGAGCTGGCCGATGGAAACCAGCTTCACCAAATTTTTGTAGCCCTCCTCGTTCTCGGCCAGCAGCGTGAAATGGAACGAGGCGTCCCGTGCGCTCGCCGCCTTCTTGTCAAAGAGCGAGCCGGGAGCCATGTACACCTCGCAGCCGATGATCGGCTTTATCCCGGCCTTCTTCGCCGCGAGGTAAAACTCCACGGCCCCATACATCACCCCGTGGTCGGTGAGTGCAACGGCTGGCATCCCAAATTCCTTCGCTTTCTTCATCAGTTCCGGGATGCGCACCGCGCCGTCGAGGGTGGAATACTCCGTGTGGAGGTGCAGATGGACGAAGGAGTCGGACATAGGGGAGCTAATATAAGCGGAATTCGGGCGAGGTGAAGAAAGGAGTGGGGAAAAGAAAAATGCGGGTTCCCTCGGGGCCAAGGGCCAAGTGAGAACGCGGATTGTTTTCAGGAAACGGCTTTTCCTGGTTCGCCGCGGCTGTGTATGCTCCCTCCATAATGAAAAAGCTGAGATGGGGATTGATCGGCGCCGGAGGCATCGCGCGGAAATTTGCCGGGGGGCTTGCCGATTCCAAAACCGGCGAGCTTGTCGCTCTCGCAAGCCGCTCGAAGGCGTCGGCGGAACGGTTCGCCGCCGAGTTTCCGGCGCGCTGTCATGGGAGCTGCGAGGCGCTTTTGGCGGACCCGGCCGTTGACGCGGTTTACATCTCCACGCCGCACCCTTTCCATGCCGAGTGGGCGATCAAGGCAGCCGAGGCGGGCAAGCACATCCTCTGCGAAAAGCCGCTCGCGATGAACCACGCCGAGGCGCTGGCAATCCTCGAAGCGGCCCAGCGCAATGACGTTTTCCTCATGGAGGCGTTCATGTTCCGCTGCCAGCCGCAGACGGCCCGCATCGTGGAACTGGTCCGGGAGCGGGCCATCGGGGAGGTGAAGTTCGTGCGGGCGACGTTCAGTTTCGCGGCGGCGTTCAACGCGGAAAACAGGCTCTTCAACCGCGCCTTGGGCGGCGGCGGGATTCTCGATGTGGGCGGCTACTGCACCTCGATGGCGCGCTTGATTGCAGGGGCTGTTTCCGGGGCGGGTTTTGAAGACCCCTCGGAGGTCAGAGGCGTCGGCCAGGTCGGCGCGGAAAGCCAGGTGGACGAATTTGCCATCGCCTCGCTGAAGTTCCCAAATGGCATGCTTGCGGAGGTGGCGGCGGGTGTCCGGGTGAGTTTGGAGAATACGGTCACCATTGTGGGAACCGCGGGGGACATCGTGGTTCCCAGCCCGTGGACTGCCAATGGACTGCAGGCTGGAGCCTCAAAGATCATCGTCTCCAAGGGCGGGCTGCGGGAGGAGATTCTTATCGAGTCAGACCGGGGCATCTATGCGGTGGAAGCCGATCACGTCGCCGAGCACTTGGCGGCGCGGCAGTCGCCGATGATCTCGTGGGCGGACACCTTGGGCAACATGCGAACGCTCGATGCCTGGCGCGCGGCGCTCTCTTAGAAAGCCAAGCCGAAAATTCATCCGCACGCTGATTCCTGCTCTGGAAAAACCCGGAGGGTTTGCAGCGAATAGCCGGGGGTTGAGCGCCAGCGATACCCCCGGTGGGGCGAGTCCTGCAGTTGACCCCGGAGGGGTCGCAGAAACCCGCAGAGTCTTGTGATACCGAGCTTCTGCCACCCCTGCCGGGGTGAGACGCGTCTGGATCGAGGTTCCGGTGGTGTCGGCGCGCTCTCGCGCGCCTCAACCACCGGCTATTTGCTGGGAACCCTTCGGGTTCCTCTACGAGGCAGTGTCCACGGCTTTGATTTTTTTCGGGATGGGCAACAGCGTGGTCTCCGGGTTCCCCAACGCGGCAGTGTCCACCCAGCGGGGTTAGGTCGCAGTCATGCTCCTTTTCATGCCGCGTGGCACCCCGCATCCGGGGCATGGGGATATGACTAAAAATTCGGAGAGGGCGCGCAGTTTTCATCCTACCCCCGCAGCGCGCCCGGAGATCGCGAGCCGACGGGCAATTTGTGTTCGATTTCCGCTCAAAATGGCATCAAATCAGGGTTGCCCTTAGGCCGGGGTGGGTGTATGGATGAGTGTTTACTTCATGGAAGCCCTTTCCGAACCGCTGATTCTCTCCAGGCTCACCCAGGTGCGCTACCCCGGGTTCAGCCGGGATATTGTCTCGTTCGGCCTCGTAAAAGGGGTCCAGATTTCCGGGCGGGACGTGGCGGTGAGCCTGCAAATCACCACCGGCGATGCCATGATCCCCCCCGCGATCCAGGAAGCCAGCGAGGCGGCCCTGCGCGCCCTGCCTGGCATCGGCCAGGTCGTTGTGAAATTGGAAGTCCAGGCGCCCGCCGCCAAGCAAGCGGTTCCGCCTCCTGCCAGCCCCACCCCCATCGAAGGGGTGCGGCGCGTCATCGCCATCGCCAGTGGCAAAGGCGGAGTGGGAAAATCCACCGTGGCCGTGAATCTGGCCGTGGCACTGGCTAAAACCGGTGCGCGCGTGGGGTTGTGCGACTGCGACATTTACGGACCGAGCATCGCCCTGATGTTTGGGAGCCGGGAACGGCCCATGGCGACCGAGGACGACCGGATTTTGCCCATTGAAACCGCCGGGCTCAAGCTGATGTCCATGGGGTTCCTGCTCGATGACACCTCGCCTGCCGTGCTGCGCGGGCCGATGGTGACGCGCACCACCCAGCAATTTCTCCGGCAGGTGGAATGGGGCGAACTCGATTTCCTCATCCTCGACCTGCCTCCGGGCACCGGGGACATCCAGTTGACCGTCGTCCAGACCGTCACCCTCGCCGGGGCCGTCCTGGTGACCACGCCGCAGGAAGTCGCGCTCATCGACGTGCGCAAAGCCGCCGCCATGTTCGGCAAGGTGAACGTCACCCTCCTGGGGCTCATCGAAAACATGAGCTATTTTCTCTGTCCCAGCGACGGCAAACGCTACGACATCTTCGGCACCGGGGGGGGCGCGCGCGAAGCCCAGCGCCTCGGCATCCCGCTTCTGGGAGAAATCCCCATCGACATCGCCACGCGCGAAGCCGGCGACCGGGGGACTCCGATTGTTGCCGCTGATCCGCAATGCGCTGTCAGCGAGGCGTTTGCATCCGCAGCCAAGCGCATAACCTCCTCCCTTGCTTCCCCATGAACCCCTTCCCCACGTTTAACCTGAACCAAATGAATCGTAAATTTTCCCGCTCCGGAATTGACGGACGCGGAATTCTTATCAAAAGTGATGCCAGCATGGATCATCCGACTTCAGAAAATTCGGATCTCGTCAAAAACTCCGTCCTTTACCGTGAGTTTCTTGCCGAACGGGAAGAAATTCTCATCCACAAGTGGCTTGAGAGCGAAAAAGCCGGGCACGACATCGGCTTCGAGCGCGCGCTTCTCGACTGGATCGTCAAACACCGTTCCGCGTGGCGCGAGCAGCGCCGCCAGGAACTCCACCGGCAGCAACCCCACTAAAAAGCGAACCCAGCAGCACTCCCCCAGAGCCTGATCCGCCAGCCGAACCCGGCCCATCCTTTAACCGCGATCCCGTGAGGTCGCCAAGGAGAAGAACACAATGCCAGAAGCCCAGCCTCCCACGCCACCGGTTCCCGGTGCCGTCCTCGTCCTCGACGCCCCCGCCATCGACCGCATCGTGCGGCGCATCGCCCACGAAATCATCGAGGCGAATCCCGACCTCGACCAACTCGCCCTCATCGGCATCCCCTCGCGCGGCGTGGAAATGGCCCGCCGCATCGCCGCCCACATCGAGCAGGTGGAAGGCCGCGCCGTGGAGACCGGCGTCATCGACGTCTCCATGCACCGGGACGACCTGCGCATCCGCCCCCGTCTCTCTCCGGTGGAAGAGAGCCGCCTGCCGGAGGACATCGAAAAGGGGACCATCGTCCTTGTCGATGACGTCCTCTATTCCGGGCGCACCTGCCGGGCCGCCATGGACGCGCTTTCCTCGTTCGGACGCCCCGCGCGCATCCAATACGCCGTGCTCATTGACCGCGGGCACCGCGAGCTGCCCATCCGGGCGGACTACGTCGGCAAGAACATTCCCACCGCCCCCGGCGAACGCGTCTTCGTGCGCCTGGAGAATCTGGACAACCAACCAGACGCCGTCTGGATCAGCAAACCGTAAAGGTTCAAACCCTATGAATCCTTGGAACCGCAAAGACCTCGTCGGCCTGGAGGACCTCTCCCGCGCCGAGATACTCCACATCCTCGACACCGCCGCCGCCTTCAAGCAAGTGGGCACGCGCGACATCAAAAAAGTCCCCTCCCTGCGCGGCAAGACGCTGGTGAACTTCTTCGTGGAGCCGAGCACGCGCACGCGCACCTCGTTCGAGCTGGCCGCCGTGCGCCTCAGCGCGGATGTCGTCAACATTTCCGTGAGCACCTCCAGCCTCACCAAGGGCGAGACCCTCAAGGACACCGCGCTCAACCTGGAAGCCCTCCACGCGGACATCATCGTCCTGCGCCATTCCTCCGCCGGGGCGTCCCAATTCCTGGCCGAGCGCCTCCGCGCCAGCGTCATCAACGCCGGGGACGGCTCGCACGAGCACCCCACGCAAGCGTTGCTGGACACCTTCACCATCCGCGAAAAACTCGGGCGCATCGAGGGGCTGCACGTGGCCATCCTGGGGGACATCCTTTTCTCGCGCGTGGCCCGCAGCAACATCCACGCGCTGCTGAAACTCGGCGCGCGCGTCACGCTCGTCGGCCCGAGCACGCTGGTGCCGCGTGAGTTCGAGCGCATGGGCGTCACCGTCACCCACCGCTTGGACGACGTGCTCGAAGAGGCGGACGTCATCAACCTCCTGCGCATCCAGCATGAGCGCCAGCGCAAGGAATACTTTCCGAGCCTGGGCGAATACACCGCCCTCTTCGGCCTCACCAAGGAACGCGCCGCGCGGCTCAAACCCGGGGCGCTCATCATGCACCCCGGCCCCATCAACCGCGGCGTGGAGATCGACAGCGACATCGCCGACAGCGGTCGCAGCGTCATCCTCGACCAAGTCACCAACGGCTTGGCCGTCCGCATGGCCGTGCTCTACCTCTGCGCAGGCGCAAGGGGGAAATAGAAGGCTTTGAAATGACTCACGCAAAGACGCAAAGACGCAAAGGGGGACTGCGCTCCGCCGTTTCCTTTCTCTTTGCGCCTTGGCGTCTTTGCGTGAGATGTTTTCTTTGCTCCGTCTCAGCGCCAAAGGCGCGGCAGCATACCAGCCTAGGGCGCAGCCCTAGGTATTGGCAACAAGAAGACCCAAGGGCTGAAGGCCCGGTGCATCCGATGGTCTTTTCCCGCAACGATGCGGCGGGCCTTCAGCCCTGCTTTCCTTTTTTGGCCGTTGACCTAGGCCGTTGGCCTAGGCTGGTATGCCGCCGGGCCTTTGGCCCTCCTCTTTGCCTGTCTTTCCTTCGTGCCTTCGTGCCTTCGTGCCTTCGTGTGAAAATATCCTTCGCGGCTTTGCGGCTTTGCGTGAGATATTCTTTTCTTTGTGTCTTCGCCATGGGGGGGGGAATGGGAACAGCGGCTTCTGCCGAAGGGCCACTTCCAGAGGGCTGGTCGCCTGATTTAAGTCAAGTTGCTCAATATTTCGAAAAAGAATTGCAGGACCCTGCAATATGCCAAGCTGACGAAAATCGAGTCTCTGGCTGCTTGGCCAATGTGCGAGATGCGCAGCTTGCTCTCCTCTACGTTCAGCTATGGCATCAATTACCTAAAGCGGCCCAAGTCATCTTGGCAAAAGAACAAGCCGCATGGTTCCAAAAACGAGATCAGGATACCACGAAGGCTTCCCATGAGTATGAAGGTGGCACTATTGCTCCTTACATGTGTCACATGAAGTTCTTAGAATTAACCGAATTACGCATAAAAGAACTTCAAGCGCGGATCAAGCCGTCTGCAAACAAACCTACGAAATGAGCACTACCCTCCTCCGCAACGGCCGCGTCATCGATCCGGCCAACCAACGTGACGAAATCGCCGATCTGCTCCTCGTGGACGGGCGCATTGCCGATCCCTCCTCTGTTGCCTTTGGCGACAAGGTTGAGGAGATCGATTGCACGGGGCTCGTGGTCGCGCCGGGGTTGATCGACATCCATGTGCATTTCCGCGAGCCGGGGCAGTCGGCCAAGGAGACCATCGCCACCGGGGCGCGCGCGGCGGCGGCGGGCGGGTTCACCTCCGTCGTCTGCATGCCGAACACCTCGCCCACCATCGACAGCGCCAGCGTGGTCGGCTGGGTGCGGGACAAGGCGCGCGACGAGGCGTGCGTGAACGTCTTTCCCACCGGGGCCATCACCAAGGGGATCGCGGGCGAGGAACTCGCGCCCATCGGGGCGATGTTCAAGGCCGGGATCGTCGCGCTCACCGACGACGGCAAGTGCATCCAGAACCACGAGCTGATGCGGCGCGCGCTGGAATATGCCGGGATGTTCGGCCTGCCGGTGATGGACCATTGCCAGGACTACAATCTCGTGGGCAAGGGGGTGATGCACGAGGGCTACTGGAGCACCGTGCTGGGGCTTCAGGGCTGGCCCTCCGTGGGTGAGGAAATCATTGTCCAACGCAACGCCCAGCTTGCCGAATTAACCGGCACGCCCATCCACTGCCAGCACCTCTCGGCGGCGGGCAGCGTCCGCATCCTGCGCCGCGTGCGCGGGCGCGGCATCCCGATCACCGGCGAAATCTGCCCGCACCACATCGCGCTCACCGACGAGTCCGTGCGCGCCTTTAACACCAACTACAAGATGAACCCGCCGCTGCGGACCGAGCGGGACGTGGACGCGCTGCTCGAAGGGATCGCCGATGGCACCGTGACCATCCTGGCCAGCGACCACGCGCCGCATTGCGAGTTTGAGAAGGAGGTCGAGTTTGACATGGCCCCCTTCGGCATCCTGGGGCTGGAGACCGAGCTGGGGCTCTTCCTGGACATCCTCATTCATAAAAAGAAAGTCATCGACCTGCCGCGCCTCATCGAGATGTACACCGTCAACCCGGCCCGGCTCTTGAAGCTGGATCGCGGCACGCTCTCCGTGGGCGCGCCCGCCGACGTCACGCTGATCAACCCCGGCCTGGAATGGACCGTGGACAAGCACGCCAGCTTCTCTCGCTCCCGCAACACCCCCTTCCACGGGTGGGAACTCAAAGGGCGCACCGTGCGGACCATCGTCGCCGGGAAGACCGTCTGGGCGGTGTAGCAGGGCGTCACCCCAGCTTCCGCGTTACGTCCACCAGGCTGTGAGCCAGCGCGTGGACGGCGTCCTGTTTGCGGGCGTCCTTGAGCGAGCCGTCCGGGTGGAAGGCTTCGTGGGCGGTGGGAATGGATATCTGCGTGGGCAGCACGAAGACGCCGATGTTCCCCAAAATGGCGCGCAGATGCACCAGTCCGCGCAATCCCCCCAGCGCGCCGGGCGAGGCGCTCAGGAGCGCGGCGGTTTTTCCGGTGTAGGCAAGAAGAGGCGTTTCGGTATCCGTCTCGGCGCGTGAAACCCAGTCGATGGCGTTCTTGAGCGCGGCGGAGATGCTGCTGTTGTATTCCGGCGAGGCGATCAGAAAGCCGTCGTGGTGCACAAAGAGCGCCTTGAGCTTTTTGGCGTTCTCGGGCAGGCCGTGGGCCGCTTCGTCGTCCTGATTAAAAACGGGCAGGGGAAAATCAAACAGGTCGAGGAAGGTCACCTCCGCTCCCGCGTCGCGTGCCGCTCCGGCGGCGATATTGAGAAGCTGTTTGTTAAACGACCCGGCGCGCAAGCTGCCGGCCAACGCCAATATCCGTGGGGTCTGGTTCATAAAGCTCTTTAGCACGAAAACTCCTAGCCAACCACGTCAAAACGAGGGCGCAGGGCCGCCCAAAACGTGATTATTCGCCCTTTCCTTCGTTTTCTGATCCACAGAGGGCTGTTTTTTTCATAGGAAATACGATTTTATCACGCATTCACGCATGAACGACTCCGACAAAACACAGGATTGCAGTTGCCACGACTCCGAACCCGCTCCGGCGGTGCCCGCAGGAGTGATCCGCACGGCCGTGGACGCCGAAAAGAACGCGCTGACGATCGACTTCGACCCCGCAGTCATCACCGACGAGTCGATCCGCGAAGTGGTCAGCCGTCTGGTTCCCGAGGGCGAGCGGCATTTCGAAAAATGCTTGATGCGCCTGCAAGGGCGCGCGTGCGAGGCTTGCGCGCTCAACTACGAGCGCAAGGCGGAGGCGATCCCCGGGGTGCGCCGCGCCACGGCAACATTCATTGGCGGGGCGATGACGGTGACCTATGACGACTCGGTGCTGACGCCCGAGCAGGTTCTCGAAAAGGTGAGCGCGACGGGAGCGCGCGTCACCCCGGTATCCGCAACAGAACCGGAAAGCTGGATGCGCACGGACCGCCTGGAAGCGGCCTTCATGGCGCTCTGCCTGGTGTTCACCGTGGCGGGCGGGATCGTGAGCTACCGGGCGGGGGGCGCGACGTTGGTGTCCAACCTCCTCTTCCTTGTCGCCTATCTCACCGGCGGCACTTTCGGCGTGCTGGCCAGCATCGAGTCGCTCAAGGAGCGGACCATTGATGTCGATCTGTTGATGGTGCTCGCCGCGCTTGGAGCCGCCTATGTCGGTTCCCCGCTGGAAGGCGCCACGCTGCTGTTCCTCTTCTCCTTTTCCAACGTCCTCCAGGAATACGCCATCGACCGCACACGCCGGGCGATCAACTCGCTGATGAAGATGCGCCCCGAGAAGGCGCTCACGCGGCGCAATGGCCAGACGGTAATGCTGCCCGTGGAGCAACTCGTGGTGGGCGACGTGGTGCTGGTGCGCCCCGGCGAGGCCATCCCCCTCGACAGCGAGATCGTCGAAGGCTCCAGCGCCATCGACCAGGCCTCGCTCACCGGCGAATCCATCCCCGTGCACAAAAAAGTGGGCGACCCGGTGTTCGCGGGCACCATCAACCAGAGCGGCGGATTGGAGATCCGCGTCGCCAAGCTGGCGAAGGATTCCACCATCGAAAAGCTCATCCGCATGGTGGAGGAGGCGCAGAGCGAGAAGGCCGAAACGCAGCGCTTCCTGGACCGCGCCGAGCAATGGTACGCGTGCGGGGTCATCGCCTTCACCCTCTCGCTCATCTTCGCGCCGCTGGTGCTGGCTGAAGTCGTGCCGAGCCTCGTCCCGCACAAATCCTTCCATGTGATCTTTCTGGAGGCCATGACCGTCATGGTGGTGGCCTCGCCCTGCGCGCTTATCATCAGCACGCCGGCCTCCATCCTCTCGGCCATCGGCGGGGCGGCCCGGCGCGGTGTTCTCTTCAAGGGCGGCGCGCATCTGGAACGGGCGGCCACGGTCGAAGTGGTGGCATTTGACAAGACCGGCACGCTCACCGAAGGCAAACCGCGCATCACGGATACCGTGGTCAATGGCACCGCCCTGCATTTGGAAAAAGCCGCCACGGACGCGGGATCGGCCGAGCTCTTGAAGCTCGCCGGGGCGGTGGAATTCAAGTCCGAGCACCCGCTGGCCCGCGCCATTGTGGAGGAGGCCGGGCGCTTCGGGCTGACGCTGCCGAACTGCGCGGATTTCCAATCCGTTTCCGGCCACGGCGCCACCGGCATCGTGGAGGGGCGGCGCATCGCCGTCGGCAGTCCGCGTTATTTTGAGGTGCTTAATATGCGGCGTTGCGAGAAGACGCTGGGCGAGATCGAGACGCTCCAGAACGCGGGCAAGACGTGCGTGCTGGTGGGAGAACTCGACGGGGAGACGGGGACGATCCTGGGCGCCATCGCCATCGCCGACGTGCTGCGCGAGAGCGCGGCGGAAGTGGTCGCGCGTCTCAAAGCCATCGGCGTCAAGCGCGTCGTCATGCTCACCGGGGACAACCATCGCGTCGCCGCGGCCATCGGCAAACAAGCGGGCGTGGATGAGGTGTATGCCGACCTGTTGCCGGAGGACAAGGTGCGCGTCATCAAGGAACTCAAGCGCATCGGCCCCGTGGCGATGATCGGCGACGGCGTCAACGACGCTCCCGCGCTCGCCCTCTCGAATGTGGGCATCGCGATGGGTGCCGCCGGAACAGACGTGGCCATGGAAACCGCCGACGTCGTTTTGATGAGCAACGACCTGCACAACGTCGCGTTCGCCATTTCCATCGCCCGGCAAGCCCGGCGGGTCATCTGGCAGAACCTCGCGTTTGCCCTTTCAGTCATCCTCGTGCTCGTCATCTCCGCGCTCGGCTTCCACCTGCCGCTCACCATCGGCGTTGTCGGCCACGAAGGGAGCACCGTGCTCGTCTGCCTCAACGGCCTGCGTCTGCTGGCCTTCCGGGGAAGGGCGTGATGGCGTCCCGGGCCGCGCAGGGAGAGGGAGAATGCCCTTCGCCTACTTCACCGGGCGATGCTGGATGGAATCGAACGTTCCCTCCCCGGCTTGGAGGTCGCTGACGATCACGAGGTTGTCGCCGTGATGGACGTGGCCCTGCTTGCGCAGCAGTTGCACGGCGGCTTCGATGGTCTGCTCCGGATCGTCGGCGAAGGGCATCAGGATCGGCACGATCCCCCAGTTGAGGCTGATCTTGCAGCAGACCTCCATCGTGTTGGAGAAGGCGAAGATGGGCGAGTGCTCCGGGCGCTGCGCGGAAACGTAATCCGCCACGCGTCCGCGCCGGGTGAAGACGACGACCTTGGAATTGCGCAGGGAATTGGCGAGCACCACGGCGGAATGCATCGTGCGCTGGCGGTTTTCGGTGTAAAAAATCTCGTTCGCGTAGCCCGCGCCGCCGCTGCGTTCGATGCGACAGGCGACGCGGTTGAGCACCTCCACGCATTGCACCGGGTATTTGCCCACGCTGGTTTCGCCGCTGAGCATGATGGCGTCGGCCTGCTCGAACACCGCGTTGGCCACGTCAGTCACCTCGGCCCGGGTGGGCACGGGATTGGAGATCATGGACTCCAGTAGATGCGTGGCGACGATCACCGGGCGGCCCGCGCGCAGGCAGCGCTTGACGATGGCGCGCTGGATGATGGGGAGCTCCTCCATGGCGCACTCGATGCCGAGATCCCCCCGCGCCACCATGATGATGTCCGCCTTGCTGATGATCCCGCTGATGTTGCGCACGGCGAGCTGGTCCTCAATCTTGGCGATGATGCGGGCGTGGCTGCCGTGTTCCTCCAGCACCGCGCGCAGCGCATCCACGTCGCTCGGCTCGCGGCAGAAACTTAGCGCCACCATATCCACCCCGAGTTCCGTGCCGATGGCGACGTCCTTGAGGTCTTTTTCCGTCAGCGGCGGCAGGTTGACCTTCACCCCTGGAAGATTGATGTGGCGCCGGGAACCGAGCGTGCCGGGGGTGAGCACGCGGCAGCGCACCCGCTTGCGCTCTTTTTCCAGCACCTCCATGTGCATCACGCCGTTGTCCACGAGCACGGTGTCCCCCACGGAAATGTCGTCCACGAGCCCGTCGTAATTGACGTCCACGGAGTATTGCTCCTCGCTGCGTTCGCCGCGCACGGTGAACTCAATGATGTCCCCCTCCTTGAGGTGCAGCGCGGAGGCGAGATCGCCCGTGCGGATTGCCGGCCCCTGGGTGTCGAGCAAAATGCCGACCACGGCGTTAAGATCCGAAGCCACCTTGCGAATGCGCGGCACGATCACCCGCACCCAGTCGTGCGTGGCGTGGCTCATGTTCAAGCGGAACACATTGGTTCCGGCATCCACCATGGCTCTGAGCATTTCCTCGGAGTCGGTGGCGGGCCCGAGCGTGCAGATGATCTTTGTATTGCGCATGGGTGGGTAGTGGGAGGGATAACAGGCGAGATTTCAAGGTAATCTCCGCTAATCTCGGGACGTTTGCCAACGAAAGCGGTTTTCCGGGCAAGAAAGGGTGAATCCTCAAGAATGGAATGCCGCTGCTCTTTGCTGGCACATCCCGCCGAAGGTTGCTAATGTGCAGCCATTGCTATGAACCAAGACATCCGGTGGCAGCAGCGGTTTGAGAATTTTGAACGGGCGCTGGAACTCCTCAAGGAGCCGCTCGGAAATATCAGCGCCCTTTCAGAATTGGAGCAGCAGGGCGTCGTCCAGCGGTTTGAATTCACTGTGGAACTCGCCTGGAAAACCTTGAAGGATTATTTGGTTTTCAGCGGGGTTTCCTTCGACCAGATCACCCCGAAAAGCGTCATCAAGCAAGCCTTCGCCGCCAAACTCATCGCGGATGGCCCGCTTTGGGTGGAAATGCTCGATGCTCGGAATCTCCTCTCGCACACGTATGACCTGGCGATGTTCCGCGAGGCGGTCGAGCAAATCGCATCGCGCTACGTTTGCGCTTTCGATGCGTTGCGCGCGTTACTCCAAAAAGAAAAAACCGAATGAGCGACTTGGGACTCACAGAACGGGAGCAACAACTCATCCGGCGCGTGCTGGAGCGGCACCCGGAGGTTGAATCCGCAAAGATTTTCGGTTCCCGCGCCAAAGGGACGGCAACCCCGAGTTCCGACGTGGACATCGCCGTTTGGGGGCGTATTTCCACGCCCCTCCTGGCGATCATCGCCGGGGAACTGGACGAACTGCCGCTGCCCTACCTGTTCGACATCCAGGATTACAGCGGCATCCGCCATCTTCCCCTGCGTGAGCATATCGACCGGGCGGGCAAACTCTTTTACACGAAGCCCCACCTCTTGAATTCATGACCCTGAAGCAAAAACTCGCCCAACTGCTGGGCGCGGATGTGGTATCCGACGCCCCCGAAGATATTTCGACCCACAGCCAGGATAAATGGTTCGCCAGCCACGCGCCGGAGGCGGTGGTGTTTGCGGAGTCCACGGAGCAGGTCAGCAAACTGCTGGCGTTTGCCAACGAGCACCGCATCCCGGTCACCCCGCGCGGCGCCGGGGTCGGCTACGTGGGCGGGTGCGTCCCGGTGCGCGGCGGCATCGCGCTTTCGCTGGCGCGCATGAACCGCATCAAGGAAATCCACCCCGCAGACGGCGTGGCCGTGGTGGAGCCGGGGGTCATCACCGGCGTGCTCCAGGCGGCGGTGCGCAAGCTCGGCTGGTATTATCCACCGGACCCGGCGAGCCTCAAGGAGTGCACGCTCGGGGGGAACATCGCCACCAACGCAGGCGGGCCGCGCTGCCTCAAATACGGGGTGACGCGTTCCTATTTGTTGGGGCTGGAGGTGGTGCTGGCCAACGGCGATGTGCTCCGCACCGGGGGCCGCACGCACAAGAACAAAACCGGGTTTGACCTGGTGGGGCTCTTCACCGGCTCGGAGGGGCTGCTCGGAGTGGTGACGGAGGCGACGCTGCGCCTGATCCCGCTGCCCCCGGCGCGCGCCACGGTTTCCGCGAGTTTCGCCACCTTCCCGGAAGCAGCGGAAGCGGTGCAGCGGGTGCTTGGTGCGGGCTACCTCCCCTCGGCGCTGGAGATCGCCGATGCCTTTACGCTCCAATCCGCGCGCGAATATCTCGGCGCAGCCATTGTTCCAGCGGGCGAAGGGCATTTGCTCATCGATCTTGACGGGCAGGCGGGCTCGGTAAAAAGCGAGCTCAAGGCGCTGGCGGAGCTGGTGCGCACGCTGGGTGCGGTGCATATCCAGGAAGCCTTTGGCGAGGAGGCGTGCGAGGCGCTCTGGGAACTGCGCAGGCAGTTTTCGCAATCCCTCAAGGCCACGGGCCTCACCAAGCTCAACGAAGACATCGTGGTGCCGCGCGGGCGGCTGGTGGACCTGGCGGAGTTCGCCGCCGGGCTGCGCGAAAAATACGGCTACCCCGTGGCCTGTTTCGGTCATGCGGGGGACGGCAACATCCACACCAACATCATGGTGGGCGATTACACCCACCCCGAGGTGCGGGCGCGGGCGGGGGAGGCGTTGGACGAGCTTTTTGGGCAAGTCCTGGCCTGGGGCGGCTCGATCACCGGCGAGCACGGCATCGGCCTGGCCAAACAACGCTGGTGGGAGCAGGCCGCCTCGCCGGTCAGCCGGGACGTGCACGAGACGCTCAAAAACGCGCTCGACCCCCGGGGAATCCTCAACCCCGGGAAATTTGTGCGCGCCAAAGCGTGACGACGCTTTATTTCCGGCAAGCGGTATTACTCCGCCGGGGTGAGCCAGAGGTGCCGTACGTTGATGGAGTTCCAGCCTTCCTTCACCGCTTTGAGTTCAAACGAGGTTTCGCCTGCGGGCAGTTCGAGCGTGCCGAGATCCACCGTTTTCCAAGTCTGCTTGCCGCCCGTGGCGGGGACATCGTTCGGCTTGCCGTCGGTCGTGGGCTTCTTGCCGGAGGCCAGCAGGAGTTGCACCGGTTTTTCGGAGGCGATTTCTGCGGAGACCTTCCACTTGGCCGCCTTCGGGGTCTTGATCGCGTATTCCAAGCGCCATTTGGCGTCGCGCCAGTCGGCGAGGTAAGCGTCTGCGCCCATGCCCGCGGTTTCAAGATTGCCGGTAAGTCCGCCGTGGCAGTCCGCATCCACGGCATTCAAGACGATGCGCCCGTCTTTGCCTGCGGACGGGAAAGGGTCGCCAACGGGCTTGACCGGCTTTGCAAAACTCAGCGCGGCGACAGAGACGTCCGGGTCGGTTGACGCACCAGGCAGAGTCACCACCACGCCCTCCGGGGTCCCTTCGGCAGTGACGGCGGCGCCGCTTTTGAAGAGACGGCCCGAGGCGGGTTTGTCCGTCAAGCCGGGCAGGAGGAGCTTGCCGTCCTTCGGCCAGTCCCAAACGTGCAGGTAGAGGGTGACGCCGCCCTTGTCATCCGCCTTCTGGGTCACGCGCCCCCAAGGGAGGCGGTGAGGGAAGGGGCTGGCTTCGGTGGCATAGATGGCTTCGCTATTGACGGCCATCCAGCGGCCCACGGCTTTAAGACGCTCGATGCTCGCAGCGGGGATTTCTCCCTCCGGGGTCGGCCCGACGTTGAGCAGGAAGTTGCCGCCTTTGCTGGAGATGTCCGAGAGGTTGCGGATAATCTGGCGCACGCTCTTCCAGTTCAGGTCTTTTTTCTTAAAGCCCCAGGTGTCATTCATGGTCATGCAGACCTCGAACATTTCCCCGGGGTAGCCGCGTGGCGGGATGTTTTGCTCGGGCGTCTTGGTGTCCCCAGGGTAGCCGCCACCGAGGCGGTTGTTGCTGATGATATTGGGAGCGAGTTCCTTGAGCGCAGCGGCCAGCGGCTTGGCGCGCTCGGTCGTCATCCAAGTGGGCGTGTCCCACCAGATCACTGCGGGTTGGTAACGGGTGAGAATTTCGCGCACCTGCGGTATGGCGATTTTTTTCAAATATTCGTCAAAGCTGCCATCGTGGGATTTGTCCCAGCCGGACTCGCCTTCCTTGACACCGCTGATGGCGCCGCCTTGGTGCGTCCAGTCCTGCGCCTGGGAGTAATAGAGGCCGAATTTGAGCCCTTCGGCGCGGACGGCGTCGGCCAGGGGGGCGAGCAGGTCGCGCTTGGCTCCGGAAGCCTTCACAGCGTTCCAGTCGCTCGCGGGGGAATCATAGAGCGTGAAGCCGTCGTGGTGTTTGGAGGTGATGACCACGTATTTCATCCCTGCTTCCTTGGCGAGCGCGGCCCAGGCTTTGGGATCGTATTTCGAGGCGGTGAACTGCGGAGCGAAGGCTTTGTAGTCGGCGATCGGGATGCTTCCCCGCTTCATGATCCACTCGCCGATGCCGCCAATGTCCTTGCCCTGCCATTCCCCGGCGGGGACGGAATAGACGCCCCAGTGGATGAACATGCCGAAGCGGGCTTCCTGAAACCACTTCAAGCGGGCGGCGTGTTGCTCCGCCGTTTCCATGCTGGCAACGGGCGAGGTGATGGTGACATCCTGGGCGGCGAGCACGCTGGGGAGAAGCAGGCAGGCGGAAGCAAGAAGGGGCAGGGGGCTATTCATGGTTTTGTGGGGTTGTAATGCGAGAAATGCTTATACCCGAAAGGGGGAGAGGGATGCACCTGTTTTTTCAGGGAACACACGGTAGCTGCTTGATGAGCACCAGCTCGGTTCCGACCGTCTGCGGAGTGTAACGGACTTCCTCGAAAATACGTTCGATGAACTGGAGCCCCAGCCCGCCGGGTTCGCCCGGTTCGCGGGGTTCCCGGTTGAACTGCGCCGGGTCAGCCGGGCTGCCAAAATCGCGCAAGCGAAACCAGAGGGTCTGCCCCTGCCGTTCGCAGACAAGGGAAATGGGCTGCGCCGGGGTGTGGCCATAGGCGTGCCGGATGATGTTCGAGCACGCTTCGTCCACGCCCAGGACGAGGATTTCGCTTTCCGGCTCCGGAACGCCCTCGCTCCGCAAAAACCGGCGGACAAAAGTGCGAACGGCGGCGAGGTTTTCCGTGTGGCTGAAAAAATCGAGGTGCGCTTGGCTCATCGGGGGATCATTAACCCGAAGGAACGGGGTTTGCGAATTTTCGTTGGAAAAATCGACTGGAAAAGGAACGTGCGCGGGCGCATCTTTGGTTCCCATGAGACTCGCCCTGCTTTTCGCTTTGTGCTTTCCGTTTGCCACCCTGGGCGGGGAGACGGCATACCAGGCGTTGCGCACCGTGGGCGCGGAACGCTCCCAGGGTTTGCTCAAAAACGTCATCGAAGTCAAAGGCCGCAACGGCACCCCGCAACCCGCCGTGTGGACGGTGTTGATCAACGACCCGCTGGCGCGCGGCGGGGTCCGTGAAATCGAGGTGTCCAAAAATCACATCGTCAGCGAGCGCACGCCGGTGAAAGCTTACAGCGGGCAGGGGGATGGGCTTGCCTTGAACTTCCAGAAGCTCAATCTCGACTCCTCCGGCGCTTTTGCCGTGGTGGAGGCGGAGGCGCGCGCCGCAAAAATCGGCTTTTTCGGGGTGGACTACCTTCTGCGGTGCGACGATGCCTCGGGGGCGCCCATCTGGGTGGTGCAACTTCTGGATGAAGCCCAGCACAGTTTGGGGAGCGTGAGCATCGCGGCGGACACCGGCGCGGTGGTTTCCAAGACGCTCGGGGGGGAAACCTCCCGCAAGGAAAGCTGGGCAGCCAAGGGCGGACTCAAGGGGCATCTCCAGCGTTTTGGAGAAGCAGTGGGCCGTTCGGTCCGCCACGCAAGCGGGGACGTGGAAGAGTTTTTCACGGGGGAGCGGACGGTGGATAAACCGGGCAATTAGAGCGGTTCAACAAAACCTGTGGCCGCGCTTTCAGGCGGTGCATGCCGTAGAGCGGCTTTGCTTCCCCGCCCCGCCTACTCCACCCGGTGGAACTGTTTCGGGATGCCCTGGGACTGCTTTTGCAGGGAGTCAACCATCCGGTGGACATACCACGCTTTTTGGCGCGGAGAGAGGACTTCCAGACTACGCCGTGGCGACCCCCATTCCTGAATTTCAATGTTCACCCAGCGCACGCCCCAGGCGTTCATGGCACTGTTGCCGGGCATGCAGAGGTCGATGGTGCGCGTTCCCACCATCGCCGAACCGTAATCGTCGATCACGTATTCCTTGCCGTTCTCGCAGATGCGGAAGCGGGTGCCGAGCGGAAATTCCGACCAATCCGACGCCGCGCTGATGACCGGGCCGTGCTGGAGCGGTTTGCCGATGCCGTTGTATTTGCCGGTGTAGGCGGTGGTCCTGACCCGGTACACGGTGCCGAAGTGGGGCGGCCCGGTCCACAATCCCGGACCCGAGGGAGGCTGGGCGCACCCCGCCAGAAAGAACCCGATTCCGACTAGATAATAAGCGAGGAATTTCATCCAGGGGGGAATTGCAGGCGCATCGTGCCATTCCCCGATGCGCGCGTCAATGCATGCCTTTTTGCTGACGGATTCCCCTTTTTTTGGCAGAGTATGGCGCATGGATTCTTCACCTATCGCAAACCAGATGACAGTGACGAGCCGGGGCATCACCGACGGCGTCATTGAATTGAAATACGGCAAACATGGAACGCATTTCATCAAGGGGATGCCGGATTACTCGTTGCCCTTCGAAATCCACGACGCGCCGCAAGGCACGCAATCCTTCGCCCTGTTCCTCGAAGACAGGGACGCCATCCCGGTGGCACGCTTTTCGTGGATTCACTGGGCGCTGGCCAATCTGACCGAACCCGCGCTGGAGGAAAACGCCAGCGCAGCGCCGAGGGGCCGCTTCGTGCAGGGGGTCAACAGTTGGGCCTCGCCGCTGCTGGGCGCCTCCAAGCTCACGGATGCCGAGGCCTCGCGCTACGGGGGAATGGCCCCGCCGGACAAGACGCATCTCTACGAACTCCACGTTTACGCGCTCGACGCCAAGCTCGATCTCCAGGACGGTTTCTTTGCCAACGACCTCTTCAAGGCCATGAGCGGCCATGTGCTGGCGGAGGCCACGCTTGCGGGGAGTTACACCTCTTCCAAGGCATAACGACCGAGCGAGCCACGGAAAATTTCTGCCTTCGAACACCAGCGTCTCTCTTGGTTTGCAGGAGACGCCATCCATCGCCGGTGGATGGCGTTGGACCCCCTTGACAGGGGAGGGGCCACCCATTAAAACGATGACACTTATGCGCGACTTTTAGCTGGTGGGGCATCGTCCTCGCGATCTGGCCCGGCGTATTAAAAATTTTACATTTCGCTCCTATGCGCTCCCTTCGCTTTTGTTTCGTTTCCGGATTGTTGCTCGCTGGCTCAGCAATCCTGCATGCGCAATCCCCCGCGCCGCAACCCGCAACCCTTCCCACCACATCAGCGGTTCGGCAATTGGGCGACATTCCGTATGTAATCGACGGCCATAAACATCAGCAACTCGATCTCTTCCTCCCCGCTGCTGACGGACCGGCTCGGCCTTTGGTGGTAACAGTCCATGGTGGCGGATGGAGCGGCGGAAGTAGAAAAGAATACTACGCCCTGGGTATCGCTCTAGTGAACAAAGGATATGTTGTCGCCAGCATCGACTACCGACTAAGCCAGGACGCTATTTACCCCGCACAAATCGAAGACTGCAAAGCGGCCATCCGGTTTTTGCGCGCCCATGCTTCTGAATACGGGATCGCTCCCAACCGCGTTGGTGCCTGGGGACAATCTGCTGGCGGTCATCTGGTGGCGCTGCTGGGAACCACGGGGGATATTCGCGATTTCGATACCGGGGCTAACCTCGACCAGTCCAGCAAAGTGCAGTGTATCGTGGATTGGTATGGACCGACCGATTTCCTGCACTTTGGCGAACCGCCTCTGCCGATCGTAAATAATCCCAATAACGCTGGAAGCAGGCTCATCAACGGCATGGCAGGCGCGGTGGCCCCTGAGAAAGCCCGGCGGGCCAGTCCTGTTTATTTTGTGAACAAGAACTCATCGCCGTTTCTCATCATGCATGGGGACAAGGATAACACCGTTCCTCTCCAGCAAAGCCAGATTCTTGAAGCCGCCCTCAAAAAAAGTGGTTCTGAATGTGCGCTGATGGTATTGAGCGGAGCAGGTCACGGCGGCCCGGCATTTAAATCGCCGGAAGCCACGGCGGCCGTTCTCCAATTTCTCGACCGGCATTTGAAGCCCTAGAGTTGAATTCGAAGGGATGGAACGAATTGCCTGGGAAAACCCAAGCCCTCCATCTGGACCGCGCCACCCCAGAATTGATTCTGGATCGTGTGGCCATCCCTTGTAAACGAACTACTCGCTCACCACACTGGATGTGCTGTTTCAAAAGGTCGCGCCCCTGACGCGCCAGATTCAAAACACGCGTACAGCTTCCGGCGCATCCGCTGGGCGTCAAATTCCTGCCGGGCGCAACGGATGATCTCCGGCCCATAGCGTTCCCAAGGGCAGGCGGTGGAAAGCGCTTCGCGAAGCTGCGCGGCGAGCGCCTCCACCCCGGAGGCGTCCGTGCAGAGCCCCACGTCATAGCTCGACGCCATTTGCATGACACTGCTGTTCCGCTCACCCAAAGTGATCACAGGCAATCCCGCCGAGAGGTAAGTGATGAATTTCGTGGGAAAACTGTATCGGTTGTAGCGCGGGTCGTTGTCGGTCAACGCCATCGGCGCAAACCCCCAATCGCACTCGCGCAGCATGGCCAGCAATTCGGGTTCACGCAGGTTCCCGTGTTCGATCATCCATTCGCGGTTGAACCAAGGACGTGTGGCGTAAGAGTGGGCGCCGCACAGATGCAGTTCCACAGGCAGGGGCAGCGAGGCTTTGACGCGCTCCACCGCCGCTACAAACAACGCAAAAACCTCTTCCACGAGGATCGTGCCCGCATAGGCAATCCGGATAGCCCCCCCGCGCCGTTCCATGCGCCGCTCTAAAAAAGCGAAATCCGTCGGTTCCAATCCGGCGTGCAACATCTGCACGGCATCCCGCCCTGTGCGCTCCCGCTGATGCGCGATCATGGGATATGAGGTGGCGTCGCGAGTCGCGGCATTGGCGTAGAGACGATCCGCAAGGGAAGCCATGCGCTGGCAGCGCGCGCGGCCAAAGCGTTGCGGGTTTCCGTGAACATCCGCGTAATCCTGAAGAGTCACATGAAAACGCCCGCGCCAATCCGCCATCGCCCGGGAAATGGGCAGGATGGCCCAGTTGTGGGGGATGATCCACACGCTGTCGGGAGCCACTTCATCCAGGGTTCGCTTGAGCTGCCCCCCCGCCCACGGCGCCCAGCAGTTTTCGAGAAGAAAGGACTTCAAGCCGGTGAATTTTCGCTGCGGAACGAGCTTAGCCGGTATGGAGGCGCAACGGGCTTCGCGCACGTTTTGCCCGAAGTGGCTGTCCCCCTCAGGCAGGCAGCTCCACCAATAAAGATTCTCCGCGGGCCAGTCCTGGAGCATTTGCCTCACAACGGCAGGCCCCCCGCCGGAGGCGTTGGGTGGAAACTCGGTGGCTACGAGCAGTTTTGGAAAGGCAGTTTGCATGGTCAAGCCATCAATGCCGCAGGGTTTTTTTCTCCGTTCTGCCGGAAATGCGGCTCTGCCAGAAATAGCAAAGGCATAGCAGAAAGTGATGCAGTCCGGGGTTCAAGACATCGCTGAAAATAATTTTCCCTTCATTTTTCCAATGCGCGCGGGCGTTGCAAAGCGGGAACCAGATCAGGCGGAAAAGAGCGGTGCGCAAGGGGTGCTGCCGGAGCGCCTCCCACTGCGGGGGCCACTCCGGAGAATCCCATCGCCAGCAGGGAAGGTCCGTCGGCTTGCCCGTTAAACTCTGCGCGATAACCCGGCGCCAATGGTAGGCTTGCTTGCGAAAAATAATATTCCGCACGCCGTAGCTTTTCCTCTTCGGCTGGTGATGCAGGATTAGCTTCAGCGGTTCGCAGCGCCCGTCCGGCATGGGCGCGGTTTCCGCCATCCCGAAGAAACGCACCCTGTTTTTCTGGAAGAGGAAATAGCGTCCCCCGGGCCAATTTTTGGTGGTCGCCTTGCGCCCGTCCCACAGCGGCCAGAGGCAGGTGTAGCCGGAAACGGCATCGCCGGGGTCCGGCGCGGTGCGGAAGTTCGCGAGCCATTCCTTGAGGGGCACGCTTGGAAACTCATCAGCATCAAGCCGCAGTATCCAGTCGTGCTTCGCCTGCTCCCAAGCAAAGGGCCAGTGCGGTTCCTGCTGGAAGGCGCGCGGGCGTTCAAAAAAGCGCCCCCCGCATTGCTCAACCAGCGCGCGGATATTCACGGCGTCCGGCCCGTCATGCACCACGACCAAGTCATCGTAGCAGCCTGCCGCCTTTTCCAAGAGCCGCTCCAGCAGGTCGCGCTCGCGGCAAACACAAACGACAAGAGAGAAGGCTGGCATAAGGAAAAAGTGGGCGTTCCTTGTGTTTAAGAGAAAATCCGGGCTTTGGCAACTCGCCGCCATTGGTTAAAGCGAACCCGGTAATAAAAAGGGCGCAGTGCAAACTGTTCACGCCAGCCGTGGCCAAACTGCTGCTGGTCGAGATCATCTGCCGCCGCGCGCGCGCGCTTCAGGTCTTCTTCCCAAAGGGGGTTCTCCCGCCCTTCGACAACGGCGTACAGCGCCTTTTCCAGCCGGTCTAGTGATATCTCAACGTCGGCGATTTTGTGGATGTGCGCCACGGCCTGCTCTCCAAACTGCTTGCGCAGGCCGGGGTCGGCGGCAAGCTTGAGAACGGCCTCGGCCATGCTTGCGGGCGTGCTGGCGATGAAACCACACTCCCCGTGCCGGACCAGTTCGATTTGGGCTTGGTCCCCCCACGGAACAGAATTGGTCACCACCGGTTTTCCCAGATTCATCGGTTCGGCGATCCCGTAGCCGAAACTCTCCCCGATGCTGGAAGTGTGCAGCACCGCATCCAGGCTGGCAAGGGTGAGGCGCAGTTCGGCGGGATCGCTTGTCGCGGGCAGGATCACGAAGCGGTCGGCATCGGGAGCATTCCGCAGTTGTTGTGCGACCAAGGGAGGGGGTTCGCGAAGAAGCAGCTTGATCTGTGGGGTTTTCTTCAACGCCCGGCGGAATGCGTCCAAGGGAAGCTCCGTCCATTTGTTGGGCTCGGGCCGCGAAAGCCGTCCAAAAAGGACTTCCTGCGGTCCAATCCCCAAGCCTTCCCGAAAGCAGCGGATTTTCTCTGCGGGGGGAGCGTCCTCCGGATCGAGCGGGTACACCGCCACGCTTGCCTTACGGAAAAACTCGCGGTCTAGCTTCAGGAAAGAGCGCCGAGCTGCCTGCACGCAGCTCGTCCAGGAAATGAACAGCCGGAAATCGGTCCAGGCGTCTTCCCTCGGGTTTTCCAGATGCCCGAAAATATTGGTCTGAACCACCGGAATCCTGGGGAGAGTCAAGAGCGCCTCGCCGATGACATCCACCTCAGCCGGCACGCCGGGTGCATGCAGGTGAATAACATCCGGCCTGTGCGACGCAAGGGTTTGTGCCACAGCCGTCCGATCCCATGGACACAGGAGAACAGGAATGCCCGCCTCCTCCAATTCCCGGGCTCTGGGCCCCATGCGCATCGCAAGGACAGACACTTCGTGGCCTCTCTGTTTGAGTCCGATCGACCACCGGCATGTCGCCTTCTCCGTTCCTCCCAATCCGAGATAACCGCCAAATTCGAGAACCTTCATCAGCGGCAGCCTTCATTGAGGTTGTGTCCGGAACGGAAGCGCAGGATTTTTGCAGGGACGCCAGCAACGATGGCGTAATCGGGCACATCGCGCGTGACAACCGCCCCGGCTCCCACAACAGCCCCCCGCCCGATCTTTACCCCGTCCAGTAACACGGCGTTTGTTGCAATCCACGCCCCATCCCCTATCCGGATGCCTTTGGAGGAAGACGGTTGAGCGGCGACTGGAAGGCTGGGGTCATCGAAGCCGTGGCTGCTCGGAACAACCCGGCATCCCGAAGCAAACAGGACATCACAACCAATATCCAGGCCCCCCTCAAATCCGTAAAGATTGCAAAAGTCCCCCACAGCGGTTCGCGCACCAATCCTCACAGTGCCACCGAAGGATTGGATCACAGCGAAACGACAGACGAGTGCATCATCCTCCAGAATAATGCGCCCTTGCGGATCCGCCAATACCACCGCACCGCGCAAAAAGCGAACCCGGTTTCCAAGGCGAATATTATGAGCAAATTCGAATTGGCAGAGATCCTCCACATGAGGAGGGATCGTTACCGAGGCGGAGATTTTTGAAAAACACCACCAGTGGCGACGGGCCAAAACTCTGGACAACAAGTAACGCAACGAATGGAAAAGGCTATTCATGAATACGAGGGGCTAGCAAAGCGTTCAGTCATCATTCTTGCCTACGGCGACCGGGAGAGAAGAAGCGCGGCCCAATGATAATCGCATTCCAGAGCGATGGAGAAGCCAGGCAGCAACAAGGCCCCCGTGTGAAAGAGCGCAGAGCGCGAGCCAAACGACGGAATGTGGCTGAAGCCGCCAGAGCCCGTAGAAGCCGGCCCCGGCCAGACACTGGGCGAGGATGTGAAACCAAGTTTCCCGGCTCAGCCAGCCTCCCGCCCCGATGAGGCGGATGACGAAAATATCCTGGGCAATCAACCCCGCACGGCTCAAAAGAAACCCGTAAGCGACTCCCTTCATCCCGGCGATCTTCCAACCGAAGTAAACCCCCGCCATCACCAGCAACCCGGTGAGAAGATTAAAGAAGAACCCCGCGCCGAGCCGGTTCAATGGGCCGAGTTGCGCCCCGGAAATGTTGGAAACCGATGCCAGGCTATAGGCGAAGACGATCGGCGCGAACACTTCGCCTACGCTGGCGCCGCGCACCGGTCCCAGCCACAGATTCAGAAGAAACGGGTGCCAGGCGGCGATCCACACCGAACCAAGAAGATACCAACCGAAGGTGAAGCGAAAAGTCTCGTCATAGACCGAGGCGGGGGTGGTTTTTCCTTCGGAACCGAGAGCCCGCGCGGTGTTGTTGAACACCGGCCCCATGACGGCAACGCTTAAGCCCTGGATTCGCCCTCCGACGTTGGTCGCGACATTGTAACTGGCGAAAACGCTGGTGGGAGCGAGCTTGCCGAGCAAAAGGCGGTCAACCGATCCCAAAAACGAATTCAAAACAAGCGTGGCAAAAGTCTTGCCGGTGTACCCCCCCATTTCACGCAACCGGGCCAGGCTCGCCTCGCGCAAATGGAAGCCCAGGCCATAATTCACCCGGGCATGCCAAATAAAGACAAGGAGCTGCGCAACGCCCACCAGCGCCGCCCACGCGATGAGCACCAGCGGGTTCCCTGTGATTTTGGCCAGATAAATGGAAGGCAAAATCTGGAGGAGGCTGACGGCCACACGCAGGATGCTGATGAATCTGAAATCAAGATGCGCCTGCGAGAGGCTGTTCCAGAATTGTGAGTAGTAACCGAGAAAAAGCCCGATTCCGCCTGCGACAAAGGACCAGCGCAACAGCATCTCGTCCCCCGGTTTTACATTAAACCATCCCGGGCCACAGACGACTCCCAGCAGGATGAAGAAGAGGGCCATCGTCCCAAGCAGAGGAATGGCGACCGCATTCCCGGTCGCCCAGTAACTGCGAACCGCATCACGGTCTCCCCTGCCCAGGGCCACGCCAATATAGCGGCCCACAGCAACACCAAAGCCCATGTCCATGAAACCGAAGGAACCGCTGAGGGTCAGCACATAAAACCAGAGGGAATAGCGGTCATCACCCAAATATTCCAGAAACTTCGGCACGGAAAAAACATTGACCGCCGTAACAACCAACAGCGGCACGATGCTCCAGAGCGTCTGTTTTTTGATGCTCATTTATCTTGGTCCCCACCCTGCTCCAGCGACGGCATGGAACGCGAGGGGAAACTCTGGAAGGCGAACTCCGGGAACTCCGCTCCGGCTTCCGGCGTGGACTCCTTCTGCTCGTCATGATATCGCTGCAAGGAACGGTCAAACAAACGCATCATGGCGATTAAAAAAATGATTTCTCCCATCTGCGCATCGTAAAACCCGGAGAGCAGAAGCGACGGCCATGGAAACCAAATCGCCGGCACCCCCAAAAACAATGCTCCTACAAAAAAGGGAGAGCCGCGGGATTTCTCAATGAGTTTAAAGCCATACCAAGCCGCCCCAAAGATGAGAAGACAGAAGAGCCCGAACCCGATATAGCCGACGGTATGAATGGCGGAGAGCGGCAGGCTGTGGTAGGCGCCGGCGATGACGAGATTCTCCCGGTTCGTCGGATCGTCCAGGGCTTCCCGCAGTTGGGTGCGAGTCATGCCGAAGCCGTCTCCGAACCACCAGTTGTCGATGTATTTGTTGTGGGGATCCAGGACATCTTTCCAGATATCATGGCGCCAGTCGACCGACCCCTGGGCGTTCTCGACCACGCCGGCATCCCATTGTCCGGGCAAAAACGACAAGGTGCGCTGCACCGCAAACGGCAGATTGACAACCGTGCCTTGCATTGCAACCAGCAATACCAGAAGAGGCAGGCGGAGCACGGAAGACTTAACGACGGCAGGAAAGCCTCGTTGGAAATAGGCAGCAAGAAGGAAGAAAGCGCCCGTTTGAATGAGCGTGGAGCGGAAACCGCTGCGCAAAATCAAGAAAATCCCCAAGGCAGACACCAGCACCCGGCCCAGGTAAACTGGATTCAGCGTGGTGAAGGGATACCAGAAAGAATACACCACACGGAGGATGCCGTAGCCTGCATTTGCAAAATGCCCCTCGCGCCCGCCCTCCATATCTTGCATTTGCGTATTTTCCGCGGTGTACGCATCCATGGAAATGCCCGTGTAATACTGTCCGATGATGGGGGCGGTGGCCGGAAAGTAGGTCGTAATAGCCCCCATCGCCGCTGTGAAAAGGTCGCCGCAAATCATCAGCAGCGGCATTCTCCTGCCTAGCTTCGGTGAAATGGTGACGTGCCCGATGACCCAATATCCAAGAAGCACGATAAAGGTGTCAAAATAGGCTTTCCCGCCAATACGTTCAAACCCCATCGATTCAGTTCCGACGGGGTTCCTGATGAATACAGTGACCAGATAGGAAATATTGAGAAAAAGCAGATAGTCCAACCAATTGTATTTCGCCTTTGTGCGCACCACTTTGAGCGCCTTGAGGGCAAGGAAGACGGGAAAGACATACAATATCGCGAGATCACGCAGAGGGAAGGCGCCGGGAAGACCTCGGACCTGCCCCGTCAACGGCCAGAAAATGGGAATCAAAAGCCAAATATCAGCCCGCATGATGAGGGCAACCAGCGTGGCAATGATGGCGCCGCTCACCTTCAGCGTCGTGTTCGTGTCGCCGCCACCTGCACCGCTCCCGACGTACAGGGTCATCAACATGCCGACAACAATGGTGACGGTAATAGTCAAATATTCTGACAGGCGCTCGAGCTTCATGAATGGGCGAAAAGATTAGACGAGTATGGGGGGCTTGCAAGAGGGAATTGGGCCGCGACGGAAGGCCGAAAGCCGGGTAAACCCCGCATCAAATCTTATTTTGAAGACGGCGGGAGGGCGTTTTCAAACTGGATGACGCACCAGTCTTCGGGGCCGCTGGTTGCTTTGGTGACCAATGTTTCCCGGGCAACAACCCGGCCGCCGGTTTCGGCAAGCCACTGCTCCATGGTCTGCCCAAAGGCGATCCTGATCGCATCTTCTCTCACCACCGCCCGCCAAGGTCGCTTGAGAAATGTCGGCAGAGGTCCCGGGAGAAGGTTTACCACCTGCCGCTTGCCAAACGGCCTCCAGAGGGAGGCCTGCGAATCGTCCGCACCGACAAACCCCACCACTTTATCATCCTCGGAAAGGTATTTGCGGAGCGGAGCGAGGTTATCCGAACGGTTGCGGTAAACGGAATAAACAGTGCACAAGCGCTTGACGAAGGGGTTTTCCGGCATGCGGGCCGTCAGCGTATCGCATACGCTCAGGGCAGGCCAAAGCGGCCGCGCCGGGGTCAAAATAAGGGCTGGCAATGCCATGAATGCCGCAAGGCAGGCGGTATTCCGCCACCACCGCTTTTGCGCCAGGCGGGAAGCGCCGGGCAGGAGTAGAACGCTGACAATGACCAGGGGGTAGTAGGGGAGGATGAGGCGGGCACCGGATTCGCTTCCCATTTTTGCCATATAAACCGCCAGCGCAACCCAGGCGCCGAGGCAAACCACCAAGCCTGTCGCCCGTCTCCCAAGGGGACCCCCCCCTCCCTGCGGCCTACGCCAACCCGCCACAAAGGTGACGGCCAGCAACCCGGCGAGCCCCAACCCCAAGCCGGCTGTTTCTTCGAGCGGGAGTTCCCCGCACTTGAGAGTCATCCGCGGAAAACTCCGGACCAAAGGCTGAAACGCGGGTGTTTCCATCAGGCTCTGGGCTGCGCGGTTCCATGCTTTCGCCCAAGGCATGACCGGCGGCACTCCGTTCTGGCAGATCAGTTGCAGGCCATTGCCCAGAATGCCATGCACGGGATTCTCTATTTTCATCCTCCCCCGGTTGGACGGTTCACCGGCCCAATCCCCAGTGTGCCTTGCATTTTGAAACGCAATGGGAACAAACGAAACCAGCACGCAAACGAGCAGGACGCCCCCGCAGGCGAGCGGACGGGTTCGCAACAAGCGGGTAGCCCCAAGGGAGAGCAACGCCCAGGGCAACACCAACGGCAGATTCGAGGCCTTTGCGCCAGTCAGCAAGGCCGCCGCGATCATGCCGACCCAAAAATCCGACGCCTTGCCGGTTTCCCTGAACTTTAGCGCAAAACAAACGGAGGCGAGCAAATAGACCGCCGCAAATGCGTCGTTGCCGATGCTGCCCGCCTGCAAAACGAAGCCGTACCCGCAGGGAAGCAGCCACATCCAATGCCACGCCATTCGCTTGCCCACCCCCAGACGCTGAAAGGCGGCATAAGTCAACCCCGGCAACAACAGGTAGGAAAGAAGGTTCGGCAAAAAGAAAAACCGCGCGCTTTTGGTGAAGGCGAACACCGGGAGCATGAGCCATTCAAATCCCGTCGCGCTGATGTTCATGCGGACTTCGGTGGTCGCAATCCAGTGCCAGCGGTGTTCCGTCAGCCAACAAAGGATCCGGGGAAAACGGTAGGTCAACCCATCGTAATTCGTGGGCTCGTAGAGCAGGCCGCCAAGCGCGGAAAGAGCGGCATACAACAGGAAAAGCGCGGGAAGAAAATGCGCAAACCTCCACTTGAGTTTGCCAAAGGCAGGCCAGAAGCGGTTCCTCGCATCCGCCACAAGCCCGTATTTCAGGCTAAGCGCCCCGCCCACCGCCAACGCCGCCAGATAGCCCGGCGCCGAGAGTTGGCCGATGGCGGATAAAAGCCAACCCGAGCAGACAAGGAAGGCGCAAAAAAGAATCCATATCCGCGCAAATCGCAAATGATCAGGTCTGTTCACCATCGTAAACGGCTTTTGAAGTCCAAAGGATGTGAGTGGCGCAGAAGAGCGACGGGGTGCCAACTCGGGAGCGCGAACAAAATAGGAGTGGTCGGCAAAATGGCAAGTGCATTCTCCACCCCGTGCGCGCGTGCCGGCGGGGCTGCCATTTTTTCCTTGTTAAACCAAGCGTGACCGCTTCACCATCGCCCCACTTTTCAAGCCAATGAACCCCGGCATTCCCTCCACACGTTGCGTGTCCGTCGTCATGCCCGTTTACAACGAGGCCGCCACCGTCGCCGATGTCATCGCCGTGGTGCTCCAGCAGCCATGTGTTGCGGAATTGATCGTGGTAAACGACTGTTCCACGGATGGAACCTGGCCCCGCTTGGCATCCCTGGCAGCCCAAGAACCGCGGATCAAAATTTTCAGCCATGCGGTGAACCTGGGCAAAGGCGCCGCCCTCCGCACGGGAATCTCGAAAGCTTCCGCGCCGATCATTTTGATCCAGGACGCCGATCTGGAATACGACCCCCAGGAGTATGCGCAGCTGATTGCCCCGATTCTCTCCGGCAGGGGGGATGTCGTGTTTGGGTCGCGCTTTGCGGGTGGGGGAGCCCACCGGGTGCTTTATTTTTGGCATTCCCTGGGCAACAACATCCTCACCACCCTCTCCAACATGGCGACAGACCTGAACCTCTCGGACATGGAGACCTGCTACAAGGTCTTCCGCCGGGAGATCATCCAGGGCATGCGCATCGAAGAAGACCGCTTTGGCTTCGAACCCGAAGTGACGGCCAAGACCGCCCGCCTCAAAGTCCGCATCTTCGAGGTGCCCATTTCTTATTACGGACGCACCTATGCGGAGGGGAAAAAAATCAACTGGCGCGACGGATTCCGGGCCTTGTGGTGTATTCTTAAATACAATTTTCTTCGTTAAATAAGCAGGGAGGGGGGCGTTTGGCACTGAAGGCGGTGGAACGCCGCCATGCACAGGTCCATCCAGGCTTCCCTCGACTCCGGTTAAACCTGCACCTACACGGAACGCGCCGCCAACGGCAGCCCGGCGATTTTGGTTTCATGCCCAAAACCTTGGCGCTTCGCGTTTGGAAGGGGTATTTATGGAGACGGCCAAAAGCATTATGTTTGGGCAAGAATTTTCAAATTGCGTCTTGTTAAACGGAAAAATTTATTTATTTTTGGACCCAAAGCGCGTTGCAAAGCCCAAAATTTCATTTTTACCGTAAATCCACCTCAAAGCGTACCCCTTATGAAGACCGTTTCCCTCTTTAAGCCCAAGTCCTCGCGGTCGTTTCCCCTCGCCGCCAGCGTTCTTACTCTTCTTGCTCTCCCGGCAGCAACGCAGGCACTGACCATCGATTGGGTCGGCGCCGCAGGGGTAAGCGGTACCAACATCATCGGCGTCGGAGCGAACTGGAGCGGCGGCACCGCTCCTGGTGCTGCGGACATTGCCCGGTGGAATGCCGCCTCTTACACGGCCGCGCCGGCTGTCGCTACGAGCGGCACCATTGGCGAGCTTTGGTTCACGGGCCTTAACACCGGGGCGCTCACCTTCTCG
>Ga0073936_10001875_pt1 | contig 31872 bp, 22 predicted proteins | sample AliMusrvi5mmetaG_FD_87041 | JGI IMG/M metagenome (GOLD analysis project Ga0073936, IMG submission 87041) | Freshwater lake bacterial and archeal communities from Alinen Mustajarvi, Finland, to study Microbial Dark Matter (Phase II) - Alinen... | ecosystem: Environmental > Aquatic > Freshwater >...
ATGCGGTCCAGCGCCTCCCAGAACTGGCGGAAGGCGTCGGCCAGGAAGCGGCGCTGTCCGGGTGTGCGGTCGGCCAGCGCGACTTTCTCTTCGCGGCTGAGGGCGTCTTCCAGGTCGCCGCGAATGCGCCGGAACTGCGGCTGCCAGGCGCTGAGGGGGTACGATTCCCCGGGATTCAGTTCCGTATCGAGCATGTCGCGCATGGTGAGGCCCAGGCCGTTCAGGCCATTCTGGATGCGCAGAAGCAGCAGAGTATCCGTGCGGTTGCGGTCGATGGTGTGCGCCTGCAGTTCGCGCAGGCTGCGCAGTTGCAGGATGGTGTAGCCCGAGTAGACGCCCACGGCGAGCAGAGTCACGGCGAGGCCGGCCAGCAAGCGAAGCGTGGGGGAGGATCGGGTGTTCAAGGGTTAGCTGCCGGATTGTCCGCCGCGGGCCGGGCGGATCTCAATAGTATGTTTCTATTATTGTCCCGGCAGCGGGGCAGGTTGTAGTATCGGGGATACTCGCCTGGCTCCGGTCTTAAACTCTGGTCAATCTTGTGTTCTGGCTCATCGTTCTGGCAATCCTCAACATCGCGTACGTGGCGGCACTGCCCGCCGCGAGCCTCTTCTACGTGGCGAATATCCTGTTGCATCTGGTGCTCAGCGGGGCCGCCGCGGCGTGGCTTTGCTGGCAGTGGCGCCGCAGCGGGAAGGTGATTCCGCTGGCTGCGGCGTCGCTGCTCGGGGTGTATCTGATTGCGCGCGGCGCCACCAGCGACCACCGTGTGGCGCTGTGGATCCATATCGCGCTGGGCGTGATCGGGCTGCTGATGCTGGTGCCGCGGGCGCGAACGCTGCTGGTGACGCTCGGGCTGATCGCGGTTACGCTGCGATTCGGACGGCCGGAAGAACACATTCAAAACCCGCGCGTTCCGCCGATGTCGATGGCGGAAGAGGGCGCGGGACCGAAGTCGCCGTTCTGGCCGTCTTCGGCGCGCACGAATACCGGCGGGCTGATTCCTTCGGACTTCTTCATGGATTCGAAGGCCTGCGGGGAGTGCCACAAAGATATCTACGACCAGTGGAAGGGTTCGATGCACCACTGGGCTTCGTTCAACAACAAGGTCTATCGCGCGTCGATTCTGCACATGCAGGAACTGAGCGGCACGCAGGGCAGCAAGTGGTGCGCGGCGTGTCATGACCACGCGGTGTTTTTCAACGGCCGCTTCGAGAAGCCGATCAAAGAACAACTGGAAACCGAAGAGGCGCAGAACGGTCTGGGTTGCGTGTCCTGCCACTCGATTGTGCATGTGGACAGCTCGATGGGGAACTCCGGGTTCACCATCATGTATCCGCCGCTGCACCGCCTGGCCTCCAGCAAAAACCGTTTAATCCGCAAGGCCGGGGATTTCCTGACGTACCTGAATCCCGAACCGCATAAGCGGACGTTCATGCAGCCGTTCATGCGCACGGACACTTCCGAGTATTGTTCCGCCTGCCATAAGGTTCATCTGGATGAGCCGGTGAATCACTACCGCTGGATCCGCGGGTTTAACGAGTACGACAACTGGCAGGCGAGCGGCGTTTCCGGGCAGGGCGCGCGGTCGTTTTACTACCCGCCGAAGTCGCAGGGTTGCGGCGATTGCCACATGCCGCTGGTGAAGTCGCAGGACGCGGGGAACAAGGCCGGCATGGTGCATTCGCACCGGTTTCCGGCGGCGAACACGGCGATCCCGTTCGCGAATAACGACGCCGCGCAACTGGCGGAAGAAGTGAAGTTTCTGCAGTCCGGCTTCATGACCGTCGATCTGTTCGCGGTGTCGCAGGTGGACGACAGCAAGCCGCAGGTGCAGACGAAGCGCGCGGGCAGCGAAAACGTCCCGACGTCGCAATCCATGTTCGGCGTGGGCGAGGAGTCGGATCAGAACGGGCCGGTGGTGATCCGGGATCCGGGCAAGATCATGGCACCGCTGAATGCGCCGGGCGTGGCGCTGCAGCCGGGCTCGAACGTGCGCGTGGACGCGGTGGTGCGCACGAAAAAGATCGGGCATTTCTTCCCCGCCGGCACGGTGGACGCGTACGACGTCTGGCTGGAGTTTCAGGCGCGCGACGCGGCCGGGAAGATTCTGGCATGGAGCGGCCGGGTGGATGACGACGGCAAAGGGCCGGTGGACAAAGGCGCTCACTTCTACAAGTCGTACCAGCTCGATGGCGAAGGCAATCCCATCAACAAACGCAATGCGTGGCAGACACGCAGCGTGTTGTACGTTCGGCTGATTCCGCCGGGCGCGGACGATACGGTGCACTTCCGGCTGGCGATTCCCAAAGACGCGGTGGGCCCGGTCACGCTGGAAGCGAAGCTGAATTACCGGAAATTTTCGAATTATCTGACGAAGTTCGCGTTCGCGGGCGTGCCGAAATCGGGTCTGGCCGGGGTGTCGTTCGACAGCCGGGAGTACGCGTTCGATTCCGCGCCGGTGCCGAATATGCCGATCGTCTTAATTGCCTCGGCGAAGACGCAGGTGCCGCTGGGCGAGCCGCACTGGGCGCCCGTGGTGAGGAAACAGGACCGCGAACGCTGGAACGACTGGGGCATCGGGCTGCTGCTGCAGGGCGATCTGAAGGGCGCCGAGTACGCGTTCAATCGCGTGACGGAAGCCGATCCCGGCTATGCGGATGGATGGCTTAATGTGGGCCGCGCGCTGATTCAGGAAGGCGAAACGGAGCGGGCGCGTCCCTACGTGGAAAAAGCTCTGCACCTGCAGCCGGGTCTGGCGCGCGGCGAGTTTTTCCTCTCGCAAATTCAGAAGGCGGCGGGCGATTACGAAGGCGCGCTGCGGAGCCTTACCGCCTGCACGGCGCAGTATCCGCGGGACCGCGTGGCCCTGAATCAGATGGGGCGCGTCTATTTTCTGCAGAAGAAGTATGCCGAAGCCGCCCGCCTGTTCGAGCACACCCTGACGGTGGACGCCGAAGACGTGCAGGCGCACTACAACCTGATGCTCTGTTACCGCGGCATGGGCCAGAACGACCTGGCGGAGCGGGAGCGGAAGCTGTTTCTGCGCTTCAAGGCCGATGAATCGGCGCAGGCGCTGACGGCGAAGCCCCGCCTGCTCAATCCGGAAGACAACAATGAAAGACAGTCGATTCACGATCACGTTTCTGACTACGCCGGCGCTGGCGGTTTTGCTCACGGTGCTGCTCGCGTCGCTGCACGGTAAGGCCGCGGAGAGCGGAGCGGTTCCGGTCCGCTTCACCGATGTGACGGCGGCGGCGGGCATCCGGTTCACCCACAACGCGGGACGCACGGGCAAGAAGTGGCTGCCGGAAACGATGGGCTCCGGCGTGGCGTTTTTCGACGCGGATGGCGACGGTAAACTGGACGCCCTGCTGCTGAACGGCAAGGACTGGATTGCGCGCGGCCGGCACACCACGGCGGCTCTTTACAAGGGCAATGGCGGCACGTTCACGGACATCACGAGGGGCAGCGGTCTCGATATCGAAATCCACGGCATGGGCGTCGCGGTGGGCGATTACGATAACGACGGCCGGGACGATCTCTACATCACCGCGGTGGACGGCGATCACCTGTTCCACAACGAAGGCGGCTGGCATTTTCGGGATGTGACGAAGGACGCCGGAATTCAGAACGCGCGTTTCGGATCGAGCGCCGCGTGGCTGGATTACGACCGCGACGGCAAGCTGGACCTGTTTGTCTCGAACTACGTGCAGTGGACGGCGGAGGGCGATTTGTGGTGTTCGCTCGACGGTTCGGCGAAATCGTACTGCACGCCGGAATCGTACAAGGGGTCGTCGGCGAAACTGTTCCACAACCTGGGCAACGGCAAGTTCGAAGACGTTACGGACAAAGCCGGGCTGGGCGAGGCGAACAGCAAATCGCTGGGCGTGGTGGTGTTCGATTACAACGCCGATGGCTGGCCGGATATCTTCGTGGCGAACGACACGCAGCCGAACAAGCTGTATCGGAACCTGGGCAACGGGAAGTTCAAAGAGGAAGGGCTGGCGGCCGGGGTTGCCTTCGGTGAAGACGGCGTGGCGCGCGGGGCGATGGGCGCGGATTACGCGGATTACGACCGGTCCGGCCGGCCCCATCTGGCGGTGGGGAACTTCGCCAATCAGATGATCGGGCTGTATCACAACGAGGGCAACGGGCTGTTTGTGGATGAAGCGCCGCGGTCGGCCATCGGGCGCGCGTCGCTCCTGAGCCTGACGTTCGGGCTGTTCTTTTTCGATTACGATCTGGACGGGCTGCCGGATATCTTCGCGGCGAACGGGCACCTGGAAGAAGAGATCGGGCGCGTGCAGCCGAAGATCCAGTATGCGGAACTGCCGCTGCTGTTCCACAACGCGGGCGGCGGGAAGTTCGATCCCGTGCCGGCGTTCTCGAAGCCGCTGGTGGCGCGCGGCGCCGCCTATGGCGATTTCGACGGCGACGGCGATCTGGACATTCTCGTGTCCAACAACAATGGCCCGGCGGCGCTTTACCGGAACGACGGCGGCAACCGGAATCACTGGCTGCAGCTGAAGCTGACCGGGACGAAGAGCAACCGCAGCGGCATCGGCGCGAGTGTGCGGGTAACCAGCGCGCAGGGGCGGCAGTGGCAGGCGGTGCACAGCGGGTCGAGCTACTGTTCGTCGAGCGATCTGGCGCTGACGTTCGGTTTGGGGAAAGACGCGGTGGCGGGCACGGTGGAGATCGACTGGCCAAGCGGCAAGCACCAGAAGCTGACGAATGTGAAGGCCGATCAGCGGCTCGCGGTCACCGAACAATGAATCCTGTCCTGACGCTTTCCGGAACCGCGCAGGCGCGGCTGATTCGGGAAGGGCAGATCTCGTCGGAAGAACTGATTGGGGCGCACCTGGCGCGGATCGAGGAGGTGAATCCCGGCCTCAACGCGGTGGTGGAAGTGCTGCGGGAGGAGGCTCTGACGGCCGCGCGCGGGTCGGATGACCGCCGGTCGCGCGGGGACGCGGGCGGTCCGCTGGAGGGTGTTCCGTTCTCGGTCAAGGATTCAATCGAGGTGCGGGGAACGGTTTGTTCGGCCGGGACGCTCGGATACCGGAACAACGCGAAATCCACGCGCGACGCGACTCTGGTGAGCCGGTTGCGCGGGGCCGGGGCGATTCCGCTGGCGCGCACCAATCTGCCGGATCTGCTGTTCGCTTTCGAGAGCGACAACCTGATCTTCGGGCGCACGAACAACCCGTATGACGCCACGCGGAGTTCAGGCGGATCGAGCGGGGGCGAAGCGGCGCTGATCGCGGCTTGCGGGTCGCCCTTCGGGCTGGGCAGCGACGCGGCGGGCAGCGTCCGTTTGCCGGCGCATTAGTGCGGGATTGCGGCGCTCAAACCGACGTCGGGACGCCTGCCGCGCACCGGCCATGTGCCGCCGGCGGGCGGCTGGATCGAGATGCTCTGGCAGATCGGGCCAATGGCGCGGCGGGTGGAAGATCTGTGGACCCTGATGCCGGTGCTGCTGGGTGCGGACGGGGAAGATCGCACGGTGGTGCCGATGCCGTTCGCGACGGAGCGTTCGGGCGGTCCGGTGCGGGTGGCATTCTTCACGGATAACGGCATTCTGGGGGCGGATGCGGATACCTCGGCGGCCGTTCGCGGCGCGGCGCGTGACCTGCATGCACGCGGCTTCGAAGTGGAGGAGTTTCGTCCGGCGGGAATTGAACAGAGCTACGAACTGGAAATGAAGTTCCTCGGGGCGGATGGCGGGGACGGGCTTCGGGCGTTCGCGGCAGGGATCGGCAGTGAGCGGACGCATCCGCTGCTCGAAGGCTGGCTGGCGAAACTGGAGAAGTACCGGACGGATCTGGCGGGTTTCGCGGGCTATTGGGCGGAATTGGACCGGTTCCGGAGCGAGATGTACCGCGTTCTGCGGCGCTTCGATGTGATTCTGTCGCCGGTGGCCGCGCAGCCCGCCGTGCCGCACGGGACGTCGATCGACGACAGCGTTTTCCCCGGCTTCAGCTATACGATGACGCATAATCTGACGGGCTGGCCGGCGGCGGTGGTGCGGTGCGGAACTTCGGCGGAAGGACTACCCATCGGCGTCCAGATCGCAGCCGCGCCGTGGCGGGAAGACGTGGCGTTGAGCGTGGCTTCCCTGGTCGAGGAGTCGGCAGTCGGCTGGTAACCTGAAGAGGTTTTGGGTCTCCCCTTCGCTCGGGCCGCGTTTTTTGGCGTTTTTCCTCTGGTTTTGTCGTTATCGGGAGGCACTTACACCGACTCGAAAGAGTGCGCCGCCTGCCACTCCGCAATCTACAAAAAGTACCAGCGAACCGGCATGGCGAGATCCTTCTCGCGTCCGTCGCCGGAAAACATGGTGGAGAACTTCCGCGCCGGCAACCTCTACTACCACGAAGCGAGCGACACCTGGTATGAGATGACGGAGCGGGACGGCAAGTACTTCCAGCGCCGTTTCCAGAAAGGCCCGTTCGGCGATGAGCGGAACGTGGATATCAAGTCCATCGACTACGTGATGGGCTCCGGAAATCACGCGCGCACCTACCTGCACCGGACGCCGGAGGGTACGCTCTCGGAGTTGCCACTCTCCTGGTATGCCGAGAAGGGCGGTTCCTTGGCGATGAGCCCGGGCTACGACAATCCGCGGCATCCCGGCTCGCGCCGGCCCATCGGGTACGACTGCATGTTCTGCCATAACCAATACCCGAAAGTCACGCCGGTGGAAGACCGTTTCGGCGACCCGCCGGTGTTTGCGGGAGAACTGCCGGAGGGCATCGATTGCCAGCGGTGTCATGGTCCCGGCGGCGAGCACGTGGCGAGCGGCGGCGCGGCGGCGAAGATCGTGAATCCCGCGCGGCTCACCGCGGACCGGCAGATGGAAGTCTGTCTGCAATGCCATCTGGAGCCCGACAGTTTTCGCCCGACCCTGAATTTTAAACGTTACGAGCGGGGGTCTTTTTCCTACACGCCGGGCGAGCCGCTGGCGGCGTTCATGAGCCTTTTCGACACGCCGCAACCCGCGGGTGGCGACCGGTTTCAGATTGCGGGCGCGGCGTGGGAACTTCGCGGGAGCGCCTGTTTTCTGAAGAGTCAGGGCGCGCTGGGCTGCACCACGTGCCATGATCCGCATGAGGAACGGCACGCTTCAGAGTCCGCAGAAATGTACAACGACGTTTGTCAGTCCTGTCACGCGCGCACGAACCGGGTGGCCGGCCATCCGTCGAACGCCGGGGACTGCATTGGCTGCCACATGCAGAAACGGCGCACGCAGGACGTGGTCCATGTGGCGATGACGGACCACCGGATCCGTCGACAGCCTCTGCCCGGGGATTTGCTGGCGGCGTTCGCGGAAATCGGCAGCCTTGCACCGCCGCCCGGTGCGGCGTACCCGTACTATCCAGCCACGACTGGAAACCTGGAAGGCGCGGTGGCGCAGGTTCGCGCGGGCGCTAATCCGGGCCTGACGGTGCCGGCGCTGGAAAAAGCGCTTGCCGCTGCGCCCGCGCGGCGTCCGGAGCCCTGGTTCGAACTGGCCGAAGCGGAAAGATCCGCAAAGAAACTGACCGCAGCGGCGCAGTCTTACCGGAGTGCCCTGCAGCGGGATCCGAACTATTTCCCTGCCCTGCTGGGTTTGAGCACACTACTCGAGGACGAAGGGCGGGATGCGGAGTCGGTCCCCTATCTGCAGCGCGCTTCGAAGGCCGCGCCCGCGGACGCGCGTCCCTGGGCGGTGCTGGGCAAAGCCCACGAAGCGCTGGGGCGGAAGGCCGAGGCGAAGACCGATTTCACCAAGGCCGCGCAACTGGATCCGGACAATCCGGACGGGCAAAACGGGCTGGGTATTCTGCTGGCCGAAGAACAGGATATACCCGACGCGGAGGCTTGTTTCCGGGAGGCCGTGCGGATTCAGCCCAATCACGCGGGCTCGCATGCCAATCTGGCCCGAATTCTCGCCGCGAAACAGGACCTTCCCGGAGCCTTGACGGAATACAGCCTCGCGACGCATCTGGCTCCGGAGGATGCCGGTATCCGGTTCGACTACGGTTCCCTGCTGAATGCCGCGCGGCGGTTCGTGGAAGCCACCGTGCAACTGGAAGCGGCGGTGTCCGCGAACCCGGGCCACGCGGAAGCCCACGCGCTCCTGGGTAATTTGCGGGAACGGGAAGGGCGTACTGAGGACGCGCTGGCCGAGTACCGGGCGGCGGTCCGGCTTCGTCCGGAAGCGCTGCGGGCGCAACTGGATCTGGGCGCGGTTCTGCTGAAACAGGGGGATCGGGCGGGCGCGATTTCCCACCTGAAGCTGGCCGCGGCAGACCCGGCACTGCGTCCGCTCGCGCTGCGCCTGCTCTCGGCAGCGGCGGCAGCCCGGTAACCGGGAATTCCAAATTCAGGATGACGCGAAGCCGCCCGGAGGGACAGGTCCCTCGGTTCCCGGCGGACGGCGGGCTTCTTTTGTTTTTGATTACAACTATTTACGGCCGGAGAGTCGCGTGAGGCCCGAAGCGGGAAGGTTCTTCGCGTTTTCATATTCCGCGACAAGCCTCCGAATGAAGTTTTAAAGTTCACGGTTACTGCGAGGAAGTTCAATATTTTCTATCGTTTAGGCTTGCACGTAACGCGCTGATCATATATTCTTAACGCAATTCGCTCTGCTGATAAACCGGGGGAAATTTCGGTTGCACAACGCACCTGAAAATCCGGTTATCCGCGGGCAAACCGCCTTCACAACGGCGGTGTTGGGGTGGACCGGGGGCAGATCGGGGACCGTCCGCGCACACGATGCGGCGTGGTCCGATTGCCTGCCGGTAAGCAGTCGATGAAGAAGTTGAAGCAGAAACTAAGGAGCACCAGAGAATGCGAAAAGTATCCGTGATGATACTGCTCTCCCTGCTCGTACTTGCGATCCAGGGGTACGCGCAAACCATTACCGGGTCCATGTCTGGCCGAGTGATCGACCAGCAGGGAGCAGCGGTTCCGAACGCCACCGTTACGGCGACGGAACCGACCAGAAAAACAACGAACACCGCAAAGACCAACGGACAGGGCGAGTTCCAGTTCGCCGGCCTGAATCCGGGCAGCTACACGATTGCGGTTGAAGCGGCGGGCTTCAAGAAGCTCGACCGGAAAAATACGGCTCTCGACGCCAACGACAAGCTCTCGCTGGGCGATCTCACGCTGCAGGTCGGCGCGGTCACCGAGTCGATTGAAGTTTCGGCCTCGGCAGCCACCCTGCAGACGGAGAGCGTGGATCGTTCCGCGACCATCACCGGCAAGCAGGTGGAAAACATCCAGGTCAACGGGCGCAACCCCCTCGACATGGCGAAGCTGATTCCGGGCGTGGTTTCGACCGCGAACGTTTCGGCCGGCGGCGTGGGCGGGTTGAGTGGCCTCCAGGTCAACGGCAACCGCGGCACGTCGAACCAGCTCACCATCAACGGCGTCAGCGACATCGACACCGGCGCGAACGGCAGCCAGAACGTCACCGTCAGCCAGGATTCCATGGCTGAGTTCAAGATTCTGACCGGCACCTACCAGGCGGAATACGGCCGCAACGCCGGCGCGCAGATTTCCCTTGTGACCAAGTCGGGAACCGACCAGTTCCACGGCAGCGGTTACTGGTATCACCGGCACGACGATCTGAACGCGAACACCTATATCAACAACGTTCGCGGACTGAACAAGCCGCTGTTCCGGTACAACGATCCGGGCTACACGATCGGCGGACCGGTCTACATTCCGAAACTGGAAACGAAGACGAAAGACAAGGTGTTCTTCTTCTGGAGCCAGGAATGGCAGAAGCAGTTGCTCGCCAACGGCATTCAGAACAAGACGGTTCCGACGGCCGCCGAGCGCAATGGCGACTTTTCGGCCACGAAAGACAACAACGGCAACCTGCTGACGGTTCTCAACGACCCGCTGGGCGGCACGTTCCCCAACAAGATGATCCCGCAGAGCCGGTTCTATGGCCCGGGCGTGGCGATTCTGAAGCTTTATCCGCTGCCGAACACCAGCCAGGTCGGTTATAACTACAGTTCGCAGATCTCCGGTCAGGCCCCGCGCCGCGAAGACCTGCTTCGCCTTGATTCCAACATCACGTCGAACCTCCGCGTGTTCGGCCACTGGATCAACAACCTGCAGGACAACCTGAGCCCGTACGGCTCCTTCGTGCTCGGACCGACGGTGCCGATCGCGAACGTGCTGGATCGCCGTCCCGGCCACAGTCTGGCCGCCGGCGCCACCTGGATCGTCAACCCCACGATGACGAACGAATTCAACTGGGGCTTCACGAAGAACACTATCGACATCACGGAAACCACCAACGTGCTGCGCCGCGCCACCAGCGGCATCAACCTGCCGGTGCTGTATCCCAGCGCGGTTCAGGACGACTATATTCCGAACCTGCAGTTCGGCGGCACGCACACGGCGAACAGCCCGACCTTCGTGACCAACGATGCGCCGTTCCACAACTACAACACCAGCATCGACTGGAGCGACAACCTGACGAAAGTCTGGGGAAAGCACACCATCAAGGCCGGTATCTTCCTGCAGCGCAGCCGGAAAGACCAGACGGCGTTTAACGACAACAACGGTTCTTACAACTTCGGCGACAACCCGGCCAATCCGCTCGACACGGGCTACGGCTATTCGAACGCACTGCTCGGCGTCTACAACACGTTCGATCAGGCGAGCACCTACATCAACGGCATGTACCGCTACTGGAATATCGAGCAGTTCGTGCAGGACACGTGGAAGATCACGCCCCGCCTGACCTTCGACTTCGGTCTGCGCGGCCAGTGGTACCAGCCGCAGTACGACGCGTCTCTGCAGGCCTCCACCTTCGTTCCGCAGGTCTGGGACCCGAAGAAGGCCCCGCGTCTCTACTTCCCCGCGACCAATCCGGCCAACGGCGCGCGCGCCGCGTACGATTCGGTTACCAATGCTTACCTGCCGTCCTATGACGTCGGGCTGGAAATTCCGGGCAGCGGCGATCCGTTCAACGGCATCTGCCAGGCGACCAAGTGCGTCAACAAGTACCTGCAGAAAAATCGTGGCGAACAGTGGGGCCCGCGTTTCGGCTTCGCGTGGGATGTCACCGGCAAGCAGGACATCGTGGTTCGCGCCGGCAGCGGTATCTATTACGATCGCTTCCAGGGCAACCGCGTGTTCGATTCCGTCCGCAATCCGCCCGAGTCGATTCAGCCCGTGTTCAACCAGGGCTTCGCGAAGGACATCAATCCGAACAACGTGATTCTGGGACCGCCCAGCCTGTTCATGGCGGATCCGGTCGCGAAGGTTCCGACGGTCACCAACTATCAGCTCAGCGTGCAGGCTCGTCTGCCTTACAAGATGATGCTCGATGTGGCCTATGTGGGCAGCATCTCGCGCCACCTGCAGGACAACCGCAACCTGAACTATGTGCCTTACGGCGCCAACTATCTGCCGCAGAATCAGGACCCGCAGAAACTTGCGGCCAGCCCGACCGCTCTGCTGGGCAACAACTCCCTGACGCAGCCGTTCCTGGTTCCGTACTACGGATTCAACAACATCACCGTGTATGAAAGCCAGGCGACCGCGAACTACAACTCGGCGCAGTTCTCGCTCAATCGCCGCGCCAACGACAACCTGCTCCTCGGTATTGCCTACACGTACAGCAAGACTCTGACGACGGCAACCAGCGACACCTCGTCGGTTCGTGTCGATCAGTTCCAGAGACTGGCGAACTACGGTCCGGCCAGCTTCGATCGCCGTCAGGTCTTCGTTGCGAACTGGGTTTACACAACGCCGAAACTGAAGTTCGGCAATTCGCTCACCCGCATCGTGACGGACCGGTGGCAGTGGTCCGGTGTCGCCCAGGCGACGTCCGGTTCGCCGTTCACCCCCGGTTTCAGCGTCTCCGGCGCCGGCAACAGCAACATCACGGGTTCCAACACGGAAGGTTCGCGCATTGGTCTGGTGAAGGGCTGCAATCCTTACACGGGTTCCAGCGATCCGTTCAACCGTCTGAACGCGGCCTGCTTCTTCGCTCCGTCGCCGGGCAGCATCGGCACGGAATCCGGTGTGAACTTCCTCTACAACCCCGGTGTGATCAACTTCGATATGGCGGTTCAGAAAGAATTCGCCATCGCGAAGGAAGGCAAGGCGAAACTGCAGTTCCGTATCGACGCGTTCAACGTGTTCAACCACGCGAACTTCACGGGTCTCAACACCACGCTGAACTTCAACTCCTATGCGACCACCAACGGCGTGATCACCGGCCTGCCGACGATCACGTCCTCGGCGCTCGGCCGCAATGCGAACGGCAGTTTCAACGTCACTGGTTTCGGCACCGCAACACAGCCGGGTCCGGGCGCGCTGGGCTACGCTCGTATTCTGCAGACACTCGTTCGCGTTCAGTTCTAAACGACGCGGGCTTCCTGGAGCCGCCTGCCGCGAGAGAAGTTCTCGCGGCGGGCGGCTTTTTCATTTGCGGCTGATATGCTTGCGCCTTGACCTCATCCCGCCGCTGGCTCATGATCTCGCTCGCCTTTTTCGCGACGATGATCAACTATCTCGACCGCCAGGCGCTTTCCGTGGCCGCTCCCGCGCTGCGCGAGCAATTCCACATGAGCAACGTGACGTACTCGCGGGTGGTCTTTGGATTCCTGCTTTCGTACACGATCATGAACGGCGTCTCGGGGCCGCTGATAGACCGTTTAGGAACACGGCTCGGGTATGCGCTCTGCATCGCCTGGTGGTCGGCAGCGTCCATTCTGCATGCGTTCGCGCGCGGGGCGGTGAGTCTCGGCGTCTTCCGCTTTTTACTGGGCGCTGGCGAGGCCGGCAACTGGCCGGCGGCGATCCGGATTGTCGCCGAATGGTTTCCGGAGAGCGAGCGCGCGCTGGCGTCCGGCATCTTCAACAGCGGCTCGGCGGCGGGCGCGATACTGGCTCCGCCGGTGGTCGCGTGGATCCTGCTGCACTACGGCTGGCAGTATGCGTTCGTGCTGACCGGCGTGCTGGGCTTCGTGTGGCTGCTGTTCTGGTGGCCCGTGTATAAGACGCCTCCGGAGGCGGAGCGCGAGGTGAAAGCGCCCGTGCCTTCCGCATGGCGGTTGTTCCGGACCCGCTTCGTCTGGAGCTTCACGGTCGCCAAGATCTTTCTCGACCCGGTCTGGTACTTCTACATTTTCTGGTTCCCGGAATACCTGAAAAACGCGCGGCATTTCGATATGGCCGCCATCGGGACCTACTCGTGGATACCCTTCATGGTGGCGGGCTCGGGCAACATTCTGGGCGGCATGGTCTCCGGGTATCTGGTGAAGCGCGGGTTGGCGGTGCCGGTGGCGCGGAAGACGTCCGTGACCCTGTTCGCGCTGCTGATGCTGGCGGCGATTCCGGCGGTCCTGGTTTCCTCCGCGGCGGTGTCCATCGCGTTCGTGTCCCTGGCCATGACCGGCTATACCGGCGCGCTCGCGAGCATGCTGGCGCTGCCGGCGGACGTGTTCCCGAAGAATGCGGTAGCGTCCGTCTATGGGCTGGCGAGCATGGGTTCCGGGTTTGGCGGGATGGTGTTCACGCTGATCACCGGGTGGGTGGTGGAGCATTACTCTTACACGCCGGTGTTCTTCGGTTTCGGGGTGATCCCGCTGATCTGCGCGACCATCCTGTGGACGCTCACGACGTGCGAAGACACGTCATATATTCGCGAGCAGCCGCTTTAGCGCTTTGATGGCGGATTTCTCGCGTTTGTAAAAGGTCCACCGTTTGATGCGTTTGCCGCGAATCAGTCCGGCGGCCGCGAGGATCCCGAGGTGCTGGCTCGCGGTGGGCTGGGTGACGTGCAGCTTTTGCGCGATGGATATGCCGCAGACGCCGTCCTTTACGAGATCACCATCCACCTGCGGAGGGAAATGCCTCTCCGGATCGCGCAGCCATTCCATGATCAGCAGCCGCCGATCGTTCGCGAGAGCCTTCAGCGTTGATTCGGGATCCATATAGACACTTAGGCAACTGACTAAGTATACTGAAACTCTCCATGCCTGCCAACGGACTCGGGACCGAAGCGATCGCCGCCGCGGAACAACGAATCCGGCCGTATATCCGCCGGACGCCGGTCGTTTCCCTGGACGGCGCGGACCTGGGACTGCCGGGCGTCGATTTCACGCTGAAGCTGGAACTGCTGCAGCACGCGGGATCGTTCAAGACGCGCGGCGCGTTCGCGAGTCTGCTGGGCCGGGAGATACCGGCGGCGGGTGTCGTCGCGGCATCCGGAGGCAATCACGGCGCGGCGGTGGCCTACGCGGCGGGCAAGCTGGGAATACCCGCAACCATCTTCGTGCCGGGCGTGTCGTCGGCCGCCAAGATCGACAGAATTCGCGGTTACGGCGCGCGGCTGGTGATCGGCGGGGAGCGTTACAACGACGCGCTCGAAGCCTCTGTGGAATTTGCCGCGGTGTCCGGCGCGCTTCCCATCCACGCTTACGATCAGGTGGAGACGCTGCTCGGGCAGGGAACGCTGGGGCTTGAACTGGAGCGGCAGGCGCCGGATCTGGATACGCTGCTGGTGGCCGTGGGCGGCGGCGGGCTGATCGGCGGAATTGCCGCGTGGTACCGGGGGCGCGTGAAGATCGTCGGCGTGGAGCCGGAGAAAGCGCCGACTCTCAGCGCGGCGCTGCAGGCCGGCTGTCCGGTGGATGCGGAAGCCGGTGGCGTGGCGGCGGACTCGCTCGCTCCGAAGCAGGTGGGCCGGATGATGTTCCCGCTGGCGCAGGCTTTCGTCAGTCGTGTGATTCTGCTCACCGACGAGGAAATCGTGCAGTCGCAGAGGAAGATGTGGGATCTGCTGCGCGTGGTCGGCGAACCGGGCGGAGCGGCCGCGTTCGGCGCCATTCTTGCGGAAAAATACCGTCCGGAGCCCGGCGAAAAGGTGGGCGTGCTGGTTTGCGGAGGCAACACGACGGCGGTCCGCTTCGACCGGTAAGTTTCGACTCGCGCCAGGGCCGACTTACAGGCGCGCCGCCACGGTCAGACGCAGGAGAAAGACGCGATATTCATCCTGTTGAAATACTTACTTAGGGTAAGGTTTATAGGTGCACTCCAGAATCGTATTGATGATCGCCGCGGGGGCTGTTTCGCTCGCCGGAATTGCCGCCGTTCCCACGTTGTTTCCACTGCTGAAATCGGATGTCCGGATCGGGCGACAGCCCGCCGGATTCTTCCTGCTGCCAACCAATCAACTGCTGCAGCCGTGGGGCGAGCAATCCGTCATGAAAGGCCGGCCTGTCGATGCGGCGCTCGATTCCGGACAGCGGCTGCTCGCGGTTCTGAACACCCGCGGTATCGACATGTTCGACGCGTTGACCAGCACTCCGCTAGGGTCGGTCAGAACCAAATCGAGCTCTTATACGGGAATTGCATTTCGCCCCGGGGCGAACGAAATCTGGACGGGAGAAACTTCCCGGAACGGTCCGGATTTCATTCTTGTTACGCCGGTCTCCGCGACAGGAGTGCCGGGCGCCGGACAGGAGATCGCGCTGGGCACGCATGCGGTGCCTACCGGTGTGGCTTTCTCGGAAGACGGCAAGACCGCCTGGATCGCGATGAGCCGGTCCAATACGGTGGCGGTTTTCGACGCCGTGGCGAAGAAGATGATCAAAGAGATTCCGGTGGGCGTCGCGCCGTTCGCGGTCCGGTATTCGAAGGAGCGGCAGGCCGTTTATGTCAGCAACCGGGGCGGACGGCGGGCGCGTGAGTCGGAAACCACCGCGCCGAGCAGCGGCACCGAAGTGCTGACCGATCCTTTGACCGGCACCTCGGTTTCCGGAACGGTGAGCGTGATCGGTGCGAAGACCTATGCGGTGAAAGAAGTCACCGTTGGTCGCGCGCCTTCCGGCCTGGCTTTGAGCAAAGACGAGAGCCTGCTGGCGGTGGCGAACGGGCATGCCGATTCCGTGTCTTTGATCGACACAAAAACGCTGCAGACGGCGGAAGTGAAAATCCCCGCGTACCCGCAAGGCGTAACGGGCAGTCAGCCGATCGCGGTTGCTTTCGCCGGCGATGGCAAGACCCTTTACGCGGCCTGCGGAGGAACCAACGCGATTGCCGTGGTGCAGCGTTCCGGCAACAAATGGACGGTGGCCGGATCGGTTCCGTCCGGCTGGTTCCCGTCCTTCGTGACGGCGATGGAAGATGGCTCCCTGCGCGTGGTCAACGTGAAGGGCGTGGGGAATACAGCCAACGGCCGTGGTGCGTTCAGTTCGCTGGTTTACGAAGGCTCGCTGGCGCGGATTCCGGCCCTGCAGAAAGGCCAACTGGAAGCCGCCACGCGGGAAGTTATCGCGGAAAATAATCCGAAGCTGGAGCCCGCGGGCGGCGTTTCCAATCTGGTCTCCCTGGGCATTCAGCACGTCCTGCTGATCGTGAAAGAGAACCGCACCTACGACCAGGTATTCGGCGATCTGAAGCAGGCCAACGGCGACGCAGGTCTCACGATGTTCGGGCGCGACGTGACGCCGAATCACCATGCGCTCGCCGAAAAATACGTGATCCTCGATAACTTCCACACCGGCGGCGCGATCAGCTTCGACGGCCACCCCTGGCTGATGCAGTCCTTCGTGAGCGATTACACGGAGCGGGCGTTCGCGGCCTCGCCGCGCGGCTATGCGTGGAACATGGCGGACGCGCTTACCGTTTCCCCGGCGGGATTCTTCTGGCAGGGCGCGCCGAAAACACCCAGTGTCCGCATCTACGGCGAATTCTGTCTGCCCGCGCGCTGGGATGCGAAGAGCAACAGCGTGAAAGACATCAACGAAGACGAACTGCTGCGCTGGTCGGATTACTGGAAGATGTACAAGTCCGGCACGCTCAAAGACGTGATCGCCTCGCGCAGCGGTGTGCCGGCGCTGCAGAAGTTTATCGACGAAAGATATCCGTTCAATGACACCAGCATTACGGATCAGATACGCGCCGACGAGTTCCTGCGTGAGCTGGGCGAATTTGAAAAATCCGGCAACATGCCGCAACTCTCCGTTCTGACTCTTACCTCCGACCACACCAACGGCACCCGGCCGGATTCGCCTACGCCGCGCGCGATGGTGGCCGATGACGATTACGCCCTGGGCCGCATTGTCGAGGGCGTCACGAAGAGCCGCTTCTGGGGTTCCACGCTGATTCTGGTGGTGGAAGACGACGCGCAGAACGGCCTGGACCACGTCGACGGCCACCGGACCGTGGCGCTCGCCATCGGGGCGCATATCCGGCGCGGCGCGGTGGATTCCAATCACTACAACCACTCCAGCATGATCCGGACGATTCAGGATATTTTCCGGATTCCGCCGCAGACCCGGTTCGTTGCCGCCGCGCGTCCCATGACCAGCGTCTTCACGGCCACCGCCGATGCGTCGCCTTACCGGGCGGTGCAGCCGGGCATTGCCTTCGACGAAATGAATCCCCAGCTGAAGGGATTGCTCGGACGGGAGCGCTGGGCCGCGCAGCAGTCTCTGGCAATGAACTGGCATGACCCGGACGATATTCCCTCCGACGTGCTGAACCGGATTCTCTGGTGGAAGAGTAAGGGTTACGACAAGGAATATCCCCGTCGGTAAGTAATTCCCCGGAGCAATACCGGCGATTCGAAGTTTCTATTTGATCGGGGCCTGAAACCTGCCGTATAGTCAGGTTTTCAGCGCCCCGTCCCTTTTCAGCGCCCGCACCGGTCCGGCATAAAAAGCCGGATTTTTCCTGTTCCGGTGCGGCACAGTTTTGCTGTCGGGCGTTGATTCTTACTGGATCCAGACGCCTCCGACATGAAGATCAACGACGCCGTTGTGATCGCCGAACTGATGGATCGGCAAACCGTCTACGAACGTGCCCTTATGGACAACGACGTAGAAGTCCTCCAGAGCCTCTTCTGGGAATCACCCCACGCCGTGCGCTACGGCATTACGGAAAATCTCTACGGGGTGGATGAGATTCGCGCCTTCCGGCAGGGGCGGCCAACCGTGAATGTCGCGCGCACCGTAACGCGGGTGGAGATCGCGGCGGTGGGAGATTCGGCGGGCGTGGTGAATCTGGAATTCGTACGGCCGATCGGGGGCACGGAGCGGGCCGGACGGCAGACGCAGTTCTGGATCCGGTTTCCGGAAGGCTGGAAGATTCTGTCGTCGCACATTTCGCTGCTGCCCGGGCCGAAGTCGTATCTGGATGCCGCGGCGGCGCAGATCGGCGTTCCGGTCGACGCCATGAACCGTGCGACTGTCAGCGAGGATCTGAACCGGATTGGCGTGGTGGCGCGCTTTCTGATGGAGTTTCCGTTGAGCCAGGGCCAGGAGCCGGCGGCGGTGTTTCAACCGTGAGCCGCGCCAGGAACTGGGATCATGACGACGCGGGGGCGCTCGCGATTGCGTCGGCGATAAAGTCCCGCCGGATCACCGCTTTGGAAGTGGTGACGGGTGCGTTGGACCGGATCGGGCGCTTCGACGGTATTCTGAATTGTTTTACATCGGTGATGGCGGAGCGTGCGCTCGCGGATGCCCGCAAAGTGGACGAAGCCGTCGCGCGCGGGGAAGATCCCGGGCCGCTGGCAGGCGTTCCGTTCGCGGTCAAGAACCTGCTGGACATTGGCGGCGTAACCACGCTGGCGGGTTCGATTATCCGCGCGGACGCGGCTCCGGCGCGCGAAGACGCCGCCGCGGTTGCCTCGCTGCGTAAAGCGGGCGGGGTGCTGGTCGGCGCGCTGAATATGGACGAGTTCGCGTACGGCTTCACGACGGAAAACTCCCACTACGGGCCCACGCGGAATCCGCACGATCTGGCGCGCGTGGCCGGGGGATCGTCCGGTGGGTCGGCGGCGGCGGTTGCGGCGGGTCTGGTGCCGCTGACGCTGGGTTCCGATACCAACGGCTCGATCCGCGTGCCCGCGGCATTCTGCGGCGTATTCGGACTGAAGCCGACGTATGGGCGTGTCTCCCGGCGCGGCGCTTTCCTGTTTGTGAGCAGCCTCGATCACGTGGGTCCGCTGGCGCGTTCGGCGGAAGATCTCGCGCTGGCGTTCGATCTGCTGAACGGGCCGGATCCGCGCGACCCGGTCTGCAGCAAACGTCCTGCGGAGACCTGCCTGCCCGATCTGCGGCGCGGCGCTGAGGGCCTTCGTATCGCTGTGGCGGGCGGGTACTTTTCGAAGCGGGCGGAAAGCGCGGCATTCGAAGCGGTGGAGAAAGTATCGGCCGCGCTGGGGTGCGAACGCGTGGTGGAGATCCCGGAAGCGGCGCGCGCGCGGGCGGCGGCCTACGTCATTACAGCGTCGGAAGGGGGCAACCACCACCTGGCGGACCTGCGCACGCAGGCGGAACGTTTCGATCCGATGACCCGCAGCCGGCTGCTGGCGGGAACGCTGGTTCCGGCGGCCTGGGTGAGCTTCGCGCAGCGGTTCCGGGCGTGGTATCGGGACCGGCTCCGGGAACTGTTCCAGACCGTCGACGTGATTCTGGCGCCCTGCACGCCGTGCGCGGCGATCCGCATTGGCCAGAAGACGATGGTTCTCGACGGCGAGGAAATGCCTTCCCGCCCGAATCTGGGAATCTTTTCACAACCTATCTCCTTTGTCGGTCTGCCGGTGGTTTCCGTGCCGGTGCATCTGCCGGGCAAAATGCCGTTCGGCGTGCAACTGATCGGCGCGCCTTATCAGGAAGCGAAACTGTTGCGGGTTGCCTGGGAGTTGCAGTCGCGCGGCGCCATTTCTTCCGCGATCGCGCCTGCCTTCCGCGCCCTCGCCTGTCAGTAGGAAGTCGCCTGCGCCGGTATGGCGCATAACTTGCAATGTTCATTCCACAGAAGGACCACCCTATGGAACGAGCAATGTTTCTCGCACTTTCTTTCACCGCTCTGGTTCAGCCGGGAAGCCGGTCTCAGGACGCACTCCGGTCCGTCGACGCCGCCATACTGCCGGGATGGAGCTTTAATCCCGGCCGGTTTCAGGAGAATTCACGTGGCTAATACAGCGGTTTTTGGAATTTATCAGACTCGTGACGACGTTTCCGCCGCCGTGGACGCACTTCGCGCCACCGGTTTCCGGAATACGGACATTTCGGCGCTCTTTCCCGCGAATGAAGGAACAAAAGACTTCGCGCACGAAAAGAACACCAAGGCTCCGGAAGGGGCGGCGGCGGGCGTTGCGTCCGGCGCGATTCTGGGCGGAGCGCTGGGCTGGCTGGCCGGGATCGGCGCGCTGGCGATCCCGGGACTCGGACCATTTATTGCCGCGGGGCCGATTATGGCCGCTTTGGCGGGCGTTGGCGCCGGCGTGGTCACGGGCGGCATGGTCGGGGCGCTGGTTGGCCTGGGAATGCCCGAATATGAAGCGAAACGCTACGAAGGCCGTATTAAAGGCGGCGGCATTTTGCTTTCGGTGCACTGTGACGATCGCGAGTGGGTCGCGCGCGCCGAAAAAGTCCTGAAACAGACCGGCGCCGACGATATTGCCTCCGCCGGAGAAGCCAGCGCCGATTTCGCTTCCGGCGACAAGCCGCTGCCTCGCGTCGTGGGTGGAGCCACGGGCGGCACAAGTCTTAGTTGAAGAGCGGGACTCTACACTAAATACAGGTGCAGAGTTCGGCTTATTTCGCGCGGTTCCTGTTATTGGGGCTGATTCTCGCGGTGAACGCTTTTTTCGCCGCGGCGGAAGTTGCCCTGTTGTCTGTCCGGGACTCCCGTCTCCGCCATATGGCGGAGGAAGGTCATCAGGGCGCGAAGATGGCTCTCGCCCTGCTTGCAAATCCCGGCCGGTTGCTTTCGGTAACTCAGGTTGGCGTGACCCTGGCGAGCCTTGGGCTGGGATGGGCGGGAGAAGACTCGCTGTATGAAATCCTGCTGGTTATATTTCACCCGATCCTGACACCCGCAACATCCACCGTTCTGCACGCTGTTTGTTTTGTGCTTGCTTTTGCCGTGATGACGTACTGCCATGTCGTGATCGGCGAAGTGGTGCCGAAAAATGTGGCCATCGAGAAGGCGGGACGCCTGGCGGTTATCGTCGCGCCCACTCTCACGCTGATTTCGAAAATCGCATCCCCGTTCGTGAATCTGATCGACGGTTCCTCGCTGGCGATCACGCGTCTGCTTGGTGTCCGCAGCGACCATCGGGCCGGCGGCCACTCCACGGAAGAACTCAAGCTGATTGTCAGCTCCAGCCGTTTTGCCGGGCATTTGCCCAAGACGCAGGAAGACATGATCCATCGCGTGCTCGACCTGGAGGAACTCTCGGTCCGGGAGATCATGCAGCCCCGGCACGACATCGTTTCGGTGCCGTTGACTTCGAATCTGGATCAGGTTCTGGAAACCATGGTTCTGAGCCAGCATTCCCGGCTTCCGGTCTGGGATGAAGCGCCGGAACACATCGTCGGCGTGGTGTTCTTTAAAGACATGCTGCGTCTCTGGCACGAGCGCCGGCACAGCATGCGCGGCGGCCGCGCTGCCGGAGTTTTCCAGCTCGCGCAGATTATGCGAAAACCGCTGATCGTTCCCGAAACCAAGCCGTTGCCGCAGATGCTCGAAGAGTTTCGCCTCGGCCATACCCACATGGCGCTGATCGTGGACGAATTCGGCACGGTCACCGGTTTGGTGACGGTGGAAGACGTGCTGGAACAGATAGTTGGCGCGATTGAAGACGAATTCGACGAAAAGCCGGCGTCGCCCTCGATCCCGGCCGACGAAGCGGAAGTGGACGGCGCCACTTCCATCCGGGAATTTACGGCGTTATATGGGATTGAAATTCCCGCAAACGCCGGTTTTGAGACAGTTGCAGGGTACATGCTCTATAAATTGGGACACATTCCGCAGGCCGGCGAGGAGATCCTTCTCGAGGATTGCCGGCTGATCGTCAGCCATATGGAAAGAAACCGGATAGCGAAGGTGCTGGTCAAACGAGTGCCTTCCGCGGCGCCATCGGCAGAGCCAGTGGCTGACCGAGCGGCAGCCCCGCGGAAAAGCGGGCAGCATGCTGGGAATTGACCTGAAAGCGGCGCGTTACACCTGGACGGCGGCGTTCGTGCTTCTCTTGCTCGGCGTCATCTATCTGATCCGCGAAACGCTTTTTGTCTTCACGATCGCGCTGATGTTCGCTTATCTGCTCTACCCGCTGTTCGACGGCATCGACAGGCGGCTGGGCTCGACACGTCGCACCGCGGCACTCGCGATTACTTATCTGATCGTGCTGAGTGTGATCGGCGGCTTCAGCGCGTTTATCGGCAGCCATATCGCCAATGAAGCCGGACAGCTGGCGGCTCAGATCCGCAAGCCGGGCTTCGAAGATCAGGTCCGAAACTGGAATTTGTTCGGATTTGCCGTGGGTGAGCAGATCGTCAGCCATTACGCGCAGATTGTCGGGGCGATTCCGTCGATTTCCCTGAAAGTTCTGTCGGCATCCACCAACCTGGTTTATCTGGTGATTATTCCGATTCTGAGCTTCTTTATTCTGAAAGACGGCCGGGAAATCCGGGAAAGCTTTCTGCAGCTTCTGGATCACGGGCGTCAGACCGCGGAAGACACGCTGGCCGACGCCCACACTCTGATGCTGCAGTACATGCGCGCGCTGCTGTTTCTGTGTCTCGCGACCCTGGTTGCGTTCAGCATCGTGCTCAGCGTCATGCGCGTGCCCTATGCCATCCTGCTCGCGTCGATTGCCTTCCCCCTGGAGTTTATTCCGTTGGTGGGGCCGCTGACGGCGGCGGCAATTATCATCAGCGTGAGCCTTTTCAGCGGGGCGCACGTGGTGGGCGTTGTGATATTTTTGATGATCTACCGGATGTTTCAGGACTACGTGCTTTCGCCCCATCTGATGAGCAAAGGAGTGGAACTGCATCCGCTGCTGGTCATCTTCGGCGTCTTCGCGGGCGGCGAGATCGGCGGCGTCGAGGGAGTCTTCCTGAGCGTTCCGGTGCTCGCGCTGCTTCGCCTGCTCTACTATCGGTTGCGCAAAGGACGGGTCATATCGGGCATGCAGGCTATCGCGCGGTGAGAACTTCGGGCGGCCCGCGCCGCCTCGCCGCGCTGTTTGTGCTGCTGCCGCTCTGCCCGGCGGCACACGCGCACGTGATCAGCATGTCCACGGGATACGCGACGGTTACCGGCAACCGCGTGGAATACCTGCTGCGGATGCCCGCCTACGAACTGACGAATGTCAAAGATCCGCAAAGCGCACTGCTGGGACATATTCACTTCACCAGCGGCTATGAAGCGGGCCGTATAACCGGCCAGGAATGTCACCGCGACACCGCTTCGGATACGTTCATCTGCGCCGCCAACTATAAGTTTTCTCAACCGGTGGACCGGCTGCGGGTGGAATGTTCGTTCTACCTTGTCACCGTGCCCAACCATATCCACATGCTGCATGCGGAGCGCGCGGGCAAGTCGGACCAGGCGATTCTCGATTCTTCGTTTTCCTCCGCGACGCTGACCTTTCGTCCGCCCACCGCGGCGGAGGTGGCGGCCGAGCAGTCCGGCGCCGGCGCGATCCGCGTGTGGACCAACGGCGCGCAACTCCTGCTGCTGGTGGCTCTGGGAATCGCGTCCCGCAACCGGCGTGAACTGGTATGGACGGGCGCGGCGTTCCTCGCCGGGGAGATGGCGGGCACCGCAGTGATTCTGCGGTCCGCCTGGCAGCCCTCGCCGCGTTTCGCGGAAGCCGCGGTGGCCCTGGCGCTGGCGTATCTGGCGCTCGAGATCATCGCGTTTCCGAAATCGAAGGGGCGCTGGATGCTCGCTCTGCTCTTCGGCGCATTTTGCGGCATGTATTTCTCGGTATTCGTCAATGAGTCCGGCTACAGCGCGGCATGGGTAGTGGGCGGCGCGGTGTTCGCGGCCATCACCGTATTGGCTGCGGTGGCCCTGGCAGGGTACGCGGTGTCACGGCTTCCGCTGCGCGAGTTTGGCCGCCTGGTTCTCACCAGGATCGCGGCGTCGGCACTCTTCCTTACCGGCTCGGTTTGGTTTTACGTTCGTTTACGTGCGTGATTTTGGTTCGCGCCGGAACTTTACGATTTCCAGAGAGTTTAAGAAAGCAGCCGAATATCTCCATGCGCAGAATACCCTTCTTGCCCCTTTGTTGTGCGTTTCTGTTGCTGTCCAGCGGACTTTCCGCCCGGAAAAAGCCGAAAGCGCCGCAGCCGCCCCCGGTCCCGCAGATGAGCGCGGACCAGAAAATTCTGCATGTGCTGAACCGGCTGACGTTCGGCGCGCGGGAAGCGGATGTGGAGGCCGTGAAACAACAGGGCCTGGACCACTGGATTGAGACGCAACTGCATCCGGAGACGATCCCCGAGAACCCCGTGCTCGAAGCCCGCCTGGCTCCGCTCGACACGCTGCGTATGAGCACCGCCGAGATGCTGCGCAAATATCCGAGCCAGCAGATGATGAAGGCGATGCGGGACGGCCGGATGGACCTTCCCGAAGACCCCGGTGTTCGCGCCGCCGTGCGGATCGCGATTGCCCGTTTCGATGAGAAGAAGACCGACGCCGCGAACGTCCCGGCAGTTGTCCCCGCCGTCATGCCGTTGCAGGGCTCGCCCGCCGAGCGTCTGCAGGCCCTGCAGGCGATGCCGCCCGAACAGATGTTCGCCGCGCTCGAAGCCATGCCGCCAGGCGCACGGGGCAGACTGGCTTCCCTTGCCTCGCCCGAATTGCGGCGCAAAATTCAAGTGCTCAACGGCCCGGCCCAGATTCCCAACCGCGACCTGGTGGAAGGCAAGCTGCTGCGCGCCGTTTACAGCAACCGCCAGACCGAAGAAGTGTTGACGGATTTCTGGTACAACCACTTCAACGTCTACCTGGACAAAGGCGCCGACCGCTCCCTGGTGACGTCCTACGAACGCGATGTGATCCGACCGCATGTGCTCGGCCGGTTCAAAGATCTGCTGCTGGCCACGGCGCAGAGTCCCGCGATGATGTTCTATCTGGATAACTGGCAGTCGACGGGACCGGACGCGAGGCCGAATCCGAACCAAAAAGCGCGGCGCGGACTGAATGAAAATTACGGCCGCGAACTGATGGAACTGCACACGCTGGGCGTCGACGGCGGTTACACGCAGCAGGACGTGACGGAAGTGGCGCGCTGCTTCACCGGCTGGACCATCCGGCAGCCCCAGATGGGCGGCGACTTCTTCTTCAACCCGCGCATGCACGATACCGGCGAGAAGCACGTGCTTGGCGTGACCATCCCCGCGGGCGGCGGCATGGACGATGGCCTGAAGGTGCTGGATCTGCTGGCGCACCACCCGGCAACGGCGCAATTCATCGCGCGCAGCCTGGCGATCCGGTTCGTCTCCGACGATCCGCCCCAGACGCTGGTGACGAAGATGGCGAATACGTTCACCAGCACGGAGGGCGACCTCCGCGAAGTGATGCGAACCATGCTGGCCGCGCCGGAGTTCTGGGCGCCGGCCGCTTTCCGGGCGAAGGTGAAATCGCCGCTCGAAATGGTGGTCAGCGCGGTGCGCGCGGTGAACGGGGAGGTGGAAATGGCCACCTCCATCGCCGGCCTGATGAACCAGTTGGGCGAGCCGCTTTATCGTAAGCAGGAGCCGACCGGCTACTCGAACCGCGGCGGCGACTGGATGAATTCGGCATCCCTGCTGGCCCGCATGAATTTCGCGCTGGCCCTGGCGCAGGCGAAGGTCCCCGGCGTGAAGGTGGATGCCGCGCGGTTCGCGCGAGATCCCCGGCAAATCGAAAAAAGCCTGCTGCTGACCGAACCTTCTCCGGAGGCCCTCGCGTCCATACAGGCCGGGCTTGGGGAACAAAAAGACCCGAAGCCCGAAAAGACCGGCCCTCTGGTGGCCGGGCTCACCCTGGGTTCGCCCGATTTTCAGCGCCGATAGAGGAGATTCAAGAGACATGCTCAGAAACCGACGGATTTTCCTGCGCGATGCCGCGCTGGCGATGGTGGGAGTGGGTTCCGCGCCGCTTTGGCTCCAACGCGCGGCACTGGCGGACGACGCCCCGGGCAGACGGAAGAAAGTCCTTGTCGCGATCTTTCAGCGGGGCGCGGCGGACGGTCTGAATATCGTGGTGCCGCACGGCGACCCGCGCTATTACGAATTGCGGCCCTCCATCGCGATCCCCCGGCCTTCCGCCTCGGCGCCGGGCGAAAGCGCCATCGATCTCGATGGCTTCTTTGGCCTCCACCCGGCGCTCGCTCCCCTGAAGCCTTTGTGGGACAGCAAGCAACTCGGGATCGTGCACGCCGCGGGGTCGCCGGACCCCACGCGATCGCACTTCGACGCGCAGGACTACATGGAATCCGGCACGCCGGGTTTCAAGGCGACCAGCGACGGCTGGCTGAACCGCGCGCTGCCTGTCGCGAGCGGCAAGCCTTCTCCGGTGCGTGCCGTGAGCCTGGGTCCCTCGCTGCCCCGCACGCTCCGCGGAAAGAACAGCGCCGTCGCGGTCGATAATCTCAGCAACTTCACGGTGCGCGATTCCGCCGCCGTGAAGACCCTGCAATCGCTTTATGCGGGATCGCACGATCAGATTCTCGGCGGCACGGGGCGAGAGACTTTCGAAGCCGTGGCGTTGCTGCAATCGGTCGAAAAGATGCCCTATCAGCCGGCCAACGGCGCCGAATACCCGCGCGGCCGGTTCGGCGACAGCCTGCGGCAGATCGCCCAGCTGATCAAGGCCGACGTCGGGGTGGAGGTCGCATTCGCCGATCTCGGCGGCTGGGATCACCACGTGAATGAGGTTGGACCGAAAGTTTCTCTGGGACAACTGGCCGGGAAGGTGGAGGAGTTTGGTGGTGCCCTGGCTGCTTTCCACCGGGATATGGGCGACCGGATGGAAGACGTGGTGCTGGTGACCATGTCCGAATTCGGCCGCACGGCGAAAGAAAACGGGAATCGCGGCACCGACCACGGCCATGCGAACGCCATGTTCGTCATGGGCGGTCCGGTGGCGGGCGGGAAGGTCTACGGAACGTGGCCGGGACTCGCCCAGGAGCAGTTGTATGAAGGCCGGGACCTTGCTTTAACGACCGATTTTCGCGATGTTCTGAGCGAGGCGGTGGTGCGGCATCTGGGCAACCGGTCGTTGCAGCCGGTGTTTCCCAACTACGCCGGCAGCCCGGACAAGTTCCGCAATTTCCTGAAAAGTTAAAGGGTCGCGGCGTTGGCCCTCGGTGTGCTTTATTGTGGCAGTGAGGGTACTCGCCATGAAGACGCGGATTTTCCTGTTATCGATCGCCGGTTTGGCTGCGACAGCCAATTTCGGATTCAGCCAGACTTTTCAACGGACCGCCACGATGCGGGGCGGCGGGAACGGGTCGCAAGGCAAGTGCACCATCGAAGTGGTGGTGGACGGCGCGGCGCAGGTGGAGGTCCGGGGGACGTCCGCGTCGCTGATCAATCTGAAAGGGCAGCCTCCGCAGTGGCGCCGGTTCGAGTGCAACTCGCCGCTGCCGGCCAATCCGGCTGGATTCCGCTTTGCCGGTGTGGACGGCCGGGGGCGCCAGACGCTGATCCGGGAACCGCGTGGCGGCTCGCCGGCGGTGGTGGAAATCAACGATCCCGATAACGGAACGGAAGGTTACACGTTCGATCTGATCTGGGACCAGCAGGGGAATTACTCGGGCGATCGCGGGCCCGGCGATCGTGGGCAAGGCGGCTATCCGGTGCCTGTGCCCGTGCCGGGCGGCAGGCCCGAATATCCTCGCGGGGGCGGGCGTTTCGGAACCGATCAGGCCGTCCAGATCTGTCAGGACAGCATCCGGCAGCAGATCTCAGATCGCTACCGCACGAATGACATTCGCTTTCGCGAGACCCGCATCGACGATAATCCCGGGCGCCGCGACTGGGTCTTAGGCGCCGTGGAAGTGCGTTCGCCCCGGCAGCCCGATCAGGTCATGCGCTTTTCATGCTCTGTCGACTTCGAGTCGGGACGCGTCCGCAGTGCCGAACTGCAGCCGGGGCCAGTCGAAGGCGGCGGCCGCGGCGACAATGCCCGCGCCATTCAGAATTGCGAACGGGCCGCGCAGCAGCGGATGCGGGAGCAGGGCTTCGGACGTGTGGAACTCGGCGAATCCCGGGTGGATTTCGACCGGGGAATGCGTGTGAATGGCGAACTGCGGGCTTATGGACGCGACGGCGCGCAGCCATTCCGGTTCTCGTGCGCTGTCGAAGGGCGGGACGGCGATGTGCGATCCGTGGAAGTCTTCCCGCGCCGCTAGTTCTACGCCTTCATAGCGATACAGTGTGGCACCGAGAGGCGCAGCAGTTCCTTGAAATCCGCCGCCTTTTCGGGCTGCCCGTTGCGTTTGTAATAGACCGCTAAAGCCCACGCACACATGCCCGGCATGAGTCCGTGCTGCTTTTTAGCGGTCTTCTCCAGGCGGGGGATCACATCGTCCGCCGGCGTGCCGGCCACCAGGCGGATCACGTCGTCCAGCAGTTGCAGGCCGCCCGCGGGATCCTGCTTTTCGAGTTCCTGTCCCTCATCCGCCAGCCGAAGCGCCTTCGGATAATCGGTTTCTTCGAGTAAAGCCAGCACGGCCAGCACATACATCCGGTGGCCCTGGTACATCGGCGTCGTCTTGCGCCAGTCCACCGCCTGCAGTTCGGCGCGGGCCCGGTCGAACTCGCCAAAGAAAGCTGCAGCGAGAGCGGAGAGCCAGGCGGCCGCCGCGTCCGCGTGAGGAATCCGGCGAACGCCCTGATGGTAGTGCGCGATAATGCGGTCCGGCGTGGTGTCCCGCAGCATCAGGCGAACCTGAAAATGCTTCGCGGCGATCGCGAGACCACAGATGGCCAGAGCCGTAAACACAATGGGAATCGCCACGTAGTTGCCCTGCCGGACGTTCCCGACCAGTCCGGTCAGCATCAGGGCCACGAACAGGCCACCCACCACCATCACACTCAGGAAATTCCGGTTTGTCGATTGCACCCGTCGTCAACTATAGCGAACGGGCCCCGAAGCGTGGCGGGCGCGGAGTCGGTGAGATGCCGGGTCTTCCGCTTTCCGGTGAACTATGATAGAGCATTGCGGGGGACGCCGGTCACGGCCAGCCCGCCTTACGAAAGCCTATGCGGATCAATCCCGATAAATGCGTCGCCTGCGGTAACTGCACGTACGTTTGCCCGATGGAAGCGATTTACATCGACCCCGTAATCAAGCGCGCCACCATCAAGCGCGATGAATGCGTCGAGTGCTACGCCTGCTACAACGGCCTGAGCCAGGAGCATCTGAATCCGGTGATGGTGCGGACAGTGCGGAAGATCTTCGCGATGATGCGGGTCCGCTTCGATCCGGAGCCGGATGTCTGCCCCACGGCGGCCTTCGAGCCCGACGAACTGACCTGGCCGCGCGTGGTGCGGCGGGCGTTTTCCGATCCGCGCGTGCCCCATGAATCCACCGGCGTGGAAGGGCGCGGCACGGAAGAAGTCAAGACCAACGACGTCAGCGGCCGCGTCAAAGTGGGCGAAGTCGGCTTCACCATCGAATTCGGACGGCCCGGCGTCGGCGCTCGCTTTTACGAGATCCAGGAAATGTGCTGGGCGCTCGCGAAGGCCGGCGTGGCATTTGAAAAGAAGAACCCCATCACTTCCCTGATGACCGATGTGCCTTCCGGCACGCTGCGCGCGGACATCCTGAATGAAAAAGTGATGTCGGCGATTGTCGAAATCAAAGTGACGGTTGACCGCACGGAAGAAATTGTCCGTCTGGTCTGGGACGTGGAAAAGAAACTGAAAACCGTGATCGCGCTGGGCGTGGGCACGCGCTGCGACGAGAAGGGCGAAGACACCGTGGTCGCGCCGATTCTGGAACGCCTCGGGTATAAACTGGAGCGCGCCAAGACGAATATCGGACTGGGCCGCGCCAGCCGCCCGCTGGAAACGCCCGCCAGGGAGACCGTGAACGCATGACCAATACACTGCATCGCTTCGGAGACGCCGAGAGTTTCCGCGACGACTTCGTCATCTTTGCCATCGCCAGCAAAGGCACCAACGATAAGGATTCCCTGCCGAAGCTGCGGCGTTTTCTGGAGATCGCGGCCGAGTATAAGCCCGTCAACCTGGGCGACGCCCGTCATGGCGGCGCGCTGCGGCCGTCGAAGAGCATGAATCCGATGGCGCACTGGAATCGCGATATTCAGCCGGATTTCGCGGCTGTCATCGCGGGTCTGGATCATCCCACCACCTGCGCGGCGGTGTTCGATAACAAGGTTGCGGCGGAAGATTTCGTCAGCCGGATCAGGAAGGAAGATCTGGGGCTTAGTATCAATATTTCAACGTCCATCGATGGCGCCGAGCAGTGCTGCCATCACGCCTGCATCCCGCGGCACAGCGTGGGTTACTCGCTGGGCTTCGAGGGCAGCGTGGAGAAGTTGCCGAGTTCGCAGGTGATGACGCTTTCCACCATGTGCGGTCACGGCATGGTGAGCCACTCGCTGGCCAAGAAGATGGTGGACTGGGTGAAGGAAGGCCGCCGCACGCCGGAACAGGCGGTGTCTTACATGGCGCGGTTCTGTTCGTGCGGCGTATTCAATCCCGCGCGCGCGAAACGCGTGCTGGCGGAGGCCGTGAGTCAGGGCGCTATTAGTCAGGGAGCCCCGAATGCGAAGTAGCGCGTTGCGGTTGCTGTTGCCGCTGCTGGCCGTTTCCCTTCACGCCGAAGTGAAGGTGCTGAAGAATTTCACGCTGATCGATGGCACCGGCCGTGCGCCCGCCGCGAACAGCGCCATGATTATCGACGCCGGACGTATTACGTGGGTGGGTCCCGCGGCGCAATTGAAAGCCCCGGCAGGCGCCGAGACGGTGGACTTGGCGGGCAAGTTTGTCATGCCCGGCATCATCAATCTGCACGGCCATCTGGGCGCCGTGGTGGACCTGCAGCAGAGCGCCGATAACCTCACGGAAGCGAACGTAGAAAAGAACCTGAAGACCTACGCGTCTTACGGCGTGACCACCGTGCTGAGCATGGGAACCGACAAAGACCTGGTGATCGGAATGCGCGACAAACAGCGCGCCGGCGGCCGTCCCGGAGAGACCCGGATTTACACGGCGGGCAAGGGCTTTATCTTTACTGGCGGCTATGGCGGCTTGGCGGGCGTGAACGTCGGTGTTTCCACCCCGGTGGACGTCTCGAAACAGCTGGATTCGCTGGCGTCGCAAAAGGTCGACATGGTGAAGCTCTGGATGGACGATCACCTGGGCGAACAGAAGAAGATGCCCTATGAGATCGGCAAAGCGATCATCGACGGCGCGCACCAGCGTAATCTGCCGGTGTCCGCCCACATCTTCTACCTGGCGGACGCGAAAAAGCTGGTGGAGTACGGCGTGAACGGCCTGGCTCACAGTGTCCGCGATAAGCCCGTGGATCAGGAACTGATCGATTCCATGAAGAAGCACGGCACCTGGCAGCTCGCCGGTACGCTCAGCCGCGAAGGCAGCATGTTCGTGTACGCGCAGACGCCGCCGTTCGCGAGCGATCCGTTCTTTACGCGCGGTGTTTCGCAGAACGTGATCCGCACGCTGAAGAGTCCCGAGTACCAGAAGACGCAGGCGGCCGACCCTCACTTCGCCCACTACAACGAATTCCTCGAAACCGCCAAGAAGAACCTGAAGAAGCTGGTGGATGGTGGCGTGAAGTACGGCTTCGGCACGGATTCCGGGCCTCCCGGACGTTTTCCCGGCTACCTGGAGCACTGGGAAATGGAGCTGATGGTGGACGCGGGTCTGACGCCTTCCCAGGTGATCCAGGCCGCCACGAAGAACTCCGCGGAGTTCCTCAAGGCGAAAGACCTGGGCACGCTGGAAACGTCGAAGTGGGCCGATCTCATCGTGCTGGAGAAAAACCCTCTCGAGAACATCAAAAACACGCGCACCATCAACGCCGTTTACATCGCCGGCAATAAGATCAAATAAGGCTCACGGC